>Ga0105046_10004334_pt1 | contig 22574 bp, 18 predicted proteins | sample MAT03_FD_78385 | JGI IMG/M metagenome (GOLD analysis project Ga0105046, IMG submission 78385) | Freshwater microbial communities from Lake Fryxell liftoff mats and glacier meltwater in Antarctica - MAT-03 (megahit assembly) | ecosystem: Environmental > Aquatic > Freshwater > Ice > Liftoff...
CACGATGATCAGCCGGTGGGCCAGAGGACCGGCAAAGTGCTGCATCAGGTCCGACCGCCCACGCCACCAGATCCTCAGCACCTTGTGGCCCAGGAAAGCCGCGAGTCCGGCCGGATTCTCCCGAAGCTCATTCTTGTACCTCTCCTGTCCCAGCCTCGACAGGGCTTCATCAGCGTTCAGGCGGGGCAGGGTTCGCGCGGCCACCAGCGCAAACGCCCGTTCCGGTGTCACCGACTCCGGTCCTTCGCCGCTGAGCAGGTTCTGCCTTTCGATCTCGGCCCTGATTGCGGGTTGCCGCTCGAGCAGGTCGGGCAGCACCTTGGTCGGGTTGCCACCGGATGGCAGGTAGCTGCCGGAATAGAGGGTCTGTCCACCACCGGTGGACAGCGGAACCAGGCGTCCGTATTCGGCCACGTTGCGGATGGTCCAGGGAGCGATCACGAGGCAGAGGCCGAGCAGCATCACAGCGACCGGCGCGACGGCATGCCCGACGCCACCTCGATGCTCGACCACGATCAGCGTGGCGGCGACAAGGCCGAAGACCAGCAGGTACTCGGGCCGGACCATCGTGGCCATGCCCAGCAGCAGTCCGACGCCGAGCCAGGCAGCCATCCGCTCCTGATCGCGGGCCCTGAGCATGGCCAGGACACCCCCGGCGATCAGGGTCCCGGCCAGTGGTTCGGTCAGCAGCATCTCCGAGTAGGAGATCAAGGTGGGGTAGAAGGCGCAGATCGCCGCGGCAGTGAGTCCGGCGGCAGCCGGCCACACAGATTCCGGTGGAAAGGGGCAGAGGCGGACCGCAATCAGGTAGGTAAGCGGGACAGCGAGCGTGCCGATCAGGGCAAGCAGCAAACGAACCAGCCGCACGTCGTCGCCCGCGACTTCGAAAATTCCACCGGCAAGCAGTGGCAGGCCGGGGCTGTAGTTGGAAGCGGGCTGGGGGTGGGCCGGTGTCCCTGGCCCGACCTGCTCGAACTCGCTTCGCTCATGGAGCCCGCGGGCGATCCGTTCATAGGCGGCCGAGTCGGGCAGATTCTCCGCGGCGCCCTGCCATGCGTGGTCGACCCTCAGGACGAGGCCGGCAATGATGATCAGCGTGAGGGCGAGGTAACGCAAGAGGGCGATCCTAGATTCCCCATGCTCTTGCGGTAATCTGCCGCGTCTATGCGAATCCTTGTTCTCGGCGGTGATGGTTATCTCGGATGGCCCACGGCAATGCGTTTTTCAGACCGCGGTCATGAAGTCACGATCGTCGACAACTTCGCCAGGAGGCGCTGGCACCTGGAGCAGTCGACCGACTCCCTGACGCCGATTTCCTCCCTGGAGGACCGGATCGAAGTCTGGGAGTCGATATCCGGTCGTCGCATCGACGCCCGGGTCGGGTGCATCGAAGACGGCGAGTTCCTCGACGCCGTCGTTGCCGACTGCAAACCGGAAGTGGTCATCCACTATGGCGAGCAGCCTTCGGCCCCTTACTCCATGCGTTCACGCCAGACGGCGGTCGAAACCCAGCAGACCAACGTGATCGGCACGCTCAACCTGCTCTTCTCCATGAGGGCCCACGTACCTGACGCCCACCTGATCAAGCTCGGCACGATGGGCGAGTACGGCACACCCAACATCGATATCGAAGAGGGCTTCATCGAGATCGAGCACAACGGCCGCAAAGACACGCTTCCTTTCCCCAAGCTGCCGGGCTCGCTGTACCACTGCTCCAAGGTTCATGATTCGACCAACGTTCATTTTGCCACCCGGGTGTGGGGCCTGCGGGCGACCGACCTGAACCAGGGCGTCGTCTACGGCATCGAAACTGACGAGACGCTGCGGGACGATCGCCTCATGACCCGTTTCGACTACGACGAGACCTTCGGCACGGTGCTCAACCGTTTCTGCGTGCAGGCCGTGGTTGGGCATCCGCTCACCGTCTACGGGGCCGGCGGCCAGACCCGCGGCTACCTGAACATCAAGGACACGCTGCGCTGCGTCGAGCTCGCTGCGATGAACCCGGCCGAAAGGGGCGAGTACCGGGTCTTCAACCAGTTCACCGAGCAGTTTTCGGTCACCGACCTCGCCGCGCTGGTCCAGAAGAGCGCCGCGGAAGTCGGCCACAAGGTCGAAATCGAGAGTTACCCGAACCCGCGGGTCGAACTCGAGCACCATTACTACAACGCTTCCAACCAGAAGCTGCTCGACCTCGGCCTCGAGCCGCACCCGCTCGGTGACGAACTGGTCAAGTCCGTCCTGCACGTGATCGACCGCTACCGCGACCGGGTCATTGAACGCGCTCTTACGCCGCGTACCAAGTGGAATCCGGGCGAGCTCGAGGGCGGCGCGCTCTCGGTCGCCCAGCACACTTGATTAACGCGTTACTGCGCATCTCCCTGCATTGCTAGGATTGCTTGTCCAATGAGAGCCGCAGACGCATTGTTCGAGTCCCTCCAAGCTGAAGGTGTTGACCACATCTTCGGCATACCCGGTGGAGCAAACCTGCCCACCTATGACGCGCTGGTCGACGCCGATCTGCGGCACGTACAGGTAATGCATGAACAGGCGGGTGGTCATGCCGCCGAGGGTTACGCCCACGCCTCCGGCCGGACCGGTGTCGCTTTCGGAACCTCCGGCCCCGGCGCCACCAATCTGGTCACCGCAATCGCCGACGCAATGATGGATTCTGTCCCGACCGTTTTCATCACCGGTCAGGTCCGGACCGAACTCATCGGCACCGATGGTTTCCAGGAAGCCGACATCGTCGGGATCACCCTGCCGATCGTCAAGCACTCACTTCTGGTCACCGAAGCCGCGCAGATCCCTGAATACGTCCACGAGGCTTTCCACATCGCATCGTCCGGTCGTCCCGGACCCGTCCTGCTGGACGTGCCGAACGACCTCGCCCGGGAAGACATCGACTATCGGACCCGCACCGAACCGATCAACCTGCCCGGCTACAGGCCGAACCTGGAAGGCAACTCGAAGCAGATCCGGATCGCCGCCAAGGCGATTGCCAACTCAAGACGCCCGATCGTCTATTCCGGCGGTGGAGTGATCAACGCCGAAGCGTCGGCAGAGCTGCGCGAGTTCGTGATGGCCGACAGGTTCCCCATCACTTCGACTTTGATGGGACTCGGGGCGTTCCCGGCCGATCATGGGCAGTGGCTCGGCATGCTCGGCATGCATGGAACCCGCACCGCGAACTACTCGATGGACGAAGCCGACCTGATCATCGCGATCGGCGCTCGTTTCGACGACCGCATCACCGGCAAGCTCTCGGAGTTCGCCCCGAACGCGAAGTTCATCCACATCGACGTTGATCCGGCCGAGATCTCGAAGAACGTGCCCGCCCACATCCCGATCGTCGGCGACGCCAAACGGGTCCTGCCCAAGCTGACCCGCGAGTACCAGTCCCTGCAGACGGATTCGGCGCGTCTGGACGGCTGGTGGAGCCGCATCAAGGCCTGGCAGAACGAGTACCCGCTGGCCTACGAACCGGGAACCGAAGGCGAGATCAAGCCGCAGTTCATGGTCGAGATGATGCACAAGGTCACCGGCGGTGACGCGATCATCACTTCTGACGTCGGTCAGCACCAGATGTGGGCCGCCCAGTACTACGGCTTCAACAAGCCCCGCAAGTGGATCAACTCCGGCGGTCTCGGCACGATGGGCTTCGGCCTGCCTTCCGCGATCGGCGCCAAGGTCGCCTGCCCCGACGAGGAGGTTGTCTGCCTCGCCGGTGACGGCTCGCTGATCATGAACATCCAGGAACTCGCAACCGCGGTCAACGAGAACATCCCGGTCAAGATTTTCCTCCAGAACAACGGCTTCATGGGAATGGTCCGCCAATGGCAGGAGCTTTTCTGGGATGAGCGCTACAGCGGGGTCGAGAACGGCCCCAGCCCCGACTGGGTCAAGCTGACTGAAGCGTTCGGTGCCAAAGGCATGCGCTGTGAGGACAACGCCGACCTCGAAGAGATGATGGAAGCGACCCTCGCCCATGACGGTCCCGCCCTGCTGGACGTTCGGACCAGTCCGCGGGAGAACTGTTACCCGATGATTCCGGCCGGCAACGCTGCCAGGGACATGGTCGGCTGATGGGCTCCGCAGACATGGTCAGGCTCGAGGACCTCCAGGCAAGCCGCACGCTTTCCGGGCGCAAACACGTGCTTTCGATTCTGGTCGAGAACCGTCCCGGCGTGCTCGCCCGGGTGGCGGGCCTCTTCTCCAGGCGCGGTTTCAACATCGACACGCTGGCAGTCGGGCCGACCGAAGACCCGGCGATCTCGAGAATCACGCTGACCCTCGATGGTGCCGTGCACCCGATCGATCAGGTCACCAAGCAGCTTCACAAGCTGATCAACGTGCTGAAGATTCGCGACATGGAACCCGATGGCTCGGTTGCCCGTGAGATGGCGCTGTTCAAGGTTTCGGCCGCGGTTGAGAACCGGGCGGAGATCGTCCAGTTTGCGGAGATATTCCGGGCCAAGATCGTCGATGTATCCCGGCGGGCCCTGATCGTGGAAGTAACCGGCTCCCACGACAAAATCGAAGCTTTCGAATCGATGCTGCGCCCGCACGGCCTGCTCGAGATGGTGCGCACCGGAGAAGTGGCGCTCGCCCGCGGCGGCGATTGAGCCGAGGGAATGGTTCTGTGGCTCTCGACACGACGGAGCTTCACGGGCTGATAGCCGGGGCTGTTGCCGAGGCCTATGTCCCCGGACGGCAGCGGGTCGCATCGGTTTCGGTCGAAGTCGAAGTCAGTGACCCGATAGCCACGGTTTTCTCTTCGAGGCGGGCCAATGAAGCCTGGTTCTGCTGGGAGCAGCCGGACCGGGACTTCGCTCTGGCCGCTCTCGGTGAGGCCCACAGCGTGGTCTCGCGCGGCAAGGACCGTTTCAGTGAAGTGGCCGCCGAATGCGCCCACCTGTCAGGTGACGCCGTGATTCGCAGTTCGTCCGGAACGGTCGAGCGGACCGGACCGATATGGACCGGGGGGTTCGCTTTCTCCGATGACGGTGCCGCTGGATCGACCTGGTCATCCTTCCGACCGGCAGCGATGACCCTGCCGGAACTCTCCTTCGAACGGAACGGCGAGCGGGTAGTGCTGACCGTGAACGCCATGGTCGGACCGGGAGCGGATCCTGATGCCCTCGCCAACCGCCTGGTCACCAGGGTCAACGGGCTGGTCGAAGAGGATCTCGGCATGATCGACCCGCATCCGACCCAGCGGCCCGCGATCGAAAGCGTCAAGTCACCGGAGGAGTTCGAAAGTTCGGTGGCGGCGGCTGTATCGCGAATCAGGTCGGGTGAGATAGAAAAGGTCGTTCTGGCCCGGGAAGTTGTGGTTCGAGCTGGATCCGCCCATGACCCGGCGGCTATTTTCGCCGCCCTGAGGGAAGGGTTCCCTTCCTGCTTCAACTTCTGCGTCGGCACACCGGAGGCAGCCTTTATCGGTGCCAGCCCGGAACTGCTCGTGCGCTGCGTCGGCCGGGGTGTTTCCACTGTCGCTCTTGCCGGCTCCACCCGTCGGAGCTCAGACCCCGCGGTCGATGACCACCTTGCCCAGAAGCTGCTGAACAGCGCGAAGGACAGGGGGGAACAGGACCTCGTCGTCAAACGGATAGTCAAAGCCCTGAGCCGGTTGAGTGTCTGGGTAGAAGCGGCCGAAGAACCGGAGATCATCAAGGTCGCCAACATCCAGCACCTCGCTACTCCGGTGATCGCCCAGCTCTCCGCACCCAGGACGGCAATCGAACTTGCCGGTCTGCTGCACCCGACACCCGCCGTTGGTGGTGAGCCCTGGAAGAGAGCTGAAGGGGTGATGGTCGAAGTCGAAGGAATGGACCGTGGCTGGTACGCAGCCCCGGTCGGCTGGATGGACGGATCCGGTGACGGGGAGTTCTGCGTCGCTCTGCGCAGTGCCCTGCTGCGTGATCGCGAAGCCCACCTGTATGCCGGGGTTGGCGTGGTGGCCGATTCCGATCCCGCTGCCGAACTGGCCGAGACCGAAATCAAGCTCGGGGCCCTGCTGCCGCTGATCGGTGGCTGACCCGGCTTGGAACGGATCGGCCTGGCTCCGTTCGGTGCTCAGGCAGGGACCGGTATTTCGATGACTGCGGTGCCCGCTTCCAGGGCGGCGGGCAGCTGGTCGAGGCCGGTGATGAGAAAGTAGTCGAGGCCGAAGAGCGCGGCGGCCGCCTGCAGGTCCAGTTCGCTTGGTGTGGTCAACAGGACGTCGAACTCGGCCGGATCCATGCTCTGTTTCTGCGGGAGCTTCGAGAAGATTGCGCCGCCGCCGTTGTTGAGCACAACGATGCTGACCGGGGCCTTCGATTCACTGGCAAGGGCGAGGCTTCCGAGGTCGTGCTGAAAACCGAGGTCGCCGGTGATCACGGTTACCGGTCGCCCGGTTGCCACCGCTGCTCCGATCCCGGAGGCGAGCAGGCCGTCAATCCCGTTGGCACCACGGTTGGCCAGGTAGAGGATGTCGGTACCGGCCGGGGGCAGGCTGGCCTCCTGGTCGCGGATCGGCATGCTCGATGCGGTGTAGACGATGTCGCCGTCCCGGCCGTGCCCGGCAATCGCACGGTGGACATCGACGGCGACCAGGCCACCGGGTGACTGCCCCGGATCGAAAGCGGCGGCCTCGATCCGGTCGGCTTCCAGCCAGGAGTCACAAAAGGTTGAGCCGGTGGATGGTTCCAGCCGGGTCTCGAGCAGGTGGAGCAACTTTTCAGGGTCGGTGCGCACGATCAGGTCGGCTGTGCGGGTTGGTTCGTTCCAGCCGTTCAGGGGGTCGACCACGACCTGGGTCAGTTCATCCAGCGAGGCGAGCCAGGTCCGCAGCGGCTTCGAGGTAGGCATATCCCCGAAACGCAGGATCAGGTCCGGGGCAAGCTCCGGTGGGGCGGAATCGGCGATCCGTCCATAGTGGGCGACGATCCGGTTGCGGTCGTGGGGACCTGACCTGAGCTGTGATGTCGGCTCAGCGAGGATCGGTGCCGCGATGCGTTCGGCGATCCGGGCAAGTGGCAGGCGAATGCCCGTATCCGTCTGGCGCCCGGCAACGATCAGTGGCCTCTCGCTTGATGCGATCAGAGCGACGATCCGCTCGACGGTCAAGCTGGTGACGGCCGGTGGTCCGGTCACGACTTCGGTCAGCGGACCGCTTCCGCGTCCTTCGACAGCGAGCTCGGATGTGGCAGTGAAAGCCCCGGCAACCTCGATCGGGGCCAGCGGGTCACGGAAAGGAAAGTTCAGGTGGACCGGGCCGGGGCGGGGGTCGCCCGCTGCCTGAGCGTATGCGCGGCACGCAGTTGAGCGGAAATGGATCAGGCCGTCATCATCGGCTTCGTGGCTGCCGACTTCGGTGAACCAGCGGACGGCGGAGCCGAAGAGCTTGATCTGATCGATCGTCTGGCCGGCGCCGATATCTCGCAGTTCCGGTGGGCGGTCCGCAGTCAGCACGATCAGGGGCACGGCCGAGAGGTCCGCTTCGGCCACCGCGGGGTGGTAATTGGCGGCCGCCGTTCCGGAGGTACAGATCATTGCGACCGGCAGGCCGCTCGCCTGGGCCGCGCCGAGCGCGAAGAACCCACCAGAGCGTTCGTCGAGGGCGACGGTGACTTCGATGCCCGGCTGCCTCCAGAGCGCCACTGCCAGGGGGGTCGAGCGTGAACCGGGGGAGATGACGGCCTGCTTCAGCCCTGAGCGCTCGAGCTCCTCGGCAAAAACGGAAGCGAGCGCCGTATTGGTGTTGGTCGGATCCACGGACGAAGCCTAGAGGCGGTGGACCGCGAGGGCGGCTTCATCGATGGTTATGCCAAGCCCGTTGCCGGAAGGCACCGGCAGCAATGGACCATCGAGCAGGAATCCCTGCTCGGCGATCGTCGACGAGAAGAGCCGCTCAGTCGCGAGCCCGTGTGAGACCGTCGACCATGGACCGTAACGGGGGAGGGCCTGGGCCGCATGGGCTGCGGCCGCAATTCCCACCGGGCCGTCAAGGGCGCTGGAGAGGTAGGTGGGCAGGTGATTACCGAGGCGAACGTCGAGCGAGCCGATCTTGCTCAGCTTGACCGTCACCGCGTCGCAGGCCGAAAGCCGGGCGGCATCCTCGGCTTCGTCAGGGCTGGAAACGGATTCGTCGGCCACGATCGGAATCGTCGTCCGCTGCTTCAGATCTGCCATCTGTTCGAGTGTGCCAACCGGTTGTTCCGCCAATTCGATGCCGAGTGGTTCGACCTCCCCGAGGATCCGGCTCGCTTCATCGAGGCTCCAGGATCCGTTCGCATCAAGGCGAATCGCGACTTCGTCTCCAAGTCCGCCACGGACCGCACGCACCTGGCCGGCATCGTCCAGTGAGCCCAGCTTCAGTTTGAACACCCGGAATCCGTCTGCCGCCCACACTTCTGCCTGTTGGAGAGCACCGGCCGGGCTGTCGGTGGTCAGGGTCGCGTTGCATGCCACCGGCAACGGGGCAGCTTCCGGGGCCAGCAGCCGGTGGACCGGCACACCCAACTCGCGGGCTTCGGCGTCGATCAGGGCCATTGACACAGCGGCTCTGGCCGGCGCGCTGGACGGCATCATGCCGTCATTGCCATTACGTGCCCCTTCCCCCCAAATCTCCAGATCCCGGGCCACATCGGCGAGCGCTTTGCCGCCCCGGAGCGAAAGCGGGACCGCTTCACCGAGACCGGTCGCGCCCGCCCGTGTGCGAATTCTGAGCAGTACCATCTCACGTCGGTCGAGGCGGCCTCGCGAGGTCACGTAAGGCTGCCTGAATGGCAGCGCATAAGGCACGACCTCGAATGATGCGATTTCGGTCAGGCTCCGATCACCAGGCCGATCGCGGTGAGCAGGGAAAAGATGCCGAGCGCGGCGCCGGTGTCAGCCAGGGCGGCGTTCAGTGACGGTCCGTCGGTGCGGGTGCGCATTGCCCGGATCGGCTTGATGGTCAGCGGCAGGGCAAGCAGGCCGAGTAATGCCGGCCAGGGGCCACCGTTGAGGACGACGGTCAGGGCAAGCACGACGAAAGCACCAAGCATCAGGGTCAGGTACAGGACGCGTGAGCGCTGGCGCCCGATCCGCACGGCGAGGGTGTTCTTCTTCGCCCGTCGGTCGGTGTCCATGTCCCGGGTGTTGTTGACCACCAGGATCGCGGTCGAAAGGAACCCGACCGCGACCGAAAGACCGATCGAGACCCAGGTGATCTCTTCGAGCTGTACGTAGTAGGAGCCGTTCACCGACACCAGTCCAAAGAAAAGGAAAACGAAGACTTCCCCCAGGCCGGCGTAGCCGTAGGGTCTCGGGCCTCCCGTGTAGAGGACCCCGGCGGCGATCGAGACGGCACCGACCACCAGGATGATCCAGCCGGCCACGAAAGCCAGGTAGATGCCGAGCAATGCGGCGATCCCGAAAGCGATCCAGGTTGCGATCAGGACGCGCCGCGGGGTGACCAAACCGGCAGAAGTGACGCGCACGGGGCCGAGGCGGTCGACGGAGTCAGCGCCACGACGGGCATCCGAATAATCGTTGGCGAGGTTGGTGCCGATCTGGATCAGGACGCTCGCTACCAGCGCCGCGAAGAACGCTCCCCAGCGGGGCATCGCGTTGACTGCCGCATAGGCCGCGGCGGTACCGACCAGAACCGGAGCGACCGCCGCCGGCAGCGTTCGCGGCCGCGCCGCGTTCAGCCAGATCCTCATGGCCGTTTCGGGTACTTGCTGAAGTCCGGGGCGCGGCCTTCCTGGAAAGCGTTTCGGCCCTCCTGGCCCTCTTCGGACATGTAGAAGAGCAGGGTTGCATCATGGGAAAGCTGCTGGAGTCCGGTCAGGCCGTCCTCCTCAGCATTGAAGCTCGACTTGAGCAGCCGCAGCGAAAGGGGGGAGAGGTGAGACATCTCGCGGCACCAGGCGACCGTCTCCTTCTCCAGGTCCTCGACCGGCACCACCGCGTTCACCAGGCCCATCTCGAGGGCCTCCTCCGCGGTGTAGTGGCGGCAGAGGAACCAGAACTCCTTGGCCTTCTTGATACCGATGTTGCGGGCCAGAAGGCTGGCGCCAAAACCACCGTCGAAGCTGCCCACCCGGGGACCGGTCTGGCCGAAACGGGCGTTGTCGCCGGCGATCGTCATGTCGCAGACCAGGTGAAGTATGTGGCCGCCGCCGATCGCGTAGCCCGCAACCATTGCGATGACCGGCTTCGGCAGGCGGCGGATCTGGACATGAAGGTCACCCACATCGAGCCGTCCGACCCCCTGCCCTGCGACCTCGTCGTCGCCGATGTAGCCGTCATCGCCACGGATCCGCTGGTCACCACCGGAGCAGAAAGCTTCGGTGCCGGCACCGGTGAAGATGATCGAGCCGACCTCGAGGTCGTCGCGGGCCCGACCGAAAGCGTCCCGCAACTCGGCGAGGGCCTGAGGCCGAAAGGCATTGCGGACTTCGGGGCGGTTGATCGTGATCTTTGCGATCCCTTCGGCCTTCTCATAGAGGATGTCCGAGTATTCGTGAGCTGTTTGCCACTCGATCGGCTCGTAGAGCGATTCTTCGGGCGGTGCGTTGCGATGACGTTCGGGCAAGACTGGTGCTCCGTTCTGAAGGTGGCGACCCGGCCAGCTCATGGCTCGACCGTTTCCTGTCGGGATCGCAAGAATGTCGGGGCAACGATAACCGGGGATGCGGGAAGATGATTCATTGAAACTCGACAACTGGCTCGCACAGAGGTCTCAAAGCTGTCCTGACCGAATCGCGCTGGTCTGCAGCGAAGGGTCCATGACCTATGCAGATCTCGACGAAGCGGCCGAGCACGCGGCCCGCCGGCTGGTTGCATACGGCGTGCGACGAGGGGCGATCGTGGCGGTCACCCTGGGCGGAACCAGGGGCAGCATCGTCCTGATTCACGCCCTGATGAAGACGGGTGCCGTGCTGCTTCCGCTCAGCCCGAAGCTCACTTCCACCGAAAGGCAGGCAGCACTCGAAGAAAGCAAAGTCTCGATCGACCTCGACGATGCCAGCCGGCTCACTCAGACCGAAGCCGACATGCCGCTGCTCGGCGAGCACGACATGGGGGACCTCCACGGCCGGATTCTCACCAGCGGTTCGACCGGACAGGCCCACAGCGTCGGCCTCACTTACGGCAACCACCTGTTCAGCGCGATGGGCTCGGCGTTCAATATCGGCGTTGACCCCGCTGACCGCTGGTTGTGCGCTCTGCCGGTCAGCCATATCTCGGGAATGTCGATCGTCATGCGCTCGGTCATCTACGGCACCACGATGGTGCTGCACGACCGGTTCGACACTGGCAGCGTCAGGACCGCGATCGAAGACGACGGTGTCACCATCATCTCCATGGTCTCGACCATGCTGCTGCGACTGCTTGACGAAGGAGTTGACCTGTCGGCCCCACGGGCGATCCTCGTCGGCGGTGGTCCCGTGCCCCAGGGCGCGCTCGAAGAAGCCCTTTCCCGGGGCGCATCGGTCATCCAGACCTACGGCCTCACCGAAACCTGTTCGCAGGTGACCACGCTCGAAATCAAGGAAGCCCGCCGCAAGGTCGGTTCCGTCGGCCGGCCGCTGCTGACTTCCCACCTGCGCATTCAGGACGGCGAGATCCTGGTCCAGGGCCCGACCGTATCGGCCGAAGCGCTGGACCCTGACGGGTGGCTCCACACCGGTGATGTCGGCCGTATCGATGAAGACGGCTTCCTTTTCGTCGAAGGCCGGACCGACGACATGATCATCACTGGCGGCGAGAACGTTTCCCCCGGTGAAGTCGAGGACATTCTTGTCCGTCATCCCCAGATAGTCGAAGCAGCCGTTGTCGGCCGGCCCGACCCCGAATGGCAGCAGGCTGTGACCGCGGTAGTCGTACTCAGCCACGGTTCCAGCCTCGGCAGGGCCGAGATCCGCGAGTACTGCTCACGCGGTCTGGCTCCACACAAGGTTCCGAAGCAGGTTGAGATCGTCGACGAGTTGCCAAGGACCCCTTCGGGAAAGCTCCAGCGCTCCGCCCTGAGGTGACCCGGGGCAGCCGGGCCACACGGAATGCCTGACTCCGCGTAGCATCCGGATTCATGAGTGAACAAGACATCTTCTACGACAAGGACGGGGACCTTTCCAAGCTGGAAGGCAAGACCGTCGCCATTCTCGGATTTGGTTCGCAGGGACACGCCCACGCGCTGAACCTCAAGGACTCCGGTGTGAACGTGGTGGTCGGCCTGCGCGAAGGCTCCTCCAGCCGCGAACAGGCCAGCGCCGCCGGCCTCGAAGTGCTCAGCGTCGCCGATGCCGCGAGTAAGGGCGACATCGTGATGATCCTGCTGCCGGACGAACTTCAGGCAGACATCTGGAACGACGAGATCGCCGACGGCATCAGTGAGGGCAACCTGCTGATGTTCGCTCACGGTTTCGCGATCCGCTTCGACCAGATCACGCCGCCGCCCGGAGTCGACGTCGGCATGGTCGCCCCCAAAGGCCCGGGCCACATGGTCCGCCGCCAGTACGAAGAGGGATCAGGTGTTCCATGCCTCATGGCGATCGAACAGGATGCCTCCGGCAACGCCCACGACCTCGTGCTCGCCTACGCGATCGGAATTGGCGGAGGACGTGCCGGCATCATCGAAACCACCTTCAAGGACGAATGCGAAACCGATCTCTTCGGTGAGCAGGCCGTGCTCTGCGGCGGCGCCACCGAACTCGTCCGGGCCGGATTCGACACCCTGGTCGAAGCCGGATACGACCCGCGCCTCGCCTACTTCGAATGCCTCCACGAGCTCAAGCTGATCGTTGACCTCATGTACGAAAAGGGCATCCAGGGCATGCGTTACTCGATCTCCAATACCGCCGAGTACGGCGACCTCACCCGAGGACCCCGGGTGATCGGTGACGAGTCACGCGCCGCGATGAAGCAGATCCTCAGCGAGATCCAGAATGGCGACTTCGCCAAGGAGTTCATCGGAGAGAGCAAGGCCGGAAACGAGAACTTCGATCGCATGCGCCAGGAAGGCAAGGATCACAAGGTCGAGATCGTCGGGCAGGATTTGCGGGACATGATGCCCTGGATCAACCAGAAGTTCTAGGGATGTTGCCTCGCGGCTGCAGATGCTGCGCCGAAAGGGCCGCCGGAAGGCGGCCCTTTCTCTTGCAGGGCCGGTTGGCGAGCGGCGCCCGGGGGTCACCTGCGAGGCGCCTGGCTGCAGGAACAAGGAACCCGGGTCGCTTCGCTTCGCTGCGCGACCCGGGTTTCTCGTCTCGATTGCCGCTCAATTTCCTGTGGCCTTCTGGTTTGATCGCGTCGTCGACTCGCTTACTCCTTGCCAGCCGTTCGCAGGAGACCCCCGTGCACCACTCTTAGGTGAGAAACGGCCGAGATCTGGCACTGGTTGGAGGGCTGCTCCCGCCTTCGGCGGTCGGGTTTACGGCCAAGCCGCCCGCACTGGTTGAAGGGCTGCTCCCGCCTACGGCGGTCGGGTTGGTGGAACCTGTCGGAAATTAACCGACTATTTTGGTTAATTCCCGATAGGTTCGTTCGGTTGGGGGTTCTGGGTCGGTTTCCGTTTCTACCTGGACGGTTAACCGACCCGGTTGCCAGGCCCAGGCGGGGTTGATCGTCGGGCATTTCCCGCAAATTGCCCGGTCGGGGGGTGAATTACCGAGGCCTGGTCCTTTTGACTTCATGGCGTCTCGTTAGATTTGGGTCCCTGCTGACGACACGACTGTCAGCAGTTGACCAACTGTCTGTTGAGACGAAAAGAACGATAAGGAGCGAATACGCAATGGCTGAGAACATCAACAGGGTCACGATCACCGGCAACCTGACTGCCGATCCGGAACTGCGGCACACGCCGAGCGGTACTGCGGTCTGCACACTTCGAGTGGCTGTCAACGGCCGCCGCAAGGACCAGGGCGGCCAGTGGGTCGACAAACCGAACTACTTCAACGTCACTGTCTGGGGAGCCCAGGGTGAGAACGCCAACAACTACCTGCAGAAGGGCCGGCCGGTTGCGGTCGACGGACGCCTCGACTGGCGGGAGTGGGAGGCCAAGGACGGATCCGGCAAGCGCCAGACGGTCGAAATCGTCGCCGACAACGTCCAGTTCCTCGGTTCCCGTGACGGCTCTGCCCAGGGCGGCGGCCAGGGCGGCGGCCAGGGCGGCGGCAACGGTGGCGGCAACGGTGGCAACGGTGGAGGCTTCACCCCCTCGTCCGACGTGCCGGCCGATACCGGTGACTTTGCCCCGGCGGGCGGCGGCGGTGCTGCCGATGACGACATCCCGTTCTAGCGATATTTCTGGCCTGTCAGAGGCCGGGTCCCACCCTGTGGGCCCGGCCGGCAGGCTGTTCCGTCCGGAGCTTGCGGTAGCAGCGCGCCGGATCTCGCCACGAACCGTTAGGATTCCCAATCCGTCAATGCCCGGTCGTCCGGGCTAGAACTACGTAAGGCACCGGAAAGCAAGTTGGCTAAGACACGAGAAGCAGGATCATCGAAGCGCGGCCGTCGCTTCAGCGAGCGCGTTCGTCCTCGTAAGTACACCAAGATCACGGCCGAGAACCTCGACTTCAAGGACCTGACGCTTCTGCGGCGGTTCATCTCCGACAAAGGCAAGACCCGGTCGCGTCGAGTCACCGGCCTGTCCCGCAAGCACCAGGCCCAGCTGGGTGTCGCCGTCAAGCGCGCCCGCGAAGTAGCCCTCCTCCCGTATGTGGGTGAGCGGTAATGGCTCAGGCCATCCTCCTGACCGACGTCGAAGGACTCGGGGAGAACGGAACTGCGGTCGACGTTTCGCCCGGTTACCTGCGCAATTACCTTCAGCCCCGCGGACTGGCCCAGCCGGCCACCCCGGGTGCCCTCGAAGAGGCGATCCGCCGCAAGGAACAGGCCGAGAAGGCCGAGCGCGAAGCGATCGCCCGCGCCAAGGAGAACGCCTCGCTGCTCTCCAAGACCGTTCTCACGATCACCCATCGTGCCGGTGAAGACGGCAAGCTTTACGGCTCGGTCACGACCAAGGAGATCGCCGAAGCGATCCGTGATGCCCGCGGCATCAAGGTCGACCGTCGCAAGATCCGTCTGGATGCGCCGATCCACCAGGTCGGTACCTACATGATCGACGTCGAAGTAACGGGCGGCGCCACGGCATCGGTCAAGACGATCGTCGCCGAAGAGAAATAAGCGCCCAGGTACCACCGCAGAACATCGAAGCCGAGGAGTCTGTCCTCGGCGCGATGCTCGTCAGCGAGCCCGCCCTCAACCGGGTGGTCGATGACGTAAAGCTGAAAGCAGGCGATTTCTACCTCGATCGCCACCGTGCGATCTACGGGGTGATGGTTGACCTCTACGGCACCGACAAGCCGTGCGACGAGCTGACCGTCAACGAAGCGTTGACCAACGCCGGCCTGATCGACGAAGCCGGCGGCAAGAACTATGTTTCCGAGCTGGCCGCCAAGGTCCCGGCTCCGGGTAACGCCAAGCACTACGCCGAGATCGTCCAGGAGAACGCCCTCCTGCGGCGCCTGCTCGACACCAGCCACCAGATCGGGGCCTGGGTCAACGAACGTGAGGGCAGCGGCCAGCAGCTCTCCGAGCGGGCCGAGCAACTGCTCTTCGATGTCGCCCACAAGGAACAGGCCGGCGACTTCCGCCGCCTGAGCGAAGTCCTCGACGACGAAGTCGAACGCCTCGGCAAGCTCGCCAGCGGCGAGATCAAGATGACCGGAACCCCCTCCGGCTTCAAGCACCTCGACGAGATGACCGGCGGTTTCCAGCCTTCCAACCTGGTCATCGTCGCCGCCCGTCCTTCGGTCGGCAAGAGCGCTTTTGTCGCCAACGTCGCCGAGAACGTCGCCGTGAAGGAAGGCAAAGCGGTCGCTTTCTTCTCGCTCGAAATGTCGGAGATCGAACTCGCCCAGCGATTCATCGCTTCGCAGTCGAAGGTCTACGGCGACCTGCTGCGAAAAGGACGGGTCGGCCAGCGCGACTGGAACAAGGTGATCCGCGCCTGCAACGAACTCGAAGCGGCTCCGCTCTGGATCGATGTCACCTCCGACCTCGGACTGCTCGACCTGCGGGCAAAGGCGCGCCGCCTCCACACCCAGGAGCCCGAAGGACTGGGGCTGATCATCGTCGATTATCTCCAGCTGATGCGCATGGACGAATCCCGCTCCAGCATGGTCGAGAAGGTCGGTCAGATCAGCCGTGGACTCAAGCTGCTGGCCAGCGAGCTCGAGGTACCGGTGATCGCCCTCTCGCAGCTCTCGCGTGCGAACGAGTCCCGCCCGGACAAACGCCCGATCCTCTCCGACCTGCGTGACTCGGGAAACATCGAGCAGGACGCCGACCTCGTTGCTTTCCTCTATCGCGACGACGTGTACCGCAAGGAAGAGGAACGCGACGGCACCGCCGAGATCATCATCGCGAAACACAGGAACGGCCCGATCGGCACCAGCCACCTGACCTTCCTCCCCCAGTACCCGAAGTTCGTCGAACCGGCCCCTGTACACCCGACTGGTGAAGGCTCACCGCAGGCCGTGCGTGCCGAACAGGAGCAGCGCTGACCATGAAGAACGACTCCGCCAAGAGAGAGCAGCACTGACATGGCGAACGGCTTTGCCTCCAACGGCAGCAGCACCACGTGCCCGTTCGGTAAATGTGACGGTGGCGGCTGGATCCTCGGTGACGACGACCTCGCATACGTTTGTGAATGCCGGGCGCCACGGCTGGCGAAAGCCAAAGCTGCCGGCATCAACTCGGTGATTCCGCGCCGATACCGCGGCGTTTCTTTCGACCGGCCGCCGGTCACCGAGATCGACTCGGTCGTGGTCAACGCAGTCCGCGACTGGATCGACTCGATGGACAGAAACCTCGATGAAGGCAACGGCCTCTGGCTGATGGGGGACACCGGCACCGGCAAGACAACCCTGGCGATGCTGGTCTCAAAGGAAACCCTGAAGCGGGGCCACTCGGTCGCGATCTATTCGCTTCCGAAACTACTGGCCCGGATCCGTTCGACCTTTGATGCGCAGGCGGGTGAAGAGTCCTACTCGGAGTTCTTCGAACGTCTCTGTGACGTCGACCTGCTCCACATCGACGACCTCGGCGCCGAAAAGCAGACCGAATGGGTGCTCGAGCAACTCTACGCGCTGATCAACGAGCGCTACGAGCGTGAGAAGCCGATCGTCGTGACCACCAACCTCGACCACATTGAGCTGGAAGCGCAGATCGGTGAACGCACCGTGTCGAGGCTGGTCGAGATCTGCGGTGAGGCGCTGCCACTTATGGGCGAAGACGCCCGCCTCAAGCCGCGGCTGCGCAACGAGTAACGAAGCCACTTTCCGTACCGATCCCTAGACTGCTCTCTTCATGCCAGGTACAGCAATAGTCGGGACCCAGTGGGGCGATGAGGGCAAAGGCAAGATCACGGATCTGCTCGCCAAAGACGCCTCTGCCATCGTGCGATTCCAGGGCGGCAACAATGCCGGCCATACGATCGTGCGTGACGGCGAAGAGTTCAAGTTCCACCTGATCCCTTCAGGCATCCTTCACGAAGACAAGTACTGCGTGATCGGCAACGGCGTCGTGGTCGACCCGCGGGTGCTGCTCGAAGAAATCGAAGGCCTGCGCCGTGCCGGGATCTCGGTCTCCAACCTGCGCATCTCGGCCAACGCGCACCTGATCATGCCGTACCACATCCTCCTCGACACGGCGGGCGAGCTGAAGCTTGGAAAACTCTCGATCGGGACCACCCGCCGCGGTATCGGACCGGCCTACGCCGACAAGGCCCTGCGCCTCGGCATCCGGGTGCAGGACATGCTCGACGAGAAGATACTGCGCAAGAAGATCATGGCTGCGCTCGAGGACAAGCAGTACGTCCTGCGGGAACTGTCGGTCCGTCGCCGCAAGCTCCAGAAAGAAGCCGAAGTCGATGACGAGATCCGGATCGACGACCGTCTCGACCTTCACAGCATCACCGAGGATTACCTCAGCTACGGTCACCGGCTCGAGCCGCACATCACCGACACCGCCAGGCTCTGCTGGAACGAACTCGACGCCGGCAACAAAGTGATCTTCGAAGGGGCCCAGGCGGCCCTGCTCGACCTCGACCACGGCACCTATCCTTTCGTCACCTCTTCCAACCCGATCGCCGGTGCTGCCTGCACCGGGGCCGGTGTCGGACCGACCGACATCCAGGAAGTGGTCGGAATCGTCAAGGCGTATACGACCCGGGTTGGTGCGGGACCGTTCCCGACCGAGCTGTTCGATGATGTCGGCAAGCACATGTCCTCCAAAGGCCACGAATTCGGGACGACCACCGGCCGCCCCCGCCGCTGCGGATGGCTCGACCTGGTCGCGCTGCGTTACGCCGTACGCCTCAATGGCACGACCTCACTGGCGATGACCAAGCTCGATGTGCTCGCCGGTCTGGAAACACTGAAGGTCGCCGTGCGTTACCGGTCGAGAGAAGGTGCGGTGCTGAACGAGTTCCCGTACCACCAGTCGATCCTGCACAACGCGACACCCGAGTACGTCGACCTGCCCGGCTTCGGTGACGAGATCACCGATTGTCGCTCGGAAGAGGACCTTCCGCCGACGGCCAGGGATTACATCGCTTTCATCAGTGACTTTGTCGACGTTCCGATCCAGCTTGTGGGAGTGGGTCCGGGACGCGAACAGGTCGTTTGGATTGACAACCGCACATAGATCTCCGTTTATGGTGTACACTGCCGTATTAGCAAGTTCATCACTGGACGTGAGGACTGCAAGCAACACCGTTGTCTGGGGCCCTCCCTACCCTCAGCAACGCTTCGTCGGCACTCGGTGGGCCAGTTCATTCTCCCTTGAACTGGCCCACCAGCCGACATTTTTTATGTCTGGCACTGGGATAGCGGTAACACTGGTCCAATCAGTTGAGCCGTCCCGCCCAGGATGGTGGCAAGGTTCACAGACGGACCGTTGAAACGGAGCATCCCTCTTGTAGCTGCCAGTACTTGAGTGTTCGCAGTGATCCCCGGGTGCCAGATCGAAAAAAGCCGAACGTCAGAACATGGGCGTTCATCAGTGAGTCTTGCCCGGTACCTATATGAACCGGCTATAAGCAGGTGCCGGGTGAATCGGAGGCCGCATGAATCGAAGGGCTTCAGGCGATCTTCGGGATCTCGCCGGCCTCTTCCTGGCGGCGTTCGCCACGACCGAGGATGCGCAGGGTCAGGATCGTGATGCCGAGGGTCGCGATCGTCGCCATGCTCAACTGGACGCTGAACAGTCCTTCGCGGCTCCAGTAGACATCGCGCATGTCGAGCAGCAGGGCAGCCTCGTCGAAAGTGAGGCCCATGCCGACCCCCATGGTCACCGCCACCCGGTTCTCACCGGTGTTGCCGTTGATCAGCAGGGCGGCCACCCCGGAGCCGAAGGCGATCAGGATCCCCGGGACGAAGTGATGAATGTGCCGGCCACCGACCTTGACGTTGCGGAAAGGACCGCGGTTGTCGCGGATCATCCAGGTTGCCAGCCGGACGCTGGCGAAGCTGCCGAGGAAACCGGCCAGCAGGTTGAACAACAGAACCTCCTGCCTCGGAGTGGCACCGAAACCTTCGACTGCGACACCGACCGTGTCAACCGCAGCCGCCGGGGCCGAAGTGATCAGGCTCTGGTCGGATCCGGTGTCCTGGGTGCGCCGGGTGAGCAGCCGACCGTACTGGGCACCGATCACCGTGACCGCGATCACCAGGGTTCCGGCGGCGAGCCCGGCGGTCGCCTTGTCGCTCCTGATCTGCTGCCAGTGCGAGTGCCGGGGCGGGGGCCTCAGGAATGCGGGCAGTCGCATGGCCATCGTCAGGTAGCTAGAGGCGGGTTACGTGGTCGGCGTCGAATTTCCGGGTGACACCCCGAAGGTCAAGCACGAGCTTGCTCTTCTCGACGATCTCTTCGATGTCGAACTCAGGGTGGGCGGTCACGATCACGGTGAGGTCGGCGGCGGCCAGAGCCGGCCCCAGCTGCGAACTGCTGAGACCGGTGTCGGTCAGGGTTGGCACATGGGGGTCGTGGTAGCTCAGCTCGGCCCCGAGCTCCGAGAGCAGGCGGACGATCTTCAGCGAAGGCGATTCCCGCACATCCCCGACCCCGGCCTTGTAGCTCACGCCGAGGATCAGGATCTTCGTTCCACGCACCGGCCGCCCGTTGTCGTTCAGGACCCGCTCGATCCTGGTGACGCAGAACAGCGGCTGCGACTGGTTGATCTTGCCGGCGAGCTCGATGAACTCAGGGTAGAAGTCATGCTCACGGGCGGTGAAGGCCAGGTAGAACGGGTCGACCGGAAGGCAGTGGCCGCCCATTCCGGGACCCGGCTCGAAACGCATGAAACCGAACGGCTTGGTCGAGGCGGCGTCGATGACCTCCCAGATGTCGACCCCCAGCCGGTCGCAAAGCTGCGCGAGTTCGTTGACCAGGGCGATGTTCACCGATCGGAAGATGTTCTCGAGCAGCTTCGACAGCTCGGCCGCTTCCGGACCAGAGAGCGGGATGACCTGGTCGCAGATGCGCTCGTAGATCTCCTTCGCCCGGTCGGTACAGGCGGGCGTGATGCCGCCGACCAGCTTGGGGGTGGTTCGCATCGTGTAGTCGGTCCGGCCGGGATCTATTCGTTCCGGGGAGAAAGCGAGGTGGAAGTCCTCGCCGGCCTTGCGTTCTTCGGTCTCGAGGGTGGTGGCCATCAGGTCGCGTGTCGTTCCGGGGTAGGTCGTCGATTCGAGTACCACCACCTGCCCCGGGGTCAGGACCCCGGACAGGTTCTCGGCGGCCGAGCGCAGGTAACTGAGGTCAGGTTCGCGGGAGCCGGTGAGGGGGGTCGGAACGCAGACGATCACGGCTTCGCAGCTGGCGAGATCGGTGTAATCGGTGGTGGCGCGGATTCGTTCGGTGAGCCCGGCGAGGGTTTCCGACGAGACGTCTTCGATGTAGCTCTCACCCCGGTTGAGGCTGTCCACCTTCGAGAGGTCCGAGTCGAGCCCGACCACGTCCTGGCCGACCTCGGCGAAGGCGATTGCGAGGGGCAGGCCGACATATCCGAGGCCGATGATTCCGATACTCACAGGCGTAGCTCTCTGGCTGGCGGAACGATCACCTGAAGCAGTCTAGGTGGCGGGTCGCATGGTGGAGGTGGACACCGCGGTGCAGCAAGCGATCGACCCGCTCCGAAAAGTGGTTGGAACGGCAATCATGAACCGGGGAGTACCGTGACGCCAGCCGCGCTAGGATCAGTAGGAATGCAGCAGCCACAGGAAGAACTGGACCCATTTGGCACGGGGAAGCTTCCGAGCGGCCGTCATGGTCTCCCGCGCGAGGTCGTCGTTCGATCCCAGCGTGAGCGGATGGTCGAGTCGATGATCTCCGTGGTCGCCCTCAAGGGCTACACCGAGGCGACCGTGGCTGACATCATTTCCAACGCTGGGGTCTCCCGGGCGACTTTCTACGAGCAGTTCGCCGACAAGGAGGATTGCTTCATTGCCGCCTATGGCACGGTGATGGAACGAATGCTGGCCTTCGTTGCCGAAGGCTTCGCGATCGGCCAGTCCGATGACTGGATCGCCCGGATCCGCGGTGGCATCGGCAACCTGCTGGTCTACCTGGCCCAGAACCCGGTCGCGGCGAGGGTCGGCATCGTTGAGGGCTTCGGTGCCGGCGCCCGGGCCCGGGATCGTTATCAGCAGGCGGTCAGCTCGTTCTTCCCGTTCCTCGACGCCGGCCGCACGATGACCTCCGATCCGGACCGCATCCCCGGCCACACGGCGAGGGTGGTCGTCGGCGGCGTTTCCGCGCTGATGTTCAACGAAGCTTCCGCCGGCAACGCCGAGAACCTGCCCGAGCTTCTGCCAGAGATGATGTACATGGCGGTCGTCCCGTACCTGGGTCATGAGCGCGCGCTGGTGGCGATGGAAGAGACACTGGTGTCGCCATGAGCGAGTCCGGTTCTTCGAGGCTTCCGTCCGGACGTCACAACCTGCCACGCGAGTTCGTGGTCAGTTCGCAGCGTGACCGTCTGCTCGACTCAATGGCCCAGGCCTGTGCCGAGAAGCGCTACGCCGACGTGAGTGTCGCCGACATCGTTTCCCGGGCCCGCGTCTCCCGTTCGACCTTCTACGAGATATTCCCGGACAAAGAAGCCTGTTTCCTTGCCGCCTATGACGCGATCCTCGGGCGTTTCGTGACCGAGTTGATCAAGGCCTGCCAGGACCCGGAACTCACCTGGCCGGAGATGATCGAGCGTGGCATCGAGGCCAGCCTCAGCTTCCTCGCCGCCGAACCCGCCTTCGCCCGCATGTGCATCGTCGACATGTTCTCGGCCGGGCCTTCGGCGCTGGAGCGCTACCTCTCTGCGGTTCGCCTGATCGCCGCTTTCGTCGACAGTGGCCGCACCGCGATGCCGGACCGCGAGATGGTCCCGCAGTCTGCGTCGAGCATGGTCATCGGCGGCGCCGCGGTGGTCATCCGGGCCGAGATCGTCGACGAACGCACCGAGTTCCTGCCCGAGGTCGGACCGGACCTGCTCTACTCGATTCTCGTTCCCTACATGGATCAGGACGAGGCCCTCGAGC
>Ga0105046_10004338_pt1 | contig 22565 bp, 21 predicted proteins | sample MAT03_FD_78385 | JGI IMG/M metagenome (GOLD analysis project Ga0105046, IMG submission 78385) | Freshwater microbial communities from Lake Fryxell liftoff mats and glacier meltwater in Antarctica - MAT-03 (megahit assembly) | ecosystem: Environmental > Aquatic > Freshwater > Ice > Liftoff...
CGATCCGTTCGGCGACATCGCCGCTCCGCCGTTGCGGGTCGCCCCGGCGGCGCGCGCCCGTGACGCATCACGACGGTCAGACGATGAACGGTCGGAGACCGAAGCGGGCGGCCAGGCGCCGCTGCGTGCGACGACGGAGGTTATCGTTTTGATGAACCCGCTCGCAGCAGCGCCCGCCCCGAGCGACGCCGGTCAGAGCGCCGCAGCGGGCGCGGACAGCGGCGCCGGCATCGACGCAGTGCCGACTTTTGACGCGGCGGCTCGCTCCGGGATGTCGAACGGCCCCCGCGCGGCGGGTTTCCCCGCGAGTTCGCCCGCGGCGTCGGCGGCGGTCGACGCTCCCGATGCGCATTCTTCGGGACGGCGGCAACTGCGGATCGGCGTGCTGGTCGGCTTGATCCTGGCGGCCGGTATCGTCGTGCTGGCCATCATGTTCCGTCCGACGCCGGCGAAGACCGCGGCCATTCCCGCGCCAGCGGCGGTCCTGACGCTCGAAGGGTCCTCTGTCGAAGGGTCCGCGGGCGGTCAGGACGCTGGCGCGACGGCGACCTCCGCAGCGGACGTTTTGTTGCGCACCGGTCCGGTGTTCGGGTCGGCGCGGCTGGACCAGCTGCGCACCGCGGTGCTGGGCGCCGGGTATCGAAGCGTGGCGCTTCACCCGATGCCCTTCGCGACCGGTCGTCCGCGGATCGAGTACTTTCATGCGGACGACCGGGCGGCCGCCGAGACCCTGCGGCGGGTCTTGGAGCCGCTGGCTGGACCACCACTCGATCTGCGCGCCCGGACGGTCGCCGAGGTTGGCATGCGTATCGGTCGGATCGACGTCTGGTTCGGCGAGTAGCGCCGCTCGATTCGCCCGACCGTCCGTTGCGGCTCGCCCCGCAACGCAGCCGGAGGGCGTAGGGGACGTGCCGGCACTTTCAGCCACGCTTCAGGCGCAGTCGCTCGAGGCCGCGAAAGTGATAACGGTCGGCAAACACCGGTGGTTCCGCCAGGGCGAGATCCGGCAGTCGGTCGGCGAGGATCGGCAGGGCGACGGTCAGTTCGAGCCGCGCGAGCGGTGCCCCGACGCAGAAATGGATGCCCGCCCCGAACGCGAGGTGCGCCGAGTTCCGGCGGACCGGGCCGAAGCGGGCGCCATCGAAACGGCCCGGATCGGGCCACGGCCCCGGATCACGATTAGCCGCCGCGAGAAGGCAGCCGACCATGGCGCCTCGGGCGAAACGATGGCCAAAGATCTCCACATCGGTCAGGGCGATCCGGGTGAACAAGTGGAGCGGCGGATCGAAACGCAGGATTTCCTCGACCGCGGATGTCGTCGCCGCCTCGGTGTCGAACATCCCCAACGCGTTGCGACCCTCGCTCAGAATTGCGCGCATCCCGTTGCCGATGGCGTGGACGGTCGCCTCGTGCCCGGCGTTCAGGAGTTGGACGCAATTGGCGATCAACTCGTCGGTCGTCAGGCGCTCGCCCTCGCGCTCGGCGCCGATCAAGTGGCTGATCAGGTCGTCGGCCGGGGTCGTGCGGCGGCTGGCGACATGGTCGCGCAGGAAGCCGGCGAAGTCGCGCGCCGCGGCGTTGGCGGCGTCCTCGACGGCGCGCTCACGGCGTGCCTGGTAAAGGGCGACCATGGCGTGCGACCAGCCGAGGAGTTGGTCGGACATGGTTTCGGGAACGCCGAGCAGACGGGCGATGACGACCACCGGCAGTCGCTCGGCGAAGGCGGACAGCAGGTCGAACTCCGGCCCCTCGATCCGGTCGATGAGGTCGTGGGCGAGCGCCGCGATCTCGGGCGCGAGGGCCGCGATGCGCCGTGACGTGAAGCCGCGCAGCACGAGGCCGCGCAGGCGGGTATGGGCGGGCGGTTCGCGGTCGAGCATCGCGAGGTCGTCGACCGCGTAGAACTCCGCGAGATGGGCCGGGCGCGTCGGCGCGAGGTCGGGGGGCGCCTCGCGCCCGAAGCGGCGGTCGCGCAGCAGGGCGTTCACCGTGTCGTATCCGGCCGCGCAGGGATGGCCGTAATCCTCCCAGAAGAACAGTCGCCCGGCCTCGCGGGCGCGGTCGTAGAATGGATAAGGATCCTGAACGAAGGAAGGATCGCGCGGCGATTGGCTCAGACGCCGCATCCGGCCCGTTCCAGCGCCTGGTCAAGATCCGCGATCAGATCCGCCGGGTCCTCGATCCCGATCGAAAGGCGCAGCAGCATGGCGGGCGTCACCGAGTCCGGGCCTTCGACGGCCTTGCGGTGTTCGATCAGGCTCTCGACGCCGCCGAGCGACGTGGCGGGAATGAAGACCTGGGCGAAGCGGGCGACGTCGCGGGCCTGGCCTTCGGTCCCCGCGACGAGGATTGAGAGCATCCCGCCGAAGCCGCCGGTCATCTGGCGGGCGGCGACGGCGTGGCCGGGATGTCCAGGCAGGCCCGGATAGAGCACGCGCGCGACGCCGCGGTGGGTTTCAAGATGGGTGGCGATGGCGAGCGCGCTGGCGCTGGCGCGCTCGTAGCGCAGGTAGAGCGTGCGCAGGCCGCGGATCAGCAGCCATGCCTCGAACGCGGCGATGACGCTGCCCATCAGATGGCGAACGGCGCGGATCTCGTCCCAGACGGCGTCGGCGCGGGCGGAGCTGAGCACGCCGGCGGTCAAGTCGGAGTGGCCACCGAGATACTTGGTGCCGGAATGGAACGCGAAATCCGCGCCGAGCGCGAGGGCGAGCGTCGTGCAGGGGGGCGCGACGGTGCAGTCGACCGCGAGGCGGGCGCCGGCGGCGTGGGCGGCCTCGGCGGCGGCGGCGATGTCGATGACGTCCCACATCGGATTGGTCGGGCTCTCGATCCAGACGAGTCTGGTGCGGCCGGGCTGGAGCGCGGCTCCGAGCGCGCGTGGGTCGGTCGCATCGAAGAACGTCGTCTCGATGCCGCGCCGGTCGCCGAGCCTCTTGAGCCAGCTGAGCGCGCCGTGGTAGATCGAGAGTGGCGCCGCGACATGGTCGCCGGTCTCCAGCGTCTCGAGCAGCGCGACGAGCGCCGCCATGCCGCTGGCGAAGACGAGGGTTCCTGCGGCGCCGTCGAGATCGGCGAGGATGGCTTCGGCGTGCTCGACGGTCGGGCCGCCGTCGCGGGCGTAGATGTAGCGCTGGCGCGGGGCGTAGTCCTCGTCGCGGGCGAAGGTGGCGGAGAACTCGATGGCGGGAGTGACGCCGCCGGTGCGCTCGTCGATGTGACGCAGCGCCTGGGCGGCGCGGGTGGCGGGCGAAAGGCGGAGCTGGCTGGGCGGTCGGGTCATCGGGGTCTCCTGCGGGGCGGGGTGAGTTTGTAAGGCCGGTGCGGACGTGGCAAGGGCCGCGCAGCGGGCCATCTCGGCGGACCCGGCGGCGCATAACCGTCCGTTATCCGGGTAACATATTGAAATATATCAATATTGCTGCGTGGAATTTTCCGCTTGTCGCGTGTGATGATCCGGTCCGCGAACCCGAAGATCCGTTTTACCCGCGCCGTCGATACTGTAGGCTCGAAGCGTCGCCGAGCGTACCGGGAGGGCCGACGTTGATCCGCACCTGCGAGGACCACCGCGCCTCCGCGACGCGGGCGGGCGAATGACCGAGCATCTGCGCCTGAGCCCGATCGAGGAGTTGCGGGCCAACGTCTCGGGGCGTTTCGAGATGGCGCGGGCGATGCCGAAGTCGGTCTATACCTCGCCCGAGTTCGCGAGGGCCGAGGAGCGGCACATCTTCGCAAAGGAATGGATCTGCGTCGGGCGCGCCGATGCGTTGACGGCGCCGGGCGACTATCTGACGACGGTGATCGCAGGCGAGCCGGTGATCGTGTTGCGCGACCGGGACGGGGACTTGCGCGCGATGTCCAACGTCTGCCGGCACCGGATGTCGGTGCTGCTGGAGGGGCGGGGCAACGTGCGGGCGATCACCTGCCCGTATCACGCCTGGACCTACAATCTCGACGGGTCGTTGCGCGGAGCGCCGGCGATGACGCGAAACGAGAGCTTCTGCCGGGAGGCGATCCGGCTGCCGTCGGTGCGCTGCGCGGACTGGCTCGGCTGGATCCTGGTCACGCTCGATCCGGAGGCGGAGGCGCCGGCAGTTCGGCTGCGGGCGGTGTCCGATCTGGTCGGCTATCTGCCGATGGAGACCTATGTCGAGACGTTCCGCGAAGAGCATCGCTGGAACACCAACTGGAAGGTGCTGGCCGAGAACTTCATGGAGAGCTATCACCTGCCCGCCTGTCACGGCGGGACGATCGGCGGCTCGGTCGATCTCGAGTTGATGACCTGCCCCGAAGGAAACGCGGCGTTCAACCACCACTGGATCGTCAAGAACGACACTGTGCCGCTGTCGCTCGCCCATCCGTCGAACACGGCGCTTGCCGGCGACCAGCGGCGGATCACCTGGTTGCTGGCGATCTATCCGGCGTTCCTGATCACGCTGACGCCCGGCTACTTCTGGTACCTGTGCCTGACGCCCGACGGCCCGGACCACGTGAACATCCTCTACGGCGGTGGGCTCGCGCCCGAGTTCATCGCCGATCCGGCGGCGCCTGCGCATTTCGCTGCACTGAAGGGGCTGCTCGATGCGGTCAACATGGAGGACAAGGGCTGCACCGAGCGGGTCTATCGTGGGCTTTGCGCCGGGCTGTCCGCGCCGGGGCCGCTGTCGCATCTGGAGCGTCCGAATTTCGAGTTCGCGGGCTATGTCGCCAGCATGATCCCGCGTTGAGCGACGGCGCAGGCGGCGAGACGGGCGGCGCGCCGGCGGTCAATCGGCCGGGTGCGGGGTTTCCGCCGTCGCCATTTCGGCGATCACCGCCTCGGCCTGCGCGCGCATGTTCTCGGCCTGCAGGATGGGCCGACCCATGATCACGTAGTCGGCGCCGCCGCCGATCGCCTCGGCCGGTGTCGCCGGTCGCTTGTGGTCGTTTACGCCGAAGCCGGCGGGGCGCACCCCCGGCGTCGCGATCAGCAATCCCTGGTTGGCGACCAGACGCCGGATCGCGTTCGGATTGTCCGCGGCGGACGCGATGATGCCGTCGCTGCCGCACTTCAGCGCGGTCCTTACCCTGATCTCGACGAGTTCCTTGACCGTCACCGCATAGCCCATTGCCTTGAGGTCGTCGTCGTTCATGCTGGTCAGGACGGTGATCGTCAGGATTTTCAGGAAATCCGAGTTGTTCTTTCCCTCGACCGCCGAGCGGATGATCTCGTCGTCGCCGTGAACGGTGACGAATTTTATGCCCCGGTCGCGCGCCCGCGCGACGCCTTCGCGCACCGTTTCGCCGATATCGAACATCTTGTAGTCGAGAAAGACGTGCTTTCCGGCCTTAACGAGATCGTCGATCAGCCGGTCGGTTCCTTCGGCGAACAGCAGCCAGAGGCCGATCTTGAAGAACGACACGGCTCCGTCGAGTTCCCGGACGATCCGCCGGGCCTCATCGGGGCTTCGCACGTCGAGGGCGACGATCAGCCTGTCCGCCATTTTCGCCGGGATTTCGCGGGCGGGCGCTGGGCCCGGTGCGGCGCCTGGGTTCGTCATCGGTTTCCGCCTGCTCGATTGTCCGCCCGGTCGATGTTCGGGTGCTCTGTCCCGCGCCACGGGACGTCGTGTTGCGCGCCCGCTTGGCCGCCGCCTTATGTGACCGTCGGGCGTTCAGCGCAAGTGGAGGCGGCGTTGGCCGGGCGCGCGCCGATCTGGGCTTCGCGTCATCCCGGCGCGCGCCAGCCGGCGGCGAGGGCTTCGGCTTCGTCGCAGAACCAGCGTTCGCCGTAGGCTTCGTTGATCTCGGTGCGGGCGTAGTTGCGCGACCACGGCGTGTGGTAGATGCGGGTCCCTGCGCGGTTGATGTTGCCCTTAATCGGGCAGCCGGCGGGGGCCGTGCCCGAGGCCGAAGTCCAGGCGGTTTCGCGCCAGTCCCAGGCGGGCGGCGTCTCGGCCTGCCAGATGCCGGCGGCGCGGGTGCGGGCGGTGGCTTCGATCTCGGCGTAGACATCGGAGTAGCGGGTGAAGGCCCAGGCGAGGCCCTCGGCGACAAGGGTTTCGGCGAGGTCGACGCCTTCGGTCGTGCAGGTGGAGACGAGGCGGCCGTACGCGTCGCGCTCGACCGGGATGCACGTCGTGTCGCGGCCTTCGGTCAGATCGACGATGCGCTGCGTGGCGGCGGCCCCGCAGGCCCAGGCGCCGGTGGACGTCGCACAGGTCTGGCGGGTTTCGGGCGCATCGACGCCGAAGAGGCGAATGCGGACCGGGCCGATGTCGAGCGTGTCGCCGTCGAGCACCCGCGCTTCGCCGGTGATCTCGACCTCGGCGCGGGCCATCGGCGGGGCGGGACCGAGAATCGCGAGGGCAAAGAAGATCGCGCCGAGTATGATCCGCATTTATGGTCCCTTTCGGGCAGGATAGCAGATCACGGTTAATCGGTTAATGGGTGATCGGATCGGCGGTCGCCGTCGACGGGAGGCGCCCCGCCGGCCTCGCTATCGTCGCAGAACCAGCGCTGACAGGTTGCGGCGGTGCGTTCGACGCCGTCGCATCCGGGTGCGCCGGACATTGGAGTGCGAGGGTCGGTTTCCGGTGGGACGCCGCAGCCTTCGGGCGCCGCTGCGCCGGCGACGACGCGCCAGTCGCGAGCGTGGCGCCCCATCTGCGCGCTGCTGGACGCGGCGGCGTCGTGCCCCGTCTTGTCCGCGCTGACGGCGTTCGGGTCGTCGTGAAAGGCGAAGCCGGGATTGTCCCCGACGACGCGGGCGTCGATATCGGGCCCGGCGACGGTGCAGCCGGCGACGACGCGGCCGAAGGCCTCGATGCTGACTGCGTCGCATCCGGCGACCTGGGCCGAAGCGGCGGTCGCGAGAAGGCTGAGCAAAAGCAGGCTGGACAGATGTGCGCGCAAGGATCGCCTCCCGTTTCAGGCGGGGCGATCAGACTGCGAAAGTGCGAATTTATGGTTAGCGTCCGGAACGGACCGGCGCGGTTCGGGCGAAGGAAAAGGCGGCGCCGGAGCGCCGCCCTTGGCGTCAGACCATGCGCCGGCGCGTCAGCAGGAGTAGTACATCTGGTATTCGACCGGGTGCGGGGTGTGCTCGAACATGTAGACTTCCTGGAACTTCAGCGCGATGTAGGAGTCGATCTGGTCCTTGGTGAACACGTCGCCGGCGATCAGGAAGTCGTGGTCGGCGGCCAGACTGTCGAGCGCCTCGCGAAGCGATCCGCAGACGGTCGGGATCGCGGCGAGCTCCTCGGGGGGCAGGTCGTAGAGATCCTTGTCGGACGCCTCGCCGGGGTCGATCTTGTTCTTGATGCCGTCGATGCCGGCCATCAGCAGGGCGGCGAAGGCGAGATAGGGGTTCGCGGCCGGGTCGGGAAAGCGCGCCTCGACACGCTTGGCCTTGGGGCTTTCGGACCACGGGATGCGGACGCAGCCCGAGCGGTTCCGGGCGGAATAGGCGCGCAGCACCGGCGCCTCGAAGCCCGGGATCAGGCGCTTGTAGCTGTTGGTCGATGGGTTGGTGAATGCGTTCAGCGTCTTGGCGTGCTTGAGGATGCCGCCGATGAACCACAGCGCCTCGTCGGAGAGATCGGCGTACTTGTCGCCGGCGAACAGCGGCTTGCCGTCCTTCCAGATCGACATGTTGACATGCATCCCCGAGCCGTTGTCGCCGTAGTAGGGCTTGGGCATGAAGGTCGCGGTCTTGCCGTAGGCGGCGGCGACGTTGTGGATGATGTACTTGTATTTCAGGATGTTGTCGGCCTGCTCGGTCAGCCCGCCGAAGACCATGCCGAGCTCGTGCTGGGCGGAGGCGACCTCGTGGTGGTGCTTGTCGACCTTGATGCCCATGCGCTTCATCGTCGACAGCATCTCGGAGCGGATGTCCTGGGCGCTGTCGGTCGGGTTGACCGGGAAGTAGCCGCCCTTGACGCCGGGCCGGTGGCCCATGTTGCCGGATTCGTATTCGGTGTCGGTGTTCCAGGCCGCATCGACGGCGTCGATCTGGAAGCTGACCTTGTTCGGCGCGTTCGAATAGCGCACGTCGTCGAAGAGGAAGAACTCGGCTTCGGGGCCAAAGTAGGCGGTATCGCCGATACCGGAGGACTTCAGATAGGCTTCGGCCTTTTCGGCGGTGCCGCGCGGGTCGCGGGCATACGGCTCGTTGGTGTCTGGCTCGAGCACGGTGCAGTGGATGCAGAGGGTCTTTTCAGCGTAGAACGGGTCGATGTACATCGACTTCGGGTCCGGCATGAGCTTCATGTCGGATTCCTCGATGCCCTTCCAGCCGGCGATGGACGAGCCGTCGAACATGAAGCCCTCCTCGAGGAATTCCTCGTCGACCAGCTCCGAAATGACGCTGACATGGTGCAGGCGGCCACGCGGGTCGCAGAAGCGGACGTCGACATAGACGATGTCTTCATCCTTTATCGTCTTCAGAACGGTAGCAGTGTCGGCCATGTGTTGTCCTCGATGGTGTACGGAAAATCTCGCCGGGGTTTGGGCCGTCAGAGGGCGTCGTTGCCCTCTTCGCCGGTGCGGATGCGGATGGCTTGCTCGACGGACATGATGAAAATCTTGCCGTCGCCTATCTTCCCGGTCTTGGCGGCGTTGACGATGGCCTCGACTGCAGCGTCGACCTGTTCATCGGCGAGGACGACTTCTATCTTCACCTTCGGCAGGAAATCCACGACGTATTCCGCGCCGCGGTAGAGCTCGGTGTGGCCCTTCTGACGGCCGAACCCCTTGGCTTCCGTAACGCTCAACCCCTGGATGCCGATTTCCTGCAGCGCTTCCTTCACCTCGTCGAGTTTGAACGGCTTTATGATGGCCTCGATCTTTTTCACGGCGGCGCACTCCCTGCGTGGGTCCTTCTGAGACCGGTTTTTCCGGGGTCCCGCCTTGAGAACAGCTTGATACCGAGGTTTCAACGCGGGCTCGGCATGACTGTGGAGAGGCGGTTCGGAATCCGTCAAGTATGTGCACAAACTAAGCAGCTTGTCTAATTCGTCGGCAAGGCGTGAAGCGGCGCCGCGCGGCGCCCCGGAGGCTGCGCGGCAGCATTTTTCGCTCGCGCGCGGCCGGGGCGTCTGTTAGGACAACCGCTCATTCGGGATGCGGCGACGCGGCCCGACCGCGGGCGTGGCGGAATTGGCAGACGCACCAGATTTAGGTTCTGGCGCCGCAAGGCGTGGGGGTTCAAGTCCCTTCGCCCGCACCAGATTTGACGACGAGGACGGACGAATGCAGGTCACTCAGACCCTGAACGAAGGCTTGAAAAAAGGCTACTCCATCACGGTGCCGGCCGCCGAGCTGGAGGCCAAGGTCACGGAGAAGCTCGAGGAGGCCCGCAAGGACTTCCAGATGAAGGGCTTTCGCAAGGGCAAGGCCCCGGCGGCGCTGATGAAGAAGATGTTCGGAAAGTCGGTTCTGGGCGAAGCGATGCAGGAGAGCATCGACGCCGCGGTGAAAGCGCATTTCGACGAGACCGGCGACCGACCGGCGCTTCAGCCCGAGGTCAAGATGGCGAGCGAGCCGTGGGCCGAAGGTCAGGACGTTCTGGTGTCAATGGTTTACGAGGCGTTGCCGGACGTTCCGGAAGTCGATTTCGCGACGATGTCGCTGGAAAAGCTGGTCGCCGAGATCGACGACGCCGCGGTGACCGAGGCGCTGGAAAATCTGGCGAAGTCCGCGAGCGTCTTTGACGAGCGCGAGGCTGGAGCGCAGGCGGTGGACGGCGATCAGGTGGTCATCGATTTCGCCGGCGCCATCGACGGGGAGCCCTTCGAGGGCGGCGCCGGCGAAGACTACCCGCTGGTGATCGGATCGAAAAGCTTCATCCCGGGGTTCGAGGAGCAGTTGATCGGGGTGGCGGCGGGCGACGCCAAAGAGGTGACCGTCAGTTTCCCCGCGACCTACGGCGCGCCGCATCTGGCCGGCAAGGACGCGGTGTTCGCGGTGACGGTCAAGGCGGTCAAGGTCCCGAACCCGGCGCCGCTGGACGACGCGCTGGCCGAGCGTTTCGGCGCGGAGAGCCTCGAAGCGCTGACCGATCAGATCCGGCGGCGGCTGGGGGCGGAGTACGCCGGCGCCACGCGGGCGATCCTGAAGCGGCGGCTGATGGACGCGCTGGACGAGCGCTTGAGTTTCGAGCTTCCGCCGAGCCTCGTCGATGTCGAGGCGCGACAGATCGCGCACCAGCTTTGGCACGACGAGAACCCGGACGTGAATGGGCACGATCATCCGGAGATCGCCGTGACGCCCGAGCATCTGCGCCTCGCCGAGCGCCGCGTGCGCCTCGGCCTGCTGCTCGCCGAGGTCGGCAACAAGGCCGACGTCACCGTGACCGATCAGGAATTGCAGCGGGCGGTGATTGCGCAGGCGCGGCAGTATCCGGGCCAGGAGCGTCAATTCGTCGAGTTCATCCAGAAGAACCAGCAGGCGGTCCAGCAGATGCGCGCGCCGATCTTCGAGGAGAAGGTCGTCGATTACATCCTGGAGCTGGCCAACGTCACTGAAACGCCGGTGAGCAAGGACGAATTGCAGGCGGCTATAACGGCGCTGGACGAAGAGACGCCGGTCGCGCCGGTCGCGCCGGAGTGATGCGGCTGTCTGAGGCGGGGCTGGCTGCGACCTGGGTCCGTGCGCCGGCCGGCGACGGGATGCGTCGTCGCGTCATGGACGAAAGGGTCAGTTTCGCGGGATCGATCACAGCGCGCTGACGAACGCGATCTGGGCGCGCGCGACCGCCTGCGGGTCCGCGCCGCCGGCGACGACGTCGGCGCAACGGAAGCCGATAAGCGCGAAGTGGCGCTCCGACGGCGCGAGGTCCGGAAAACGCGCGTCGCAGGCCTGAACGGTTGGCGACAGTGTTGCCGGGCTGGGTGCGGCGGCGCCGCGATCGCTGCGCGGTTGGCGTCGTCCTTGCGCTCGGTGGGCACGGCGGGGCAGAGCGCCGGGGAGGCGAGCGAACCCGCCGATTCGTGTCATGATGGCGCTGGGTGGGGCACGGTCTCGCGCAGGCTGCGATTGCCGAAGGCGCGGCAGCGGCGCCGGGCCACGCCAGCGGGTCATGCCCGAGGGCTTGCGGGCGCCTTTGCGCGACATTAGACTCTACGGGCATTGGCGGGGAGCCGCACCGGCCCGCAAGACAAGGACAAGAGAGCGCCATGAGTGACCCCGTTGAGACGTACATGAACCTCGTGCCGATGGTGGTCGAGCAGACCGCGCGGGGCGAGCGCGCGTACGACATTTTTTCGCGGCTCCTGAAGGAGCGGATCATTTTTGTCTCCGGGCAGGTCCACGACGGCATGTCGACGCTGATCGTGGCGCAGCTTCTGTTTCTCGAGGCGGAGAACCCCAAGAAGGAAATCTCGATGTACATCAACAGCCCGGGCGGCGTGGTGACGTCGGGGCTGTCGATCTACGACACGATGCAGTACATCCGCCCGCCGGTTTCGACGCTGTGTTGCGGGCAGGCCGCGTCGATGGGCTCGCTGCTGCTGACCGCCGGGGCCAAGGGGATGCGTTATTCGTTGCCGAACAGCCGGATCATGGTTCACCAGCCGTCGGGCGGGTTCCAGGGCCAGGCGACGGACATCATGATCCACGCCCGCGAGACCCAGGCGCTGAAGGATCGGCTGAACCAGATATACGTCGAGCACACCGGGCAGACGTTCGAAGCGGTCGAGACCGCGCTGGAGCGCGACCGCTTCATGACGGCGCAAGATGCGAAGGACTGGGGCCTGATCGACGCAATCGTCGACAAGCGGCCGGTCGAGGCCACGGCCGCGTGAAGCCGCCCGAAGGTGCGCCGGCGTGCGGCGCCTTTGGGCTTGTAATTGGCGCGGCAAGCATGTTCGAATGGAAGCTGTGGATCATGTACGCGCTGGGTTGTGGTGACGTGCGGTACGGAATGGCGCAAGCCGGAGGCATATAATGAGCAAATCGAGCGGCGGCGACGCGAAAAACACTCTCTACTGCTCGTTCTGTGGCAAAAGCCAGCATGAGGTCCGCAAGCTGATCGCGGGTCCGACCGTGTTCATCTGCGACGAATGCGTCGAGTTGTGCATGGACATCATTCGCGAGGAGACGAAATCGAATCTCGTGAAATCGGCTGACGGCGTGCCGACGCCGCATGAAATATGCAAGGTTCTCGACGATTACGTGATCGGCCAGAAGGTCGCGAAGCGCGTGTTGTCGGTCGCGGTGCACAACCACTACAAGCGGTTGAACCACGCGCAGAAGAACACCGACGTCGAGCTGCAGAAGTCGAACATCATGCTGATCGGCCCGACGGGCTGCGGCAAGACGCTGCTGGCGCAGACGCTGGCGCGCATCCTCGATGTGCCGTTCACGATGGCGGACGCGACCACGCTGACCGAGGCGGGGTATGTCGGCGAGGACGTGGAGAACATAATCCTGAAGCTGCTGCAGTCGGCGGAGTACAACGTCGAGCGGGCGCAGCGCGGGATCGTCTATATCGACGAGGTCGACAAGATCAGCCGCAAGTCGGACAATCCGTCGATCACCCGCGACGTGTCGGGCGAAGGCGTCCAGCAGGCGCTGTTGAAGATCATGGAGGGCACAGTCGCGTCCGTGCCTCCGCAGGGCGGGCGCAAACATCCGCAGCAGGAGTTCCTGCAGGTCGACACGACGAACATCCTGTTCATCTGCGGGGGCGCATTCGCCGGGCTCGACAAGATCATCGCGCAGCGCGGGCGCGGGTCGGCGATGGGCTTCGGGGCCGAGGTGAAGGACCCGGACGAGCGGCGCGTGGGCGAGCTGTTTCAGTCGCTCGAGCCCGAGGATCTGCTGAAGTTCGGGCTGATCCCGGAGTTCGTCGGCCGCTTGCCGGTGCTGGCGACGCTGACCGACCTTGACGAAGCCGCGCTGATGACGATTCTGACCGAACCGAAGAACGCGCTGATCAAGCAGTATCAGCGACTGTTCGAGATGGAGGACGTGGCGCTGAGCTTCACCGACGACGCGTTGCGCGCCATCGCCAAGCGGGCGATCGACCGCAAGACCGGCGCGCGCGGGCTGCGGTCGATCCTCGAGGAAGTTCTGCTCGACACGATGTTCGAGTTGCCGTCGATGCAGGGCGTGGCCGAGGCGATGGTCAACGAGGATTGCATCATGCGCAAGGGCGAGCCGCTGCTGATCTATATCGATCGCAAGGAAGGCTCGGCTTCCGCTTCCGCGTCGTGAGCTGCACGACCGCGCGCGGTGGATTGGCGACACCGAACCGGAAGACCGCGCGCCGCCTGCCGGCGACGGTCGGAGGCAAGCGTATCGGGGACCACGGATGAGCTTACTCTCGCAGATGTTCACCTGGTGGAATGGCCAGACGCTGGCGACGCGGGTCTGGACCGCGCGCCACGGCCAGCGCGTCGGCGAGGACGTTCAAGGCAACGTGTTCTACCAGACCGCCGACGGCGTGCGGCGCTGGGTGATCTACAACGGCGAGGCCGAGGCGAGCCGCGTCGGGCCGGAGTGGCATGGCTGGCTGCACCACACCTGGCAGGAGCCGCCGACTGTGGCGCCGCTGCAGCGGCGGTCCTGGGAAAAGCCGCACAAGCCGAATCAGACCGGGACCGACGCCGCCTATTTTCCGCCGGGCAGCCTCAAAGCGCCGCAGCTTCTGGCCCGGTCGGATTACGAGGCCTGGACGCCGGACTGAGCCGCGCCGAATGGAAAAGAGCAACGCCGCGGAGACTGTGATCGGGGCCGTCGTGATCGCCGCGGCGCTGGGTTTCGCGCTTTACGCCACGCAGTCGGGCGGGCGACGCACGCTCGAAGGCGCCACGCCGCTGATCGCGCAGTTTCGTAGCGCGGAAGGGATTTCGGTTGGTACCGACGTGCGGCTGGCGGGGATCCGCGTGGGAAGCGTGACCGGGCTGGAGCTCGATCCGGCGACGTACATGGCGCGGGCGACGTTCACCGTTGATCAGAGTGTGCAGATCCCGGAAGATTCGGATGTGAAGATCGCCTCCGAGGGTTTGCTCGGCGGATCGTTCGTCGAGATCACGCCAGGGGCTTCGGAGTTCATGCTTGCGGCGGGCGACGAGGTGATGAACACGCAAAGCTCGGTGAGCCTGCTCAATTTGCTGATGCGGTTCGGTGGGGCCGAATGACCGGGGCGCGCGCCATGCTCGTGGTGGCGATGCTGCTGGCGAGCGGCGCCGCGGTCGCGGCGCAATCGGGACAGCAGTCGGGGCAGATCGGCACGGGCCAGGACACCGTTGCAGTGGGTGGCGCGCTGCTTCGCGGGCTCGACACGTTGAACGGCCGGACGGAGGATTTGGCGCTCCGTGCCGGCGAGACCGTGCGGTTCGGCTATCTAGAGATCACGCTCGACGCCTGCCATGCCTCGCGTACCGAAAGCGACGGCGACGCTTATGCGTTTCTCAGCATCCGCGACAGCCGCGAGGCGTCGCCGCGGTTCTCGGGATGGATGTTCGCGTCCTCGCCGGCGCTGTCGGCGCTCGATCATCCGCGCTACGATGTCTGGGTGCTGAGCTGCAGCACGTCTTGACGCATTGTGTCGCGCGGCAGCGCCGCGAAGCGCGCCGGCCGGGTCAGCGCCGCGTCGAGCCATGCGTGATACGCGGCGCGGCTGATCTCGACGGCGCCGAGGCGCACGAGGTGGTCGGTGACGAACTGAGTGTCGAGCAGCGTGAAGCCGCCGGCCCTCAGTCGCGCGACGAGGGCGATCAGCGCGAATTTCGACGCATCGCGGGCGCGGCTGAACATGCTCTCGCCAAAGAAGGCGCCGCCGAGGGCCACGCCGTAGAGCCCGCCCACGAGGCGTCCCTGCGCGCGGATTTCGACGGAATGGGCGTGGCCGCCGCGGTAGAGGGCGAGATATAGGCCGCGGATCTCGGCGTTGATCCAGGTCTCGGGGCGGTCGGCGCAGCCGTCGAGCACGCCGGCGAAGTCGCGGTCCGTGGCGATTTCGATCTCGGCGTTCAGGAAAGCGCGCGCCAGTCGGCGCGACACCCGCAGGCCGTCGAGCGGGATCACGCCGCGGCGCTGCGGATCGACCCAGTAAAGCTCGTCTGCGTCGGCGGCGTCGGCCATCGGAAAGACCCCCGACGCATAGGCCTGCAACAGCAGCTCCGGGGTGATCGCCGGGGTCTCGTCGCGCATCGCGCTCAGGTCCTGCCGGCCCTTGCGAGGAATTCCTCGAGCCAGTGGATGTTGTAGGCGCCGGTCTGGATGTCGGGCTCGTCGAGCAGCGCGTCGAACAGCGGCGTCGTCGTGTCGACGCCGTCGACGATCAACTCGGACAGCGCGCGCCGCAGCCGGGCGAGCGCGAGATCGCGGTTGCGGGCGTGGACGATCAGCTTGCCGATCAGACTGTCGTAGTAGGGCGGGATCGAATAGCCGCCGTAGATCGCGCTGTCCATGCGGATGCCGAGGCCGCCCGGTGCGTAATAGGTGCTGATCTTGCCCGGCGACGGGCGAAAATCCGGCAGGCTCTCGGCGTTGATCCGGCATTCGAGCGCATGGCCGGACGGGATCAGCTCCTCTTGCCGGAACGACATCGGCAGGCCGGCGGCGACGCGGATCTGTTCCTGGACCAGATCGACGTCGTAGATCGCTTCGGTCACCGGATGCTCGACCTGAAGGCGGGTGTTCATCTCGATGAAGAAGAAGTCGCCGTTCTCGTACAGGAATTCGATGGTGCCGGCCCCGGCGTAGGCGATCCGGGCGACGGCCTCGGCGCAGATCGCGCCGATCCTGGCGCGCGTGGCGGCGTCGATCACCGGCGAAGGCGCCTCCTCGAAAACCTTCTGGTGGCGGCGCTGCAGCGAGCAGTCGCGCTCGCCGAGATGGACGGCGCGACCGCGGCCGTCGCCGAACACCTGCACCTCGATGTGGCGCGGCGCGGCGAGGTACTTTTCGAGATAGACCTCGTCGTTGCCGAAGGCGGCCTTGGCCTCGGCGCGGGCGGTGTGAAACGCGCTCTCGAGGTCGTCCGCGGTTTTCGCGAGCTTCATCCCCCGCCCGCCACCGCCCGCCGTCGCCTTGACGATCAGCGGGTAGCCGACCTCGGCGCCGACCCGCGTCGCGTCCTCCAGCGTCGGCACGGCGCCGTCCGAGCCGGGGACGCACGGCACCCCGAGCGCGCGCATCGTTTCCTTGGCGGTGATCTTGTCGCCCATCAGGCGGATGTGCTCGGCGGTGGGGCCGATGAAGGTCAGGCCGTGGTCCTGCACGATCTGGACGAAGGTGGCGTTCTCGGACAAAAAGCCGTAGCCGGGGTGAATCGCTTCGGCGCCGGTGATCTCGCAGGCGGCGATGATGTTGGGCATCGACAGATAGCTTTGGGCGGCGGGCGCCGGGCCGACGCAGACGCTCTCGTCGGCCATGCGCACGTGCATCGCGTCGGCGTCCGCCGTCGAGTGGATCGCGACCGTCTGGATGCCCATTTCCTTGCAGGCCCGGTGGATGCGCAGCGCTATCTCGCCCCGGTTGGCGATCAGGACCTTCTTGAACACGGCGCCCTCCCGGATCGCGGCGGGGTCATTCCAGGATGATCAGCGGCGCGCCGAACTCGACCGGCGAGCCGTCATCGACGAGGATGCGCTTGACCCTTCCCGGACGCGGCGCCTGGATCTGGTTCATCGTCTTCATCGCCTCGATGATCAGGATCGTCTGGCCTTCGGTCACGATGTCGCCGATCTTGACGAAGGGTCCGGACTCAGGTTCGGGCTGGAGATAGGCGGTGCCGACCATCGGCGACGGCACGACGCCCGGATCGTCGGCCGGATCGCCGGTGACGAGGGCTGTGGGCGCGCCGGCGACGGCGGGGCCGGGCTGATACGGGCCGGATGGCGCAATCTGATACGTCGGGGCGGCGGCCATCGTGATCTGGCGGGCGACGCGAATGTTCAGCGCATTTTCGTCGCCATACTCGCGCTTGACCTCGATCTCGGACAGGTCGTGGTCGCGGAGCAGTTCGGCCAACGCCTTGATGAACTCGACGTCATCCTCGTGCGGTCGCTTGTTCATGATGCGCCCTGAAGCTCCTTTCGCGACCGACCCGTCGGGAACCCGTCGCGTGGGCCCTCTGTCTACACGGCGGCGCCGAGGCTGGGAAGGCTCGATTTCCGCGCGGCGAGTCACCGGTTCACCCGTCAATTCACCGCCCGGATCTCGGCGATGAGCTCGCGCATTCCGACCAGCGGCCGATAGCCGCGCAGCATTCGGTCGGCGAAGACGAACGTGGGCGTGCCGGAGATCTCGAGCGCGCCGGCGAGTGCGAGGTTGGCCTCGATGCGGCGGGTGACTTCCGTGTCGTCCATGGCGGCGCGCACCGAGGCGGGGTCGAGGCCCGCCGCCTTCAGCGTTGCGTCGAGGCCCGCGTCGGTGACGGGGCCGTCGAGCGTCATCAGGCCGTCGTTCACGGCGGCGTACTTCGCCGGGCCTGCGGTGATCAGCGTCGCGATCGCGGCGCGCGCCGCGAGCACGGAGCCCGGTCCGAGGATCGGGAACTCCTTGACGATGCGCCGGATGTTGCCGTCGCCGGCGATCAGTTCGGCCACCTCGGGGTGCGCACGCCGGCAGTAACCGCACTGGTAGTCGGTGAATTCGACCACGGTCACGTCGCCGTCGGGGTTGCCGCCGACGAACGAAAAGCCGTCCTCGAACAGCGCCTCGGTGCTGGCGGCGATGCGGTCGCGGTCGGCGGCGGCGGTGGCGGCCTGTTGCCCGGCTTCGAGCAGGGCGAACATCTCCGAAAGGATCTCGGGGTTTTCGAGCAGGTAGGCCCGAACCTCGGCGCCAAATTCGGCGCGTTCCGGAGCAGTCATCTCGGCAGTGGCCGCGAGCGGCGTCGCAAACCCCGCGAGGAGCAAGGCGGCGGCCGGTGTCAGGCCGCGGGTCGGGCGTCGCATCGGGGGTCCTTCAGTTCAGGGCGCGTTCGGCCATGGTTATCACATCTTCCGCCTGTTTCCATCCCGGCGAGCCGGTGGGCAGCAGGGCGGCGGCGTGCCGGGCATGGCGCAGCGCGTCGGGAAAGCGGCCGGTCAGCGCGAAGCGCTCGGCGGTGGCGAGCGCCGCCTGCCCTTCGTTGCCAAGGCGGGCTTCCGCGAGGGCGAGGTCGCGCAGGACTTCCGCGTTGGCCTTGTCCATCGCGGCGGAGCGGCGTAGGGCCTCGGCGGCTTCACCGGTGGCGCGGCCGTCCTCGATGTTGAGCAGCGCGCGGCCGAGGCCGCCGAGGATCAGCGGCTCGCGCGGCGCGAGGGCGACGGCGCTGCGATAAGCGACGGCGGCGGCCTCGGCTTCGCCGGATTCGAGCAGGAACTGGCCCCTGAGCTCGTGATAATAAGGATCGTTCGGGCGGGCGGCGATCAGGGCGTCGATGTTCGCCATCGCCCGCGCGACGCTCGGTTCGCGGTGGTAGGCGACGGCGCGGGCGAGAGCTGCGCTTTCCGACGTGTCGGCGACCGGGTAGCGGCGCAGCGTCGCGCCGGGGGTCAAGAGGAAGCCGTTGAACTTCGCGACCATGCGGGCGTGCCAGTAGGCGTCGCCCGGATCGGGGGCCTTGGCCGGCGGCATCGTGGCGATGCGCTCCTCGAGGAGGGCAATGCGTTCGGACCACAGCGGGTGGGTGCGGGCGTAGGCGTCCATGCTGCCGCTCGACAGCAGCAGCTCCTGGCCGCGAAACAGCCGCAAGACCTCAAGGATCGCGCGCGGATCGGCGCCGGCGGCGGCCATGTAGCGCAGGCCGGCCTGGTCAGCGCTCGACTCCTCGGCGCGGCTGTGGGCGAGGGCGGCGCGCTGGGCAGCGGTCTGGCTGCCGGCGGCAAGCGCGAGGCCCGCCTCGGGGCTGCCGGCGAGGGCGGCGGCCGCTGCGGCCGCGATGCCCATCATTGCGATGCCGCGGGCGCCGCCCAGGGCCTGGTCGCGGCGAGCGACGTGGCCGCCAGCGATATGGCCGACCTCGTGGGCGATGACGGCGCGAAGCTGGTCGACGGTCTTCAGTCGCGTGATCAGGCCGGTGTGGAGAAACAGGTTCTGGCCGCCGAGCACGAATGCGTTCGGCTCGGGGCTGTCGATCACATAGATGTGCGCGGAATTGGGATTGAGGCCCGCGGCGCGAAACATCGGGTTGGCGATGCGCGCGAGCGTCGCTTCGATCTCGGCGTCGCGGATCAGGCCCTGGGCGGCGGCGAGGCCGGTGTGAAGGACGAGCGCGAGCGCGAGGATCATGCCGATCAGCGCGCGTGCCAGCACCGTGAGCCCTCCCTCGGGTTGCGCCGCCCCACGTTTCATGCGTTTTTGGCCGCTGCGCAACTCTAGGAGACGCCGGGTGCGGACATCAAGCCGGGGCGAGGTCGATCCCTTCATCGTGATGGACGTCATGGAGGCGGCGCGGGCCGAGGAGGCGCGCGGGCGCTCGATCGTCCATATGGAGGTCGGTCAGCCGGGCACGCCGGCCCCGCGGGCCGCGCGCGAAGCGCTGGCGGCGGCGATGTCGGCGCGGCCGCTGGGGTATACGGTGGCGCTGGGGCTGCCGGAGTTGCGGGCGCGGATCGCGCGGCTCTACGGCGCGCGGTACGGGGTCGATCTCGACCCGGCGCGCGTCGTGGTGACGGGCGGGTCGTCGTCGGCGTTCATCCTCGCCTTCACCAGCCTGTTCGCCGCGGGTGAGCGCGTGGCGATCGCCGAGCCGGGGTATCCGAGCTATCGCAACATCCTGCGCGCCCTCGACGTGACGCCGGTCGGGATCGTGACGGAACTGGCCGACCGGTTCCAGCCGACGCCGCGCGAACTGCCCGACGATCTGGCGGGATTGCTGGTGGCGAGCCCGGCCAATCCGACGGGATCGATGCTGGGGCGCGCGGCGATGGCGGCGTTGATCGGGGCCTGCCGGGAGCAGGGGATCGCGTTCGTCTCGGACGAAATCTACCACGGCGTTCACTATGGCGCGCGGGCGACATCCGCACTGGAGATCGACGACGAGGTCTATGTCATCAACTCGTTCTCCAAGTATTTCTCGATGACCGGGTGGCGCATCGGCTGGATGGTCGTGCCCGACGCGCATGTGCGCCGGATCGAGCGGCTGGCGCAGAACCTGTTCATCTGTCCGCCGCATGCGAGCCAGATCGCGGCGCTGGCGGCGCTCGATGCGGAAGACGAACTCGAGGCCAATCTCGCGGTCTACCGCGCCAACCGGGCGCTGTTGCTGGACGGGCTGCCGGGAGCGGGCTTCGGGCGGATCGCACCGCCCGATGGTGCGTTCTACATCTATGCCGACGTCTCGGACATGACAGCGGACAGCCGCGACCTGGCGCGGCGCATCCTGATCGAGGCCGGCGTTTCGGTGACGCCCGGGCTCGATTTCGATCCCGGGCGAGGTTGCACGACGTTGCGGTTCTCCTACGCCGGCGCGACGGAGGACATCACCGAGGGCTTGCGGCGGTTGCACGCCTGGGGCGGCTGAACCGGCAGGCGGGGCGCTGTGTGCGATCGATCGACGCGGCGGGGTCGGCGGAGAGCCGACCCCGTGTTGGAGTCCGCGTTGGACGTCAGGCGTTGCCGAGAGCGCGCGACCACCAGCCGCGGCGTTTTGGACCGGCTTCGGGCTGACCTTCGGGCGTGTCGGTCGCCGATTGCGTCGCCGCGATGGGCTCCGCTTCCGGCGCGGCCGCGACGGGCGGGTCCGCGCGCGATGGCTCGTCGGATGGCGCGACTTCGCCCGCTTGCGGGTCCGCGGCTTCGACCGCGTCGTCATCCGCAGGTTCGAACGGCTGGGGGGGCTCGGGCGCGACGTCGAGTTCGGCTGTCGCCGGCGGCTCGACGGCGTCGGGCCCGGCTGCCGCGACAGGCTCCCCGGCGTCGGGTTCGACGGCTTCGGTCGCCATGGGTTCGAGCGCCACGGGTTCGGGCGCGACGGACCTGGCCTCGACCGGATCGGGCGCGACGGGTCCGGGCTGTTGCGCGGCCTCCGCGTCGGCCGCGGCCAGCGGCGCGATCGCGGCGGCGACCCGCACGCGGGGTTTTCCGCGGCGTTGCGGGGCGTTCGCCTCCGGAACGTCGACCAGTTCGGGCGCGTCGACGGCGTCGATCACTTCGCCGAAGGGGGACGCGCCTACCAGCGCGGGGGCGGGCGCGTCATCGCCTGATTTGCTGCGCACGCGTCGGCGCGACTTGGTGCGCTCGACCTGCGCCTCCTCGGGCGGCTCGACCGGCTGGGCCGGAACGTCGCCGGCCGGAGCGGCCGCCTGCGGCTCGGGCTCATCTTCCGCGGCGTCGTCTCCATCGGATGCGCCTTCGCCCTCGGGGCGCGGCCCGCCGCGCCGGCGCCGGCGCCGACGACGCTTGCCATTCGGTTTCTCGGCGGCGGCGTCCGTGGACCCGTCGGTTTCTGCCGCATCGCCGGTGGCGACCACGTCTTCCTCGTCCACCTCGTCCATCTCGTCGGGCTCGATCTCGGCGTCGATCTCGTCGTCGTCGGGATAGGCCACCTTTGGCAGGTCGAACGTCGGGGCGACCGGAATGATCCGCGAGGCCGTCTTGAAGCGTTCGATCCGGTAGTCGGGGCTGATCAGCCCGGCTTCGCCCTCGATCCGCACCGACAGACCGAAGCGGAATTCGATGGTGGCGATATGCTCGCGCTTCTGATTGAGCAGGTAGTTCGCGATCTCGACGGGCGCCACGATCAGCACTTCCTTGGAGCGCTGGCGGACGGCCTCCTCCTCGATCTCGCGCAGCAGCGCCAGCGCCATGCTGTCGTCCGAGCGGACGCGCCCGGTGCCGTGGCAATGCGGGCAGGACTTGGTGGTGGCCTCGATCATGCCGGGGCGCAGCCGCTGGCGCGACATCTCCAGCAGGCCGAAGCCCGAAATTCGTCCGATCTGGATGCGGGCGCGGTCGGACTTGAGCTTTTCCTTCAGCTTCTTCTCGACGGCGGCGTTGTTGCGCCGGTCCTCCATGTCGATGAAGTCGATGACGATCAGGCCCGCGAGGTCGCGCAGGCGCATCTGGCGCGCGGCTTCCTCGGCCGCCTCCATGTTGGTCTTGAGCGCGGTATCCTCGATCGAAGCCTCGCGCGTGGCGCGTCCCGAGTTCACGTCGACGGCGACGAGCGCCTCGGTGACGTCGATGACGATGTAGCCGCCGGACTTGAGCTGCACCACCGGGTTGAACATGGCGCTGAGATAGCTCTCGACCTGAAAGCGCGAGAACAGCGGCAGAGGTTCGGCGTAATGCTTGACGTTCTTGGCGTGCGACGGCATGAGCATTCTCATGTAGTCCTTGGCTTCGCGGTAGCCGCGTTCGCCGTCGATCAGGATTTCGTCGATGTCGCGGTTGTAGAGATCGCGGATGACCCGCTTGATCAGCGAACCTTCCTCGTAGATCGGTGCGGGCGCGATGGATTTGAGTGTCAGGTCGCGGATCTGTTCCCATTGACGCAGCAAATATTCGTAGTCGCGCTTGATCTCGGTCTTGGTGCGATTCGAGCCTGCCGTGCGGATGATCAGGCCGGCGCCTTCGGGAACGGTGATGGAGGACGAGATCTCCTTCAGTTTCTTGCGGTCCGCGACATTGGTGATCTTGCGGGA
>Ga0105046_10004339_pt1 | contig 22563 bp, 15 predicted proteins | sample MAT03_FD_78385 | JGI IMG/M metagenome (GOLD analysis project Ga0105046, IMG submission 78385) | Freshwater microbial communities from Lake Fryxell liftoff mats and glacier meltwater in Antarctica - MAT-03 (megahit assembly) | ecosystem: Environmental > Aquatic > Freshwater > Ice > Liftoff...
ACGCGCTGACCTCCACGCAGTTCGCCGTGCTCGGCTCGGCACAGGCGGCTGCGCTGAGCAGCGACCAGGCCGACGCCATGACCACGTCCGACCTGGCATCGTTGTCCACCGCGGCCATCCGTGCGCTGGGCACGGGCGCGCTCTCCGTGCTCGACTCGGCGCAGTTCAACGCGCTGACGACGGCGCAGTTCGCGTCTCTCACCTCGGCCCAGGCCGCAGCCATCACGTCCGAGCAGACGGATGCGATGACCACCTCCGACCTGGCCGCGCTGAGCACGGCGGCCGTCAGGACGCTGAGCACCGACGCGCTGGCGGCACTCGACTCCGCGCAGATCGGCCAGCTGACCACCGCTCAGGTGGTGGCACTGACGACAGCGCAGATCGCCAGTCTCGACACCGGTGACTTCAACGCGCTGACGACCGCGCAGTTCGCCGCGCTGACATCGGCGCAGGTGGCCGCGATCACGTCCGACCAGGCCGACGCGATGACCACGTCCGACCTGGCCGCGATCTCCACCGCTTCCATCAGAGCCTTCACCAGCGGTGCGCTGGAAGCGCTCGACTCGGCGCAGATCGGCCGCCTGACCACCGCCCAGGTGGTGGCGCTGACGACAGCGCAGATCGCCAGCCTCGGCTCGGACGACCTGAACGCGCTGACCACCGCGCAGTTCGCGGTGCTCGGCTCGGCGCAGGCCAGGGCGCTGACCAGCGAGCAGGCCGACACCATGACCACCGCCGACCTGGCGGCGATCGGCACCGCGGCCATCCGTGCGCTGTCCACGGACGCGCTGGCCGTGCTCGACTCGGCGCAGTTCAACGCGCTGACGACGGCGCAGTTCGCCGCGCTGACCTCGACCCAGGCCGCCGCCATCACGTCGGAGCAGACCGATGCGATGACGACCGCAGACCTGGCGGCGCTGAGCACGGCGGCCATCCGCTCGCTGAGCACCGACGCGATTGCCGCGCTCGATTCGGCGCAGATCGTGCAGATGACCACCGCCCAGGTGGTGGCGATGACGGGCTCGCAGATCGCCAGCCTCGACACCGGCGACTTCAACGCCCTGTCGACCTTGCAGTTCGCCATGCTGAGCTCGTCGCAGGTGGCCTCCATCACCTCGAAGCAGACCGACGCGATGACCACCGCGGACCTCGCGGCGATCTCCACTGCCGCCATCAAGTCCTTGAGCACCGACGCGCTGGCCGCGCTCGACTCGGCGCAGATCGGCCAGCTCACCACCAGCCAGGTGGTGGCGCTGACGACGGCGCAGATCGCCAGCCTCGACTCGGCCGACCTGAACGCCCTGACCAGCGCGCAGTTCGCGGCGTTCAGTTCGGGCCAGGCCCGGGCGCTGAGCAGCGAGCAGGCCGACACCATGACCAGCGGCGACCTTGCGGCGCTGTCCACCGCAGCCATCCGTGCGCTGAGCACGGACGCATTCTCGGTGCTCGACTCCGCGCAGTTCAACGCGCTGACGACGGCGCAGTTCGCCGCGCTGACCTCGACCCAGGCGGCCGCCATCACCGCCGAGCAGACCGGCACGATGACCACCGCCGACCTGGTGGCGCTGAACACCGCATCGATCAAGGTGTTGAGCACGGACGCGCTGGCTGCGCTCAACTCGGCACAGATCGGCCAGCTCACCACGGCCCAGGTGACCGCGCTGACGACAGCGCAGATCGCCAGCCTCGACACCGGTGACTTCAACGCCCTGACAACGGCGCAGTTCGCGGTGCTCAGTTCGGCGCAGGTAAAGGCGATCACCGCGGATCAGGCCGACGGCATGACCACCGCCGACCTCGCGGCCATCAACACGGCCGCCATCAAGGGCCTGAGCAGCGACGCGCTGGCCGCCCTCGACTCGACCCAGCTGCCGCGCCTCACCACGGGCCAGATCGCCGCGCTGAGCACGACGCAGATCGCCGGCCTGGAGGCTGCCGACCTGAAAGCCCTGAGCACCGCACAGTTCGCGGTGTTCAGCTCGGGCCAGGTGAAGGCGCTGAGCGCCGACCAGGCCGACACGATGGCCACCGACGACCTGGCGGCACTGTCCACCGCCGCCATCCGCGGCCTGACGACGGCCGCCCTGGCGATGCTCGACACGGCGCAGTTCAATGCGCTGACGACGGCGCAGTTCGCCGCGCTCACCTCGAGCCAGGCCACCGCCATCACGGCCGAGCAGTCCGCCGCGATGACCACCAACGATTTGGCGGCGCTGAGCACCGCGGCCATCAGGGCCCTGGACATCGAGACGCTGGCGGCGTTGAATTCGAGCCAGATCGCCAGGCTCGGCACCGCGCAGGTGGCCGCTCTGTCGACCGCACAGATCGCCAGCCTCGACACCGGCGACTTCAACGCGCTGACGACGGCGCAGTTCGCCGCGCTCAACTCGGCGCAGGTGGGTGCGATCACCGCCGAGCAGGCCGACCGCATGACGACCGCGGACCTCGCGGCCATCAGCACGGCCGCCATCAAGGCCTTGAGCGCCGACGCGCTGGCCGCGCTCGATTCGACCCAGTTGCCGCGCCTGACCACCGGCCAGATCGCCGTGCTCACCACGGCGCAGATCGCCGGCCTGGAAGCGGCTGACCTGAGCTCGCTGTCGACCGCGCAGTTCGCGGTATTCAGCTCGGGCCAGGTGAAGGCACTGAGTGCCGAGCAGATCGACCTGATGGCCACCGACGACCTGGCGGCGCTGTCCACCGCGGCCATCCGCGGCCTGTCGACCGATGCGCTGGCAATGCTCGACACGGCGCAGTTCAACGCCATGACGACGGCGCAGTTCGCCGCGCTGACCTCGGCCCAGGCCAAGGCCATCACCGCCGAGCAGGCCGACGGCATGACCACGGCCGACCTGGCCGCGCTGAGCACGGCGTCGATCCGTGCGCTGAGCGCCGAAGCGATGGCCGCGCTCGACTCCACGCAGCTGCCAAGGCTCACCACCGCCCAGATAGTGGCGATGACCAGCGCGCAGATTGCCGCGTTCGACGTCGGTGACTTCAACTCGCTCAGTACGGCGCAGTTCAATGTGCTCAGCTCGGCGCAGGTGGCGGCGATCACCATCGAGCAGGCGGACGGCATGACCACCGCAGACCTCGCTGCCATCAGCACGGCGGCGATCAGGGGCATGACGGTCGATGCACTGGGCGCGCTGGACGCGACCCAGCTGGCCAGGCTGACGACCTCCCAGGTCGCGGCGCTGACCACCAAGCAGTTCGCCGGCCTGGACAACGCAGACCTGAACGCCCTGACGACGGCGCAATTCGCCGCAGTCAGCTCGGCGCAGGTGAAAGCGCTGAGCGCCGACCAGGTGGATCTGATGACCACCGCCGACCTGGCAGCCATCAGCACCGCGGCCATCCGCGGCCTGACGGCCGCGGCGGTTGCGATACTCGACACGGCGCAGTTCAACGCGCTGACGACGGCGCAGTTCGCGGCTTTCACCAGCGGCCAGGTGCAGGCGATCACCGCCGACCAGGCTGACGGCATGACGACCGCCGACCTCGCCGCCCTGCCCTCGGTGTCGATCAAGCTGCTGTCGGCGGAAGCGCTGGCGGCACTCGACGGCACCCAGTTGCAGGCGCTCACGACGCTGCAGGTGACGGCGCTCAGCACCATGCAGATCGCCTCGCTCGACCCGGCCGACCTGAACGCGTTCACGACGCGCCAGTTCGCCGTGCTCAGCTCCGGGCAGGTGCGCGCCTTCACCGAGGCACAGGCCGACGCCCTGACAACGAGCGACATCGGGGCGATCAGCGTGACGGCGATCAAGGGCCTCAGCGCCGGAGCGATGGCGATGCTCGACTCAGCGCAACTCGATGCGCTGAGCACCGCGCAATGGGCCGCGCTGGGCACGACGCAGATCACGGCGATCGGCGCCAACGAGTTCAAGACCCTGGACCGCGACCATGTGGTGGCCCTCACCACCGGGCATGCCAGGGCGCTGACCGAGGAACAGATCGCCGCCTTCACCACCCAGCAGATCACCTGGCTCGAGACGAACGACCTGAAGTCGATGACGATGGCCCAGGTCAACGCCTTCGAGGCGGCCGACCTGGCGGTGATGACAGCGGCGCAGACCGCGGCACTGGCCTCGGTGTCGCCGATCATCCTGGACCTGGACGGCAACGGCGTGCGCACTCTGGCCGCCGACCATGGCGTGCACTTCGACGTCGCCGCCAACGGCGACACGAAGTCGCGGGTGGGCTGGGTGGGCGCCGGCGACGCGCTGCTGGTGCGTGACCGCAACCACGACGGCATCATCAACGACGGCCGGGAGCTGTATGGCTCGGGCACCGTCGGGCTGAACGGCCAGCGTGCGGGCCACGGCTTCGCCGCGCTGGAGGCGGAGGACACCAACCACGACGGCAAGGTGACGGTGCTGGACAAGCACTTCAAGGACCTGCAACTGTGGGTGGACGCCGACCACGACGGCAAGACCGACCTCGGCGAGCTGCATGGGCTGGCGGAATTCGGGGTGGTCTCGCTCGACACCGGCCATGTGCGCGGCGACCGCACCGATCAGGGCAACCTGCTCGGCCTGGTCGGCAGCTACGAGACGGCCGACGGCAAGGAGCACGAGATGGTCGACGTCTGGTTCGCCAAGCAGAGCGGTGACGACAAGGCACCGCCCGCGCTGAACGAACTGCTGGCCGCGCCAGCGCCGGAACTGCTGGGCAGCCCGGCGGCCCACGCCACAGCGGCGGTGCATGCCGAAGCGGCGGCCACGGTGGCGGGTGGCATTCACCACCGCGGGCTGTTCGACGACGACCATCGGCAGCATCCGCTGATCTGACGCCGCACGGCGTGCGGCCCCCGGCGTAAAACCCGGTGCCGACGAAAGAGGGGCCGGGCCGCCACGTGCGGGCCGGCCCCTCTTGTCGTCCAGGCGCCCGAAAGGCTGGCAACTGACGCCTGTTCTCCGCTCTTTTCCGCCTTAAGCCGCGCCGACCGGCCGGGACAATTTGCCTGAAACGCGGTTGCCGGCGCTCAGCCGGCGGCCACCCGGCGGCCACCCGCCCACCCGTTTCGGACCACCCCCGCATGAGTCGCTACGCCGGACTGACCGACAGGCACGCGGCCGCACCCGCGCTGCTGCAGCGCACCGCAGCGGCGCAGTTTGCGGCCAGCCTGCTGCGGGCCGATGCCGTGGCGGCCCCGGCGGGCATCGCCACCCTGCTGGACGACACCACGCCCGCGTGGCCCGTCGCGCCTGCGGCGCCGCTCGCCCGGCGCCTGCTGGTGGAAGGCTGGCGCGGCGTCAGCCACTCCTTCGCGATGGTCAACCAGCATCAGCTGCTGGCGCTGCGGCGCCTTGGCGGGGTGGCGCTGCACCACCACGACATGCCGTTCTTCATGCCGCACTGGAACAAGCTCGACACCGGCGCCGGTTTCGCGCCCGAGCAGACGGCGTTCATCGAGAGCCTGCCGCCGCTGGACGCCGCCGCGGCCGACACCGTCTACCGCATCTGCGCGCCGCTGCAGCCGCCGGAAAAGCGGGCGCGCCGCACCGTCACCTTCGCGGTCACCGAGTTCGGCCTGACCGACCGCAGCTTCACCGATCTGGCCGTGCCGCTGTCGGCCTACACCGACGGCGGCAACCTGGTCGTCACGCCCTCCCGCTGGTCACGCGACCGCCTGATCGACCGCGGTTTCGCCGAACCCGGCGTGCGCGTGGTGCGCCACGGCGTCGACCGCGATCTCTACAGCCCGATGTCGGCCGCCGAGCGCCGGGCGAACCGCGGCGCCATCGGCATTCAGGACGACGAAACGGTGTTCCTCAACGTCGGCCTGCCGGCCTGGAACAAGGGCATCGACCTGCTGGTGCACGCCTTCGCCATCGCCCGCCGCAGCCGGCCGCGCTGCCGGCTGATCCTGAAGGACGCGCAGAAGCTCTACGGCCTGGGTGCCGAGCAGGTGCTGCGCGACCTGGCCGCGCAGCAGCCCGCGCTGTTGACGGCGGACGTCATCGGCGCCATCTCGGTGGTCGGCGGCAACATGTCGCTGGCCGAACTGCGGCTGCTGTTCGGCGTCGCCGACTGGTACGTCTCGCCCTACCGCGCCGAAGGCTTCAACCTGCCGGTGCTGGAGGCGCTGGCCTGCGGCACGCCGGTCATCGTCAGCTCCGGCGGCGCCACCGACGACTTCTGCCACGGCCCCGCCGTGCACAAGGTGCCGAGCATCTTCAAGCGTGCCGCCCTCCGCGACCACCCCGGCGCCTGCCTGCTGGAACCGCATCTGCCCAGCCTGGTGGAACTGATGGAAAACGCGGCGCGCGGCGGCCCGCTGCACGACCCCGAAAACCAGCTTCGCGCCGACGCCCGTGAAGCCAGTGCCGGCTGGACCTGGGACGACGCCGCGCGCGACCTGCTGCCACTGATCTGAGACGCTGACACCCGATCCACCTCGACACACGCGAAGGAATGAACATGCTCGCCAGAACCAAACCCGGACAGGCCCATGTGCTCGACCTGCTCAAGCTCATCCGCCCCTGGACCATGCGCGAAAACCAGAAGGTGCGCGTCGGCAACGCCTACGACGGCGGCTACGTGCTGCCGGTGGCCATCGCCCACTGCGACGCGGTGGTGTCGATCGGCGTCGGCCACGACGTCAGCTTCGACATGGCGCTGGCGCTGCGTGGCGCCACCATCCTGCAGTACGACCACACGGTGACGGGCCCGCCGCAGACACACGAGAAATTCCGCTTCCACAAGCTGGGCTGGGGCACCGAGACGGCCGGGATGTTCATCAGCTTCGCCGACATCCACGCCGAGATGAAAACGCTGGGCGCCAAGCACCCGATGCTGAAGTTCGACATCGAGGGCGCCGAATACGACGTGCTGGAAGCCACCAGCGCCGACGATCTGGCCGACTACGAAATCATCGCCTGCGAGGTGCATGACTTCGACAAGCTCGGCGATCCGGTCTTCTTCGCCAAGGTGAAGGCCGCGTTCGAGAAGCTCAACCTGCACCACGCGCCGATCCACCTGCACGCCAACAACTACCAGAGCCTGGTGCTGGTGGAAGGCGTGCCGATCCCGAAGGTGCTGGAAGTGGCCTTCCTGCGGCGCGACCTCGACACCTTCCCCAGCCTATCGTCCGACCCGATCCCCGGCCCGCTGGACCGACCGAACCATCCAGGCCGGCCGGATCTCGTGATGAACCCGTTCTGACAGCGCGAAAGGCGGACCATGCGGCAACTGGTGATCTACTGCGACGGCGGCTTCGGCAACCGCTTCAACGCGCTGGTGTCGGGCCTGGTGATCTCGGCCACGCTGGGGCTGCGCCCGCTGGTCGTCTGGCCCGTCAACAACTGGTGCGGCGCGCCCTTTGGCAGCCTGTTCGAGAACGACCTGCCGGTCGTCGACCGTGAACTGGCGAGCTTCATGCCGGAGCGCGACGGCTACCAGTACTTCATCGTCGAAGACCGGCTCGGCCTCGCCGATGAATGGGTCTCGCCGCTGCATGTGCCGCACTGGGACACGGTGCGCTCGTTTTTCGCCCGAAGCGACAAGCCGGTCTTCTATTACACGGCATTGATCCCGGGCTTCATCGACGCAGCCGCCGTGCTCTCGCAGGTGCGTGCGCTGCGTCTGCGCGCCGACCTCATCGCACGCGCCGAGGAGTTCCTGAGCGCCCACCAGATCGGCGCCAGGCACGGTGACTTCTTCGGCGTGCAGATCCGCAAGACCGACTTCGGCGCCAGCGGCGCGGACGACAACAACCTGTTCGAACTGGTCAGCCAGCGCCCGCTGCAGCGCTTCTTCGTCTGCTCCGATGACAAGGAAGTCGAGCAGCGTTTTGGCGCCCTGCCGCAGGTGGCGATCTTCCCGAAGCGCGCCCATGTGGAAAAGCGGGTCGACGGCCAGTGGACCACCACCACCGCCGACCACAGCGGCCGCCTCTATCCCTGCAACGTGAACCGAGGCGCGGCCAGCGTGGAAGACGCGGTGGTCGACCTGCTGATCCTGTCGCGCTCGCAGATCATCAAGACCTCCAACAGCACCTTCCTGAACACCGCGCTGCTGCTGCAGCAGGCAAATGCGCTGGCGGGCACAACGCAGGCAGAGCCCGCCGACAGCAGAATGGCGCACGCGGCTGCCTGACGGCGGCTTGCCCTGTGACGACGTCGCAGGGGTTGTCGGCGATCTGCCCGTTGTGGACCGACGTTCCTGACAACGTGCGGCACGTTTCTGCGCGAGATCGGGCCGCCGGGGGGCTCTGCTCCGTTCATGTCCCCCGGCGTCGGCCTGACGGCCGCCACCTCCTCCTTTACTTCACTCCGCAGAGCCCCCCACCGTCCCGATCCGATAGCACCGAGGCTGTTGAAACGTCGCACGCCGCAGCTGTCGGCCGCCGAGGGCGTTGGGTGGGCGGCGGAGTGAAGTAAACGAGGAGGCCGGGCGGGGGAGTGAGCCCAGGCAAGAACAGTCCAGTGGACTGTTCTTGCCTGGCGAACGCTCGGAGCTCTGCACCTGAGCATGAACGGAGCGGCCAACCCGGCCCCTGCCGGCACGGCTCGGTGCACGCCATCCGGCTGCACAAGCGCCTGGAACGGCCCGAACAGCACCATCTGCAGGCTTCCCGCACAGCAAATCCGCGCCCAAAGACACCAGCAACTGACGGCAAAAGGGCCTTCTTTTCCAGCTTAAGTCCGGCAAGTGGGCACGCAGAATTGTTTCGGAAGGTGGTGGTCCCGTGCGGGCCGCCAGCTTGAAAAGGCACCCGAAACTTCCGCACCCATCATGCCCATCGCGTCCATCCTGATCCCCGTCTACAACCGCGAAAACCTGATCGGTCGCACGTTGAAGTCGGCGCTGGCGCAGACGGTGACCGACATCGAGATCGTCGTCGTCGACAACCAGAGCACCGACCGCACCTTCGACGTGGTGGCGGCGATGGCCGAGCACGACAAGCGCATCCGCCTGTTCCGCAACGACACGAATCTGGGTCCGGTGCGCAACTGGATCCAGTGCGCCGCACATGCCAACGCAGCGTATTCGAAGATCCTCTTCAGTGACGACCTCATCGCGCCGACCTTCCTCGAACGCACGCTGCCGCACCTGATTTCGCCCCAGTGCGGGCTGGCCTACACGCCCGCGATGGTGGGTCATGCGGACTGGACGGGCGCCGTGCATTACCGCGCCTTCCTCAACGACACGAAGTTCGCGCGCGACCATTTCATCCGCATGGCCACGAACATGGAGCACTTCACGCCGGTGTCGCCCGGCGCGGCGCTGTTCCGCACGGCCGACCTGCGCAAGCACATCCTGACGGAACTGCCAGGCACCGAGGGCTACGACTTCGCCGCCACCGGTGCCGGCGTCGACTGGCTGATCTACACGCTGACCGCGCTCAACTACGAGCATGTGGCCTATGTGGACGCGCCGCTCACCTACTTCCACGCCCATGCCGGTTCGATCTCGATCAACAACGAGAACAACCTCGTGCCGATGGGCTATGCGATGGCCAAGCAGTGGCTGCGTTTGACGCTCAAGGGGCTTTGAGCCGACATGTCCACCATCCACCTGCTGAACCGCAAGAGCTTCACCGCCACGGCGGGCATCTCGATCCTCGACGCCGCACGCGCCGCCGGCATCGTGCTGGAACACAGTTGCCGCACCGGCCGCTGCGGCACGTGCCGCACGCAGGTGCTCGAAGGCAACACCACCACGTTGCTGGCCGAAGCGGGCCTGAATGCGCAGGATCGTGATGCCGGCTGGGTGCTGAGTTGCGCGCGCAGCGCCACCAGCGATCTGCGCCTGGGCAGCGAAGATCTTGGTGCGCTGGCGGGCATCGTGCCACGCACGCTGCCCTGCCGCATCCACAGTCTGGAACGGCTGGCACCGGGCGTGCTGAAGGTACTGCTGAGGCTGCCGCCGAACGCGCAGTTCAGGTATTTGAGCGGCCAGCACATCAACGTGATCGCCCGTGATGGCACGCGCCGCAGCTATTCGGTCGCGAATGCGTGCCACGCTGGCGAGCCGGTTGGCATGCTGGAACTGCACATCCGCCGTGTCGACGGCGGCGCGATGAGCCGCTACTGGTTCGACGAGGCGCGGCCGGCCGACCTGCTGCGCTTCGAAGGCCCGCTGGGCACCTTCTACCTGCGCGAGTGCGCCGGCCAGGACCTGATCTTCCTGGCCACCGGCACCGGCATCGCGCCGATCCTGGCCATGCTGGCCGAACTCGGCCAGCGGCCGGGCGGCCGGCAGCCACGCACAGTCACCCTGCTGTGGGGTGGCCGCACGCCGCAAGACCTCTACCTGAAGCCTGAACTGCCCGGCTTGAATTACGTGCCCGTGCTCTCACGCACCGGCTGGCCGGGCGCCACCGGCCATGTGCAGGACGCGCTGCTGCAGTCAACGCCCGCGCTGGCCGACTGCATGGTTTACGCCTGCGGCTCGCTGGCGATGACCGACGGCGCCCGCGCCGCGATGCACAAGGCCGGCCTGCCGTCGGGGCGCTTCCACGCCGATGCCTTCGTCAGCTCGGCCGCGGCCGAGACCCTCGTCACGGCCCGCCACTGATGACCCGGCCCACCCGCCTCCCGACTGGAGAAACACCGATGAAAGCCGTGATACTGGCCGGAGGACTGGGCACCCGCCTCAGCGAAGAGACGACGATGCGGCCCAAGCCCATGGTCACCATCGGCGGCAAGCCGATCCTCTGGCACATCCTGAAGATGTACTCGGCGCATGGCGTCAACGACTTCGTGATCTGCTGCGGCCACATGGGCTACATGATCAAGGAGTACTTCGCCAACTACTGCCTGCACATGTCGGACGTGACGTTCAACATGCGCGACAACAAGATGGAGATCCACTGCCGGCGCGCCGAGCCGTGGAACGTGACGCTGATCGACACCGGCGAACACTCGATGACCGGCGGCCGGCTCAAGCGCGTGGCCGACTACGTCGAGAACGAGGAAGCCTTCTTCTTCACGTACGGTGACGGCGTCGGCGACGTCGACATCAGCGAGACGCTGCGCTTCCACCGCCAGCATGGCAAGCAGGCCACACTGACGGCGACCTTCCCGCCAGGTCGCTTCGGCGCCATCGACATCAGCGGCGGCCGCGTCAACAGCTTCAAGGAAAAACCCAAGGGCGACGGCGCCATGATCAACGGCGGCTTCTTCGTGCTGTCGCCGAAGGTGCTGCGCCATGTCGCCGACGACAGCACGGTGTGGGAACAGGAACCACTGAACCGGCTGGCCGAAGAAGGCCAGCTCATGGCCTACGAACATTCCGGCTTCTGGCAGCCGATGGACACGCTTCGCGACCGGCACCTGCTGGAGCAGCTCTGGGCCGAGGGCCGCGCGCCCTGGAAGGTCTGGAAGTAGGCCGGGAGCAGACACCGTGAACGCCACCTTCTGGCGCGGCAAGCGCGTCTTCCTGACCGGCCATACCGGCTTCAAGGGCAGCTGGCTGGCGCTCTGGCTGCAGCAAAGCGGCGCCCGCGTGATGGGCCTGGCGCTGGCGCCGCCCACCGACACCCACCTCTACGGTGTAGCCCGCGTGGCCGACGGTCTGACGTCGACGCTGGCCGACATCCGCGACTTCGACGCCGTGCGTGCCGCGATGTGCGCCTTCGAGCCCGAGATCGTTCTGCACCTGGCAGCGCAGCCGCTGGTGCGCCTGTCGTACAGCGAGCCGGTGGCCACCTACGCCACCAACGTGATGGGCACCGTGCACGTGCTGGAAGCCGCGCGCGCGGCGAAGAGCGTTCGTGTCATCGTCAACGTCACCACCGACAAGTGCTATGAAAACCGCGAGTGGGCCTGGGGCTACCGCGAGAACGAGGCGATGGGCGGGCACGACCCCTACAGCAGCAGCAAGGCCTGCTCGGAACTCGTGACCTCGGCCTACCGCAGTTCCTTCATGGCGGCCAGCGGCATCGCGCTGGCCTCGGCGCGTGCCGGCAACGTCATCGGCGGCGGCGACTGGGCGGCAGACCGCCTGGTGCCCGACGCGCTGCGCGCCTTCGAACAAGGGCAGGCGGTTCTCATCCGCAACCCGCACAGCACGCGGCCATGGCAGCATGTGCTGGAGCCGCTGGACGGCTACCTGACGCTGGCCGAGCGGCTGTGGACCGACGGCGCCCGTTACGCCGAGGGCTGGAACTTCGGCCCGGCCGACGAAGGCGCGCGCCCGGTGCGCTGGATCGTCGAGCGCCTGGCTGCCGCCTGGGGCATTGGCGCGGCCTGGTCGGCCGACACCTCCACTCATCATCCGCACGAAGCGCACTGGCTGAAGCTCGACACCTCGAAGGCCCGGCAGGCGCTGGGCTGGCAGCCGCGCTGGAACCTGGAAACCGCATTGGACAAGACCGTGTTGTGGCACCAGGCATGGCGGCGTGGCGAGGACATGCGGGCACTGTGCCTGGCGCAGATTGCCCAGTACGCACAAGCCGAAAGACACGCGCCCCGGCCCACCGCACACCCCGCAGAATGAAACGTCCGAACCCTTCACCGGCACCCACCATGACGCAAACTCCGACCCCCGAATCGCTGCGCGCGAGCATCGGCGCCCTTGTGCAGCAATACGCCGACCTCGCGCTCGCCCCCAAGCCCTTCGAGGGCGGACAGTCTGTCGTGCCGGTGTCGGGCAAGGTGATCGGCGCGCGCGAACTGCAGCTGATGGTGGAAGCCTCGCTCGACGGCTGGTTGACCACGGGCCGCTTCAACGAGGCCTTCGAGACCCGGCTCGCCGGCTACCTGGGCGTCAAGCACCTGCTGACGGTCAACTCGGGTTCGTCGGCCAATCTTGTGGCCTTTGCGACGCTCACCTCGCCCAAGCTCGGCGACCGCGCGATCCGCCCGGGCGACGAAGTCATCGGCGTGGCCGCCGGGTTCCCGACCACCGTCAACCCGATCATCCAGTGCGGCGCGGTGCCGGTGTTCGTCGACGTGGACCTGGGCACCTACAACATCGACGTCACGCAGATCGAGGCCGCGATCACGCCGCGCACGCGCGCCATCATGCTGGCGCACACCTTGGGCAACCCCTACAACCTGGACGTCATCACGGCGCTGTGCCGCAAGTACGGCCTGTGGCTGGTGGAGGACTGCTGCGACGCGCTGGGCTCCACCTACGACGGCAGGATGGTCGGCAGCTTCGGCGACATCGGCACCCTGAGCTTCTACCCGGCACACCACATCACGATGGGCGAAGGCGGCGCGGTGTTCACCAACAATGCCGAGTTGCGCTCGATTGCCGAGTCGATCCGCGACTGGGGCCGCGACTGCTACTGCGCGCCGGGCAAGGACAACACCTGCGGCAAGCGCTTCTGCCAGAAGCTGGGCAGCCTGCCGATGGGCTACGACCACAAGTACACCTATTCGCACCTCGGCTACAACCTGAAGATATCGGACATGCAGGCGGCCTGCGCGCTCGGCCAGATGGACCGCCTGGAGTCCTTCGTCGCCGCCCGCAAGGCCAACTTCAAGTACCTGCAGACGCGGCTGAAGAGTTGCGAGGAATTCCTCATGCTGCCGCAGGCCACGGACAAGTCCGACCCGTCGTGGTTCGGCTTCCCGATGACGCTGCGCGCCGAGTCCGCCGTGCAGCGCGTCGACCTGCTGAACAACCTCGACCAGAACCGCATCGGCACCCGGCTGCTGTTCGCCGGCAACCTGACGCGCCAGCCCTACATGGAGGGCCGCAACTACCGTGTGCACGGCGAGCTGCGCAACACCGACATCGTCATGAACCAGACCTTCTGGGTCGGCGTCTACCCGGGCCTGGGCGAGGCGCAGCTGGACTTCGTGGCGGGTCGCATCGAAGAGTTCTTCGGGCTCAATTTCTGAGCGGGCGCGGGCTCGTCAGATACCGCCACTGCCGGCCAGCCCATGAAGATCCTGATCACCGGCGGCAGCGGCTTTCTCGGCAGCGCGCTGGCGCAGCGGCTGGCCGGCGCCGGTCACGATGTGTCGCTGCTGCTTCGGCCCGGCTCGTCCCTGCGCAGGCTCGACGCGGGCGCTCGCAAGTGGCGCATCGGGCGCTGCCGGAGCGATGCCGAGATCACCGACTTCGTTGCCACCACCGCGCCCGACGCGCTGATCCACACCGCCTGCGCCTACGGCCGCGCCGGCGAGAGCCCGGCGCAGCTGATCGAGACCAACCTGCGCTTCGGCGCCGTGCTGTTGCAGGCTCTGAGCGGCTCAGCCGGTGACCAGCCCGTCACCTGCATCCACACCGGTTCGTGCCTGTCTGCCGAAGTCAGCCCATACGCGCTGAGCAAGCACCAGTTCGCCGATTGGGGACGGATGATCGCGACGGCGCCGGAGTCGCGGCTGCAGTTCATCAACCTGCGCCTGCAGCACATGCACGGGCCGGGCGACGACCGCACGAAGTTCGTCACCCACGTGCTGCACGCCTGCCATTCGAACCAGCCCGAACTGGCGCTGACGGCGGGCGAACAGCGGCGCGACTTCATCCACGTCGACGACGTGCTGAGCGCCTGCCAGACCGTGCTGGCGCGGCGCGCCGCGCTCGCGGCATTCGAGCACATCGACGTCGGCACGGGTGTCGCGCCCACGCTGCGCAGCGTGGTCGAAACCATACAGCGGCTGACCGGCTCGCACACGCACCTGAACTTCGGCGCCCTTCCCTACCGGCCGCAGGAAGCCATGCTCTGCCGCGCCGACATTTCCCGGCTGCAGGGTCTGGGCTGGCAGCCTGCCTTCGATCTGCAGACTGGCCTGGAACGAACGATAAAGACGGAATTCAAAAGATGACCCCCACGCTCACTTTGTTCGCTGCCCCACATGCGGGCGCTCAGCACCTTCGGACGGCCGGGCGGTGCTGACATGAAACTTTTGATCACCGGCGGCTGCGGCTTTCTCGGCAGCAACCTCGCCGCCCACGCCCTCTCACTGGGCATGGAGCTCTGCGTCTTCGACAACCTGGGCCGCCTGGGGGCCGCCAGCAACCTGCAATGGCTGCAGGCACAAGGCCGATTCGAATTCGCCCACGGCGACGTGCGCAACGCCAACGACGTTGCCCGCGTGATCGCGCGCTTCGAGCCCGAACTCGTCTTCCACCTGGCAGGGCAGGTGGCGATGACGACCTCGATCGACAACCCGAGGCTGGACTTCGAGACCAACGCGCTGGGCACGCTGAACGTGCTGGAAGCGCTGCGCACCCACGCGCCGCAGGCCGGCATCATCTATTCGTCGACCAACAAGGTCTACGGCGACCTGGAGCAGTACCGCTACGAGGAGCAGGCCACACGCTTCCATTGTGTGGACCGGCCGCGGGGTTTCGACGAGAGCACGCCGCTGGACTTTCATTCGCCCTACGGCTGTTCGAAGGGCAGCGCCGACCAGTACCTGCGCGACTACCACCGCATCTACGGCCTGCGCAGCGTCGTCTTCCGCCATTCGTCGATGTACGGCGGGCGCCAGTTCGCCACCGCCGACCAGGGCTGGATCGGCTGGTTCTGCCAGATGGCGGCCGAGACCCGCAGCGGCCAGCGCACCGAACCCTTCACCATTGCCGGCAGCGGCAAACAGGTGCGCGACGTGCTGCACGCCGACGACATGATCCGCCTCTACTTCAGCACCGCACTGCGGCTGGACGACGCCGCCGGCCAGGCCTTCAACATCGGCGGCGGCATGGACAACAGCCTGTCGCTGCTGGAGCTCTTCTCGATGCTGGAGACGATGATCGGCAGGCCGATGGAATTCACGCGGGGGCCGGCGCGTGGCAGCGATCAGCGTGTCTTCGTTGCCGACACCGGCAAGATGACGCGGCTGAGCGGCTGGGCGCCACAAGTGTCGGCCCGTGCGGGCGTCGGGCGCATGCTCGAATGGGTGGAAGCCGGCGTGGCGCCGGCGGGACTGTCGGGCCGCTGAAGCGGTTTGGCGTTCGGTCGCAGAGCACAACCCGGCGACGCCAGCGGCGGGCTTACTTCAACCAGGGCTCGATGCCACGCCCCAGCGCCAGCAGGTTGGCGTTGAGTTGCTGCGTGTCGTGCAGCGCATTCACGTAGCTCAGGCGCAGCCCGTAATGTTCCGACTCGGCGCCGATGACGTCGAACAGCGAGCGCCGGCCGAGCTGCTGCCATTGCTGCAGCGTGGCACTGCGCAGTTCTTCGCTGCTGCGCAAGACGCCGCGCACACGGGATGCGCGGTCGACCGAAGCGACCGACTGCTCGTGCAGCTCGCTGATGCGCGAGCGCCGGGAGTCGAGCGCATCGTCACGCTGCACGCGCGCGGCCTCTGCACGGCGGCGGGCGGCTTCGGTGGCAGGCAGCACGCCGGGGCTGATCAGCGGCACGTTCAGGCTGAGGCCGATGGTCAGCGCCGTGCTGCCGCTGTCGGGCAGGCCGGTGCCCGCCGCCGCGGTGCGCGCAGCCGACATCACCCAGCTCAATTGCGGCCGGGTGCCGGCCTGCACGGCGTCGGCATAACGCGACGCGGCGTCGGCCTGTGCGCCCAGCTGGGCGATTTCACGGGCCGATTCGGCCCCGGCCAGCAGCTCGGGCAGTTCGGGTATCGGCTGAAGCTGGTGCGGCAGGCCGGCCACCATCAGCGGCATGTCACCGACCAGTCGCTTCAGACGCAGTTCCACCAGCCGCAGCTGGCTTTGCGCCTCTGCGCGCTGCAGCGCCACCTGGTCGAGCGACTTCCGCGCTTGCACCAGTTCGCTGGCGCGGCCACGGTCGGCCGCCACGGTGTCTTGCAGCGCGCTCACCAGGCAGCCCATCTTTCCGGCGTACTGGGCATAGACCTCCAGCTGCATGCGGTAGCGATTGCGCTCCAGCGCCAGCACCACGGTGTTCAGCGCGAGCTGCTCGCGCTGGTTCAGCTCACCCTGGGTGGCGGCTTCGGCGAGCAGCCGGCGCCAGTCGACCAGGCGCTCGTTGCGGCCGCCGTCCCAGAGCAGCTTGCTGAGCGATACCGATGCCTGGCCCTGCAGCGTGGCGTTCCGCGTGTAGCCGCCCGACTCACTGTGCGCCGGACCGAGGCCGGCATTCAGCCCGCCCTGCAGGCTGCTTGCGGCGCGGGCTTCTTCCATGTCCTGCAGCGCCGCATCGGCCAGCAGGCGCGCGGCGCCCAGCGTCAGGCTGCGCTCGATTCCGGCGCGCACGAGCGTCAACAACTGCTGGCGGGGCTGGTCATCGGCCGCCACCATGTCGGGCGCGACGCCGGCCAGCGTCGGCATGTCGTCCTCGGCGCAACGGCCAGCCGCCTGCAGCGCGCCGCAGGCCAGCAGCAGCGCTCCCGCGGCCAGGCCGCGGCACAGCCGGCGGCAGGCGCGTTGCGCCGGGGTGATGCTGAAGCAGGGGCTGGGAGAGTGGCGTTGGGATCGCATGGCGGGCGCACCGGGCTCGGGCCGGCAGGCTGCCACCAGTCTGGACGCGCGGGAGCGCGGCGATCGCCGGAAATATCGGCCGAAGGTTCGGCTTTTCAGCGACTGCATCGAGGGTGCCGCCCTGCCGCCGCGGGCGCAGGCGATACTGGCCGGCTCCGCCACCCGTTGACCATCCACCCGCCGCCATGAAGAGCGCCCTCTTCGTCGATTTCGACAACGTCTACACCCAGCTGCGCCAGTTGTTGCCCGAGGCCGCCGAACGTTTTGCGCGCCAGCCCGGCGAGTGGATACGCTGGCTGGTGGAGTCGCTGGAGATGCCGGACAACGAGCCGAAGAGCGAACGCCGCCGCCTGCTGGTGCGCCGCTGCTACTTGAACCCGAACTGGTATCAGGTCTACCGGCACGCCTTTCTGCGCGCCGGTTTCGAGATCGTCGACTGCCCGCCCGTCACAAGCCAGGGCAAGACCAGTACCGACATCCACATGGTGCTCGACATCATCGACCTGCTGCAGCACGAGACGCGCTACGACGAGTTCATCGTCTTCTCGGCCGACGCCGACTTCACCCCCGTGCTGCGCAAGCTGCGGCGCTACGACCGCCGCACCACGGTGCTGGCGATCGGCTACCCGTCGGCGGCCTACCAGGCCTCGGCCGACCTGATGATCGACGAACGCTGGTTCGTCGAGGGCGCTCTCGGGCTGGGTGGGTCGGGGCCGGCAGCCGTGGCAGGCGCGCCGTCGGCCGACAAGGTGATGGCCGACGAGCCGCCAGTCACCCCGGTTGGTGAACGGCAAGCCACGCCCGAGGAACTGAAGGCGATCGCCCAGCTGATCGCGATCACTCTGGAACTTTCAGCGCAGCCGGTGCCGGCGTCGATGCTGGCGTTGCGCGTCCGGCAGGCCTATCCGCATCTCGGTGACCAGTGGAATGGCTTCGGTGCCTTCAAGCCCTTCTTCCAGTCGCTGGGCCTGTCGCAGCTGGCCTGGGCGAACGGCTCGGGCGGGCGTGTCTATGACCCGCTGAGGCACGAAGTCGCGGCACAGCAGCAAGTGCCCGCGCTCGAATCCGATGTGAGCTGGCTGGGCGAAGAAGCCACCTTCGAAGTGGTGCGCGAGGTCTGCGCGCTGACCGGTGCGCCGCTGCTGGCGCCGGCCGATCTGCACACCGTCATCGAACTGCTGGCCGACGACCTGGCGCAGCACCCCTTCGAGCTGGCGGGCACGGCGCGCCGGGTCTGCGAGAGTTGCCTGGACCAGCGCCAGTTGCGCGTGTCGATGCGCGACGTGCTGTTCCTTCTGCGCGGCATGCGCATGAACGGCCATGTTTTCGGCCACGGGCAGGACGACCGCCACACCCTGGCCGACAGGCTGGTGCACCAGATCCTGTTCTTGTGCGAGCGGGAGCAGTTGTTGCCCGATGCGGCGGCGACTGCGCACATCAGGCACTGGATTGCGGGTGAAGCGCTGGCCTGAACCTGCGGCCAGCAAGCCTCATGCGCCTGCATCAGCACCATCTCCTGTCGAGGAGGCGGCGCCGGAAACTCGCTGAACATCAACAGGTTACGAGGCAGAGTTCAGCGCATCGCGCCGCCGTTCACGCCACTGGCGCCCCGCATCGCGCGGGCTCTGGGCAGACGTCACGGGACTCCATGGGCCCAGCGCCTCAAGCCGGCGGCGGTGCTGTTCATGCCGCCGCATCCTTGACTGTTCGCAGCGCGGGCAGCAAGGCCGGAACATCCGACACGACGATGCTCCACAGCGTGTCGTTGTCGATGCCAAGGTGGCCGTGGAGGAGCCCGATGCGCGTGGCACCACCAAGCGCCACGGCACTTGCAGATGTGCGCTGCGTACCTCATCAGGCACGAGCCTTGCAGCCTCGCCGATCAACTCCAGGTTGCGCAGCGTTGCGTCATAGACCAGACCGCTGACCACAAACGCCTGCTGATCCAGCCCATTCGTGTAGGCAACCACCTTCTCGGCGAACGCGATCATGTCGTCGATGTAGAAGCGCTACTCGCGGCCGACCGGCTCAGACATGGACTGCCTCCCGCTCGATGAAAGCACGCAGCTCAGGCCGCAACGCCTTGTCGGTGACGAGATCGACCGGCCGCCCGAGCAGATCCTCCAAAATGAACTGGACCCCGAAGTAGCGCTCCGACGTGGCGGGACCATCGAAGGACACGAGGATGTCGATGTCGCTGTCGGCTCGGGCCGCGTCACGCACGGTCGAGCCGAACAGAGCCGGTCGGTCGACGCCGTAGCGGGCGACCAGCGTCGGCTTGTGGCGGGCAAGCTGGTCCAGTACCTCATCGCGGTTCATTCGAGACTCCGATCCTGGCGTCAACCAGCCGTTCAGGGTAACGACTGATGCATGCCAAGCCTCAAATGTCGCCTTGTTCGCATCGCTCGATCGAGATGCAGAAGGCTGCCTCCGTGGCCGACCGTCCGCACCAAGATTTTTGGCACGGCGAAAGTCTTCAGGCGGATGCATCAGGAGCTTGCCGGCGCGACGGTCCCGAAAGCCGCAATTCAGCGAACGTCGCGGCGTGATCAACAGCTTGCCAAACCGCCGGCACATCGACATGCAAGCCCGCAAACGAGCGGACAACACAGGCGGTGCCGAGCGTCTGCTCGATAGAGGCACCAATCTCACACTGCATTGCGAAGCCATCCCAATCCAGCGGCCAAATGTCCAAGTTATTTCCTCACGAGCCCTCCCTACATCAACACGATGTCGTACTGCTCCGGGTTCATCGTCGGCTCGGCGCTCAGCGAGATCGGCTTGCCGATGAAATCGCTGAGGCCCGCGAGGTGGGTGCTCTCTTCGTCGAGCAGCATCTCCACCACTGCGGCGCTGGCGAGCACGCGGAACTCTTTCGGGTCGAACTGCCGCGCCTCGCGCAGGATCTCGCGCAGGATGTCGTAGCAGACGGTGCGCGCGGTCTTCACCTGGCCGCGGCCTTCGCAGGTCGGGCAGGGCTGGCACAGCATGTGGGCCAGGCTCTCGCGGGTGCGCTTGCGTGTCAGCTCCACCAGGCCGAGCTGCGTGAAGCCGCTGACCGTGGTGCGCGTGCGGTCGCGTGCAAGCTGCTTGCGGAACTCGGCCAGCACCGCCTGCTGATGTTCTTCACGCGTCATGTCGATGAAGTCGGCAATGATGATGCCGCCCAGATTGCGCAGCCGCAATTGCCGCGCAATGGCGCCGGCCGCTTCCAGGTTGGTCTTGAAGATGGTGTCTTCGAAATTGCGCGCGCCGACGAAGCCACCGGTGTTGACGTCCACCGTGGTGAGCGCTTCCGTCTGGTCGATGATCAGGTAGCCGCCCGACTTCAGGTCGACGCGCCGCGCCAGCGCGCGCGCGATCTCTTCTTCGATGCCGAAATGATCGAGGATGGGTCGCTCGCCGCGGTAGAGTTCGAGCTTGCCCACCGCGCCCGGCATGTAGGCCTCGCCGAAGGCCAGCAAGGCGTCGTACTGCAGCCTGGAGTCGATGCGGATGGTCTGCGTGAGCTCGGTGCTGAGGTCGCGCAGCACACGCTCGGCCAGGCTCAGATCCTGGTGCAGCAGGGTGCCGGGCGGCTGGCTGTGCCCGCGCTCGCGGATGCTGCGCCAGGTCTTGCGCAGGTAGGCAATGTCGTCGGCCAGCTCGGCGTCGGTCGCTTCCTCGGCATTCGTGCGCAGGATGAAACCGCCGCTCTTTTCACCTGGCTCTACGACGGCGAGCAACTGCATGCGGGCGCGCAGTTGCTCGCGAAGCTCGTGCGAGCCGATCTTCTGCGAGATGCCGATGTGATCGTCCTGCGGCAGGAACACCAGCATGCGGCCGGCGACCGAGATCTGCGCCGACAGCCTGGCGCCCTTGGTGCCGATGGCGTCCTTGATGACCTGCACGGTGATCGCCTGTCCCTCGAAGACCTGGCGCTCGATCGGCGGCAGCGGCGTGTCGCCCCGGCTGGCCGCGTGCGGCTGCAGGTCCGCCACGTGCAGGAAGGCGGCGCGCTCCAGCCCGATGTCGACGAAGGCACTCTGCATGCCCGGCAGCACGCGCACCACGCGGCCGAGGTAGACGTTGCCGACCATGCCGCGTTCCAGCGAACGCTCGATATGCAGTTCCTGCACGACGCCGTTTTCGACGATCGCCACGCGCGTTTCCTGCGGCGCCCAATTGATGAGGATGTCCTGGCCGGCCATATTTTTTACAGGTCGAGCCGCACGCGGGCGCGTGACAGCAGTTGGGTGGTCTCGAACAAGGGCAGGCCCATGATGCCCGAGTAGCTGCCGTCGATTTTTTCGATCCAGGCCGCAATGCGGCCCTGCACAGCATAAGCGCCGGCCTTGCCGAAAGGCTCGCCGCTGGCGATGTAGCGCGCGATGGTGGCTTCGGACAACGGCGCGAAGCGCACCCGGCTCTCACTCACCGCGAGCAGCGACTCACGGCCGGCGCTCAGCGCCACCGCCGTCATCACGCGGTGCGTGCGGCCGGCCAGCAGGCGCAGCGTGGCCGCCGCCTCGGCTTCGTCGGCGGGCTTGCCCAGCACCTTGCGGCCCAGCGCGACGACCGTGTCGGCGGTGAGGATGGGTGCGGCCGGCAGCGCGCGCTTGGCCAGCCGCTGGCGCGCCGCGATCAGCTTGACGAGGGCGACGCGGCGCACGTAGTCGCCGGGGGTCTCGCCGCTGCGCCCTTCTTCGAGCTTTTCGGTGTCCTCGCGCGGGCCGGCACGCAGCAAGCGGTGCGAGACACCCAGCTGCTCCAGCAACTGGACGCGGCGCGGACTCATCGAGGCGAGGTAGATGAAGCTGTGCATCACCGTCATTCTCGGTGGTACGGGTGGCCGGCGGTGAGCGACCAGGCACGGTACAGCGCTTCACCCAGCAGCACGCGCACGAAGGCATGCGGCAGCGTCAGGTCGGACAGGCGCAGAGTTTCGTCGGCGCTGCTCTTCAGCGCCGGGTCGAGCCCGTCGGGGCCGCCGACGACGAAAGCCACGTCGCGGCCGTCACCGAGCCAGAAGCGCAGGCGATCGGCGAGCGCGGATGTCGTCAGGCGGCTGCCGTGTTCGTCCAGCACGACGCGGCGCACGCCGCGCGGCAGCGCCGCTTCGATTCGTGCGGCCTCGCCGGCCATGTTCTGCGCCGCATTGCGGCCCTGTCTGGGCTCGGCCTTGACGGCCTTCAGCTCCAGCCGCAGTTCGGGCGGGAAGCGCTTGGCGAAATCGTCCCAGGCGGTCTGCGCCCAGGGAGGCTGGCG
>Ga0105046_10004341_pt1 | contig 22559 bp, 14 predicted proteins | sample MAT03_FD_78385 | JGI IMG/M metagenome (GOLD analysis project Ga0105046, IMG submission 78385) | Freshwater microbial communities from Lake Fryxell liftoff mats and glacier meltwater in Antarctica - MAT-03 (megahit assembly) | ecosystem: Environmental > Aquatic > Freshwater > Ice > Liftoff...
CAGCGAGCGACCCAGTGCGATCCTTTCCATTGTTGCCGATAATTTATCGATACCCAATGGTGACGTCGTCCGGATTAAGCGGGGAGAAACCATTTCACTCTTAGTCAAGGCCGACCGCCAAGAAGGGTTCACCAAGGAGATCTCCCTCGGCAAAGAACAGGCAGGTCGAAACATGCCTCATGGTGTTTACGTCGACAACATTGGGCTCAACGGACTTCTTGTCCGCGAAGGAGAGTCGGAGCGCCAATTCTTTGTGACCGCAGATCCCATTGCCGAACTTGGCAAACGAGACTGTTTCTTGACGGGTGGCATTGATGGCAACATTACGTCTTTGCCGATTCAATTGGTAGTTGTGCCGTGAGGATACTAATGCATCTACGGCTTACGAGCGATCGCGATGAATCCGCCAGCACGGTACGACGGAAGCAACCTTGGATGACGAAGCTCACCATCGCTTCGAGGTGACAGCGCTATGATCTGTTCCAGATGCCAGTTACCACAGCGAAGGTCGGCCTTGAGTTCGTTCATCGAGTAGGTGTGTAAGAACATGTCGGCTAAACCTCGATAAGAATACGTGCGATCACCTAGTTCGTGATCTTTCAAACGTATTGCCTGCCAAGCAGATCTCAGATACGCGGTTGAACTTGGTCGATCTCGCCAAGCGTCATTTCGGTTGTGTACATGCAACACGAACATACCGCCTGGCTTTACGATTCTTGCGGCATCGCGAACGAACGCTTGACGGTTGCCTCGGCCTCGAATCATCCCGATCGTACTGAACAAACAGATCGCGTGATTCGCAATCGCATCCTCAATCCCGGATAGCTGCGCAAGGTTCGCTCGAATCAACCTCGATGAAAATTCGGTGCCCAGGTCACCGGATTGAACGCGAACCAGCATCGGATGACTCATGTCGACTCCGATGACATCGTAGCCAGCTTGCCACAACATTCTCATCGCCCGTCCGTCGCCGCACCCCAAATCGATGACTCGCGATGCTCTTCCGCTTTCGGGCGGATCTAATGTTCGGGTAACGACCTCCCGATCGAACGAGATAAGGGGCGTATTCTTCAGGAACTCTGAATAGCCATTTGCGATCGATTCGCGCTGAGTGTATTCCCATGTACCGGGCGCAACACCGGGAGGCAGTCGCCAGTCCGGTAACCGGTACGCCTTGGTGGGGCGCGAATTCCCGTCAGAAGTGTGGCCCATGCTAGTCAAGGAGAGGTTGTCGGGCTGAGGACTCGGGGGCTGGTTCAATTTTGGTGAACTCGCCTATAATCTCTGCCCGCAGGCTCATCGAAAGAGCCAAATTTGACGGTAGTTTTTTGCATTTTAATCAGCCCGATGCGTTGTGGCTGATCCGTCGCCCTTACGCATGTTTTCTTGGGAGTTTGAATAACCGTGGCAATTCGAGTCGCAATCAACGGGTTTGGTCGCATCGGGCGTTTGACGTTTCGTAATTTGATGGAACGATCGAGCGAATTCGAAGTGGTCGCGGTCAATGACCTGACCGACAACCAAACCCTTGCTACGTTGTTGAAGTATGACAGCACGCATGGTCGATACCCAGGAACCGTCGAGTATGACGATAACTTTCTAATCGTCGATGGCAAGAAGATCCATGCTCTGGCTGAGCGCGATCCGCGACAATTGCCTTGGAAGGCCCAGGACATCGATGTCGTAATCGAGTCGACCGGCTTTTTCACTTCACGTGCTGCGAACGGCAAGCCAGGCTACGACAGTCACCTCGAAGCAGGTTGCAAGAAAGTTGTTCTTAGCGCTCCCGCAAAAGATGGCGCTGACCTGACCTGTGTGATGGGCGTCAACGACGACAAGTTGACCAAAGATCTGAAGTGCGTCTCGAACGCGAGCTGCACGACGAACTGCTTGGCACCTGTTGCCAAGGTGTTGCATGAAACATTTGGCATCGAGTCGGGCTTGATGACGACCGTTCACGCTTACACGAACGATCAAAAGGTCCAGGACCAACCTCACGAAGATCTTTATCGCAGCCGCGCCGCAGCGACGAACATCATCCCAACGACAACGGGCGCGGCGAAGGCCGTTGCGTTGGTGATTCCTGAGTTGAAAGGCAAGTTCACTGGGATTGCGATGCGAGTGCCAGTGCCGACAGGCAGTGTTGTCGACTTGACCGTAAACTTGATGAAAGAGACCGATGCCGAATCGATCAACGCAGCGATGAAGGCCGCCGCAGAAGGTCCGCTGAAGGGTATTCTTTGCTATACGACTGATCCAATCGTCAGCAGTGATATCATCCACGACCCACACAGCAGCATTTTTGCGGCCGACTTCACTCAGGTGCTGGGTGGTAAGGGCAAGTTTGCAAAGGTCATCAGCTGGTATGACAACGAGTGGGGCTACAGCTGCCGAACCGCAGACTTGGTTGCCAAGCTCGGCAAGATGCTTTGATCATCTAACTCGCGAAGACTTAGGCGATCTTAAAACCAGTTTGCGCAATACGTCGCCACCGGAAACGGTGGCGATTTCGTTTTATTGCTCTTCGCAGATCCGGTTCAGCGTTTTGTAACCAACCCATGAAACGCTCTGCTCCATTACGGGACAGTCGATATGCAACCGGTCGCCGTTTCCACGAGTTTGGACCGTATAATTGTATCGATCGATTCCGGTGTTAGACTGGGCTGCGAATACAAAAAGATCAGCAAGATCGGGATGAAAACGAAAAGATGTCCAGCTATAACATTGTCACGCTACCAGGTGATGGAATCGGTCCGGAATGCCTTGATGCGGCGATGCAAGTACTCGTCGCGGTACAATCGGCTTGCGAAGGATTGCGCTTGAGCTTTACACGCCATGAAGCAGGGGCGGAATACTATCGTCGTCATGGTGTGGCGATCGCCGAAAACGTTCTCAGTGATTGCTTGAAGGCCGACGCTGTCCTATTGGCGGCAATCGGATTGCCAGACGTTCGCAAGCCCGATGGCACTGAAGTTCAACCCGAAATGATGATGGGGTTGCGTCGTGCGATGGGGCTTTATGCGGCGGTCCGTCCAGTGAAGCTTTATCCCGGAGTTCGTAGCCCACTCAACACCGCTGGCGATGGAATCGACATGGTGATCGTGCGCGAGAACCTTGAGGGTTTGTTTGCGTCGTTTGGTGGCGGTTGCGTGTTGAACGATTCGGTCGCGTCGGACACGTTGATGATCACGCGCGAAGGCACGCAGCGCGTCGTCGATCTTGCGTTTCGGCTCGCGCAGAAGCGCAGTGGTCGGCCATGCGATGGAAAACGCAAAGTGACTTGTGTTGATAAAGCGAATGTTTTCCGAAGTTTTGCTTTCTTTCGGAAAGTATTCTTCGAAGTCGCGAGTAAATATCCAGAAATTGAGTCCGACGCTGCTTATGTCGATGCCATGAGTCTGTATATGGTAACCGTACCCAGCCAGTGGGACGTGTTGGTAATGGAGAACCAGTTCGGAGATATCTTGTCTGACCTTGGGGCCGCGATTGTCGGCGGCTTGGGACTGGGGCCATCGGCGGAAATAGGAAACGATCACGCTTTGTTTCAGCCATCCCACGGAACCGCGCCGCAGCTTGCTGGGAAGAATGTTGCAAACCCGATTGCGACCATCTTGTCAGGTGCGATGATGCTCGATTGGCTTGCCGATCGGCATTCCGATCCAGTCGCTCGCGATGCGGCGAAGCGAATCGAAGCGGCAGTAGCGGACTTCCTCGCCGACGGAATGTTGCGAACTGCGGACCAAGGCGGGACGGCGTCGACGAGCGAAGTGGCATCTAAAGTCGCAGCAAACGTGCTTGCGGCCTACCTTGAGCGGCGAATCGATTCTAAAATCGTGACATGACAAAACGCCGCCTATTGGTCACTAGCGCCCTACCATACGCAAACGGGCCAATTCATCTTGGCCATTTGGTTGAGTACATCCAAACTGACATTTGGGTTCGTTTCCAGCGACTTCGCGGAAATCGTGCGGTTTACGTCTGTGCCGACGATACACATGGCACCGCGATCATGATCCGCGCCCGCAAAGAAGGGCGTAGCGAAGAATCGTTGATCGCGGATATGAGTGCGGCGCATCAGCGGGATTTTGCCGGGTTTGATATCGTTTTTGATCACTATGGGAGTACCAATAGTGACGCAAACCGCGAGCTTTGCGGCGAATTTTGGACGTCACTTCGCTCGGCGGGTATGATCGCAGAGCGGCCGATCGAACAGCTTTACGATCCGGTGGCGAAGACGTTTCTTGCTGACCGGTTCGTTCGTGGAACCTGTCCAAAGTGTGGCAAGGCCGATCAGCCTGGCGACAGTTGTGTATGTGGGCATACCTACAGTCCTGTCGACTTGATTGACCCCAAGAGTACGCTCAGTGGTGCGACGCCAATCATCAAGGAAGCGACGCACCTGTTCGTTGAGCTCGAAAAGCTCCATGAGTTTCTTGCAACGTGGATCACCACTAGCGGTGCGTTGCAAAGCGAGACATCGAACTATCTCAAGGGGCATTTTCTCAACGACTCATTGCGAGATTGGGACGTTAGCCGACCGGCTCCGTATTTCGGCTTCGAAATTCCCGATGCGCCGGGGAACTACTGGTACGTTTGGTTCGATGCGCCAATCGGATACGTCGCGAGTACGAAACAGTGGTGTGACGCGAATGGCGAAAGACTTCAGGACTGGTGGAAGTCTTGCGAGTGTGAGATTCACCACTTCATCGGCAAAGACATTACCTATTTCCATACGTTGTTCTGGCCAGGGATGTTGCATACCGCCGGATACAACCTGCCGACCCAGGTCCACATTCACGGCTTCTTGAATGTGAACGGTGAAAAGATGAGTAAGTCGACCGGCACGCTCATCTCTGCAGAGAAATACTTGCAGCATGCTGACCCGGCATGCTTGCGATACTTTTATGCTTCGAAGTTGACCGCCAAGGTCGAGGATCTCGATCTTGGCTTAGAAGAGTTTGCGGACAAGATCAACAGCGACCTTGTTGGCAAAGTCGTCAACCTTGCCAGCCGCGTCGGTAAGTTTGCTGGGGCGACGGGGCTTTCGAAAGCGTATCCCGATGACGGTGGATTATTCGCAAACGCCGCGGCTGCGGGTGAAGAGATCGCCTCCGCGTATGACTCGGGTGACTATTCGCGTGCGACCCGAAGAATCATGGAACTGGCCGATGCTGCGAATCCGTTTGTGGAACATGCACGTCCGTGGGACCTCAAGAAAGATCCTGCTCGTCAAGATGAATTGCGAGATGTTTGTACGGTTGCGTTGAACCTGTTTCGACAACTCGCGATTTACCTCACGCCCGTTCTTCCCAAGCTTGCCCAGCAGTGTGCTGAGTTGCTTGGTGAACCGATTACGGACTGGCAACAAAGCCAAACGCCGCTGCTAGGAAAACCTGTTCAGCCTTTCAAACGCATGATGGACCGACTTCAAGTTGAGGAATTACAGAAGATGATCGAAGAAACAAAAGAAGAAACCTTACCCGCTGGCGACACGCCTGCTGCGCCCGTATGGAACGATAGCGACGAAGCTTTGAAGGCGGAGCCGCTTGCCGCAGAAATCTCGATCGAAGACTTTGCGAAAGTTGACCTACGCATCGCGCGAGTTCTTGCCGCTGAGCACGTACCAGAAGCCAACAAGCTGTTGAAGCTGACCCTGAGCCTCGGTGGGGACAATACACGTCAAGTTTTCGCCGGGATCAAGGCAGCTTACGATCCTGAGAAGCTTGTCGGCAGCTTAGTCGTCATGGTTGCCAATCTGGCCCCGCGCAAGATGCGGTTTGGGCTGAGCGAGGGTATGGTCACAGCGGCTGGACCCGGAGGCCCCGAAGTGTTTGTGCTTCGCGTCGATGAAGGCGCGGTGCCAGGCCAACGGGTGCATTAACGTTTCAGTTCGCTCTCATTAGTGATACGACCCTCGAGGCGGATCCCCAGGATAAGGTCAGGCCGGAGCCGCCATGCCCGTAACAGTGAATCAGATTTTGCTGAATCGGATCACGTTCAATGCGTACCGAGTCCCGTACGGGCCGAAACCCAACGCCCCTTCCGACTTCAATGCCTTCGGTCAGTGACGGAATAACGCTCTTCGCTCGCTGGATGACGTCATCGCATACTGATTCTTTGCGGAACGTGATCGGTTGTCGAACATCCGGCAAGTCCTGTACTTCAATCGCAGTGCCGCCACAAAGCACATCGCGAACGGATCCTTGTCTAGGCACAACGTAGATAGGATTTGCATCGAACGGCTTGCCATGAAATAGCGTGGCATTTTCGATTCCAGGGCAATCAAGCAGAACGACATGCCCTGCCAAAAGCTTCATGTTTGCGGTGGAGGGATCATTGGATGCCAACGTCTTCGCTCCCCATCCGGTGCAGTGAATGACCTGGTCAAACTGAGTACACAAGTCATCGAGCGAATCGATCCAACATCGCTGCAAATCCATGTTTCCACTCTCGGTCGCTCGACGTTCAAGCCAAGCCAAGTAGTCCGGCATTCTCGCAACGACCGATCGAAATCGAAGTCGCTCGGGAAAATCAATCTCTTCGCCGTTCAGCCTAACACTTCTCCGTTCTGGCATCGGCTCTATGCGAAGATTGATTCCGGGCAAGTTGCGCCACCAATGCGTCGATTCAATATTCTCTTCGTAGGACTCGACAAAATCGCTGGTCATCCACTCTTCAAAATCCACGAAAGTGATTCCCTCGGTTCCTTCGCTGGCAAGCTGCTGTAATCTTTCAAGTGTCTGGATCGCGAGTTGTCGGTCGTAGTCGCCAACCCAGTAGGGAGCCCAGAACGCAGCAGCGACCGATGACGTGATCTGGCCGATTGGCTGGGGTGAAAAAAGGGTGACGCGAGTTCCACGATCGACAAGCTCATTGGCAACCGACAACCCAATCACTCCACCTCCAACAACCGCAACGCTCATCTTCTTATCTTTCACTGGAGACACCTATCAGAATGCGATCGCGTCACGGTATCCAAGAAAGGCCTGGGAAGTAAGTACGAGGTCCCGCTCTGCGGTCGAAACAGTGGCTGCTTGACGGAGAAAGAAAAAAATTTCTGATCCGGGTAAAGAGCCCCCGCTGCCGCATCCTAGTATAATCTTCACGCACTCGGCGTTTTGTGGCACGCGGGGATCGCCCCACCTATCGATTTGCTGACAAATTCCCGCAGATCGATGATGAGTCAGCACCCTCGCTTGAAGACCCCGTGCACGTTCATGATCTTCATGCAACAATTCTGCACTTGCTCGGTTTTGATCACCAGCGATTAACCTACCGCTATTTAGGTCGCGATATGAGTTTGACAGATAATCATGGACGCGTGGTTCACGAGATTATCTCGTGACATTGGCTTGCGTACTGGTCGCCATTTGTTTGCTTTGCGGTGCTGGTCTGCGCACACGGTTCACGCTTTTCGATCGGATCTATGTTCCACCATCAGTAATCGCTGGATTTATCGGCTTAGGCGTCCTGCAAATGTTCGCACGGATAGATTTCGGTGAACCAAACGCTGTTGGGAACGCTGCCGAAACCCTTCGCGGATGGCCTGGAACTCTGATCGCAGTTGTGTTTTCTGGGATGCTGTTGCCACGTGCCACAATGCCATGGAAGCAGAGCGCGAATGCAGCGGGGCGGGAGGCTCTGATGGTTTGGATCATTGTGCTGGGACAGACCGCGATCGGACTGCTCGCGACTTGGCTACTTATTAAGCCTTTTTATGACTTGCCATCGTCATTTGGAATGCTGCTTGAAACAGGCTTTGCCGGCGGACATGGGACCGCCGCCGCGATGGGGCAAGTCTTCGCGTCTCCCCAAGTCGGCTTGCCCGAAGGTTTGGATCTCGGTTTGTTGATGGCAACGATCGGCCTTGTCTATGGAACGCTGTCGGGGATCGTATGGATCAATCTGGCCGCAAGATGGGGATGGGTCGAAAAGAAGCAGGTGAGCCCCATAAAGGCTACTGAAGAATTGCCAACATCGTATCAACTCCAACGAGATCACTTTTCAAGAGGCCTTGATCCTCTGCTCATGCAGGCGATTTGGCTTGCTCTCGCATTTGCGATTGGATGGGGACTTCAAGAAGCGGTTAGCCTGATATCGTTGAAGGTCGACGGGACGTTTGCCGCTGAGGAATCGACAACAGATCTACTAAAGCAAAAAGTTTCGTACAAGGCAATTTTTGGAAGCTTTCCACTTTTCATTTATACGATGATCGGTGGTTTGATCATTCGAAAGCTACTGAAGCTGATCGATGCTGGGCACTTAATCGATGAGATCGGTATCGCAAGATGGACTTCGATTGCGATGGACTTGCTCGTGGTCGGGGCTATCGCAACGTTGAACTTGAACGCGGTGATAGAGCTTGTGATTCCGTTCTCGATCCTTGTCACTATGGGAATGATCTGGACAGGTTTCTGTTTAATGGTGCTTTCAAAGCGAATCTTGCCGTCAACCCATTGGTTTGAACTGGGCTTGATCAACTACGGAATGAGCACGGGAACCACGGCGACGGGCTTCGTGCTTCTGCGAATCGTTGACCCGGACTTAAAGACGGATGCTGCAAAGGACTATGCTCTCGCTGCACCTTTGACTGCGCCATTCATTGGTGGAGGAATGTTTACGATCGGTTTGCCACTCTTGGTACTAGAACGTGTCCCCGTAGCCGTTAGCTCGTTGGTATTGACTGCAACGGTGATCGTGTTGACGCTCATTGCGATATCGATCGGAAAGCAAAGATAAATATCGACGCAAATCGCAGCGTTGCGATTCACGGTGTAAGCATTGGGCTCTCGTTTCCTACTCGATCGACGGCAAAGATTCTGATATCGCTCGGCTGATCGACTCCTTCCCAAACGATTCCGTCGCGACTGGTTGATTCGTCCGCATTCACGATCGAGAACTCCCATCCCGCTTCACGTTTGGCCCATATCCCAAACTTGACGACGTCTTTTTCCTCCGGTTGAGCAGGACGCAGAACCGTGCGAGTGCCATTTCGTTCAAAATTCGCCTGGGGAGCAGCGGGAGGATTCGGGTCGAGCCATGGACTAGCGGGAACTAGCGCAGGTTGTCGATACAGCGATGCTTTCAGATCATCGAGAATACCTTTTCGGTTTTCCAAAAGCGCCTTCATACTAAAGTGGATGTGTCCCAATAGTTCGGAATTCGCTTCTCCCTTGTTTCTGATTAACAGGACCTGATCGACAATCTCGGAGGGTAACCATGACTTGTCGGAATCGGTGATGCTGCTGGTATAGAGCCCCGACCATAGATGGCGTTTCAATGGATTTCGGTTCGACCAATAGTCGAGTAACACTCCGAACGCCTGCGGCTTTTGGTCAATAGGCCAATAGAGTTGTGGCGAAAAATAGTCTAACCAACCCTTCTCTAGCCACAACTCTGCGTCGGCATAGAGTTTGTCGTACTGGCTAAATCCAACGATGCCTTCAGGGCGCATTGCCGGCTTTCCGATTCCAAACGGACTGATACCAAGCTTGACATGCTGCTTCTCGGCCTTGACGGCCTTGTAGATTGTTTCAATGAGTTGATCGACGTTTCGCCGCCGCCACTGGTCTCGCGAGAGCTTGGGCCGCTCGTTGTTGGCCAAATATTTGTTCCATGCAGCGTCATCAGGAAACGGAAGCTCGACCGCTGGTTTGCTACCTGGTTGATTGACTGGATACGGATAAAAATAGTCGTCCATATGGATCCCATCGATGTCGTATCGTCTGACAATATCGAGGACCACATTGAGCGTTTGCGACGATGCTTCTGGTTCAGATGGATCTAACCAAAGGTAACCGCCATACTCTTTAACAGCATTGGGAATCGTATTGGCAACGTGATTCGGTGCATTGGAAGATTTGGCGGCCGTATGTCGCGCGCGATACGGATTGAACCAAGCATGCAACTCTATGCCGCGCGCATGAGATTCTTCGATCCAGATGGAGAGAGGATCGTAGTAGGGCTCGGGCGTCTTTCCCTGTGTTCCGGTGAGGAATTCAGACCACGGTTCAAGCTTCGAATCATAAAAAGCATCGGCCGAAGTACGGACTTGAAAGACAATCGCATTGAGATTCGCTTTTTTTGCACAGTCGAGGATAGCGATCATTTCTTTTCGCTGAGCGTCGACGGAAAGACTGCTCTTGCTTGGCCAATCGATGTTCGCAACCGTTGCGACCCAAGCGGCGCGAAATTCCCGGGGCGTCGCCGGTGGGGAGTCGGATAGGGCAACGCGGCTCAGCAGAAAAACGAGCAAAGACGCGATGGGTATGCGGAAGTGGAGCATTTTTGAGCGACAGTGTTTTGGTTCAACGCAATAAGGATCGAGCGGGAAATAAGTGTCCGGTACCATTTGCCAGGAACTGGCCCTTCGGGTGCTTCGCACAAATGGTACCGGACACTTATTTCCCGCTCAATGCTAACGAACTCAGGTGTTCTGTGACGATGCACATTATGGACTTGAACCCGCAGATTCGCCATCTTGCGGATGTGATTCCATGAATTTTACTCTCCGTAGCCAATTTGGGCGGGCCCGTGTTGTCGTTCCGAATCTATGTTACCAATAGATGAACTGGAGAAAACGCTCGCGGTCGGCAGAGGGAAGAGCATCGATGTCTTCGATGACATAGCGATTTTCTTTCGAGTCAACGATAAGCTTGCCTTTATCACCGAAATCGATCGCTTGGCTTTGGGTCCAACGCATTGTAAAGCAATCTGGGCCTGAATCGGTTTGAACGTCTAGGCTGAGATAGCCAAACTCCAGCTTCGCACGATGAACTCTCAGGATCTTTCGAAGGAGATAACGGCGGGCCAAAAGGGCATTGACCTCGGCACGATCCTGTGAAGGCCAGTCTTCGAGTTTTCGGATCATCCCCCATTCCACTTCCTCTCCACTGTCATTCCAGCCACGAACGCTGAGGTAATCGGTCGGCTTGGTTGCTGGAAACGTGCGTATGATGAAGACACTTGAACAGATACGTTCCCCGTCAATCCAAAGCTCGACGCGGTCATGTTCTCCAGATCGGAACTGTGATTCCATCGGCTGGAACCATCGTATTTTTTGCGCCGTCGACTCTTCTTCAGGCAATTCAGTATCGGCATCGAGTAGTGCTGTCGTCGCCCTACTGAAAGATCCATCGGCAACAATCGAACCGTTTGCGTTTAGCTGGACCGTCTGTTGCTCAGCGGCAATCAACAGGCGATCAACATTCGGATCTTTCGACACCGATGTTTGGATCCGAACAAGTCTCGCATAGGTACCATCCAACGAAAGCAATTCAGCATGCGTGCCCCGCTCGATGAGCGTCCCTTGGTCGAAGACAAGGATCCGGTCGGCATTTCGCAGCGTGGATAACCGGTGCGCGATCGCAATCGTTGTTCGGCCTCGAATGAGTACTTTCAACGCATCTTGGATGCTTTTTTCCGCTTCGGCGTCGATGTTACTAGTCGCTTCATCGAGCACGAGAATCTTCGGATCGTAAAGTAAGGTACGAGCGATTGATAGACGTTGTTTTTCGCCACCGGATAAGCCCGCTCCATGTTCGCCAAGTAACGTTTCGTAAGCGAGTTGTTGCCGACAGATGAAGTCGTGGGCGCCGGCCGCTTTCGCCGCTTCAAGGCCGGCTTCGGGTGTTGAGGCTGGTCGACCAAAACTGAGATTGCGCCAAATTGTGCCACGAAACAGAAAGGACTCTTGGAACACGATCCCGAGTCGTTCACGCAATTGATGCGTCGATAGGTCTCGCAGGTCGATTCCGTCAACAAGGATCCGGCCCTCTTGGACATCATAGAAGCGACCCAATAAGTTGACCATCGTCGACTTGCCCGAACCGCTTCTTCCAACGATCCCGACCATCTCGCCTGCCTTCACTTCGAAGGTAATGTTCTTGAGGACCGGTTGATTTCGATCGTAACCAAAGGAGACATCTTCGAACTGAATATCACCACGTGGTTCAAGCCAAGGCTTTGGGTTTAGCGTTTCAGAAACGGTCAACGGGGTATCCAGAAGCTCGAGTACGCGTTTGCTGCCAGTCATGAAGCTGGTCAGCCAAGAAGTGAAATTGGATAATGCGCCCAGCGGTGCGTAGAACATGCCCAGGTAGGCGAGAAACGCGATCAACTCACCAAGCGTCATCGAGTTGCCAATCACGTCGCGTCCGCCTACGTACCAAACGATCAGCCCACCGAGGCTAAAGACGATTGACATCGTTGCCGAATACCAAGCGTTCGTATTCTCGACCCACAAACGCCATGTTCGAAGTTCTTCACTTGTTTTGGCAAAGCGCGCGTACTCGCGGTCTTCTTGAGCGAATGCTTTGACGACACGGATCCCCGACAACATACTGCTGAGGACGGTGATTTGCTTCGCCGATGCGTCCCAGAGTCGGTAGTAGCGGGGATAGACTTTGCGCCAAAAAATCCACGTTCCCAGAATGACGAGCGGCACAGGGATCAGAGTAAACATCGCCAGCTTCGGGTTGATCCAAATCAGCATCGCGCCAACCCCGAAAAGCTGGACGATTTGTAGCAAGAAGCCGCCCGTGATCTGGTGCATCAATCCATGCATCGCTTCGCTGTCATGGGCCACGCGACTGAGCATCGAACCGACTTGATGCCGGTCATAGTAGACAACGGAAAGGCTTTGAAGCTTGCGAACCATTTGCGATCGCAGCGTACAGGTCAGCCCTGTACCGATGGTTGTTGCAAGTTGCCCCTTGAAGACACCGACGATCGATAAAATTACTCGCGATCCCGCTAGTGCGAGTACGACGAGTAGTAATGCCGTCTTGAAATCAGGTTGAGGCTGAGCCACTCCGGTGGTCGGGTCCATGGTTGGGGTACCAAGGTGTCCCGCCAGCACATGGTCGATCATGTATTGCTGTAACTTAGGCGGAATCAGCTCGGCGGCAACGCCGGCAACGGTTAGCAGACATAGCATGATCGCGCCGCGACGATACGGCCGAATCAGCTCACTAACGCGCCGAACGATTTGGCCTTTCTGAACACAACGAGGGCACGATTCTTCTTTGCTTGACAGCCGCAGCGAGCAAGTGGGGCACTCTGGTGGATCAAAACTCGCGCCGCTATCGTGCCCGCTGCCTTGAATCGTTTCCTCGTGCAAGGTCTCCGCCCAGTCGTCGGGGCGTTCCCGCATCTTCTCTATCAAACGCGAGACTTTATGAAATCGGGTCGCCAAGGCATTGGAGAACCTCAGCAGATCGACCCAGTCGTCGCCAACTTTGACTTGCAAGGTACCGCCGCCGATTCCGGCGTGGGTGCGAATGGAAGTTACGTCGTTCCAGCCGAGTGTCCGGCGCAGGATTGCTTCGTTTCCGGCGAGCGAAATCACTGAGATTTGTTCGCATGAGACGACAATCCATTCCTGGGCAGGAAGTCCGACGAGCGACACGTCGGTTGAAATGGCGAGCCAAAGATTACGATGCACAAGCCCCGCATCGTCGAGACAACCAAGTACCGCTCCGGGCACGAGAACTGCATGTGTCAACCGAGGAAAACTCCGACCGTCAGGTAAAACGAAACTGAAACCGATGTTAGAGAATACGCAGGTTGTAAAGTTCCGGAAAGTTCCTAATTTTCTGGGAACTCAGAAAAGCACATCGACGGTGGTCGATTATGGATCGAGCGGTCCGTCCGGTTTTTCGGCCCGGTCCTAAGCTGGTTCCGAAGAAGCGATCGAAGGACTCGAGCACAAATTCGGGAGTGACATTGGAAACACTGAAATCGCTTTCGGTTGAACGGGAGCGACTTTTTCTGACATCGTCGACCGGATTTCATCGAACTGCGTTTCGGCTCTCAGGAACGCTTCAACGATTGCAGGGTCGAAGTGTTTACCGCTTCCAGCAGTGATAATTTCGATCGCTTTGTCGTGGGTGAAAGCGTCCTTATAGACTCGTTTAGTCGTTAACGCATCGTACACATCGACGAGCGCAATGATCCTTCCGGAAAGTGGAATTGCATCTCCGGCTAAACCAAGAGGGTATCCGGAGCCATCAAATTTTTCATGATGACTGAGCGCGATTTCGGATGCCATTAGAAGAAACTTCGCCGAAGGCGTGTGCGCAAGAGTGGCGCCAATTGCATCAGCGCCAATCACGGTGTGCCGTTTCATGATCTCGAATTCTTCCGGTGTGAGCGCGCCTGGTTTTTGCAGAATCGCATCCGGAACTCCAACTTTCCCAATATCATGCAATGGGCTCGTCTGATAGATTAGTCGCGCGAAGTCTGGAGTGATCTGTTTAGAGTACGGTGAATTGATCGCAAGTTCGCGGCACAAAATAAGGCTGAAACTTTGCACCCGTTCTAAGTGTTGTCCTGTTTCAGGGTCTCGGCTTTCCGCCAACTTCGCCATCGCAAAGATAAGTGTTTCGCGAGTTTCCAGTTGCAATATTCTTTCGGCAACTCGGACCCGTTCCAAAAGCTCCCGCGGATCAAATGGCTTTGTAAGAAAATCATCTGCACCGGCCGTAAGGCCTTGCACACGTTGTTCAATCCTGCCCTGTGAGGTTAGCAAGATCACGTAGGTGTACCCATTGGCAACCTGCGAGCGAATTCGCCTGCAAAGTTCGATTCCATCGAGACGAGGCATGTTCCAGTCGCTAATCACAATGCCCGTAGGATTCGAGGCGAGATATTGAAGAGCCTCGATGCCGTCGGATACCGAATGAACAGCATAACCGGCTTTAGTTAGATTTGCGGCGACAATCGTTGAGACAATGGGATCATCATCGACGACTAATATGTTTTTGGTCATTTCAATGACTCCAAGGTGGTTTCGATCCAGCGGATACACCGACTCATTTCCTGCTCGAGCGCCTGAATATTCTTTGCGTAGCGTTGTTTTCGATGCTGTTTACCAGCACTCGCCATCTCTTCGATTTCTTCCGCGATATGACTCAACGAATGAGCCGCAAGAGTCGACGCTGCACCCTTGATTCGGTGCGCCGCCGCGGATGTCTCTTCAGCGTTCTCGTTAACGGCAATCTCAATCTTCCGAACATCTTCATGACAACGCTTAGCGAATGCGTGAAGAACGTCTGCGGCAACCGATCGATCGTCTCCACAGCGATGAAGTAGTTCCTCGAGATGAATTGGCGGTTCTTGCCGCATCACGTTGCGAATTGCCGACGCCAAATCTTCGCGACGGATTGGTTTGGTGATGTAGTCATCCATTCCAGAATCGAGACAACGTTGACGGTCCGAATCGCTTGCCTGTGCCGTACATGCAACGATGGCGATCGGTTGTTTGTCCGGTGTTGCTAATCGATTCGCTTGATGTAACTCACGAATCTTTGCGGTCGTCTCAAAACCATCCATTTCGGGCATTTCGCAATCCATCATTACCAACGCGATCTTCCCTTCTTCCAAGGCCTGGATAGCCAATCGCCCCGACTCGACCGCGATCGCTTCAAAGCCCAATCGTTTGATCATCTCGCTTGCGACCATTCGATTCACTTCGTTGTCATCGACAATTAAAAATTTTTGTCCATCGCCAATTACCTCCGTCGGAGTTGGGCGACTTGATGGGGTTGGAGGAGCTTGAATTGAAAACGTTGTAAGTAGATCATTGAGCAACCCCGAAGCGCGAAGCGGTCGGTCGAGATAACGCGTTTTCTCGGATGCATCACTAGGCATCCCGATCCAAGTTATCGACGTGTTCTTAAGACTTCTCAGTTGCCGCTCCGAAATCGCGTGCTTCCACTCGTCTTGCAGTTCCGAGTCGACTAATACCAATTCACAATCAGTGACTTTGAACTTCTTTTCGCGAACGGCTGTTGAGATTGCACCGACAGACTCGAAATGCGTCGGCACAAGATGCCATGCTCGAAGGCTATCTAAAATCGCTGACGTCTCACCATGGTTGGGAGCAAAGACACATACTTGGCGTCCCTCAAATCTAAAGACGTCATGATTTTTCGCGACCTCAACCGGTTCGACAGCCACTTCCAGCCAAAAAACAGTACCCCCACTTTGTCTTGGCTTCGCACCGATCTTGCCGCCCATTAGTTCGATCAGTTGACGACAGATCGCCAAGCCTAGCCCACTGCCGCCGTAGCGACGAGTCGTGCTTTTCTCTGCTTGCGTGAAGACTTCAAAAATCTTTTCGATTCGATCCTCGGGAATTCCGATTCCGGTATCGCCAACCTCGATCCGCAGGATGATTTCTGACGGCGACTTCGACCTTATCACGGCCACCTTGGGGTCGACGACCAGAACACTCACCGCAACCTCTCCCTTCGGTGTAAACTTGATTGCGTTGCCGATAAGGTTGACGATCACCTGTTGCAATCTCTCGCCGTCTACCCAGACCATCGACGGAAGGTCAGGCCCTATGCGAGTAGCGAGCCGAAGCCCTTTCTTTCGAGCGACTTGGTAAAGCATCTCCGTCGCAACCTGCAATACCTGCGCAATGTCCGTTTCGATAATCTCCAAATCAAGTTTTCCTGCCTCGATTCGAGAGAGGTCAAGGACGTCATTGATCAGGTTGAGAAGTGTCAGCGCACTCTGTTTAGCAATGCTAATAAAGCGGTTCCGCTGCGCCGCGGGCATGTCATCGGTGATCAGTTCGAGCGTATTGATCACTCCGCCAAGCGGTGTGCGCATCTCATGGCTCATTCGCGCCAAGAACTGACTCTTGGCTTCGTTGGCGGCTTCAGCAAAATCACGCTCACGCTGTAACTTCTCGGTGTCGACCCGGTTGGTGATGTCGACTACCGTGCCTTCGTAGTAAAGCAGCTTGCCATTTTCATCTTTGACCGCGCGAGCACTTTCGCTGATCCACAGCACCGACCCATCGGCACGTCGTATTTGAGCTCGAAAATCTCTCACCGTTCCTTCACTTGCGATCAGACTCTTGAACTCATCGCGTCGATTGGGATCGACGTACAGATTTTTCGCGATATCCGCTGTTCTCGCCAGGAGATCGCTTAAGGATTTGTCTCCATAGATCTCTAGCAAAGACGGATTTGCACTTCGAAAAACTCCTTCGGGGGTCGTCTGAAAGATTCCTTCAAGCGCGTTTTGGACGATGTCACGATACCGCGTTTCGGCTTCGTCGCGACGAGCGATCTCTCGTGACACTTCTTCGAGCACGCGATTGTATGCCTTACCAATCTCGCCGGCTTCGGTGTGACGATCGGTTGTTACGGGGCGATTGAACTGTCGTTTGATCCGGTGCCGGTTCATTTCTGCAGCGAGATCGAGCGTTGCGGTGCTTGCCCCATGCTCTGAGTAGTTAAGCCCGATTCTTTCCTGCTTAGGTGTTGCACGAAGTCCGATCAATCGATGCAATCCATAAAGCACGATGATGCTTCCCCCGAACGCCCAGGCGAAAGCGACCGTAACCCCGGTCAATTGAACTCCCAGCTGTGTCCAACGGTCACCTGTTGGCAAGCTCGTCGCGGGAGCCAATAACGCCAACGCGAGCGTTCCCCACACGCCTGCAATCGCGTGTGCCGGTACAGCTCCGACCACGTCATCGATTCGCAGCTTGTCCAGGATATGCATGGAGCCACATGCTATGACCGCACCTATGCTTCCGATAACAATCGCCGACCAAGGCGTCACGATATGACAACCAGCGGTGATTGAAACCAAGCCAGCAACGACGCCAACGAGAAGCGGCGATACCGACGGTTTGCCCTCGTGGATCCAAGTGACAGCGAGCGCCGTGATGCCACCGGCGGCTGCCGCGAGATTTGTATTGACCAAGATCAACGGAACTCGATCGTCGATGGCCAATGTCGACCCACCGTTAAAGCCAAACCAACCAAACCAGAGCACAAATACGCCAACGGTTGCCATGCCTAGATCGTGGCCTGGCATTGACCACTGATTGCATTGATTGTGCCGACGGGATGTCTTGGGAAACCTACCCAGCCGAGGCCCGATCACAATAATCGCTGCCAGGGAGACCCATCCACCTACGGAATGCACGACCGTCGAACCTGCGAAATCAACGAATCCCATTTCCGCAAGCCAGCCTGGAGTGCCTCCGAGCGCGCCGCCCCAGGCCCAGTGACCCATTACGGGATACACAAATCCGCCAACCATAGCAGCAACAATGATGTATCCGCGGAAACTCATTCTCTCCGCAGTCGCACCGGAAATGATAGTCGTTGCAGTCCCACAAAATACAAACTGGAACAAAAAGAACAGCAGTGCTGATGGGGTCTGATAACCCGATAGTCCGAACCCGTCGATTCCAATCCAACCACCGTAAGATGAACCAAACATGAAGGCGAACCCAAACGCCCAGTACAGCATCCCGCTGATGCAGAGATCAATGAGATTCTTGATGGCGACGTTGATGCTGTTCTTCGTCCGCGCCATCCCGCTTTCGAGAAGGCAAAAGCCTGCTTGCATGAACATCACCAGGCCCGCACAAACGGCGATCCAAGCGACGTTGATCGGTATCATGGAATCCATTGTTGCCCCGACTCCTTCCGCCCGTCAAATTCATTCGAGGGCGATTCTGAAGTTATCGATTCCGCCGCCGCCGATATCTTGCGGGTTTTACAGAATCCAAGAATTTTTGACGGTGTATGGGCCCAAAAGGATGGAATCGGATACGTGTAACGACTTTGCGATTACGGATCGAGTTAGCTCAGGAATCCGACTGACCTAATCGATTTGGATGAGCTCGGCAATCGTCGGTTCACCGTACTTTGCGGAGCCGGTCGTTACTCGCAGATTTGGCGTTAGGGTAGCGATTCCCTCGTGATGCGTATGGCCGCAATAGACTTCGATCTGCGTCTTAGGAAAATCGACTGCGGCCTTCCGCAGGACATTTCCCAGTTGTCCGCAAACGAAGAATGGTGCCCAGTTGTCGTCCGTGGTTCGTCCCTCGTACCAGCACGACTCGCGAAACGGGGGGACATGCGTCGCTACGATGACCAATGAATAGTTGGCACAAGCAAGGGAAAGTTTCCGACTCAAGCGATCGCTGGCATCGCGTCCAAGCGACTGAAGCATTGCCTTCCATGTTGACGGCGGCGCTGCGACAAAATCGTCGATCAAGCGAAAGTCGTTCAATCGCACCATTGAATGTTCATAGTCGCCTTCCGTCGCATCACCCCAACCATCTTCGCCCACCAAAGCACAGGTTGGCGAAAGTTCGATGACGCTTTCGTCGCGGAGATATCGCAGTAGAGGACTTTCAACCGCGGCTTGTGCGACTGCTTCACGAGCGCTTCTTATCGAGCTTTGATAGAAATCGTGGTTGCCGAGCACAAAGAAGATAGGCCGTTTGACGTAGTCAGCCAGCCTCAATAATTGAAAGACGACGTCATCTCCTTCCGAGATGTCGCCAGTGACCAAAAGCGCGTCGCAACCAACAAGCTCGATCAAGTCGATCCATCGCTCCCAAACCGGGAGCGAGCAATGATTCAAATGCGGATCAGTGATCCACGCAATCCGCATGATTACTTACTCGTGATACGACTCAGGCGGTCTCGGCAAGCGCACCTGCTGCGGCAGCAAGTGCTTCGGCCTTATCGGTCTTTTCCCACGTGAAGGTATCGCCTTCGCGACCGAAATGCCCGCCTGAAGTGGTTGCGACGAAAACAGGTCTTCGCAGCTTCAGGTGGTTAATGATGCCCGATGGAGTCAATGGGAAATGCTCTCGAACGAGTTCGCACAACTTCCAATCTTCGATTTTGCCGCTCCCTTGCGTGTCAACGCGAACGCTGACAGGCTCGGTAACACCGATCGCATAGGCCAATTGAACTTCGCACCGATCAGCGAGCCCTGACGCAACGATGTTCTTCGCAACATATCGAGCCATGTAAGCCGCCGAGCGATCGACCTTGGTTGGATCCTTGCCGCTGAACGCGCCACCGCCGTGTCGACCCCAACCGCCGTACGTATCAACGATGATCTTGCGTCCGGTTAAGCCGCAGTCGCCATGAGGTCCGCCAACTACAAATTTTCCGGTAGGGTTAATATGGTACTTGATATCGCCATGATCCAAATCTGGCGGAAGGCATGGCTTGATCACTTTTTCGATCACAAACTTGCGAAGTGTCTCATTGTCGACTGATGGTGCGTGCTGCGTGCTTACCACCACCGCTTCGACTCGAATTGGGGTGTAGCCGTCGTACTCGATCGTGACTTGGCTCTTGCTGTCCGGACGAAGCCAATCGACTTCTTTATTTTGTCTCGCTTCGGTCAGACGATTAATGATTCGATGGGACAACGCAATCGGAAGCGGCATCAGTTCGTCGGTGTCGCGACATGCAAAGCCGAACATCAAACCCTGATCACCAGCGCCCACATCTTTTCCGGACGCGTCATCGCTATTGACGCCCTGAGCGATGTCTGGACTTTGGGAATCGAGTGTAACCATCACGGCACAGGTCTTGCCGCAGATGCCCATTTCGTCGTCGGTGTAGCCAGCTTCGTTGATCGCATTGCGAACGACTTCCTGGTAATTGATGATCGCTTTGGTCGTGATTTCGCCTGCGATAATCGCAAGGCCAGTCGTGACCATGGTCTCACAAGCGACTCGACTCATCGGATCCTGAGCCAAAATCGCATCCAAAACGCTATCTGATATACGGTCAGCTAGCTTGTCGGGGTGGCCCATGCTCACGGATTCGCTGGTGAACAAATATCGGTTATTTTCGCCTTTCACGGACAAACTCTCTCTCTGACGAGGAACGCGGTTGCGGATAGGATACAGATTGATCTTACGGACGAGAGTAATTGCACGGTCAAGAATTTACCACTGGTCAAGTACTTTTGAAGTTCAAATTGTGGGTTTACTATCCCTGAGGGGCCGCAAAAAGCGCATTTATGTCATGAACCCTGATCCACCGGTCCCCTACGAAGCAAAGCATCGCGTATTGCCGGCTTGGACGTTCTCCCTCGTTTTCCACGTCATCTTGTTGACCCTGATCGGGTGGACGGCACAACTTGCCCAGAGCGGCACTCAGGGTGAACCAGACCGTCCGATTGGGATTGCATTGGTCGAACGCTTACCCGATCGAGACCGATATTCGTCACCGGAACCCGTTACGGAACCCGCGAACCAAAACCGCGAGCAAGCCGCCAACTCCTCCACTGCGGCTTCACTGGCACCTCCGAACATGGCGCCACTTGTTGACTTGGACGGAATGCTCGCCGAAATGACTTCAGGCGACGTTCCATCGGTACAGTCCGGGGACACCGAAGGAGTGTTCGGGTCGGGCGCAGATGCGAGTGCAACCAGTTCAAAGATCAGCCTGCCTGGTCAACCAACGACCGCGATGCTGTTCGGGGTCTCGGGGTCCGGGTCACGCTTCATCTACGTATTTGACCGGTCCGACAGCATGAACGGTTATAGTGGTAAACCTCTGCGCGCGGCAAAGTCGGAGCTGAAACGAAGCCTACAATCGCTTTCCGAAGCACAGCAATTTCAAATCATCTTTTACAACGAAACCGCGAAGCCGTTTGTTCCGGCAGGCTCGCCGGTACAAATGCTGAGCGGTGATGCGACAATGATTCGTCGGGCAATGAACTACATTGATGTTGTTAAAGCGTTCGGCGGCACCGAACACTACGATGCGCTGCGACTCGCGTTGCGAATGGGACCAGATGTAATCTTCTTTCTTACTGATGCTCGTGTCCCTCGACTGACAGGCAACCAATTCGCCGAGATCAAGCGACTGGCTGATCGTTCAGGTGCGGCAATTCATGCGATCGAGTTTGGCCCTGAATCATCGTCGCCTGACGACAGTTTTCTTCGCCAACTGGCGAGCGAGAATCGAGGCGAGTACCGATACCTGTCGTTGAACCAGATTTCCATCGCCGTTCCGGAATCATCGCAAACAGTTGCACCGGAGTAGCCATGACTAGCCAAATCTTTAATCGTCGGCCTATCGGCTTGCAACACCTTGCAAAGCTTTGTTGCCTGCTTGCTCTGCAATGGTTGACGTCGGGCGGAATCGCAGGTGTCGCCGCAGAAACAGGTGATGAGATTTGGCTCGAGCCGAGTGCAAAAAACGACGATACCGTCCGCTTTTCGCCACAGCGGATCATTTATCGAAGAGGTGTTATTGAGTCGTTCGACGACAAGTCAATTCGATTCCTTGACACTACGGATGATGGAGCGGAGCAAAGTAAGCGGAACTTGCTTAAGGTGCCTTCGCCGAGAGTGATCTGGATTGAGCCTCGATTTGAAGATCAAGCAACGGTTGCCGCCATTGCATCTTTCCGATCGGGTGATCCGAAAGATGCCATTGCACCGTTGTTGGAAGCAATTAATCGACGCCCCCCGGTGTGGCTCGCTCAATGGCTATCGATGCACCTTTGGCAGGCCGCCTTCCAAGCTCAGAAATACCCGGCCACACTTGCGTTGGTCAACCAAATTGACTCGCGCCCGATGCCGACCGTGGTGGCCGGTGGATTGCCGATTCATTGGACCAGCGAATGGCTTCCTCCTGAGGCTTTGGAAGCGGCACGCAAAGTGTTGAACGCCGAAGAATCGTTAGAAGCGACAAAACTGGTTGCTGCCAGTTGGATAGTTGGAAACCAAGGAGACGCACAGGCGGTTGCTGTGCTCG
>Ga0105046_10004343_pt1 | contig 22557 bp, 18 predicted proteins | sample MAT03_FD_78385 | JGI IMG/M metagenome (GOLD analysis project Ga0105046, IMG submission 78385) | Freshwater microbial communities from Lake Fryxell liftoff mats and glacier meltwater in Antarctica - MAT-03 (megahit assembly) | ecosystem: Environmental > Aquatic > Freshwater > Ice > Liftoff...
CCGCTGCGCTTCGGTCAGGCGGCCGTGCGAGGTGCTGGCGGGGTGGGTGATGGTGGTCTTGGTGTCACCCAGGTTGGCGGTGATCGAGCACACGCGGGTCGCGTCGATGACCGCGAAGGCGCGTCGCCGCGCGTCCTCGGGCGCGTCGGCGCGCACGATGAACGAGACCACCGCGCCGCCCTGCCCTGACTGCTGCGCCATCGCCAGCACATGCTGCGGGTGCGACGGCAACGAAGGGTGATAGACCCGCTGCACCTGCGGCTGCTCTTCCAGCCAACGCGCAAGTTGCAGTGCGCCGGCGCTCTGCGCGGCCATGCGGATGCCCAGCGTCTCCAGGCCCTTGAGCACCACCCAGGCGTTGAACGGCGACAGGCTCATGCCGGCGCTGCGCAGCGTGGGCATGAACTTTTGCGCGAGCAGATCCTGGTCGCCGCACACTGCACCGGCGATCACCCGGCCCTGGCCATCGAGATATTTGGTGCCCGAGTGGATGATCAGGTCGGCACCGAAGTCGATCGGCCGTTGCAGCGCCGGGCTGCAAAAACAGTTGTCCACTGCGAGCAAGGCGCCGCCGGCATGCGCCACCTCGGCCAGCGCGGCGATGTCGCACACCTCGGTCAGCGGGTTGCTCGGCGTTTCTGCGAACAGCAGCCGCGTGCTCGGCCGCATCGCCGCGCGCCAGGCGGCCACGTCGGTCTGCGGCACGAAGCTGGTCTCGATGCCGAACTTGGCGAAGTCCTGGAACAGGCGCACTGTCGAGCCGAACACGCTTTGCGAGCAGACGACGTGGTCGCCGCCCTTGAGCAGCGACATCATGGTGATCAGGATCGCCGCCATGCCGCTGGCGGTGCCGATGCAGGCGCTGGTGCCCTCGAGCGCCGCCAGCCGGCGCTCCATCATCGTCACCGTCGGGTTGGAGAAGCGGCTGTAGACGAAGGCCTCTTCTTCGTTGGCGAAACGGCGCGCGGCGGTCTCGGCGTCAGGGTGGACGAAGGAGCTCGTCAGGTACAGCGCCTCGGAGTTCTCGCCCCAGGCCGATGGCGGCAGGCCTTCGCGCACGGCCAGCGTGGACAGCCGCGCGTCGGCCGGCAAACGGGTCTTCGGAATCATCAGCGCAGCTCCCGCTCCTGCAGGGCCAGCCGCGAACTGTTCACCGGCTGCGCCTCTTGCGCCTCTTCGTCGCCCTCCAGCGCCAGCTTGCGCTGCGCCTCCATCGAGGCGAAGTCGGCCGCGCTGACATCACCGGTGATGTAGTGGCCATCGAAGCAGCTCGCCTCGAAGCCGTGCAGCGCCGGGTTGAGTGCGCCGATCACGCGCTTCATCGCATCCACATCCTGGTAGATCAGCGCGTCGGCCCCGATGAACTGGCGAATCTGCTCGACGCTGCGGCCATGCGCGATCAGCTCTTCGCGCGTCGGCATGTCGATGCCGTAGACATTGGGCCAGCGCACCGGCGGTGCGGCCGAGGCCATGTAGACGCGGCGTGCGCCGGCTTCGCGGGCCATCTGGACGATCTCCTTGCTGGTGGTGCCGCGCACGATCGAATCATCGACCAGCAGCACGTTGCGGCCTCGAAACTCCATGCCGATGGCGTTGAGCTTCTGGCGCACGCTGCGCTTCCTCACGGCCTGCCCGGGCATGATGAAGGTGCGGCCGACGTAGCGGTTCTTCACGAAGCCTTCGCGGTACGGCTTGCCGATCTTCTGCGCCAGTTGCATGGCGCTCGGCCGGCTGCTCTCGGGGATCGGGATGACGACATCGATCTCGCTCGGCGGCATGGTCGAGATGACGCGCTGCGCCAGCGTCTCGCCCAGGTTCAGCCGCGCGTGGTAGACGCTGATGCCGTCCATCACCGAGTCGGGCCGCGCCAGGTAGACGAACTCGAAGATGCACGGATGCAATTGCGGGCGCTCGGCGCACTGGCGGGTGTGCACGTGCCCGGCCAGATCGACGAACACCGCCTCGCCCGGGGCCACGTCGCGCAGCACCTGGTGGCCGGTGCCTTCGAGCGCCACGCTCTCGCTGGCCAGCATGGTCTCGCGCAGGCCGCCGATCTCGCGCGTGCGGCCGAGCGTCAGCGGGCGGATGCCGAAGGAGTCGCGGAAGGCCAGCAGCCCGTGGCCGGCGATCAGCGCGATCACCGCGTAAGAGCCCTTCACGCGCCGGTGCAGCGCGGCCACCGCACGGAACACCGCGTCGGGCGACAAGGCCACGCCGCTGGCCGAGCGCTCGAGCTCGTGCGCGAGCACGTTGATCAGCACCTCGGTGTCGCTCTCGGTGTTGATGTGGCGGCGGTCGATGTCGAACAGTTCTTTCTTCAGCAATGGCGCGTTGGTCAGGTTGCCGTTGTGCACCAGCACGATGCCGTAAGGCGCATTCACGTAAAAGGGCTGGGCCTCTTCGTCGTCGTAGGCACTGCCGGCGGTCGGGTAGCGCACCTGGCCCAGGCCGGCAGTGCCTGGCAGAGCGCGCATGTTGCGCGTGCGAAAGACATCGCGCACCATGCCGCGCGCCTTGTGCATGAAGCACTTGGTGCCGAGCATGGTGACGATGCCGGCGGCGTCCTGGCCGCGGTGCTGCAGCAGCAGAAGGGCGTCGTAGAGAAGCTGGTTGACCGGCTCCTGCGAGATGACGCCGACGATGCCGCACATGCTGGGTTGGTCCGATCGAGATTCAGGCGGCGAGACGGCGCGCCAGGTCCGGCGGCAGCACCGGTTTGAGCCACTGCACCGCGCCGCTGAGCCAGCGGGCACCGGCCGAAGCCTGCCAAGCCGGTGATTGTGAGGCCGGCGTCAGCGCGACGACAGTGGCCACCGCCAGCAGCAACACCGCGCCGCGCAGCGCACCGAACAGCGCACCCAGCGCGCGGTCGGGCATCGACAAGGGCGTGGCGTGAATCAGCAGCCGCAGCAGCCGCGCCAGCAGCGTCCAGACGATGAGTACAACCAGAAAACACAGCGCGAAGGTGGCCGCGTGGTTGAGCGCCGAGCCGGGGCTGCCGATGCCGAGGTGCGGGCCGGCCAGCGGCACCGCCCACTGCGCCGCGAAGTACGCCACCGCCCAGCCTGCCAGCGACAGCGCCTCGAAGATGAAACCTCGCAGCAGGCCGATCAGCACCGAGACCGCCAGCACGGCCAGCAGCGTCCAGTCGATCCAGCCCAGCGCCGGCAATGAGAGGTCGGCGTTCACAGCGTCAGCAGATTGAAACCCAGCCCGGCCGCCTTCAGCTTCTCGCCCGCGGCGGCAGCGGCCTCGCGTGTCTCGTAGGGCCCGACGCGCACCCGCGTGCGCTTGCCGGCTTCGGTGTCGATCACCTGGACATAGGTCTTCAGTCCCAGCCGCTCGATCCGGGCACGGGCCTCGCTGACCAGGTTGGCGTCGGTGAAGGCGCCGACCTGCAGCACGAATCGGCCGCGCGGCGGCGGCGCCGAGGCGGCCGGGGTCGGAGCGGCCGTCGGGGTGGCTGTCTGGGTGGCTGTCTGGGTGGCTGTCTGGGTGGCTGTCGGGGCGGCTGTCGGGGTGGCCGCGGGCGCCGGTGCGGGGGCTGGTGCGGGAACCGGCGCGACCTGCGCTCGGGCCATCGGCGCGGCGCTCGCCCCCGCGACGGGCGCAGCCGCCACCGCCGCCGGCACGGGCAGGGGCTCGACACCTGCGCCTGGCGGCAGCACAGGACCGCCGCTGCGCTGCGCAGGCAGGGTCAACGCCGGCGTGCTGTCACGGCGCGGAATCTCGATCGGGATGTCCACCGGGATCGGCCGCGGCTGGGTCTCGAAGACCAGCGGAAAGGCCACCACGCCCAGCCCGAGCAGCACCACGGCGCCGATCAGCCGCCGGCGCGCATGCACGCGCGCCTGCTGCACGGGTGTGCCGTCCTCAGCCGCAGGCGCCTTGGCGACGGGGGCGGGCTTGCGCTTGAGCAACGAGGGCCATCGCATGGATGAGTGCAGGGGCAAGGCCGTGACGGCGCCCGGGCCGGTCAGCCCAGGTGCGGCGCGCCGAGCCGCGGCAGACCCGCCTTCAGCACCCCGCCCACCGCGTAGAAAGATCCGAAGACGACGATTCTATCGACGGGGTCGGCGCCGGCCAGCGCGGCGGCCAGCGCCTGCGCCGGGCCGGCGGCGGTCTGCACCGTCGCCTGCGGTGCGCGCGCGCTGATCAGCTCGCGCAGCGCATCGGCCTTGGCCGCGCGCGGCGTGGCCAGGTCGCAGGTGATCCAGCGTTCGACCAGCGGCAGCATCGGACCGATCACGCCCGACAGATCCTTGTCGGCCATCGCACCGAACACCGCGTGGGTGCGCGGGAAGAAGCCCATGGCATCCAGATTCAGCGCCAGCACCGCCGCCGACTGCGGGTTGTGCGCCACGTCCAGCACCAGCGTCGGCTGGCCGGGCACGATCTGGAAGCGTCCGGCCAGTTCAACCAGCGCCAGCCCGGTGCGCATGGCCTGCGTGCTGACCGGCAGCCGCTGGCGCAAGGCCTCCAGCGCGGCGAGCGCGCCGCTGGCATTGATCAGCTGGTTCGCGCCGCGCAGCGCCGGGTAGGCCAGGCCGCTGATGCGCCGGCCGCGGCCCGCCCAGCCCCATTGCTGGCGGTCGCCACTGTGGCTGAAGTCGCGGCCGACGCGCCACAGGTCGGCACCGATGCGCTCGCCGTGCTCGATCACGCTGGCCGGCGGTAGCGGGTCACTGATGATCGCCGGCTTGCCCGGCCGCATGATGTGCGCCTTCTCGCGGCCGATGCTCTCGCGGTCAGGGCCCAGGTACTCCATGTGGTCGAGATCGATGCTGGTGATCAGCGCGCAGTCGGTGTCGACCACGTTGACCGCGTCCAGCCGCCCGCCCAGGCCCACTTCGAGGATCACCACGTCCAGCGGCGCATGCGACAGCAGCCTCAGGATGGCCAAGGTGGTGAACTCGAACCAGGTCAGCGCAGTGTCGCCGCGCGCGGCCTCGATGGCCTCGAAGTGAGGCAGCAGCGTTTGCGCGGCCACCGGCGTGCCGCCAATGCGGCAGCGCTCTTCGAAGTGCACCAGGTGCGGCTTGATGTACAGGCCCGTGCGCCAGCCGGCGTGCACCAACATCGATTCGAGCATCGCACAGCTCGAGCCCTTGCCGTTGGTGCCCGCGACGGTGATCACCGGCACCGTGAAGGCCGCGCCGCTGCGCTGCCAGACCGCACGCACCCGCTCCAGCGTCTTGTCGCCCGCAGCGGGGTGCAACTGCTCGCCGTGGGCGAGCCACTCGTCGAGCGTCTGTGGGCTCACCAAAGGCACCCTCGCGCTGAGCGCGGTCCCGCCAGGCGGGACGCGGGCCCCTTCGGACGGCCGTGCGGTGGGCTCATCCCGCCACAGTGTCGGCACTTTGCCGTTGCAGCAGCGCCAGCAGGCGGGCGATGGTCTGGCGCAACTGGCGGCGGTCGATGATCATGTCCAGCGCACCCTTGCCGATCAGGAACTCGCTGCGCTGGAAGCCCTCGGGCAGTTTCTCGCGCACGGTGTTCTCGATCACCCGTGGCCCGGCAAAGCCGATCAGCGCCTTCGGCTCGGCGATCACCACGTCGCCGACGAAGGCGAAGCTGGCCGAGACACCGCCCATCGTCGGATCGGTCAGCACGCTGATGTAAGGCAGCCTGGCCTTGGCGAGGCGGGTCAGCGAGGCGTTGGTCTTGGCCATCTGCAGCAGGCTGAACAGACCCTCCTGCATGCGTGCGCCGCCGGTGGCCGTGAAGCTGACGAAGGGCAGCTTTTGCTCGACGGCGTTCTCGACGCCGCGCACGAAGCGCTCGCCCACCACCGAGCCCATCGAGCCGCCCATGAAATCGAACTCGAAGCAGGCGACGACCAGCGGCACGCTCATCACGGCGCCGCCCATCACGACCAGCGCGTCGGTCTCGCCCGTCGAGTCGAGCGCGCCCTTGAGCCGCTCGGGGTACTTCTTGCTGTCCTTGAACTTCAGCGGATCCACCGGCAGCACTTCCTGCCCGACCTCCCAGCGGCCTTCGGCGTCGAGCAGTGCATCCAGCCGCGCCCGCGCGCCGATGCGGTGGTGGTGGTCGCACTTGGGGCAGACATTGAGGTTCTGCTCCAGGTCGGCCTTGTAGAGCACCGTCTCGCACGACGGGCACTTGATCCACAGGCCTTCCGGGATCGTGCGCCGTTCGCTCGGGTCGGTCGGCTGAATCTTGGGCGGCAGCAGTTTTTCGAGCCAGCTCATCGTGTTGTTCCTTCAGCGTTGCGGGGCAGCGCGTCGAGCGCCTGCCGAATCTCGGCCATGAAGGCCCGGGCCACCGCGGCCACCTGATCGCGCGGCTGCGTTTCCATGATCTGCACCAGCCGAGAGCCGATCACCACCGCGTCGGCCACCCGCCCGACGGCCTGCGCCGTCTGGGCATCGCGGATGCCGAAACCCACGCCCACCGGGCAGCGCACCTGGGCACGGATGCGCGGCAGCATCGCGGCCACCGCATCGGTGTCCAGGTGCCCGGCGCCGGTGACACCCTTGAGCGAGACGTAGTAGACATAGCCGCGCGCCACGCGGCCGACCGCGCGCATGCGTTCGTCGGTGGAGGTCGGTGCGAGCAGGAAGATCGGGTCCAGCCCGGCGGCGCTGGCGCTGGCGGCAAAGGCCTCGCACTCCTCGGGCGGGTAATCCACCACCAGCAGGCCATCGACGCCCGCAGCGGCGGCATCGGCCACGAAAGCGCCGGCATGGCGCTTCTGGTCGTAGCGCTCGATCGGGTTGGCATAACCCATCAGCACGACGGGCGTGTGCACGTCGTCGGCGCGAAACAGCTTCACCGCGCCAAATACCTGCGGCAGGCCGATGCCACGCGCCAGGGCCCGCTCGCCGGCCTTCTGGATCACCGGACCGTCGGCCATCGGGTCGGAGAAGGGCACGCCGATCTCCAGCACATCGGCGCCGCCGGCAGCCAGCGCGTGCAGGATCTCCGGCGTGGCGTCGGCGAACGGGTCGCCGCAGGTGATGTAGGGGATCAGCGCCTTGCGGCCCTGCGCGCGCAGTGCCTCGAACGTGGCCTGGATTCTGCTCACGACCCGCTCACCAGGTTGGCACCGCCCTTGACGCTCTGGCCACGGCAAGAGGGCCTGCAGTAGAACTGCGCCCCCGACAAGTCGGCCACGGTGCCGATGTCCTTGTCGCCGCGGCCCGACAGGTTGACCAGCAGGTGCTGGTCGGCCCGCATCGTGGCAGCGAGCTTCATGGCGTAGGCCACCGCGTGGCTCGATTCGAGCGCCGGGATGATGCCCTCGGTGCGGCACAGCCGGTGGAAGGCCGCAATCGCCTCGTCGTCGGTGATGCCGACGTACTCGGCGCGGCCGATGTCCTTCAGGTAGGCATGCTCGGGGCCGACGCCGGGGTAGTCCAGGCCGGCAGAGATGCTGTGCGTCTCGGTGATCTGGCCGTTGTCGTCCTGCAGCAGGTAGGTGCGGTTGCCGTGCAGCACACCCGGGCTGCCGGCCGACAGCGACGCCGCGTGCTTGCCCGACTCGAGACCCTGCCCCGCCGCCTCGACTCCGATCAGGCGCACGCCTTCGTGCCGGATGTAGGGGTGGAAGATGCCCATCGCGTTGCTGCCACCACCGACGCAGGCGATCACGGCATCGGGCTGCGCGCCTTCGCGGCCGATCATCGTCGGCATCTGCTCGAGGCACTCTTCGCCGATCACGCTCTGGAAATCGCGCACCATGCTCGGGTAGGGATGCGGGCCGGCCACGGTGCCGATGATGTAGAAGGTGTTCTCGACATGGGTCACCCAGTCGCGCAGCGCCTCGTTGAGCGCGTCCTTGAGCGTGCGGCTGCCGCTGTCCACCGGCACCACCGTGGCACCCAGCAGGTGCATGCGGTAGACGTTGGGGCTCTGGCGCAGCATGTCCTCGCTGCCCATGTAGACCACGCACTCGATGCCGTAGCGCGCGCAGATGGTGGCGGTGGCCACGCCGTGCTGGCCGGCACCCGTCTCGGCGATCACGCGCGGCTTGCCCATGCGGCGTGCCAGCAGCGCCTGGCCGATGGTGTTGTTGATCTTGTGCGCGCCAGTGTGGTTGAGGTCCTCGCGCTTGAGGTGGATCTGCGCACCACCGATTTCGCGGCTCAGGCGGGCGGCGTGGTAGATCGGGCTCGGCCGGCCCACGAAGTGCGCCAACTCGTGGTGGAACTCAGCCATGAATGCCGGATCGGCGCGCGCGGCGTCGTAGGCGCTGCGCAGTTCGTCAAGCGCGTGGATCAATGTCTCGGCGACGAAGCTGCCGCCATAGGTGATGCCGTTGACGGGCCCGAAATGCCCGCGCGCGTCGGGCTGGTGGTAGTTCAGCATGGGGAATCCTCGATCAGCGTGCAGCGAGTCTTTCGTCGGCCTCGCGCACCGCCTGGCAGAACCGGCGCATCAGCACGGCATCCTTGATGCCCTTGGCCGCTTCGACACCGGAGCTCACGTCAACGGCCCAGGGCCGGACAGCGAGCACTCCATCGATCACGTTTGCAGGACTCAACCCACCAGACAAAACGACCGGAGCGGGTACGTCGGCGGGAACGAGAGACCAATCGAAGACCTTTCCACCACCGCCCCAGCCCTCGACGGGAGCGTCGAGCAGCAGCGCCGAGGCGCCCTTGAAGCGTTCGGCGCAGTCTAGCAAATCGACCCCGGGGGCCATGCGCACCGCCCGCAGGTAGGGCCTTGCGGCGGCCTGACACTCGGCCGGCGTCTCGCTGCCATGGAACTGCAGCAGCGCCAGCGGCAAGGCAGCGGCTGCCGCACGCACCTCGTCGGCCGCGCCGTTGACGAACAGCAGCACCGGCGTCACGAAGGGCGGCAGCACGCTGGCCAAAGCCAGCGCGCGCTGCAGCGTCACGGCCCGCGGGCTGGCGGGGTAGAGCACGAAGCCCAGGGCGTCGGCACCGGCGTCGACGGCGGCGGCCGCATCGGCCTCGCGGGTCAGGCCGCAGATCTTGATGCGCGTGCGGCTCATTGCAGGGTCATCGCAAGGTCATCGCAAGGTCATCGCCAAGTCAGGGCAGCCAGTCGAAGGCAGGCGTGGTCTCGGGCAGGGCCAGCGCAGGATCGTAGTACGGGCCCAGGAAGTACAGCCCGGCGGCGGGGAAGGTGGGCGCGGCGGCGGTGCGGTCACGCGAGGCCAGCAGTTCAGCCGTCCACCCGGGCCCGCGCCGGCCGCTGCCGATCATCAGCAGGCAGCCCATCAGGTTGCGCACCATGTGATGCAGAAAGGCGCTGGCATCGAAGTCGAAACGCCAGTACGCCCCGCGTTGCGTGATGTCGATCGCACGCAGCGTCTTCACCGGGCTGGTCGCCTGGCAACTCGCGGCGCGAAAGGCGCTGAAGTCGTGCGTGCCGAGCAGCGGCGCGGTCGCGGCGCGCATCGCGTCTCCATCCAGTGGGCGGAAGCACCAGCCGACGAGCCCGCTTTCCAGCGCCGGCCTGATCGGCGACTCGAGCAGCACGTAACGATAGCGGCGTCCGCGTGCGTGGTTGCGCGCATGGAACTGCGGCGCCATTGGGCGACACCACTGCACCGCGATGTCGGATGGCAGGAAGCGGTTGCTGCCGCGCACCCAGGACGCAGGCTCACGTTGCACCGGGGCGTCCAGGTGCACCACCTGGTTGAGCGCGTGCACACCAGCATCGGTGCGGCCGGCGCAGACAGTGCCTACTGGCACGTCGGCAAAGGCCGACAGCGCGGCCTCGAGCCGATCCTGCACCGTGTGCCCGTCGGCCTGAGACTGCCAGCCGTGGTAGGCCGCGCCGCGGTAGGCGACGCCCAGGGCGATACGGCCTGCACCCGGGCCGGAACCGGCCCGGCCGGCGTCGTTCACGCCAGCCGGTCGAGCATGCCCTGGGCCTTGGCCCTCAACGCACCATCGGCCTTGGTCAGCACTTCCTCGAGCAAATCGCGCGCGCCTTCCAGGTCACCGATCTGGCGGAACTCCTCGGCCAGATCGAGCTTGCGCGCCAGTGCCTCCTGCCCGTCGGCACGGCCGCCGGGCTCGCCGTCGAGCGTCAGCGAGCCGAAGTCGGAGATCGGTGGCAGCAGGCTGTCAGGGGTGGTCGGCCCGGCGTCGCGCGGCTTGGACGGGGGGGTGTCGAAGTCCATCGACAGGCTGTCCAGATCGAAGTCCAGCGACTGCGGCTGCGTCGGCCGTGCCGCCGCGGGCGTCGGCATCGGCATCGTCTTGGGCACATACGACATCGGCGGCAATGCGAGGCCGGGCGCGTCGTTGGGCGGGTCGTTGGGCCGGAAAGCCACATCGGTGGACAGTGGCTGGGTCGCCTCGACCGACGGCGACTGGCGTCTGGGCAGCGCGATGGTGGTCGGGACACTCGGCTCGGACTCGAAGTCCGACGCGCTGAGATCAAGGTCAAGGTCGAGCTTGCTGTCAAGGCTTTCCAGCGTCGGTGTCGGCGGCAGTGCGCTGATCGACGAGGTCGACACCGGGTTGCTGGTCTGCGGCATCGTCGTGGCCGACAGCGGCTCGACGACCCGGCCGCCCGACATCATCATGGCATCGGGTTGGCCACCAGGCTGGTACAGCGGGTTCTCCGGGTCGACCGTGCGGCCGAACTCCTGCGCCTTCTTCCAGTCGTCGCCTTCGCCGCGCGTCAGCGCAAACAGCTGCGTGGCCAGCAACTCGAAGGCCTTGCCGTCGCGCCGCTTGGCGTAGACCTCCAGCAGCTTGGTGCGCACTGCCATCCGCTCGGGCGTGGCGCGCATCGCCTCTTTCAGGATTTCCTCGGCCTGCAGGTCGCGACCATACGCCAGATAGACATCGGCCTCGGCTACCGGGTCGACATCGCCGATGGCGTCGAGCTGGCTCAGCGAATAACTCATCGACGACGAACTGCCCGCCGCACTGGGCGCTTCACGGGTGTCGATGCGCTGCCCGCCGCTGGCGCCGAAGAAGGAGTCGGGCTGCAGGCGGCTTTCGAGGAACGAGGTCTCGCCAGCTGGCTTGCGCAGGCGCCCGCGCAGCCGGTAGGCGCCCAGGCCCGCCAGCAGCACCACCAGCACGCCAGCGCCGGGCAGCACCAGCGGGTTGTCCAGCAGCGACGAGATGAAGCCTTCGTCCTGGCCTGCGGCCGGAGCCGGCGCTGCGGCGAGCGGCGGTGCGGGTGGAAGCGCGGCAGGGGGTGGCGGCACGATGGCCACGGGCGGCGGTGCCTGGACGGCCGGCGGTGGCGCGGCGGGCGCGGGCGCAGGGGCCTGGGCCACGACCTGCGGCACGACCTGCGGCGCCGTCGGCGCTGCCGCTACCGGAGCGGGTGCCGGTGCCGGCACGGCAGCGGGTGCCGGCGTGGCCGCTGCCGGCGCGCCAGCGCCCTGCTGCAGCCGCTTGAGTTCTTCCACGTTGCGGGAGAGTTCGGCCACCCGGCTGGCGACCTCCTGCCCGGGACGCGGACCCGCCTGCGGAGCCGAGGCCTTGACCGAACCTTGCGACAGCCGCAGCTGGTCCGGCGGCGGGGCGGCGCCCTGGCGACGGTCGTCCACGCTGGCCTGCACGCTGCCTCGTGCGCTGCGCTCAGGCGCTGCAGCGGCGCTGCCGCTGACACCGGACGCCAGCCGTTGGCGATAGGCGGCGAAGTCCGCCGTCTGCGCACGCACGACTTCTCGCGCCTCGGCGGCGCCCAGCGCGAGCGCGGCTTCGGCCGAGGGCACCTCAAGCACCGAACCGGCCTTCAACCGGTTCATGTTGTCGCCCATGAAGGCCTGCGGATTCGCGCGGTACAGGCCGACCAGCATCTGGTCGAGCGACAAGCCCGGGCGCTCCATGCTGAACGCGATGCGGCTGAGCGAGTCGCCCGGCCGCACTCGAACGCGGCCGTCGCCGGCAGCCGCCGCGGCGGACTCACGCGGCGCCGTCGCAGGGGCAGGTGCAGCGGCTGCCGATAGAGGTGGTCGAGACGGGGTGGGCGCTGCAGGGGCAGCCGAGGGCATCGGCGCGGCGACCGGCGGGCTGGCGCTGCGAACGGCAGGTGCGGCAGGTGCGGCCGGCGCGGTGGCCGGCGGGGCCACCGCCATCACCGGCTGCGCCTGGCGGCCCGGCGGATCGAACAACAAGGTGTATTCGCGCATCAGCCGGCCGGAGGCCCAGCTGGCTTCGACGATCAAGTCGACGAAGGGCTCGAGCACCGCGCGGTCGCTGGTGATGCGCAGCACGTTGCGGCCGTCGGGTCGGCGCTGCAGTTGAACCTGCGCGCTGGGCAGTACCGCGTTGTATTCGACCCCGGCGGCACGGAAGGCCTCGGGTGGCGCGATCCGCACACGCAGCGAAGCGGCCTCGTCGGCCGTGAGGCTGGTGACGTCGATCTCGGCGCGCAGCGTTTCGCCGAGCGCGGACTGGACATTCAACCGTCCCAGACCCAGGGCCCAGGCATCACCGGCCACGGCAAAGGCGGCGGCGCATGCCACCGCGGTCCAGGCGAAGCGGGTCTTCGACTTCGAGCGGAAGTTCAAGGCGTCTCCTCTTTGCAGTCGGCGAGCAGCTCGTGCCTGGCCCGGGGGACGTCAGCGATGAACGGCGGAAACTGCAACACTGTCAAGCATATAGGCTGGCAAGCTCATGCAAAGGCTGACGATCGGGGTGGAAATGCAATGTTTCCCCGCGACAGTCGCGATGTTGCCACCGGACAACGCAGCGCATGACAGGCCGCGATGCGTCTCAATTCTGCAGCCGGATGCGCAACATGCGCCGCAACGGCTCGGCGGCGCCCCACAGCAGCTGGTCGCCGATGGTGAAGGAACCCAGGAACTGCGGCCCCAGCGCGAGCTTGCGCATGCGGCCCACCGGAATCCGCATCGTGCCGCTCACGGCCACCGGCGTCAGTTCGCGCAGCGTTGCCTCGCGCGTGTTGGGCACCAGGCGCACCCATTCGTTGTCGGCGGCGATCATCTGCTCGAGGTCCGCCAGCGGCACGTCGCGCTTGAGCCGGATCGTCACCGACTGGCTGTGGCAGCGCATCGCGCCCACACGCACGCAGGTCGAGTCGATCGGCGTGGCCGCGCTGCCGAAGCCCGGGCCGCGGCCGAGGATCTTGTTCGTCTCGACGCCGCCCTTCCACTCTTCCAGGCTGGTGCCGTCGCCGCGGTCGATGTCGATCCACGGGATCAGGCTGCCGCCCAGCGGCACGCCGAAGTTGGCCGTCTCTTCGGCCGACAGGCCGCGCTGGGCGGCAACCACCTGGCGGTCGATGTCGAGGATGGCGCTGGCCGGGTCATCGAGCAGCGACTTCACCGATGCGTTGAGCGTGCCGTACTGGGTCAGCAACTCGCGCATGTGCTGCGCGCCGCCGCCGCTGGCGGCCTGGTAGGTGGTGCAAGTCATCCACTCCACCAGGTCGGCCTTGAACAGCGCGCCCAGGCCCATCAGCATGCAGCTGACGGTGCAGTTGCCGCCGATGAAATCGCGCACGCCGCGCGCCAGCGCGTCGTGGATGACCGGCAGGTTGACCGGGTCGAGCACGATCACCGCGTCGTCGTTCATGCGCAGTGTCTTCGCCGCGTCGATCCAGCAGCCCTTCCAGCCCGCAGCGCGCAAGGCCGGGTGCACCGCCTTGGTGTACTCGCCGCCCTGGCAGGTGATGACGATGTCGCAGCGGCGCAGCGCAGCAAGGTCATGCGCATCGAAAAGCCGGGTCTCGTTCTTCGCCAATGCCGGCGCCGGGCCGCCGGCGTTGGAGGTGGAGAAGAACATCGGCTCGATGAGCGCGAAGTCGCCTTCGGCCTGCATGCGCTGCAGGAGAACCGAACCGACCATGCCGCGCCAGCCGACCAGGCCGACGAGCGGTTGTGCGGGAAGTGCCATGTCAGTCTGCCTTTTCCGTGTGTCCGGACCCCTGGCGGTCCCGGGCTCGTGTCGCCGGGGTCCAGAAGCTGGGGCGAGACGATCCGGGAGCGGCTAGCGCTTGGTGATGGTCGAGATAGCGGACGAGGTGGCGATCGACTTGCCGGTGACGGCGGCCACCACCGCATCACCCATCTCGCGCGTGCCCACCTTGCGCGTGCCTTCGCTCCAGATGTCGGCGGTGCGCAGGCCGGCGGCGAGCACCGCCTGCACCGCACGTTCGATGCGATCGGCGGCGTCGGTCCGGGCGAGGGTGTAGCGAAGCATCATGGCAGCGGACAAGATTGTAGCCAGCGGGTTGGCGATGTCCTTGCCGGCGATGTCGGGCGCGCTGCCGTGGCTGGGCTCGTACAGGCCCTTGCCCTGCGCATCCAGCGAGGCCGAGGGCAGCATGCCGATCGAGCCGGTGAGCATCGCCGCCTCGTCCGACAGGATATCGCCGAACATGTTGCCGGTGACGACGACGTCGAAGTGCTTGGGCGCACGCACCAGTTGCATGGCGGCGTTATCGACATACATGTGGTCGAGCCTGACGTCGGGGTACTGCGCGTGCACCTCGCTGACCACGTCCTTCCAGAACTGGAAGGTCTCCAGCACGTTGGCCTTGTCGACGCTGGTCAAGCGGCCGCTGCGCTTGCGGGCGGCCTGGAAGGCCACGTGTGCGATGCGCTCGATCTCCGGGCGGCTGTAGCGCATGGTGTCGAAAGCTTCCTCGGCGCCGGGGAAGTGGCCGTCCACCGCCGTGCGCCGGCCGCGCGGCTGGCCGAAGTAGATGTCGCCGGTGAGCTCGCGGATGATCAGGATGTCGAGCCCCGCCACGAGTTCGGGCTTCAGGCTCGAGGCATGGGTCAGCTGCGGATAGCAGATCGCCGGCCTGAAGTTGGCGAACAGGCCCAGCTGCTTGCGCAGGCCCAGGATCGCCTGCTCGGGCCGCAGCGCACGTTCGAGCTTGTCGTACTTCCAGTCGCCGACAGCCCCGAAGAGCACCGCGTCGGCGGCCTGCGCCAGCTTCAGCGTGGCCTCGGGCAGCGGATGGCCGTGGGCCTCGTAGGCCACGCCGCCGACCGGCGCGGTCTCCATCTCGAAGGGCAGATCAAGCACGTGCAGCAGCTTCACGGCCTCGGCCATGATCTCGCTGCCGATGCCGTCACCGGGCAGGATCGCAATCTTCATCGTCATGGGTTCCTCGTCAGCCGACCAGCTTGTGGACCAGCCAGGGCATCTTCGCCAGCCGCTCGGCCTCGAAGGTGCGGATGAGATCAGCGTGGCGCAGAGTCAGGCCGATGTCGTCGAAGCCGTTGACCAGGCAGTACTTGCGAAAGGGCTCGACCTCGAACGGCAGCTCGGCACCGTCGGGCTTGACCACCACCTGACGCGGCAGGTCCACCGTCAGCCGGTAGCCGGGGAACGCCAGCACCTCGTCGAACAGCCGCGCCACCTGCGACTCGGGCAGCACCACCGGCAGCATGCCGTTCTTGAAGCAGTTGTTGAAGAAGATGTCGGCATAGCTGGGCGCAATCAGCGCGCGAAAGCCGTACTGCTGCAGCGCCCAGGGCGCGTGCTCGCGGCTGGAGCCGCAGCCGAAGTTGGCGCGCGCCAGCAGCACCGACGCACCGGCGTAGCGTGGCTGGTTGAGCACGAAGTCGGGGTTGGGCCGACGACTGGCCGGATCCTGCCCGGGCTCGCCCGGGTCGAGGTAGCGCCAGGCGTCGAACAGGTTGGGGCCGAAGCCGCCGCGCGCGATGCTCTTGAGAAACTGCTTCGGGATGATGGCGTCGGTGTCGACGTTCTCGCGGTCCATCGGGGCGACGAGCCCCGGGTGCACGGTGAAGGCGTCCATGGAGATCCTGTGCTCAGCCGATGCGGCGCACGTCGACGAAGTGGCCGTTCAGCGCCGCGGCGGCGGCCATCGCCGGGCTGACCAGATGGGTGCGGCCGCCCGCGCCCTGGCGGCCTTCGAAGTTGCGGTTGCTGGTGCTGGCGCAGCGCTCGCCGGGTTCGAGCCGGTCGGCGTTCATCGCCAGGCACATGCTGCAGCCGGGCTCGCGCCATTCGAAGCCGGCGGCGGTGAAGACCTTGTCCAGCCCTTCGCGTTCGGCCTGCGCTTTCACCAGGCCTGAGCCCGGCACCACCATCGCCAGCTTGACGTTGGCCGCCACCCGGCCACCGACGCGGCGCACCACGGCGGCCGCCTCGCGCAGGTCTTCGATGCGGCTGTTGGTGCAGCTGCCGATGAACACCTTGTCGATGCGGATGTCGTCGATGCGCTTGTTCGGCTCGAGCCCCATGTAGAGCAGCGCGCGCTCGATGGCGCCGCGGCGCACCGGATCACGCTCTTTCTCGGGGTCGGGCACACGCTCGTCGATGGCGACCACCATCTCGGGGCTGGTGCCCCAGGTGACCTGCGGCTTCAGCGCACCGGCGTCGATCTCGACCACCAGGTCCCAGCGCGCGCCAGGGTCGCTGACCAGCGTGCGCCAGTGGGACGCGGCATGTTCGAACTCGAGGCCGGCGGGCGCGAAGGGCCGGCCGCGCACGTAGTCGATGGTCTTCTCGTCCACCGCCACCAGACCGGCACGCGCGCCGGCCTCGATGGCCATGTTGCACACCGTCATGCGGCCTTCGATGCTCAGCGCGCGGATCGCGCTGCCGCCAAATTCGATCGTGTACCCGGTGCCGCCTGCCGTGCCGATGCGACCGATGATGTCCAGCACGATGTCCTTGGCGGTGCAGCCCGGCGGCAGCCTACCGTCCACGCGCACCAGCATGTTCTTCGCCTTGCGCGCCAGCAGCGTCTGCGTGGCCAGCACATGCTCGACCTCGCTGGTGCCGATGCCTTGCGCCAGCGCGCCGAAAGCGCCATGCGTGCTGGTGTGGCTGTCGCCGCAGACCACCGTCATGCCTGGCAGCGTGGCGCCGTTCTCGGGCCCGATGACATGCACGATGCCCTGGCGCTTGTCGAGGAAGGGGAAGTACGCCGCCGCGCCGTGGGCGCGGATGTTGGCGTCCAGCGTGGTAATCTGCAGCCGGCTGATCGGGTCCCGGATGCCGTCGTAGCCGTCAGCCCAGCCGGTGGTGGGCGTGTTGTGGTCGGCGGTGGCGACGATCGAACTGGTGCGCCAGACTTTTCGTCCGGCCAGCCGCAGGCCCTCGTAAGCCTGCGGGCTGGTGACCTCATGCACCAGGTGGCGATCGATGTAGAGGAGCGCCGTGCCGTCGTCCTCGGAGCGGACGACATGGTCGTCCCAGAGCTTGTCGTAGAGCGTGCGGTCCATGATGTGCGTCGGTTGGGAGACGGATTGTCTGCGATCAGCCGGACTGCCCTTTCGCTGGCCCGTCCACTAGCCCGTCCGCTGGTCCGTCCTCTGGCCCGTCCACTGGAGGCTCGAGCGCCGCCTGAACCCGCGCCCCGCGCACCTACTTCAGCGCCGGGAAATCCTCTTCCCAGAACTCCAGCGCGCCGCGCTCGCCGGCCGCCCGCCGGGCCACCTCGGCCTCGCGCAGCTGCACGCGGCGGATCTTGCCGCTGATGGTCTTCGGCAGCTCGGCGAACTCCAGCCGGCGCACACGCTTGTAGGGCGCCAGACGCTGGCGCAGGAAGCCCAGGATGTGCTCGGCCAGCGCCGCGCCGGCCACCTGGCCAGGCTTGAGCACGACGAAGGCCTTGGGCACCGCCAGCTTGATCGGGTCCGGGCTCGGCACCACCGCGGCCTCGGCCACGGCCGGGTGTTCGAGCAGCGCGCTCTCCAGCTCGAAGGGGCTGATGCGGTAGTCGCTGGCCTTGAACACATCGTCGGCGCGGCCGACGTACCAGAAGTAGCCGTCGGCGTCGCGCCGGGCGACGTCGCTGGTGCGGTAGTAGGCGCCGCCGAGCAGTTCGCGGTTGCGCTCGTCCAGGTCGATGTAGCCCTGCATGAGCCCGGTCGGCGCGGGCTGCAGCGCGACCGCCAGTTCGCCCTCGTCGGCCTCGCGGTCGTCGGTGTCGAGCAGCACCATGCGGTAGCCCGGCATCGGCATGCCCATCGAGCCGGCGCGCACCGGCAGGCCCGGCGGGTTGCCGACCATGCAGGTGCTCTCGGTCTGGCCGTAGCCGTCGCGCAGCGTCAGACCCCAGGCCGCGCGCACCCGCTCGATGACCTCGGGGTTGAGCGGCTCGCCGGCGCCGATCACCTCGGTCAGCTTGACGGGCCAGGCTTTCAGGTCTTCGAGGATCAGCGAACGCCAGACGGTCGGCGGCGCACACAGGCTGGTGACGCCGCAGCGCACCAGCGTGTCGAGCGTGCGCCTGGCATCGAAGCGCGCCTGGTTGAAGATGAACACGGTGGCGCCCGCATTCCACGGCGCGTAGAAGCTGCTCCAGGCGTGCTTGCCCCAACCGGGCGAGCTGATGTTCAGGTGTAGGTCGCCCGGCCGCAGACCCAGCCAGTACATCGTCGACAGGTGGCCCGCCGGGTAGCTCTGATGCGTGTGCAGCACCATCTTGGGCAGCGCGGTGGTGCCCGAGGTGAAGTACAGCAGCAGCGGGTCGGTGGCGGCCGTCGCGCCGTCGGGCACGAAGTCGACGCTGGCCCCGGCGCTGGCGGCGAAGTCGTGCCAGCCCGGAATCGCCGCACCGACAGCGATGCGCGTGTAGCCGCCCGGCACGTCATCGAAGCGCGGCGCGGTGGCCGATTCGGCGATCACATGCTTCATCGCGCCACGCGTGATGCGGTCCTGCAGGTCGGCGCCGTTGAGCAGTGTGGTGGCCGGACTGACCACCGCGCCGAGCTTGATGGCCGCCAGCGTGACTTCCCACAGCGGCACCACGTTGGGCAGCATCAGCAGGATGCGGTCGCCGCGCCGCACGCCGAGCGCGCGCAGGTGGTTGGCCACCTGGTTCGAGCGCCGGCTCATCTGCGCGTAGCTCAGCCGCTCTTCGCTGCCGTCCTCGTTGATCACGCACAGCGCGCTGCGCTCGTTGCCCTGGGCGTGCCGGTCGAACCAGTCGAGCGCCCAGTTGAACTGCTGCAGCACCGGCCACCGGAAGCTGGTGACGGCGTCGGCATGGCGGCCGCGGTGCTCGAGCAGGAAGCTGCGCGCGGCAGCGAAAGCGTCGGACTCGGGGCTCATGGCAGCGGCTCCTGGGTGGGCGCTCAAAGCGTGCGCCGCAGCGCTTCGAAGTACAGCTCGGACTGCAGCCGCTCGCCCTGGATCTGCGCCGCCACGGCGGCCGCCAGCGGCTGCGCCACCGGCGCCAACGGCACACCGCTGGCCTGCGCCAGCCACTGCACCTGGCAGGCGCGCTCGAGGTAGTACAGGTCGTCGTAGGCATGGTCGATGCGCGGCCCGCAGACGATCACGCCGTGGTTGGCGAGAAAGGCGATGTCGGCGCCGCCCATCGCGCGCGCGATGCGCTCGCCCTCGGCCACATCCAGGGCCAGACCGTTGTAGTGCGGGTCGACCGCCACGCGGCCGACGAAGCGCATCGCGGTCTGCGACAGCGCCGGATCGAGTGCACGCGCGGCCGTCAGCGTCAGCGCGGTGGCGTGCGGCATGTGGGTGTGCAGCACGCAGGCCTTGCCCGCCACGCGGTGCACCGCGGCGTGGATGAACATGGCGGTCGCCTCGACCGGATGACGGCCTGCCAGGCGTTCACCATGCGTGTCGACGAGCACGATGTCGTCGACGCCGACCTCGCTCCACAGCAGCCCCTGCGGGTTGAGCAGGAAGCGCCCGCTGCCGTCGGGCAGCTCGGCGCTGAAGTGGTTGCAGATGCCTTCGGCCAGCCCGTGGTGGGCGGCTGCGCGCAAGGCCAGCGCGAGGTCTTCGCGCAGGCGTGTGACGCTGGGGCTGGCGTAGTCGGCGGCGTGTGAGCTCATCGGCGGGTCTCTGCGTGGTGCCGCGCAGGCGGCGGGGCTTTCACTGTACGCGAGGCGGCAGCAGCCACGCGCTGGGGCTATCGTCGGCGCACCCTGTTCGATCCAAGGAGGTGCGTGATGGGCTGGTTCTCCAAAGATGCCGATGGCTTCTTCCTTGCCACCGTGGTGCCGGGCAGCGGCGACCAGCAGGTGCAGAGGTTTCTCGGCGTGGTCAACGGCGAGGCGATCATCGGCGCCAACATCTTTCGCGACATGTTCTCTTCGGTGCGCGACGTGGTCGGCGGCCGCGCCGGCGGCTACGAGCGGGCGCTCTCGGGGGCGCGCGACGCGGCGCTGAAGGACATGATCGAGGCCGCACGTGAACTTGGCGCCGACGGCGTCGTCGGCATCGAGTTCGACTACGCGGTGCTCGGCGAGACCAACGGCATGATGATGGTGGCCGTCAGCGGCACGGCCGTGAAGATGGCCTGATCAGCCCAGCGCGGCAATCACCTCGGGCGGCGCCTGCATCAGTTCGATCAGCACACCCTCGCCGCCAAGCCAAGTTCAGCCACGGCCTGCGGCCCCTGGCGCAAGAACACGATGGCCGGCGGCGCGGGCACCGCTCGGGCAAAGACCAGCTCGCCATAGCCGCGATCGAAGGTCAGCACCCACAGACCGTGATGGTGTTGGCCCAACCAGCCCAGGATCAACTCCACGGACAAGCGGTGCCCTTGACGGTGGGCTTGCCCACCAGGATGTCCGGGTCGGTAACGATGCGTTCGCGCCAGTCAATGTTCAGCACCTCCGCGTCAGGGTGTCGCCGGGTGCTGCATGAATGCTGCATGGATGCTTTAGCCCCATGGCCACGCTTGCCCGTCGAACGCCGCTGAGCAGGCGGCGAAGTCCTGCGCCGGTGTCTTGGGGTGAGGATGGCGAGGGTACGGGGAACTTGAACGCTGTCTTCCGGTCCCACGGCCCGGCTGCGCAGGGCACCAGGCGCTTGCAGAGAAGCCTTCAGGATCGGCAGTGGCCTGCCCAAGCGGCGCAGAAGTCGCTGCGACGGTCCATCGGCGAGGTCATCTATCGGCGAACCCGCGGGAGCAGGATGTGTTTGCCGGTCAAAGAGAACCCAGGATGCGCGGCGTGGTCGGCGGACACGCCGGCGGGCCTGATCAGCCCAGCGCGGCGATCACCTCGGGCGGGGCCTGCACCAGTCGGCGCCTTGATCCCGATGGGTGATCGCGAGTCCTCGACTGCCCGTCACTGCACGCACACGCTATGCAGGAAGTTGATGGCGATGAACGCCAGCAGGACGTCGCAGAGGTGGAACGGCGGACGCTGTTCCATAGTCTCTTTCGTCTGACGAGCCGGCCGGGTTGGTCAGGTCAGCACCACTTGCCCTGAACCACGCGCACATGCGTCTGGCGCAAGTTCTTGTAGACCCGGATCCGCCGCGCCAGCGGCCACCAGTCGTATGGAAAACCTGAATCCGTGACCCCACCTCGGTGAACGAGCACCTGCAGGTGAAGCCGCCGATCGAACGAAGTCGGCTGTGCCCGGACAATTCGGGCATGCGCACTATCGAAGTCAAGCAACTAAAAAACGACCTCACGCCCGTGGCCGGCCTGGCCTTGGCGGGGGACCACCTCAAGACCATCTTGCCGGTGCTCAATCGCGTGGACAAGGCACTGCCGGTGCGGCCGGGGTGGCCAACAGCGACATCGTGCGCAGCTGCGTGGGGCTGCTGGTGCAGTGAAAGAGCGACTTCGACGCCACCCGGCACTATCGCGACGACAAGTTCTACAAGCAGTCGCTGGGCATCGAGTTGCTGGCGTCGAGCCCGACGCTGCATGGTACGCACGAACAGTTCCACGCGGAGTTCAAGACCGACCTCGATCTGACGCGGCTGCCTTCGGGCAATTTCGAGTCCAACGCGTTGGTGTGCCACCTGGCGGCGCTGGCGATGAACATCCTGCGCCTGATGGGCCAGCGAGGCTTGATGGGACCGGACGCGCCGGTGCGCCACAGCGCCAAACGTCGGCGCATCAAGACCGTGATGCAGGAGTTGATCTAGCGGGCGGGCAGGTTGATCGACAGCGGACGCAAGCTGCTCCTGGGCTTGGGCGCCAACGACAGAGCGGCCAAGATCTTCATGCAGATGCATCTGGAGCTTGCGGGAGCGACCTACCGCCAGAGCAGCGCCCACAACGAACTCACGGATCCCGAAAATCGCACTTTGCGCACGTCGCGGCGTGACCGCATGCCTGCCAAACCGATGGGACAGCGGCATTGCCAGCGTCAAAGAGACGGGCAACGCAATTGCTGGCGGGAATTTGTGCAGTGGCTGCACTCCTCGGCCTCGCGATCCAGGTCCTTTTTGAGAGAGGGCGTCGGATCCAACGAGTTGAACAGTTGCGCCAGCTCGCACACCCGCAACTCGAGGTATTACACGGGCAGCGGGCTCTTCTTCACGGCATCGTCCGCGGTTCATCGGTTGCGCAGATAGCGGATCCTCTTGCCAGCCGGAGCTCTTCGACCGGTCGTGTCCGCTGCGCTTGGGCTTCAACGCCCTACCCCAACCACGAGGCGCGCGGCCAGCTTGCGCGCCTCCTCCAGCAGCAGCACCGTCGAGGCCACGGCCGTGGCGAGCAGCCAGTCGGCCGCGCTCAGATCGGTCGTGTCGAAAATCGCCTGAGCCGGTGGCCAGTGCACCACGATCACCTGCAACGCGAGCACGGCCATCAGCGCCAGCCACAGCATGCGGTTGGCGAAGAAGTGGCGGTCGAAGGCCGAGCCGGTCTCGGCGCGGGCGTTGAAGACGTTGAAGAACTGGAACAGCACGAAGGTCG
>Ga0105046_10004347_pt1 | contig 22554 bp, 16 predicted proteins | sample MAT03_FD_78385 | JGI IMG/M metagenome (GOLD analysis project Ga0105046, IMG submission 78385) | Freshwater microbial communities from Lake Fryxell liftoff mats and glacier meltwater in Antarctica - MAT-03 (megahit assembly) | ecosystem: Environmental > Aquatic > Freshwater > Ice > Liftoff...
CAGCAAGCTCGCGCTGGTCTGGGGTGTCGTGTCGATCGCTGGCGGCGGCCCGGGCTGTGGCTTGAAGCCGAGCGACGAGCTTGCGACGCCAGCAGCGGCAGCCCAAGGCGATTCGGCGACGCCAGCAGCGGCAGCCCAAGGCGATTCGGCGACGCCAGCAGCGGCAGCCCAAGGCGTTACGTCGACGCCAGCAGCGGCAGCCGCAGGCGATACGGTGGACCCCACTAAGGATGGCGGAGCCTCGGCCGCGGGCCCGGAGCTTACGCCCAATGATGTATCGGTGCTCTTCCCGAGCCTGCCCGCGGACGAGCTCTGGCCGGCGACGCTGCCGGGGCGGGGCGGGCCGATCCTGCCCGCGAACGAGCTCGCGTCGTTCGAGCTGTCGCTCGTACGCGAGCTGCCTGATGAGGACGTGTACGCGGCATTGCGGGTCGTCTCGCTGCGCTTCGACCCGTGCTTCCAGCACGAGCGGGGAGGGGCGTGTCAGCCCCAGATGCGGCTCGTGTTCCAGGTGCCGGACCCGGCCGGCGGATTCTTCGATGGTGCGTTCCATGCGCTCTACGCGATAGACCCCGCGCGCCTCGGCGAGGTGGCCACGGCGCTTCGTGAACTCGCGCGCATAGCGCCAGAGAACGCCGCAGCGACGACGCTCGCGGTGAGCCCGGTGCTGCGCGCCCGTGGTCTGCAGAGTCCGTATGCCGATGGGCTGCGCAAGCTCGTGGCGAGCTGCGCTGGCGGGGACACCCTCGTGCGCGTGACGTTCATGACCCGCACCGCTTCGCGCTCGGGTCAATGGCAGTTCGGCGGGTTCGAGAAGGGCAAGGGCAAGCTCCGGATCGCTGGCCTCGCCGAGCACGCGTCGACCCAGCAGAACGTCACCCGCTCGGTGGGTCATGACTTCGAGTATGCGGTCATTGCAGCGTTCGCCGAGCCGGCGGGTCGCATCGGCACGAGCGGCTCGCGGCTGCGCGACCTGGATGCCGCCGCGCGGGCCGATGTGCATGCATGGGCGCTGCGGCAGGAAGACCCGGCGATCCATCTTCCGGACACGACCGACTGCGCATCGTGCCATCTCAGCGGGCACATCGCGCGCCACCTCGAAGACCTCGACCCGTCACTCGTGACCCCGTCGCTTGCGGCCGACCGCGCCGCGCGCGAGCTGAGCGGGGTCGAGCGCGACTCCGACAACCTCCGGGCGTTCGGCTGGTTTGGCAAGGAGCCGATGGTCGCCCAGCGCACCGCGAACGAGACGGCGGTGGTGCTGCGTGGGTTCGCGGCGTTGCCGTGAGCCGGTGACCGGCGCTCCGCGTGGTGAACGGCTGGTGAGTACAAATCGCTTGTGGCGGATCCGGAGCGCGAGGCATCCTGTCCGCGGGAGGTGCGAATGACCGTCCAGGCAGGGGGCCTTGGGAGACTGGTGTCACCGCTATGCGCGGTCGTCTTCGGCGTCGTCACGGGACTGGCCGGGGGCTGTGAGTCGCAGCCGGCGGCGCCGCCCGGTGGGTTTCGCGACAGCGACGCCGCGACGCCCGAAGACGGTGTGGTGGAGCCCGGCGAAGTCGCAGTTGCCGATGGCGAGGTCGCGCCAGCACCTATCATCGCGGGCAACGTCGTCTGGCGGCGCCTGAATCGCACCGAATATCGCAACACCGTGCGCGACCTGCTCGGGACGAACCTCGACCCCGGCAAGGACCTGCCGTCGGACGATCTCGGCTATGGCTTCGACAACGTCGCGAGCGTGCTGACGATGTCGCCCTTGCACCTCGAGCTCTATGAGCGCGCGGCGCGCATCCTGGCCGAGGAGCTGACGCAGCTGCCGCTCACCGAGGAGCTGCGTGTCATCACCGAGGGTGAGGACCTGACGGTCGCGGGAGGGTATGGCCAGCCCTACAACGACGCGTTCGTCCTGTGGTCGATCGGGGAGCTCACGACGCCCGTCGACCTGCCGCGCGACGGCGTCTGGCGCTTCGAGATGCGGGCCTGGGAAACGGCGGCCGGTCCCGAGCGCGCGAAGATCGCCACCTGGGTCGATGGAACCATCGTCGCGGTCTTCGACCTGAGTGAGGCGCCGGCCGTGTATGCGCTGGAGCTGCCGCTCGTAAAGGGTCGCCATTCGCTGGCGGTCGAGTTCCTCAACGACTTCTACGAGGACCCGAACGACCGCAACGCGTTCATCGACTACTTCGGGATCGTCGGTCCGGTGCCGCTCGATCGGTACGAGGACAGCGCGTGGGCGCGCCACGTGAAATGCTTGCCCACCGTACTGACGGCCGGCGGGGCGGCGGCGCGAACGTGTGCCGAGGCGACCGTGAAGGCCCTGGCCGAAGCTGCCTGGCGGCGGCCGAGCGAGGCATCGGATGTCGCGTCACTGATGGGGCTCTACGATGCCTCGGTGGCCCCGGCCACGGCAGCCGAAGGCGATATTGTGGCCGACGGCGCGCCGCCGACCGAGGCGCTCGCGCTGCCGCTGCAGGCGATCCTGATGTCGCCGCGTTTCCTGTTCAAGGCGGAGATCCCGCGCGCCGGCGAAAGTGCCTTGGATGGCTACGAGATTGCCACGCGCCTGGCGTACTTCCTGTGGAGCACGATGCCGGATGCGCCGCTGCTCGCCGCCGCGGCCGATGGCGGGCTCGCGACGCGCGCCGGCGTGGCGGCCCAGGTGCAACGCATGCTGAAGGACCCGAAGGCCGAGGCGCTGGTCGCGAATTTCGCCGGCCAATGGCTGTATATTCGTGATGTCGATAATGCCATTCCGGATCCCTGGGTGTTCCCCGAATTCGATGACTCGCTGCGCCACGCGATGGCGGAGGAGATGCGCATGTTCTTCCGGTCGTTCGTGTTCGAGGACCGCTCGATGCTCGAGCTCCTGACGGCGACCGACACCTGGGTGAATCGGCGCCTGGCCGAACACTACGGACTCGAAGGGCCGGGCGTGCCGACCTCGGACGACACCTGGAAGAAGCTGGCGGTCGCTGGGGCGGGGCGGCGCGGCCTGCTCTCTCAGGCCGGGCTCTTGACGGCGCTCTCGACGCCGTTCCGCACGTCGATCGTGCGGCGTGGCAAGTGGGTGCTAGGGCAGCTCCTATGTGCCGAGCCGTCGCCGCCGCCGCCCGGGGTCGAAGGCCTGGTCGACATGGCGACGCCCGGCCAGGCGCCGAAGACGCTGCGCGAGAAGATGGAGCTGCACAAGACGGAAGAGCGTTGCCGCACCTGCCACACGGCGATGGACGCGATCGGCTTCGGCCTCGAGAAGTTCGATGGCATCGGCATGACGCGCGACCTCGACAACGGCTTCCCGATCGACGCGAGCAGTGAGATCCGCGGCACCCCGTTCGACGGCGCGGTCGAGCTCGCGGCCATCATCGCGGACGATCCGCGGCTGCCAGCGTGCATGGTCGACAAGGTGATGATCTACGCGCTCGGGCGCGGTCTTTCCGGCGAGGATGAGCCGTTGCTCGACCGGGTCCTGGCGGACTTCGCGGCGCGCGACTATCGCTTCTCGGCGCTGGTCGAGCTGGTCGCGACGAGTGAGGCGTTTCTGCAACGTGAGGTCAGGCGATGAGCTGGTCGCGACGTGCGTTCCTTGGAGGGGCTGGCGTCATCCTGGCGCTGCCGGTGCTCGACTCGCTGGTTGGTTCGCCCTGGGGTGGCCGGCGCGCGCGCGCGGCGACAGGCGACAAGCCCAAGCGCATGGTGTTCATGTTCGCGCCCAACGGCATGCACATGCCGAGCTGGACGCCGACCGGCTCCGGCGCGACCTGGTCGAGCAAGATCCTCGACGATCTCGGCGACATGAAGTCCGAGGCGTTGGTCATAAGCGGCCTCCAGAACCTGCCCGGACGCCCGTCCGGCGCGGGTGATCACGGTGCCGGCTCGGGTGCGTACCTGACCTGCCGCAGCGTGCGAAAGACCGAGGGCGACGACATCAAGAGTGGCATCTCGGTCGACCAGGTCGCCGCGTCCGAGCTCGGCAGGTCGACGCGTTATCCGTCGCTCGAGCTCGGGCTCGAAGGTGGGGCGGGGCTCGGCGGCTGCGACTCCGGCTATTCATGCGCCTACACGCGCAACATCGCGTGGGCGTCCGAGAAGACGCCACTACCGAAAGTGACCAATCCGCGGGTCGTGTTCGACCGGCTTTTCGCGGGCTACGACCCGAACGAAACGGCCCTCGTGCGTGAGCGGCGCATGGGTCAGAACAAGAGCATCCTCGACTGGGTGCGCGCCGACGCAAACACGCTCGGCACCAAGGTCGGCAGCGCCGACAAGCAGAAGCTCGACGAGTACCTGACCGGCGTGCGCGGCATCGAGGAGCGCCTCGTGCAGAGCCGCGACTCGGTGTGCGAGGCGACCGCGCGGCCGTCCGAGAGCTACGACATGGAAGAGCATATCGGTCTCCTGACCGATCTCCTCGTGACCGCGTTCCGTTGCGACCTCACGCGTATCTCGACGATGATGCTCGGCAACGGCGGCTCAGGGCGTAGCTTCACGTTCGTCGACCCGAGCGTGACCGGCGGACACCACGACATCTCGCATCACCAGGACGACCCCGAGAACTTCCGCAAGCTCGAGATCATCAACCGCTGGGAGGTCCGTAAGCTCGCCGAGTTCGCGCGAAAGCTCCATGCCGTGAAGGACGCCGAGGGCGAGAGCCTGCTCGACCAGACGATGATCTACCTGTCGAGCGAGATCTCCGACGGCAACAGCCATACGCACACGAACCTGCCAGTGGTCCTGGTCGGTCGCGGCGGCGGCACCCTCAACCCCGGCCACCTCGTGCGCACTGGCGAGCCGATGGCGAACCTGTTCATCGCCCTGCTCGCCGCGGTCGACGTCACCGTCACAAGCTTTGGTGACGACGGCACCGCACCGTTGTCTCTGACCTGACTACCGCGAGACGACCTCACCGATGCGCCCGAGCACTGGCGCCGCGATCGGCAGCCAGACCTCTCGCGGCAGCCGCGCACTGCCAATGGCGATCATCCCGCCCGCACCTCCGTCGGTACAAAACGCAACCCCTTCGCTACCGACCGCGCGCGCCATCTTCCAGCCGGGCGGCAACGGTGGAACCCTCGCACCCGGCGGCGCTGGTAGCTGTGACTTCAATGCGGCCGCCATCGCCTCTTCGCACTCGTAGCGCCGCCCGAACGGCAGCAACTGCAGCGATAGCCCCGCGGCCGATGGCGCGAGCAACGTCAGCACGTCGTGGCCGCCGAGGTCGCGCAGGACCCACAGCGACTGATCGAGAGGCCGCTCGAATCTGAGTCCACTGAGCAGCGTGAACGGCTGCGAGAGCTGGGCCAGCACGTCGGGCGCGCCATCGCCCGCCTCGAGCACGAGTCGGCTGCGCAGTGCGATCGCTTTTGCGAGCTCGATCCGGGTCGTGCCATAGGCCGCATGCAGCGCCGCGACGACCCGCTCCCAGCGGTTCGCCTCCTCGAGCAACGCCTCGGGCTCGGTCTCGACACCTGCCGGGAAGCGCAGCTCGATCGCCAGATCCGGCGCCTTGCAGCTCCTCACGGCCCGCCGCTCGGGCAGCGGCGTCCGGATCCCGGCGTAGCCCAGCGTCGGCCAGGGCGACGTCGAGCCCGGCACCGGAGCCGGCCCACACGACTCTCGCTTGATCTCGATCGTCACGAGCCGTTCGTTGGCGGGCCCGATCCCGAGCAGGCGGTCGATCGGCTTCGCCTCGCGCAGCCCGACGACCAGCGTTCCTTCGACCTCCCAACGCGCCGCGACATCAGCCGGCAGGTCGATCATGACCCCCGACGCAGGCATTACCAGGGTAAGGCTCACGCCATCGCCCGCGAACGCCATGTCGCCATGGCCGCCGAACAACACGGCGATCGCGAACAGGAGCGCGCGAGCTGCACGCGTCGATGATGGGGCTGACTTGCGCAAGGTGGCGGCACAATGCTTGCCATGCGGCATCCGTGCAAGCGTTCGCGGTGCAGACCGTGCAGACCCGGCTGCGCTGCCACGCGGCCACGCGTTCCGCCTCGCGACTCGCGCCGCGCGGTGTCGTTGAAATGATCACGCCGCGGACATAGGCTCGCTGCGATGTCTTCTATCTCACGGCTTTTTCTGCGTGTGCTCGGTGCCGTCGCGGGCGTCCTTGCGCTGTCTGGCATGACCTGCGGACCGACGGACCCCAGTCCGTGTGAACTCGATCGCTTTGGCTGCGAGGAGCCCGAGCCGATCGGCGACTTCTACCTCGCTTCGTGTCCGGACGACGTGAGCGGCCCGCTCGACGTCGCGGTCGGCACCGGCGAGAGCAAGTTCACAGCCTTCACCGCGGGCGCGGGACCGGTCGTGAACTACGGTCCGCAGGGCGGCCAGCACGTCTTTATGGGCGTGCATGTCGCCAATGCGCGGATCGACATCTCGCCCCGCATGAAGCTACGCTTCTACCTCGGACAGGGCGCCGGCTGCGGCCCCCCGGTCGAGCCAGACGGCGCCATTCCGACGTGCGCAGTAGCCCTTGGCCAGCGCCAACTGGAGCTCGGCTCGCCCGGCTTCGAGCTGCACACGAACGCCGCCGGCCAGGTCGAAGAGTACGGCCTCGTTGTCTTCGTCGGCGTGCCCGCGACCGATGTGCCGAGCCTTGTCGCGGTCACCGTCGAAGACCAGTGTCATCGCATCGGAACGAGCTACCAGCCGTGGACGGTCTATTGATGTCACCCACTCCCTCGGGTCAGCGCCAGCCCGCGCCCGCGATGCCATCCTTCATCGCGCGCCAACTCCCATTCGAGCGCTACGCGATCGACGTAGGCGGCGTGCGCATGCACGTCATGGAGCGCGGCCAGGGGATCCCCGTGGTCTGCCTGCATGGCAATCCCACCTGGGGCTATCTCTGGCGCAAGGTCGCGCTGAGGCTCGACCCCGAGTGCTTTCGCGTGATCCTGCCCGACATCGTCGGCCTCGGCTTCTCCGACAAGCCGCGCGACGCGAGCCTGCACACGCTCGACAACCACATCCGCTGGTTTGGTGCGCTGCTCGATCGGCTCGACCTCAGCGACATCGTCTTCGCGGGTCAGGACTGGGGCGGGCCGATAGGCTTTGGCGCCCTGGCCGAACGCCCGCGGCTGGCCGCCGGCCTGGTCGTCCTGAACACCGCCATCAGCCCGCCCCGCGCCGACTTCAGGCCGTCCTGGTTCCATCGCTTCGCCCGCCTCCCGGTCGTGTCCGACGCGGCCTTCCGCCTGGCCGGCTTCCCACAGGCCTACCTCGGCTTCGCCCAGGGTGACCGCCGTAGCATCGACCGCGATGCGTTCCTGGCCTACGTGACCCCGCTCCTCGACCCGCGTGACAACGCGGCGCCCCTGGCCCTTGCCCGCATGGTGCCCGACTCGCAGCAGCACGCGAGCATCCCCGCGTTGCAGCGCGTGCACGACTACGTCGCGAGCTTCGCCGGGCCGTCGTCGATCGTCTGGGGCACGCGCGATCCGATCCTCGGTCGGATGCTCGGCTGGGTCATAAAGAACCTGCCGCGCGCCCGCGTATGGCGGACCAACGCGGGGCACTTTCTGCAAGAGGAAGTGCCCGACGAGATTGCGCAGGGGATCATCCATGCCGCGCAACGCTGACCTCAGCGAGCCCAAGGTCATTGGCCCCGGCTTCTACGAACGCGTCTACGCCGTCGTCTGCCTCGTGCCGCCTGGCCACGTCACGACCTACGGCGACGTCGGCACCATGCTCGGCAGCCCGCGCGTCGCGCGTCAGGTCGGCTGGGCGCTCGCGAACCTCGGCCCCGAGATTTCCCACAGCGTGCCCTGGCAGCGTGTCATCAACGCCCACGGCATGGTGAGCTGGCGCGGCGACCTCGCCCGCGCGAGCCTCCAGGAAGCGCTCCTGCGCGCCGAAGGCATCGTCGTCGCCGCGGACGGAAAGTTGGACCTCGCCGCCTATCGCTGGTCCTATCCTGGCATCACGGTGCCCTACCACGGAGCGCGCTGATGCCGACCTTCACGCTGCTCGCCCACCCGCGCACCGCTGCCAGCTTATCTCGGCGGCCGACCGCATGATCGCCCGGTGGCCGCTCACGTGGGTGCTGCTCCTCGCCGCGTGCGACTCGGAGTCGCCCCCACGCGCTGGCGGGCCCTGCGATGAAAGCGCCCCCGCGGCAAAAGACGACTGCCAGGACGACAGCCTCTGGTGCGGCCCAGCCGGCACCTGCCTGGCTCGTCCAAGCGCTGGCGAGGTCTGCGATCCCGCACCGTGTGCCGGCGACCTGCGCTGCCATCTCGATAAACACTGCAACCTTCCACGCGTCGCCGGCGAAGCCTGCTTCTCGAGCAGCGAATGTGCCACCGGCCTCACCTGCAACCACGGTGAGCTGCCCGAGCTCTTCGCGGTGGGCCTCTGTCGCAGCCCCTCCGCCCAAGGCGAACGTTGCGGCTTCGGCCACGCGCCCGACGAGACCCACGACCAGGCGTTGGCGCCCTACTATGACGGCATCGATCGCGATGACTGCCTGCCCGGTCTCTCGTGCGCGCCGGTCTTTCCCGCACCCGGCAGCGGTGAAGCGCCGCCTATCTGCGCCGACTCGAAGGGTGTCGCCTGCTTCTTCGCGGGTGCCTGCCGCCCTGACGCCTCCTTGCCGCAAGGTGCTCCCTGTGGTCGCAGCGCCGCCTGCGCAAGCGCTGTCTGCGCCGTGTTCGACGCCCCGCTCAGCGCCACTTCACAGCCCGGCTTCGGCCTCGGCGGTGAATGGCTCGGTCCGCGTGTCGGCCTCTGCATCGCTCCAGGCGATGCCATCGACGATTGCGGCCGTGGCCATCCTTGCGCTGACGACTTCACCTGTCTCGATCGCCAATGCATCGCGCCGCACACCCAGCGCCCTGGCGAGCTCTGCTCCGACGTCGACGGCGTCGAGTGCGCCTTCGGCCTCGTCTGCACTGGCCGCGAATGCCGCTACCCCGACGCCCTCGATCCTTAGGTGTCTGGCTGCGGCGCCACTCGGTCGGTCGCTTGTGCGGAGTACGTCAAGTACACCTCCGCGCTGCATCCGCTCCGCCTCGCTGTTTGACACCAGCCACCTAGGAGCCCGCCTTCAGCGTGCTCGAAGCTCGACTCGGCCGATAGCACCCGCGCCCACGAACGCCGCCTTGCCGCCGCCGACCGCCACCGAGTCGAGCACCGAAGGCGACCCTGCGACGAGCCACGGCGACCCACCGTCGATCGACACCGCTAGCAAGCCCGTCACGAAGCCGGTCCCGGGCGTCGACGGCTCCGCGATGAACACGACCAGATCGTCGCTAATCGCCGGCCGTCGCCACAGCTCGGGCCGGCTCCAGCTCGACCACGCCAGGCGCCGCTCCGACGCGGGTCCCGTCTCGCTCAAGCGGCGCGCAAAGACCTGGAACTCCGAGTACTTCGGCTCCGGGTTGATGCCCCGCCAGTCGAGCCACACGACCGTCTCCCCGTGGATGGCGGGCCGCAGCTGCTTGGTCGGCTCCTCGGTCACGATGAACTGGCCATCGGCCGCGAGGTCCCAGCCGAAGATGTCGGCATTGTTCCGCAGCGGATCGGCGACGTCGATGTACATCGCATCCGGCGAGTGCGCGAAGTCGGCCCACACGATGCGTGACCCGCTCACGTCGGGCTGGGTCTGCTCGTAGCTGTCGCTCGTGAGCTGCCGCTCCGACCCCGGCACCGCCAGGTCCAGCGTAAACACCTCGGCCTCACGCGGGGTGTGCGGGGCGAGATCGCGTCCGATCCACACGAGCCGCGTGCCCTCCATCACCGGCTGATCCTGGTCGCCCGCGCCGCCCCGCAGCAAGCGCGGCTCGCCCCTCACGGGCGTGAGCTGCATCGTCCAGAGGTCGAAGTCACCCGCCCGATTGTCGGCCCAGATAAGCGTCTCGCCGGCGCTGCCTCCGAGGATCGGATCCTTCTGGATGCCGGGACCCGTGACCAACGGCTCCTTGCGATTGCTTGCCGGGTCCCACGCGAACAGGTCCCCATCGTCGGACCACACCACCAGGTCGCCGACCATCGTCAGGCAGCACGCGCGCGGTCCGACCACGATCGGACCCGGTGCGACGGTCTCGCCGATCGTGTCGCTGGCCGTCTCCAAACCAACGCTTTCGCCCGCGTCGCTCCCAACTGCATCGACTACGTCGACCGTGTTGCCAGTATCGGCACCATCCGCTCCGTCCGCGTCGCAGCCCGTGAACACGGCGACGACGCCAGCCAACAGACACATCCGTTCGAACATGGGCATCAGTTCGCTCATCCTGAGGTCTCCTTCAAGGTACGGGCCAGCTCTTTGGCATCGACCGCATGGCGCGCGAGCTTCGCGTCGAGCCCCGGGCGTGACAGCCCGAGAGACTTGGCGGCCGCGACCTTCTGTCCACGACTCGCCCGCAAGTGTTTGATCAGCAACTCTTTCTCGACCCGCGCGAAGGCCGCCTCGAGCGTCTCGAGCGCGCCATCGCCGCCGCTATCGGTACTCTTGCGCCGCGGCTCCGACCTGCCCTGGAGGGCCGCCGACAGATGGCGCGGCTTGATCTCCGGCCCGTCGGACAGCGCCAACGCCCGCAAGAGTTCGTTGTCGAGCTCGCGCACGTTGCCTGGAAACGGATAGGTCGCGAGCCTATCCGCCGCCTCGGGCGTGAGCCGCACGACCCGTCCGAGCCGTTGCGCGTGCTGCGCCAGCAACTGCTCCGCGATCGGCACGATGTCCTCGGCGCGCTTGCGCAGTGCCGGCACCTCGAGCTTCACGACCGCGATGCGATAGAACAGGTCCTCGCGAAAGCGACCCTCCGCCACCATCTGTGTCAGGTCGCGATTGGTGGCGCACACGAGCCGGAAGTCGACCGGGATCTCGCGGTTCGTGCCAACCGGTCGCACGACCCGATCCTGCAAGACCCGCAGCAACTTGACCTGCATCTCGAGCGGCAGCTCACCGATCTCGTCGAGGAAGAGCGTGCCCCCCTGGGCCGCCTCGAACAAGCCTTGCCGCGCGCTCAGCGCCCCGGTGAACGCGCCCTTGGCGTGCCCGAAGAACTGCGACTCGAAGAGGTCCTTCGGGATCGCCCCACAGTTCTCGGCCATGAAGCGCTTTTTGCCGCGCGGTCCGTTGAAATGCAGCGCCCGCGCCAGGAGCTCCTTGCCGACCCCACTCTCGCCGAGGATCAACACCGGCAGCTCGCGATCCGTCACCTTGTCGAGGGTCTCCAGGATCTTCCGCATCGCCGCACTTCGATGCACGATGTGCGCGTAGTCATAGCGCAAGGACAACACCGACTGCGACTGCTCGAGCGCATCGCGCAGCGCCGTCACCTCGGCCTCGTGCTCGCGCTGGTGTTCTTCGAGTGCGCCACAGAGCCGCACCACCTCGGCCTCCGCGCGCTCACGTCGCCATCGCTCGATCGCGTACCCGAGCGCCAGCGCCACCACCTCGAGCGTCGCCCCACTGTCCTCCGCGAGCAGCATCTCGGGCCGGCCCGCATCGCGCCCAAACTCCGCGACCAGCGCCCCGACCACGCTCGCCGCGACCACCAGCGGCACTGCTATCACCTCCGCTCGCCCATCCCCCGCGCGCCCGATGAACGGCTCCGAGCCACGCGCGACCCGCCGCCCGAGGTCCACGAAGCGCGCTGTCCCGACCGCCCCCTCGGACGCCGCGACGACTACGTCGCTGTAGTCTGGATCGACCGCCACGATCTCCACCCGGCCAGCACCCAGCTCCTCGCACAACCGCCGCGCCCAGCTAGCGAGGTCCGCAAGCACACTGCGCTTGCCCTCGGTAGCGACCAAGCTTGCTCGGCCGACCCGGCTCTCCACAGCCATCCCAGCCCCGCTCCCTGCTACCTTCCGCGCCGCTCCCTTCACCTCCACCCTCTCGCCAACCCGCGCCGTCTCCAGCACCGCGACCCACTTCGGTTCGACCAACCGCGCCGCGTCCACCGCCAACGCCACGCCAACGCGCGCCGCTGGCGGCAGCGGCCCCTCAGCGAGTCGCTCGACCACCCGCTCGAGCCCAGCCCGAGCCGTCCCCCACCGCCCGGCGTGCGCATCGCCGAACACGCGCGCGAACAACAACAACAGCGCCAACCCGCCCCGCTCGTCTCCCGCGCGCGCGACCGCCCCTGCGACCAACGGCGGCGGCGCGCTCGGCTGGCCGGTAATCACCTGCAGCAGCGCCCACGCCTCAGCCGCGACCGGTTCCAAGCGCGCTGTGACCGCGCCCTCCAGCGCCTCGCGTGCCCCCTGCTCGGCATCCGCCGTAAGCCCCTTCGCCAGCTCGAGCCGCACCCGCACAAGGCGCCCATCGGCGGCCACCATCGCGGGCTTCCAGGCTACCGACGCAAACGTCGCGAGCGCCTCTTCGGCCGCCGCGACCTGTCCCACGTCCAATGCGAGCTGCGCCCTCGCGAGCGCCGCCGTCGCGCGACCGACCTCGTCGCCAATCCGATCGGACAGCGCCGCCGCCTCGCTTGCCGCCGCCGTCGCCTCGTCGAGCCGCCCCAGCTCACGCAGCGCGAGCCCCCGATTGTGTCTGCCTATCCGCTCGCCCCGCAGGTCTCCTGTGCGCGCCTTCGCGTCCGCCGCCCGCGCCCACGCGTCGGCCGCCGCATTCAGGTCACCGCGATGAAATGCCAGCATGCCGAGGTTATTGGCGACCCGCCCGAGCGCGTTCAGATCCTGTGCGTCTTCGGCGAGCCTCGCAGCGCGGCTCAGGTCCGCTTCCGCGCTCGCCTTGTCGTCGCCCTCCGAACGCGCCGTACCGCGCACCAACAATGCCTCGAACCTCACCTTCCAAGGGATCTGTTCGCCTTTTGGAGCGCCGTCTATCACCTCGTCAGCCGCAGCGATCGCCTCGTGAACCGCCCCACGCTGCAACGCGGCGCGCGCCCGCAACACCGCCGCCCTGAGTCGCAGCGCCTCGCCATCCGGTCCCTTCACGGCTGCGACCGCCGCCATCGCGACCGCCAACGCCGCCCCGCCGAGCGGCCCACCACCCCCCGCCGCGAGCGCCTTCAAGCCCGCCTGAGCCTCCTCGAAAGCCGCCTGAGCGTTGCCGCCCCCGAGCAACAGACGCGCCGCCTCGGTCCGATCGGCCCCCGCGCGTGCCCATGCAAACGACGTCTCAGCGGCGCTCGCAGCCGCCCTGAAGGCCGCCAGCGCAGTCTCCGATTCACCGAGCACCAGCGCATGCCGGGCCAGCGCACGCTGCATCGCCTCGCTCGCCGTGCCTGCCCGTGCCGCCGCTGCCAGCACCTGAAGCCAACGTCGCCGCTCGTCCGCGGTCACCGCGTCGAGCGCAATGACACTGCCCAGCGCGGCCAGCACGTCCGCCTGCAACGCGGTCCGACCTTCGGCGGCACGTTGGGTCCAGGCCGCTTCCTGCAACGCGCTGAGCGCCCGACGTGCGCCTCGCGTCGCAAGCTCGTCCACCCGTGCCGCGCCCCCGAGCCCCCAAAGCTCGCGTGCCACCGCCTGCGCCCCAGTCCGACCGTCCACCGTGTCCGCCCCGTCGGCCAGCCCAGCCCACTCGGCCTCCCACCGTCGCCCGGTCGCCTCCGAGGCGAGCACTTCGAGGCGCACCAACGCGCTCGCGACCCCACGTTCGAGCGGCTGCTCTCCGCTTACGATGGCGAATCCCGGCAACGCCCGCGCCTCGATGAGCCGCGCCAGGACGAACCGCCCCGCCGCCCCGAGCCCCTCGCTGTCACCCACCAGCAACACCGGCAGGACGCTATTTGGCAGCGCGCGCACGGCGCCTATCAGCCGGTCCGTGAACGCGTCGAGCACCTCGCGCTGGTCCTCCGCAAGCGTACCCGCCGGCGCCACGAGGTCGCTCCCCAGCGCCGCCGCGACCCGTGCAAACGGCCCGAGGCCAGCCCCTTCGGGCAGTACCCAGGCCGGCCGGCCGGCCAGCATCAGCCGCGCCGCCAAAGCGCCGAGAAATCCGTGGCGGTGCTCTGGCGCGATCCTGAGGTCGAGGTGCGCGTCCTCCAAATAACGCAAGGCCCGTTCGATAGCACCCGACCACGGCAGCTTGGTCGCTGCCTGCGCCCGTGCCTGCCCTACGCCCTGCCCATCTCGCACGCCGAGCATCGCCAGCGCCTGCGCGACGGTCGCGCGCTCGCCTGGCACTTCCGCGCACAGCGCATCGATAAGCGTCGTAAGGGTATCGGACCGCGAGGCCACGGGCGCCACCCGCGCCAACGTCCGCCCCAACGCAAACAGGTCCGAGGCAGCACTCGGCGCGCCGCCATGCAACAGCTCCGGTGCGGCATAGGCCCGCGTCGCCCCGAACAACGTCTCGCCGGAGCCGGCCAGACCGAAGTCGATGAGCACCGGCCCGCCCGCGCCGACGAGGATGTTGGCCGGCTTCACGTCGCCATGCACGAGCCCGCGCGCGTGCAGCCAGCCGAGCGTCTCGAGCAGCTCCACCGCCATCGCGACGAGCCCGTCGGCTGTCGCAGCGCGGCCCGCCCAGACATCCAGTCGGGGCCCGCTCACGATCTCGGACGTGAGCCACGCGGTCCTCGCAAGGATGGCGGAGCCTGGACTGCGAGCCTTCGCAAGGATGGCAGAGCCTGGATTGTCGGGCCGCGCCGTAAGCCCGAAGTCGAGCACCCGCACGAGGCCTGCGTGATCGAGGTTCGTCAGCAACGCGAACTCTTCACCTATCCGCGCCGCGTCAGGTTCGCCCCCGCTCTCACCCAAGACAGGGCGTCCAACCTTGAGCGCGACCTCGCGCCCATGCAACCGATCGAAGGCCCGATGTACGGTGCCCATGCCGCCGCTGCCGAGGCGGCCACGCAGCTCGAAGCGAGGATCGTCGAATGCGTGCTGGGCAAGGGGCTGCATCACCATAGGCCTGGCCGGGCGCCTGTAAGGTGCGCTAGCATCGATGCGTCCGGCTGTAATGGCAATTAGCATGGTCCACACATCGCTGGAAGGTCCGAAGGCGCGAACTCCCAGCCCGTTTCCAAGTGGCTTCGAGTAGTTGCCGGTCCCACAAAGAGATCGGCCGCAGCACCCTCGGTGCTCGCTTCGATGCAGACTTGGCATGCACCATGCCAAGATAGCCTGCACGCCACCGACCTCCTTCGGACGGCGCCACTGACGTCAGAGGTTCACGATGGTTGCACGCAGGGTCTTCTTGAAGTGGGTCGCCGCCGCCCCCGTCGGCGCGCTTGGAATGCACGCGCTCGTCGCCTGCGACGCCGACGAGGGCACGCGCGCCAGCACCGACGACGACGCGCGAGACGCGAGTCGCGATAGCGAAGCTCCCGACCTGTCCGAGCCCGACAGCGAAGCTCCCGACCTGTCCGAGCCCGACAGCGCGGCCGTCGACACCACCGACGCGTCGCCCGACACCACCGACGCATCGCCCGACACTGCCGTCGACACCACCTCGGACGCCGACGCCGCCCTCGACACCGCACCGCGCACCTGTGCCCCGACGACCGCCGACGCGCAAGGGCCCTACTACCTGGCCGGCGCACCCGCCATCGTCGACCTGGCCGGCCGCGAGCCGGGCACCGCGATAGCCCTCTCGGGCATCGTCGCCGACGTCGACTGCGAGCCCATCGCCAACGCCCAGGTGGAAGTCTGGCAGGCCGACGCGGAAGGCGACTATCACGACGATCGGCTACGCGCGACGCTCCGCTGCAACGCGCTCGGCGCCTACGCCTTCACGTCGATCATGCCGGGCCGCTACCTCCAGGCGACCGGCCTCCGCCCCGCCCACCTGCACTTTCGCGTCACGGCCCCCGGCTTCCGTTCGCTCGTGACGCAGATCTACTTCGCCGGCGACCCCTACCTGCAGCCCAACGACTCGTGCGCCACCTGCGCCTCCGACGACCCCGCCCGCATCCTCGAGCTCACTACGATCGACGGCCTCCAGACATCCCGGCTCGACCTCACCCTGCGCAGCGCTTGACCCAGTTTCGCTCGCGAGCCACGCGGGGCCTTCGTCGCTCGCTCGCTCGCTCGCTCGTCGGCGGCCTCGAGGCCTGCCTCGTCGCGGCTCCTTGGCCGCGCGTGGCTCGCTTCGCGAAAGGCGCCGCAAACGCGCACGTGGCCGACCGACCGAACTCGTCCACCCAACTCAGATTCAGGTGAGATGAAACACCTCGCGCATCTCGCTGCGCAGTATCTGCATCTTCTGGTCGAGGTCGGGATGATTGATGTCGTTCGGATCGAGCAGGTACGTCTCGGGCCCGACGTTGCCGACCATCAGCTTGGTCTGCCAGATGTTGTCGTTCGCGAGGTTCACGTCCTGGCGATAGACATACCGGGACAACACCTCACGCGGGATGAAGTCCTGGATCGAATTGAAGGAATGGTCGTTGTAGATTTTCTTGCCGCTCTCGAGCCGGGTGTACCCGCGCACCACGTAGTCGATGTAGACCACGTCGCACTCGAACGCGTTGAACATGTACTCCAGCGCCTTCAACGGAATGATCTCGCCGCAGGTCGCGACATCGATGTCGACCCGGAACGTGCAGATCCCATCCGGCCCACTCGCGTCGGGGTAGGTGTGGGTCGTGATGTGGCTCTTGTCGAGGTGCATCGCTACAGCGGTCCCACCGACGGCGGCTCCGCCAACATCGGTCGTCTCCCACTTGCCGCCCTTGACGTCGCTCATCAGCGTCATCGTCGAGGCACCGACCGGATCGTAGTCCTGCACGCACTCGGTCAGGATGTTCGCCTCGATGATGCGGCACACCTCGCGTGCGATGTCCCTGATGCGCTCGGCCGAGTAGCGTTCGTCGATGTACGCGATGTACTGCTGGCGCTGCTCCTCGTTCATGGCGATGGCGAAGTCATAGAGATTGAAGCTCAGGATCTTCGTGAGGTTGTTGAACCCCGAGAGCTTCACCTTCTCCTGCATCGTCACCATCGTCACACCCCCGTAAGCCGTCTGCCTGGACAGTCAGAGCCCAGCGAGCGAGCCTCTTATAGGCACGACCCCTCGAACGCAAGCACGGGTCCAACCCCCCAGATACCGATCAGAAACCGATCGGATACCGATCAGACCCCGATCCGAACGAGTGCTATCATCGGGCCTTCCGGCGCCGTGTCCTCCCTCAGATCGATGCGCCCCTCGATCATCCATGCGTCGGCCTCGTCCCCCGCCTCGTCGCCGCCCTCCGTGCTCTGCTCGTCCGCGCGCCGATCATATGGCGCCACCAGCACCTGGCGCACGACGAACTCGTGGCGTCCCTCGGCCGTGACCTGCGTCTTGTCCGCGAGCCGCGCCGTGTGATCGAACACCACCCGCCCATGCTCGGCGACGAACGCCGCCAGCGCCGCCTCGATGCGCGCCGCCGGCCACGGGTCCTCCTCGGATTGGCGCACGAGCGCGGCCGCCTCCTCGTAGTCGCCCAACGCCAGCGCCTTCACGAGCGCGTGGAGCTCCGATCGGATCCGCGCCTTGAACGTGCGCTTGTCCTTCGTGATGTCGAGCGGCGCCGCGAGCTCCGGCAGGGCGGTCTGCTCCTCGCCGTACATGAGCCGCTCCCACTCCTGGATGAGGCTCGAGTCCACCCGCGCCAACACCGTGCGATAGAACGCAATGAGGTCGATGAGCTCATCGGTTCGTGCCTGCACAGGCACCGTGTGCACGAGCGTCTTGAACCCCTCCGACAGGTATCGCAGCAGCATGCCCTCGATCTTCTCGAGGCCCAGCTCGCGCACATACTCGTTGAACGACATGTAGCGCTCGGCCATGTCTCGCATCACCGACTTCGGCCGCACGTTCATCGACGCCACCCACGGGTGCGCCTCCGAGAACCGGTCGAACAGCTCATACAGGAGGTCCGCCTTGGGCTTGTCCCAGGTGACCTCCTCCAACCGCCGCATGCGCTCGTCGTACTCGACGCCTTCGGCTTTCCACTCCGCGATGAGGTCACCCTTCTTCTTGTCGAGCTGCCGTATCAGGATCGACGTCGGCTCCTCGATGATCGCCTCGACGAAGCTCACCACGTCGAGCGCGTACTCCGGGCTCTCGGGCGACAGCGTCTCGATCGCCGCAACCAGGAACAACCCGAGCGCGTGCATCAACGAGAAGTCGGTCTGCAGGTTCTCGGCGACGAAGACCTCCCTGCCACGGAAGTACTCCGCCGGCCGCAGCTGCAGGATGTCCGCCTTGCGCAAGCCCTGGAACAGCTCCCGCACCTTCCTCCGCAGCATCTTCTTGCCGTGCGCCGACTCGTGGCTGAGCCCCACGATCTCTATCAAACGCCGCACGCCGCCACCTTTGACATAGGCGTTGTCGCGCCGCTGCATCAGCTCTATCAGCATGCCGTGCGTCACCTGGAAGCTCGATTCCAACGGCTCGGGCGTGCCGTCGACGAGGCCCCTGAACGTCTCCTCCGACCACGGCACGTAGCCCTTGTTCGGCGGCTGCTTCTTGACGACCTTCTTCTTCTTTCCCTCGTTCGCCGCCGCCTGCACCGACTGTTCGAGCCGCTTGTTCTCGATCACGTGCTCGGGCGCCTGCGCCACGACAAAGCCACGCACATCGAAGCCCTTGCGCCCCGCGCGCCCGGAGATCTGCTTGAAGTCGCGCACCGACAGGAGCCGCGTCTTGTCCCCGTCGAACTTGCAGAGCTTCGAAAACAACACGGTCCGGATCGGGATGTTCACCCCGACGCCGAGTGTGTCCGTGCCGCTGATGACCCGCAGCAACCCGGCCCGCGCGAGCTTCTCGACCAATAGCCGATACTTCGGCAGGAGCCCGCCGTGATGCAGCCCGACGCCATGTCGCAGATAGCGCTGCATCTCCTTGCCGTACGGCGTATCAAAAAGCTTACCCGGCAGCTGCTCGGCGATCTTCTTTTTGTCCTCCTTGGGCGTGAAGTCCTGGCTCATCAGGTTCTGGGCCTCGTCGGCCGCCTCGCGCTGCGTAAAATTGACGAGGTAAATCGGCGCCTTGCCTGACTTCGACCGCGTCGCCACGGCGTCGTGCAGCGGCTCCTCGGAGTACTCGAAGTCCAGCGGCACCGGCCGTTGGTTCGACACGACCGACACCGCCGACTTGCCTGTCAGCGCTTCCAGCCGCTTCTCGATCTCGGTCGTGTCGCCAAGCGTCGCCGACATCAGCAGGAACGTCGCCTTCTCGAGCAACAACAGCGGCACCTGCCACGCCCAGCCGCGCTCGCGGTCGGCGTAGTAGTGGAACTCGTCCATCACGACGTAGTGCGCGTTGGCCCGCTTGCCCTCGCGCAGTGCCATATTCGCCAGGATTTCTGCCGTGCAGCAGATGACTGGCGCATCGCGATTGACGCTCGTATCGCCGGTCATCATGCCGACCTGGGCCGGCCCGAACACGTCGCACAGATCGAGGAACTTCTCGTTGACGAGCGCCTTGATGGGCGACGTGTAGACCGCGCGTTGCCCGCGCGACAGCGCCAGCGCATGCAGCGCCACCGCGACCAGCGACTTGCCCGACCCGGTCGGCGTCTTCAAGAGCACGTGGTGGTCGGTCAGGATCTCGAGGATCGCCTCTTCCTGCGCTGGATAGAGCTCGAACCCGCGCTCGGACACCCACTCGACGAACACCTCGAAGAGGCTCTCGGTCGAGTGCACCCGCCCGGCAATTCTCTCGAAAAGGTTGCGACTGTTCGCCTCAACCACCGAAGAACCGATCCCAGTTGGGCGGCAGCGGTCCCTGCAGGACCTCCTGCATCTTCGCCACGTCGGCCATCGCGAAGCTCGCACGCACCATGCACCCCTTGCGCTCGCCCTGCGTGAGCCACACCGTCACGGTCGCCACCCCTTCGCCTTGGGACGTGATGCGCCCCTCGGCGACGATCTCTTCGCCAAGCCGCAAGCTCTGGATGTAGCGCACCTGCATCGATGTCGTGAGCCCGATACGCCCCTTCAGGCCAAGCAGCGTCCAGCCCGCGACCTCGTCAGCGACCATCGCTTGTAGGCCACCGTGGAGAATCCCCGGCGGCCCGTCGTAGCCCGCGCCGAGCGTGAAGCGTGTGCGCACGACCTCACCCTCGCGCTCGAACTTGAGCTGCAGTCCGTGTGGGTTGTGTGGCCCACAGCCAAAGCAGGTCTGCGTCTCGCCGAACGTATACGGGTCGAGCGCGACGATCCCCACAGGTTCGCCCGTCACGCCCGTCTCGCCCGTCCCGCTCGCCGCATGTGTGTGTGGCGCATGATCGCAATCGGGTCCATGCGTGTGGGTCATGACACGTCCTTTAGCCAGACCGACACCGGCGCATGGTCGGAGGGCGCCAACGCGTCCTTCTTCTTGCGCCAGTCGCGTTGGATCTGTGCCCGCTCGACCCGGTCCGCGACCGACTTCGTCGCGAAGATGTGGTCGATGCGCAGGCCCTTGCCCTTGTGGAAGTCGCCCGCGCGGTAGTCCCAGAAGCTGAACGTGCCCGGCGTGATGTGCGGCTTCACCACATCAATGAGACCCCAGCTCATGAGGCGTTTCAGCTTTTCGTGCTCGAGCGGATGAAAGCTCGGCACGCCCGCAAGACCCACCGGGTCGTAGATGTCCTCCGCCTCCGGCGCGACGTTCAGGTCCCCCATCACGATGAGCGGCAGACCCGGATCCGACGCCGTGATGTAGTCCCCGAGCGCATCATAGAACCCGAGCTTGTACGGGAACTTCTCGGACGTGACCGACTGCCCCTGGGGGCAGTACACGTTGACGATACGCATCCCTCCGACGGTCGCAGCGATGAGCCGGGACTCGCCCGCATCGCCCGCCGGCAGCCCCGTGTGCACGTCGCTGATGGGCAGCTTCGCCGCGATGAGCACGCCGTTCCAGCTCTTCTGGCCGAACACGGCGACCTCGTAGCCGCGGCTCGTGAAGAGCTCGCGCGGGACCTTGTCGGTCTCGAGCTTCAGCTCCTGGAGGCCGATGATGTCCGGCTGCTCCTCGTCGAGGAAGCGCGCCGCGAAGTCCTTACGCGCGCTGAGCGAGTTGATGTTCCAGGTGACGATGCGCATGGCGGCCGAGACTACGCCGATCCCGCCGCTTCGCGGAATCGGAAACTTGCCGGTCGCGCGCCACCACCCGATCATCCCGACTTTGAATCACCCCAGAGGTCCCGATGCTCGGTCTGCTCCTGACGCTCCTCTCGACCCTGGACGTACCGACCCCCGCCGCCGCAGCGACGCTGGCGCCTCCGACCTGGATATCAGCGTTGCCACCGGCCTATCTCGGTAACGCGACCACTCCGGGTGCATGCACCGGCCCCCTGCCGGTCGACGGCTGGGGTGTCGTCGCGCGCACCTCGGAACCTCCTACCCTCATCGTGCGCCTCACCGACGACCCCAGAGCCGGCCGGGTAGGGGGCTGCGGCACGCCTTGGACCACCGCTCTGCACAAGCTCAGTGCGCCCCCGGATCTCCGCCTCATCGCGACCTTGACCCCGCTCACCGCTTCATCAATCGCGGGCGCGGAGCCCGTCACCGATCTCACGACGCATCGCTGCGTGACCCGCAAGACCCTGCGTCCGTACGCCTCGCTCACACTCCTTGGCGGTCGCTTGGACGGCTTCGCCATCGAGCTCTCTCCAAGCCGCAGCATCGTCACCGCCCGCCTCATCGACGCCCGTAAGTCCTCGGCCAAGGCAGCCCCTGCCGTCGTACATCCACTCGGCAAGGTCGGCGTGCGCACCCTAGAGTGGTGCGACCGCACCGACGTCGCCGAAGGCCACTGCCCAAACCCGGCCCACGGCGAAATCCGTCAGGCGGTCCTCGTCGGCGACCAGCTCGTGCTCACGCTGGCGCTCGGCTTCGCCGATATCTGCGGCCAGGATGACCTCATCATCCGCGCCTTCGCCCTCCCACCCGCGGTCGTGCGCTCACTCCCGGCACCCTGAGCGACCGTCTTGGGTCAAGGCGCCTTCAACCACCCGACGTCGAGCTCGTTGCACACAGCGTCCGGCCCTTCACCGCACTGCAGCTCGAGGTAGATCGTGAGCGGTCCCTCCTCGACGGTCCACGACACGAACCCGTCCCCGATCTTGCTGGGCCTCCCGATCGCCGCCGCGATCTCCTTTAGCGGGCGCCCGATGTGCACCAGCAGCGGGTCGTCCAGTTGCTTGGACTTCAATGCATCACGCCCCGCTGCCCCGACGACCCACACCTCGATCACATGACCGCTCGCCGCCTCGACGAGCGCCCCAAGGTTCGGACCGAACGCGTACGACTCGATGCCGCCCGCCGCCACGGTCACCTCGGTCGGCCTGCCGAACGCCTTCGAAAGCGCCGCCTTTCCCGTCTCGGGCCCGATCCCGATAAACGTCGCAAGCCGCGAGATCATCTCGGCATCGAACGGCCGCAGCAGGTTCGGATCGAACCCCAGGCGCGCGATCATCGCCGGATCTGCCGCCACCCGCGTCCACTTCACGACAAACGTCGTGCACCGCGCACCCGCGCCCACGCCCTCGCCCCCGCCCCCGCCCTCGTCCCCGTCCCCGACCTCCGCCTCCACCGTCAGCCTCCACGCCCCGGCATCGATCGTCCACCCCACCACCAGCGCGTCGCTGTCCTCGAACGTGCTCGGCCGCCCAAGCACGCTCACGAGCCCGCCGAGATCCAGCCCGATCAACCCCG
>Ga0105046_10004348_pt1 | contig 22550 bp, 16 predicted proteins | sample MAT03_FD_78385 | JGI IMG/M metagenome (GOLD analysis project Ga0105046, IMG submission 78385) | Freshwater microbial communities from Lake Fryxell liftoff mats and glacier meltwater in Antarctica - MAT-03 (megahit assembly) | ecosystem: Environmental > Aquatic > Freshwater > Ice > Liftoff...
AATACCATTTATTCCGAATTTTCGCCCTACTTGCTGGATGATAAATTGTACTTTTCTTCCTACCGTTTTTTGCTCGACCAAGACAAGCACAATCCCAAACGCCGCCAAATCAAAATCCTTGAAGCCGTTCCCGGCGACTACGGCTTTGAAACTACGGTTGCGTCGTACAACGAAAAAACCAAACATACGGCGCACGCTACCTTCAGCGAAGACGGCAAAACGATGTACCACACTGTTTGTTTTTTCTTGGGCAAAACCGTCAACATTCAATGTGAAATTTACCGCCGTGCACTTTTGGCGGACGGCACCTGGGGCCCTTCAACCAAACTTCCAGCAAACATCAACCAGCCCGATTGTACCAATACGGAGCCCTGTGTAGGTAGGGTGCCTGGTGTAACCGGCGATGTGTTGTTTTTTGTCAGCGACAGGCTAGGCGGCAAAGGCAAGCGCGACATCTATTACAGCAAAATCATTCAGGACAGCTTCGATGTGGCCGTAAACCTGGCACCCGTGAACACTGTTGGCGACGATGTGACGCCATTTTACCACTACTCCAGTTCTACGTTGTATTTCAGCACCACCGGCCTGCGGTCCCTTGGCGGATTTGACATTTACAAAGCCCTGATGCGCAACAACCGTTGGGAAACCCCTGAAAACCTGGGTGCTGTGCTCAATTCGGGTGCCAACGATGTGTTTTACACCATGACACCCGACAGCAGAATGGCTTTTCTCTCTTCCAACCGTTTTGGCTCCCAAAATTTGTCGGAAGAAGCCTGCTGTTACGATATATTTAAAGCCGATCTGGTGCGACCAGAGATGGTTGCCATTACCTTCAACAAAGCAACCGGCGACTCCTTGTTCCAAACATCCATGCGTCTGATTGAACTGAACGAAGACGGCACTGTGGCCGAGGAAATCAAAGTGAAGGTGCCTGGTTCGAATTTTGCTTTCCCGCTGTTACCTGGAAAAAAATACATGTTGATCGCCGAAAAAGATCAGTTCAACAGCGATACCGTTCTGTTTGATACACCCAAAACGATTTGGAAAGATCAGATTGTTCAAAAACTTTACCTCGAACCTTCCAATGTTAAACTGATCGTACGTGTTTTTGATAAAGATACCAAAGAACCCATCTATGGCGCTACTTCCAAATTCGCTGAAAGGTTGCCGGGGACGGAGTTCATTTTGTTGTCCAAAGGTGACGACAACAGGTATGATTACGATTTGGGCTTCGACCGCCAATACAAGGTGCTCGCTTCCAAACCAGGTTACACCACCGACTCTGCGGAAGTTTCCACTGTGGGTTTGTTGGGCAACTCGGTGGTTGAAAAAACACTGTATTTGGAAAAAGGCATCAATTTCAAAGCATTGGTATACAATTCTTTGGACAACGACACCCTGCACGGTGTAACCTTCAAACTTGTGGAAGTGGAAGGCGGAAACCGTTCCTACAACCACACTGCCACCAACGACAACAAATACGAAACAACCGTATTTTACGAACGCCGTTACCGAATCATTGCTTCCAAACCGAATTACTCTTCAGATTCTCTGGAGTTCACGACGAAAGATATGCCGCGCCTCGCTTTCCAGTCGATCACCCGTGAACTTTACCTGCATCCGCTCAACCTTGATGCTTATTTGCCCATCTTGTTGTATTTCGACAACGATGAGCCCGATAAACGCACTTTGGCACGTACCACCAAAAAGGAATACCGCGAATCTTACGTGACCTTTTACCGCAAAAAACAGGAGTTCTACGAGCGCTTCGTCCTTGGCAGGCCACAGGATGAAACGACTGCGGCATACAACGATTTCGACAACTTTTTCGAAGGTGAAATACGCGGTGGCTGGACACGCATGATGACCTTCTCCGAGGTATTGTATGAAATGTTGCAAAGGGGCGACAAGATTAGAATTACCCTTCGTGGATTCGCTTCACCTCGTGCCAACAGCAATTACAACCTCAACCTTACAGCACGGCGTGTATCCAGTGTCATCAACCACTTCAGTATTTTCGACGGCGGCATTATCAAACCGTATGTCGAATCTGGTCAATTGATCATTGTGGAAGAGCCCAATGGCGAAAGGCTGGCCCCAAAAGGCATCAGCGATAAAATCAATGAAGAACGCAATTCCATTTACAGCATACCTGCCTCACGCGAACGACGAGTCGAAATCATCGGGGTCGAAGTTAGCACCAAAAAGGGCTCCTAAACTGTCGATTTTTCTCAAACGAAAAAAGAACAACCCCATGAAGATTGTAAAAACCATTGGGTCTAAAATACATAAAAATATGAAGATCAGCTTGTTCGCTACACTATGGATGATGGGAATGTTGCTTGCCGTGCCTTGTGCGCAAGCTCAAGGAACCCTCAACCTCACGTTGAGCGGCGTGCCGCCAACATGCTATGCCCTCACCAACGGCAGCGTCAGCGTGGCCGTAACTGGCGGGCAACAGCCTTATTCCTACTTTTGGAACAACGGGCAATCGGGACAATCCAACCTGGGACTTCCAGCAGGAGTCTATGCCGTAACGGTTACCGACGCCCTCGGCGCCATGGTATCCGGCAATTTTTCTTTGTCGGAACCCAGCCCAATGGTAATTTCTCTGGTGTCTTCAACACCTGCCTGTGGTAGCAACAACGGAACAGCTACTGTACAAACTACAGGAGGCACACCTGGATATGCTTATCTTTGGTCCAATGGCGATACCGGCCCAACGGCCGACGGACTGACGCCGGGTCAGCACACTGTAACGGTATCGGATGCCAACCAATGCCTGGAAACTTTCACCATTGCCATCGAATCCCAACCCGGTTTCACGGTAAGCCTCGTTATCAACAAGGCCGATTGTGTCGGCATCGACAATGGCAGCGCACTTGCGTATGCCCAACCAGTTACCGGCAACTATACCTATTCCTGGAACCCTCCTGCCTCCACCACCGCCATCATTGATAGTCTGTCGGGTGGACAATTTGTTTCGGTCACCGTTACCGATCCAAGTACCGGATGCCAGGTAACAGCTTCAGGCATCATAGGATACCATACCCAGGTGCAGGTCGCCGTAACCGATGTTGATGTGGCGTGTGCCGGAGAACTTACCGGCAGCGCCAACGCCATTGCTTTACTTGGTACCCAACCTTACACCTATACCTGGACCTTCCCCGACAACAGTACGGTCAACGGCCCTTCCATCAGCAACCTGGGCGTAGGCGCATACCTGCTCGAAGTAGTGGATAACCGCGGTTGCAAAGCTTATGGCGTAGCCGACATCAATGAGTTGTCGCAACTCGAAGCAGCCTTCGATTACAACATCGTGGAATGCACACCGGAAGGCATCCAGGTTCAATTCACCGACGCTTCCACCAATCCGGCAGGAACTATAGTGTCCTGGCAGTGGTTCATTGCTTGGAACAACGACACGCTCACGTCTACACAACAAAATCCTCCGGTTGTATTGATACCGGACAACACCACCGGTGTTGCCATACTCACCGTTACATCCAACGGTTGTACCAAAACCGTAGTTGATACCTTTTTTGTTACAGGCATCATTGACGTATCCGTAGAAGCCTCAAACAGTGGTTGTGACGGCCTGCCTGTTACCATCAACGTTGACGGCAATCCGAACTACATCTATGTGTGGTCGCCAACGGATTTCCTTACAACCATTCCAGGTTCCCTCAACGTCGTGGTTAATCCGCCGACAAGCCAAACCTACACCCTTGTGGTAACCAACGGCGGTTGCGTGGATACGTTCAAAGTGAACATCCTGCGAACAAACATGTCGTTGCTGGTTGAAGACCTGGGCGCCTGTGCAACAGCCGCTACCCTTACGGCCCAGGCAAGCAACTTCACTACGATCATTTGGACCAACATCGCCGGCGATACGCTTGGTACATCTTCAAATTTGAATGTAACTGCTGGCGACAGCACCCTTTACATTGCCACTACAGCCGATGGCCAGGGTTGCGTCCTTTCCGACTCCGCCTGGGTGTTCGACGCCTCCATCTCCGTAGCGCTTCCTTCGATCGATTTCCCTTGTGAAGGCGAACCGCTCCAATACGGCCTTTCGTTCGATCCCGATTACACAGTAACCTACCTGTGGTCGGCAAGCAGCCCGCTCGTACAATTCAATCCAAGCAACACCGACCCGAATCCGTTTATTTCGGCGCCTGCTGGACTGTACACCATAACCGTTCAGGTTACCAACCAGTTTGGTTGTACCGACACATCGGGTGTTCAAGTTTTCTTTCAGGAGCTGCAAACCGTTGATCCCGGTGAACTGCTCGTTGATAATTGCGACGGTTTGTCTGTTACGTTTACCAATACAAGCGGCATTGGCGGTACCTGGTACTTTGGCGACGGCGACACAAGCACCCTCAACATGGTAACGCATGTATACGACCTCCCTGGAAATTACACCGTGATTTTCCTGCCTTACGATTACCTCTGTGCTTTGGGCGACACCCTTAATGTGCCTGTCGATAGCATGCCGGCACTTACTGCGATCATTGGCGCCGAATACGCCAACTGCCTGGCCACAGCGCAAATCTATTTCTTCGACCAAAGCACCCATACCAATCCAATTGCCACCTGGAACTGGACCATAGGAACCCAGACCTTTACCACACAAAACCCTCAGGTGGTGTTTCCTACCGAAGGTACGGTGCAAGCCATTCTGGTTGTAACCGACGCAAATGGTTGCACCAGCACCGATTCCCTTACAGTTCAGATCAACATCGTCAACGAAAGCATCATTGATGCCATGGACATCTGTATCGGACAAAGTGTTTCGCTCAATCCGGATACCGTTGCGGGTTATACGTACGTTTGGACGGCCAATCCGACCGACCCTACACTCAATGCCAACGCCGCCAACCCAACGGTAACGCCACTGCAACCAACATTGTATACGGTGAACATCATCAACGGCGCTTGTACCGTTGTAGACAGTGTTGCCATCCATGTTGACTCCATGTTTGCCATACAACCCGGACAGTTGCTGGCAGACACCTGCAACGGCCTGGCTGTAATTTTTACCAACAACAGCGGATTCGACGGCACTTGGTATTTCGGCGACGGCGATACCAGCACGCTCAATACCGTTACCCACGATTACACTGTGGGCGGCACTTACACCGTAAGTTTTATTCCGTTCAACGAGTTTTGCGTCATGGGAGATACCTTCAACATCACCTTTGACGAATTTGCTGCAGTCACTGCCAGCATAGGCTCCGATTACATCGATTGCGCCGTTAACGCGCTAATCCAATTTTCCGATCAAAGCGCACATACCGACCCAATCGCTTCGTGGCTTTGGACCATTGGAACACAAACATTCAATACACAAAATCCTTCGGCAGTATTTACAACCGAAGGTACCGTTCAGGCCATTCTTCAGGTTACCGACATCAATGGTTGCAGAAGCATAGATACCCTGAATGTAGAAATCAACATCGTCAATGACGACATTGCTGATGTTTTGAATGCCTGCGCAGGAGAAAACATCTCGCTCAACCCCGATACCGTAGCTGGGTATACGTATGTGTGGATATCCAATCCATCCGATCCGACGCTTAACCCCAACGCCGCCAATCCGGTGGTTACGCCGCAGCAACAAACCTTGTATATTGCGACCATCACCAATGGCGCCTGTACGGTCGTTGACAGTGTTTTGGTTGATGTCACCCCATCCCAGGCCATTCAACCTGGTCAATTGCTGGCGGATACCTGCAACGGCCTGGCAGTAACGTTCACCAACAACAGCGGTTTCAACGGCATCTGGTACTTTGGCGACGGCGATACCAGTACCCTTAACGTCGTAACCCATGATTATACCACCGGTGGCACTTATTCGGTAAGCTTTTTGCCCATAGATGAGCTGTGTGTTCAGGGCGACACCTTCAACATCACCTTTGATGCCTTGTCGGCCGTGGTTGCAGGCATAGGTACCGAGTACGTTGATTGCGCCGTAAATGCTCAGATCCAGTTTTTCGATCAAAGTACGCATACCGACCCGATTGTGACTTGGGTATGGACCATTGGCACACAAACGTTCAATACGCAAAACCCCTTGGCCGTGTTTAATACGGAAGGTAGCGTACAAGCCATACTTGAAATAACCGACATCAACGGTTGCCGCAGCACAGATACACTGGCTGTTCAGATCAACATCGTGGACGACGCCATAATCGACCAGCAATTCATTTGTGTTGGTGAAGACGTGGCGCTCAACCCTGATTTTGTTTCTGGTTACACGTATGTGTGGACGGCCAATCCGCCCGACCCAACACTTAACCCCACTGCTGCCAATCCGGTTGTTTCGCCTCAAGTGAACACCAGTTACACCGTCGCCATTTCGAACGGCGTTTGTACGGTGCTCGACACTGTTCAGGTACAACCCGATGCTTTGCCTGCGCTCGACCTTTCGGTTGATCAAATGGTGGTTTGCAGCGATGATTCGATCAACATTACCGCACAGGTTTCTGGAAGCACCAACCAGGTTTTGTGGTCTACAACTTCAGACTTTACCAATCCATTTGCTACCGGGCCAAGCATTATGGTTGTTCCTGTTGCCAACGGTGTTTACTACGCCTTGCTCGCCAACAGTCCCAACTGTTTCGATATGGATACTGTGCAAATTGACAATGCCTCGTTTGAAATAGAAAATGAAATGGCGCAAAACAAGGTGTGTCTCGGAAATGACATCACCTTGTCGTTGAACAGTACGGAACCCAACTTGTCGTACAACTGGTCTGATCCTTTGCCCGACGGCGTTCCGGAACAAACCATTACACCTGCCAACTCTTCGGTTTACGGTGTGACGGTTTCCAATCCGGAGGGTTGCACCAATACCGCTTCATTTGTGGTGGATGTGGTAATCGTTACCGCAACGGCACGGGTAACCCGCGACACCTTGTTTATGCCCGGCGATACCACGACTCTGATCGGCGGCCCCTTCGACAAAAACATCAACTACAGTTGGGAACCGGCAGTTACCGTAGATGACCCAACCGAACGTATTACCACAGCCCGTCCAACAGAGACAACGGTGTATACCCTTACCGCAGAGCTCGAAGGCTGTTCGGATACAGCACAGGTTGTTGTTCGCGTGATCAGCCAAACCTGTATTGAGCCGTTCATTTTTGTTCCCAATGCATTTACACCCAACGGCGATGGCGAAAACGACATGTTTCGTGTACGCGGTGTTGATATCGTAGAATTACACATGATCGTTTGGAACCGCTGGGGTGAAAAAGTATTCGAAACAAAAAATCCTTTGGATGAATGGGACGGCATTTACCGCGGAAACCCCGCACCCAACGACTCTTATGGTTGGTTCCTTAAAGTTGGTTGTGGCAACGGTGAATACTACGAAACCAAAGGCGATGTGAGTTTGCTTAGGTAGTGCTATTTGCCTGAAAAGCAAGAGGCCCCCAATCAATTACAGTTTTGACCAACTGCATTTGATTGGGGGCCTTGCATTTCGGGTATCAGGCTCAGAGTTGTTCGAGTGCCTCGCGTTCCGTTTTTTTCAAACTTTTAACCACGAGGTCGTACGACATATCGATCAGGCGGCGCAGCAGATGGTCTTCGAGCGATCCATCGAAGGTGACGGTGTTCCAATGTGTTTTGTTCATGTGGAAACCAGGCTTTACTTCCTCGTAGCGTTCGCGGAGTTCGATGGCTTCTTCCGGATCACATTTAAGAGCAACAGAAAACTGCTCGGAATCAAGTCCTGTGATGGCGAATATTTTACCCACAACACGCAGGCAAAGCGTTACTTCATCGAAAGGAAAATCTTCGGACGTCCCTTTTTTCGACAAACAATATACACGGAATACATCAAGGTCCATGGCTCCTTTATTGAGGATTGCTGTATGTTTCGTACATTTTCTTGTTGAACTTGTAAACGTCTTTGGCAATGATACTTTGCATGTTTACCCTGAAAACAAATCCTTTTGCATCTACTGGAGCATTTTCAGGCGCGACAAACTTATCGTTGCCGCCTGAAGGCATAAAAAAAGCTGGCCGTACTTCAATTGCAGTTCCCAGGATGTAAAACCGTTCGGAGCCGTGAACGCTTTCACCAACATCGCGCACGCTGTAAGCAGCGATGTGGATGTTGTCGGGCAAAGGTATGTTGGGATCGATTTCCAGATCATCGTTCAGCAACACCGGTTGTTTTTGCAACAAAGCTTCGTTTTGGCTGGTGTAAAAAAAGTACACCGGACAAAAATCAAAATTATCTTTAAAAAGTTGCTTTACATACTTGTTGTATTCCAATTGTGTCCTGCGTTCTTCTTCGGCACGTTGGGGTTGTCCTTGTTTTTCAAAATATTCGATGCGCTGTTGGTAATCCATCAGTCGGAAACAAATACCGTTGGTTTTTACGGAATCGATGACAGGGCGTGTAGCACGCGGCGTCGCACATGCTACGAGTAACACCGAAAAGCCAAAAAGCAGCAAAGAAAATCTAATTTTCATGTAAAATAAGTCTATGGATCCAATCCAATCATTCAAATAGTTTTTTTCATCCCGGCCCAAAATTCTCCATGCCCTTAGTCGCAGAAGCTCACCACTCTTGTTTCATTGGATGCAGCATGAGTTCGTCGATGATGACGTGACGTGGTGCATTGAGCACGTAGGATACGGCGTCGGCTATGTCGAGGGGCTGCAAGTACTGTGCGCGGTGTGGTTGTCCGGGATCCCCTTCATGAAAAAACGTGTCTACCAATCCGGGATAAATCACACTAACTTTTATGCCTTTGGACCGCACTTCGCGTCGGAGGGCTTCAAAAAAAGCGTGTTGGGCGTATTTGCTGGCGCAATAAAGGCTGCCTTCGGCAAAGGTACGTTTGGAAATGTCCGATGCGATACCGACGATGTGGCCGCTTCCGGCGGATTTCATGTGTGGCAAAACGGCTTTGGTGAGCAGGAAAGAACCCTTGACGTTCACGTCCATGACACGTGTCCATTCGTCCTCGGTCAAATCTTCAACTTCTTTAAATATACCGATACCTGCGTTGTTGATCACGTTGTCGATGCGACCAAAATCGCGGATGGCCTGATCCACCACCTCATTGACTTGTTTTTCATTCGAAACATCCACCGCAAAAGACAATGCTTTGCCGCCTGCCGAATCGATCTCAAGTTCGAGTTCGCTGATTTCTTCGCTGTTGCGCGCAAGCAGCAACACAAAATGATTTTCGCGTGCCAAACGCGTTGCAATGGCCCTGCCTATGCCACGTGAAGCGCCGGAAATGATGGTTACAAGTTTGTTCATGAGGTTTTTCTATTTAAACAGACCATGCAATTCACCGTGAACCATTTCGATCACCCTGGCGGAATGTTCCTTGTTGTTTTGAAAATCGAGCTGATCAACATTGATCACCAGCAGACGGCCTTCACGGTACCCACTGATCCAATTGTCGTAGCGCTCGTTGAGGCGTTTGAGGTAATCCAGACTAATGCTGCCTTCATAATCGCGGCCGCGGCTTTGGATGTGATCTACCAGCGTAGGGACGCTCGCTTTGAGGTAAATCATCAGATCGGGCGCTTTGATCTGTGAAACGATGGACTGGAACAACGTTGTGTAATTTTCAAAATCACGTCGCTCCATGAGGCCCATGTCGGCCAGGTTGGGAGCAAATATGAAAGCATCCTCGTAGATCGTGCGGTCCTGCACAACCGTTCGGTTACCCTGCTGAATTTTCAGCATTTGCTGGTATCTGCTGGACAGGAAAAACACCTGGAGGTTGAACGACCAGCGTTTCATGTCCATATAGAAGTCCGACAAATAAGGATTGTTCTGCGTATCTTCGTAATGCACATCCCAGCCGAAATGGCGGGCAAGCAGTTCGGTGAGTGTTGTTTTCCCGGCACCGATGTTGCCTGCGATGGCAATGTGCTTAATGATCGTTTTGTCGGAAGGCAAAGCTGAGTTCATTCCTGTATTTTTGTGCGCGGCTAAGGTAGGCAACCTCACGGTTTTTACAGCACACCAACACATGGAAAACCTGCCATCCGTGCCTTTCCATCGAATTTCCCCGTACGTACATCGAACCTTTTTTGCCAATCATGGATACAGCGCTTATTTCGAAACTTGAAAAACTGGCACGCCTCCGGTTGTCGGACCCTGAACGCAACCATTTTGCAGCCGACCTCGACCGCATTCTGGCCATGATCAACACCCTGCAACAACTCAACACCGAAGGTGTGGAACCTCTGGTTTACCTCAACGAATCGGGCGACGTGGTTCGCGAAGACCATTTGTCGTCGTCATGCGTTTTTGATACCAACCAGGCTTTGCAAAATGCGCCCGATCAGGACGGCAAGTATTTCAGGGTACCTAAAATGATTGAATAACACACACCAACATGCTCATAGACATCCGCAAGCTGAACAAAACATACATCATGGGTTCCGAAAAAGTGGAAGCCCTCAAAGATGTTAGTCTACTCATCGAAAAAAATGAATACGTCGCCCTCATGGGACCTTCAGGTAGTGGCAAGTCAACATTGATGAACCTCCTGGGTTGCCTCGACAGCCCTACCAGCGGTGAATACTGGCTCAACGGCACCGAAGTGAGTACCATGAACGACGGCGAACTTGCTGAAGTGCGCAACCGTCAGATCGGATTCGTTTTTCAGACCTTTAACCTGCTGCCCAGGCTCTCTGCACTTGAAAATGTAGCATTACCACTGGTTTATGCAGGCGTTAGCCGTGGAGACAGACTCGAAAAAGCAAGCATTGTACTCAACTCTGTTGGCCTCGGTGATCGTATAACGCACAAGCCCAATGAACTTTCAGGCGGCCAGCGCCAACGCGTGGCCGTTGCCCGTGCTCTCGTGAACGAACCCGCCATCATCCTTGCCGACGAACCGACAGGAAACCTTGACTCCAAGACATCCTTCGAAATCATGAAATTGTTGGAACAAATCCATAAAGCAGGCAATACCATCATTGTGGTAACCCACGAAAACGACATCGCCATGCACGCCCACCGCATTGTGCGGATGCGCGACGGCCTGATCGAATCTGACCAGATCAACGAAAACATTGTTTCGGTTGCCAGCACCCCGGCACCTGTAGTGGAATAGCGTGGCGTTACGCCGCAATGCGTAAGCGGCATTCATGCCACATCAAAAAAAGAAAATTATTTCAAAAACAAATCGGAAGCGTTATTTCCCTTTGGTTTTTAAAAAATTGATTAGGCCTTTCATGTAAACCTTTTGATCATCCCACATCGCCATGTGGCTGCCGTTGGGACACAGCAGGTAGGTGCCATCCTTGATCAGGGTGGCCATGTAGCGCATGTACTGGGGATCCATGGTGTCGTGGGTAGCGCCGATGGTGAGTATAGGGATTTCCAATTCGACAAGTCGGCTCAAAACGTCCCATTTGGCAAGACGGCCTGAGATGCCAAATTCACTTGGGCCTTGCATGGTTACGTACAGACTTTGGTTTGTTTTCCCCAAGGCACGGGTCACCGGTTCGGGCCATTGATCAAGGGGCAGGCGACAGATGTGTTTGTTGTAAAAATGCGGTTGGAGCAACTCCATGTAACGAGGATTGCTGAAATCGCCTATTTTTTCGATCTCCATCAATTCACTGAGCACCGCAGGATCCATGTCTTTGGCCAGTTTGTTTTTGGCGTAATTGCCGTAAACAATGCAGGAAGCCATCATGTTGGAAATGACGAGCCCTTTAAGATTGTCCTGGTATTTGAGCGCATATTGCATGGCCAAAATACCGCCCCAGGAATGTCCGAGCAGGAAAAAATTGTCTTTGTTCAATCCCAGTGCCTTGCGCACTGTTTCCACCTCTTCCACATAGCGGTCGAGTTCCCAATACGTGGAATCGTTGGGATTGTCGGACAAACCGGTGCCGAGCTGGTCGTAATAGATGAATTCGATGCCTTCGGCTGGCAAATAACTCTCCATACATTCGAAATACTCATGTGATATGCCTGGGCCTCCCGAAAGCAACAGCAGTTTGATTTTGGGGTTGTTGCCGATGCGTTTGGTCCACAGCTTGAATGTGTCGGTTGGGGTCACCAAATCAATGATTTTTACGCCACCCGTTAGAAGGCCCGTATCCTGAGTGGTATGGTACGATTGTAGGGTAACGCCTTCAGGAGCTTTTTGACAGGCTGCAAAAGCAAGTAAAGCCCACAGGAAAAAGTAATTTTTGATCATAATACATTAATTTGTAGGACTTCAAGAACAGCACGAAGTTAATCCTGTTTTCCAATAAGAACCTTTCTTTTGCCCCCAACACACAGAGAAGCGACCTGTACGGGACGCTTCTCTGTGTGTTGGGGGCAAAGAGATTTACAGTTAAAGCACTTTCAGCAATTCCTGTTCGAGGTTGTCCCTTGGATTGATGACAATGATTTTGCCATCGCGGCCGATCAGGAAGGTTTTGGGAATACCTGTTACGCCATACACGGCGGCAGGGGCGCTGCCCCAGTGTTTGAGATCCGATACGTGGTTTTTCCACGCCAATTGATCCTGATCAATGGCAGCGATCCATTTCTTTTTCCCTTCTACCTCTTTGGTTTTTGCCTGTTCAGGTGGCATGCCTGTGCGTGGGTCGGCGCCGTCGAGCGATACGCTGAACACGTCGAAACCTTTGTCTTTGTATTTGTTGTACACTTCCACCACATGCGGATTTGCACGGCGGCACGGTCCGCACCAGCTGGCCCAAAAGTCGAGCAGCACCACTTTGCCTTTCAGGTCGGACAAATTGCGGGTTTTACCCGTGGGGTCCGGAAGGGAAATTTCAGGAGCCATTTCACCTACTTTGATTTTTTCTCCGGCCATTTGCTGTCCGGTTTGGGTTTCGATCGAAGTAACCATGGCGGCATAATCCGCAGCGTATTTGCTGCTTGGCATGTCAGCGGCAAGCGCTGTATTGGCAGCTTTGAAATCGTCGATGAATTGAGCGGCGTTGTTGCCCAGCAATTGGGTGGCAAGGAAAGCCTGCATAAGTGGTGAACAGCCTTTTTTCACAGCATCGCGGGCACCCTGCGGATCGCGGGGTGGATTGGCAATGAGGTCCTTGATGACATCGGCGTAGCAAGTGAAGGTTTTTGAACCCGTTACCTCAACATCCATTCGGTCGATGGTGTTGAGGTCGCCTTTGATTTCCACCACATTTTCATCACCGCCCAGCATGAAATACATGCGTTTGGCGCCGATGGTGAGGCGGTACAAACCTTCTGCATAGGCTTCTTTTTGTTCAATATTGAAATTGCCGTTGGCATCGGCGGCAACACGGCCAATGGCCACATTGGAGCGGTCGAAATGGGCTTGCTCAAGGATGATTTGAAGGCTACCTGCGTTTTGTATGGTGCCCTTGACAGCATGGCCGCTTTGTCCCTGACATGCGTACAAGATGGCCAGGACAGGCATCGCAAGAAGTATAAAAGCGCGAATACTTTTCATGGTTGTAAATTTATAAAAAGACAATTATTGCATGATTTTGGTTAAAACTTCGTTGTAGGAGCGTTTCCAGCGCTCAACTTTACCCCAATCGTTGCCGCCGATGCGTACAGTATTTCCACCAACATGGCCGAGCAGTTCAAAGGGTTGTTTTTCGGCAGAAAGAAAACGTTCAAAGTCGGCTTTCTGTTTTATCGCCACCGAGACAATAGCCCTGCTTTGGGCTTCACCAAAAAGGAAAGCATCGGGACGAACTTTGCTGTTCATGGCAACATCGAAGCCCAAACCGCGTGGCAAAGCTTTTTCCATAAGGGTTACAAAAAGACCTCCGTCGGAAACGTCGTGCGCCGAAAGGATGTGTTTTTCCGTGATAGCTTTGCGCAACACTTGTTGCATGTGGTGTTCTTCGTCGAGGTCGAAACGCGGACAAGGGCTGAATTGTACACGGTGTACCTGGCGCAGGTACTCACTGCTTCCCAGGTCGTTGTGGCTTTCTCCAATCAAATAAATGGCATCGCCTTCGTTTTTGAAGTCGAGCGTCATCATATTGTCGTAATCTTCCAAAATGCCGAGCATACCGATGGTAGGCGTCGGAAACACCGGCGTAACCTTGCCGTGGATGTTGGCTTGGTTGTAGAAGCTAACATTGCCACCGGTAACAGGCGTATCAAATTTGCGGCAAGCCTCTCCCATGCCTTTGATGGCTTGTGCAAACTGGTAATATACTTCCGGGTTGTAGGGGTTTCCAAAATTAAGGCAATTGGTGATGGCTACTGGTTCGCCTCCTGCGCAAACGATGTTGCGTGCAGCTTCAGCCACCGCGATCATGGCACCGCGGTACGGATCGGCATACACATAGGCCGAATTGCAGTCCGTGGTCATGGCCAGGGCTTTACGGGTGCCTTTGACGTACACCACAGCAGCGTCGCTGGGACGGTTGGTGGTCATCGTACCTGTGCGCACCATCGAGTCGTATTGGCGTGTAATCCAGTTTTTCGAAGCGATGTTTGGCGAGTTCCATACTTTTTTGGCAGCTTTGGAAAGATCGTCTGGGACTTTTACACTGCTGGCGTCGAAACGGGCGATTCGGTTGAGGTAAGCCGGTTTTTTTTGCTCACGCACGTATACTGGAGCACCACCACCCAAAACCAGAGGATCGGCGGGCACTTTGGCCACCAGTTCGCCATGCCAGAAATATTCGAGCATGCCGCCTGCGGTGGTTTCGCCGATTTGTTCGCAGGGCAAATCCCATTTTTCAAACACTTTGCGCACTGCATCTTCTTTGCCGGGTTTGCATACGATAAGCATACGTTCCTGACTTTCTGAAAGCAGGATTTCCCATGGTTTCATGTTGGATTGGCGCTGAGGACATTTGTCAAGATCGATGCGCATGCCGACACCGCTTTTGGCGCTCATTTCGGAAGTAGAGCAGGTGATGCCCGCTGCACCCATGTCCTGCATGCCCACAATGGCATTGGTTTTGATCACCTCAAGCGAAGCTTCGAGCAGCAGTTTTTCTTGAAAGGGGTCGCCCACCTGAACGGCTGGCAGGTCTTTGTGGCTGTCCTCCGTGAGGTCGGCCGAAGCAAACGTAGCGCCATGGATGCCATCTTTGCCGGTAGCCGAGCCGACGATGAAAACCGGATTTCCGGGTTTACCGGCGGTAGCGCTAACTGTTTCGTTGGTTTTTACTATACCCACCGACATGGCGTTAACCAAAATATCATGGTTGTATGAAGGGTGGAAATACACCTCGCCACCAACAGTAGGCACACCGAAACAGTTGCCATAGTCGCCGATGCCTTTCACCACTCCGGTAATGAGGCGACGCATGCGCGGATTGTCGGGATTGCCGAAACGCAGGCTGTTGAGTGCTGCGATGGGCCGCGCGCCCATGGTAAAAATATCACGGTGGATACCACCCACGCCTGTAGCTGCGCCCTGGTAAGGTTCGATGGCGCTGGGATGGTTGTGGCTTTCAATTTTGAAAGCACAACCGAGACCGTCGCCGATGTCGACCAAACCGGCATTTTCTTCACCAGCACTTACAAGCAGGCGTTTGCCATCACGGGGCAAGGTTTTGAGCTGAAGAATGGAATTTTTGTAGGAACAGTGTTCGCTCCACATCACAGAAAAGATACTCAATTCGGTGAAATTGGGTACACGGCCGAGGATTTGTTGGATTTTGTCAAACTCATCGGCCGTTAATCCCAGGCTTTGGGCGGTTTCTACAGTGGGTGTGGTTTCGGTTGTTACCATGCGCTTTACGTTAGCTTTTGCGCCGCAAAGATAGACACTCGTTTCCACAATACCCCACAGCGGATGCATGGGGTTTTCACTAAAATAAGAGCAGGATTAAACCAACAGGTATATGGACTATCTGAAATCTTTGTTTGAAACAAGCAAAGGACAATCATACACAACAAGTGTACCTACAATCAATTGTATCTTTATGCTTAACATTAAACACTGCCTCATTTATGAAAATGAAAAAACATACCCGCTTTTATCTTTTCGGTATGCTCGCTTTGTGGTTCGGTCTCACAACTGGCATGCGTAATCCTCAAAACCCGCCTCTCGCAAGTACCGGCGCACCTGGTGAAAACACCTGCCAGCGCAGCGGTTGTCACGGTGGCGGAAGCTTTACCGGCGGCGTTCTGCTCACCGGTATTCCCGATACCATCATGGCAGGTCAAACCTACAACCTTACCCTCACGCACAACAGCAACGCAACACGTGCAGGTTTTCAAATCACCTGCCTCGACAGCCTGAACGTAAAAGCAGGCACCCTTGTAGCAGGCGCCGGAAGCAATGTAGGCAGCGCATCGGGACGTCAGTACGTGCGCCAATCCACGTTTAAAACCCTGTCGGCCGGAACCACATCCTGGAATTTTTCATGGACAGCGCCGGCTGCCACCGCAGGCAATTTTGCCAAATTTTACTTCGCCAGTCTCGCCGCCAACGGCAACGGCGGCACTTCGGGCGACAACGTCCTAACCGCCAACAAAACTGTTGTGTACGCTCCTACGGTAAGTGCAAACAACCCTGAACTTGAGCGCCAGGTACGCCTCTACCCCAGCCCGTTCACCGATGTGCTGACGGTTGAACTGCGCGATGTAGCCACCGCTTACTTACGTCTCTTCGATGCGCAGGGCAAACTGGCCTTTGAAAAGCGCTTACAAGCAGGCACTTCTGATATGACAATTGCTGAACTGCCCAAAGGCATGTACTACGCTGTCATCACTGCCGGCAACCGCTCCATGCGAAAGGCCGTGGTGAAATACTAAAAAAATCCGCGTTTATACACGGTGGAAAGATCCGCGTTGTCAGCGTTCCAGGTTGGTCGATCCAATTAAGAACCCGGATTAACGCGGATTTTTTCATATTTGCCCCAAAGCAAGCGCATGGCCGCCCCATTACGGATATTTCTTTCCTACCATTTTGCCGATACCGGTGTTGCCGAAGGGCTCAAAAAACACTTGCTGGCCACTTTTGCCGGCATGGAAATGGCCATTTACGACCGTTCGAGCATTTATCCTGGAACTGACAGTGTTCAGGGCGGTGAAGCTTGGCTTCTCTGGGCCGACCTGTGCCTGGTTGTTTTTTCCGCCGATTACCTGACACAGGAAACCAGTCTGGAATGGGAATGGGCCAAACGCCTTGAAAAAGAAAGACGGCCTGCCCTTCAGGTCCTGGTCGTTTTGGCGCGCAACAGCGCCATCCCCCAGGATTTCAGGTATTTCCCCATTGCACCCGGCCCCAACGATCCTGTGATGCGCGAAGGCATCGAACGCGACCGGCAACTGTTACGTGTTGCCCAAACGGCGCATGTTTTGTACGCTTCACGCAGTGAACCCGTTGAAACTGGTTACTTGGCCGGCGATTTCAAACCCGATTTGGCAGGGGCCCGAAGCCATCTTTTGCAACTTTGTGAACAACTCAGTTTGAAACCTGCTTTGGCTCTGCTTCGAAAAATCGCGGGAGAAGCACGGTTGAAAAAAACGGTTTACGAACTGGAAGACAACTACGGCGAAGTGTTGCGGCAAGGAAGACTGGCCAAGATACCCCTGCCCGAATACAAAGAAAAAACGGATGTTTTGCGCACCGACGTCCAATACATTATTGGACAATTGCAGGAAAAGGAGTTGGTTCCTGCATGGCAAGCCGCCTTTTGGCCAGCTACGCACAGTGAGCCCGGGCCAGCTTCTGTTTTTACACCTGTGGAAGAAATAATCATTCCTGAAACCCTGCACGTGCCGGTGAGTGCTTCGAGCGTTGCCGACAACCTGGGCGTACTCTCCTACCAGCAAAAAACCGAATTCCGCAGGCAACTTTTGCTTTGCCAGGATGCCATCGGTATTGAAAATTACACCCGGGCCCACAGCCATTGTGAACACGTTCGTACACACATTGATCCGCAATCGGCCCAACTTTACGAATACCTTCTGATCACTTACCTACAAAAAGAAACGCCTGAGCGCATCGCTTTGGATGCCGTTGACGACGACAAGCACCAGTTGCTGAACCACATACTGATGTTTTCGAGCCGCTTGCGCGAATACCAGCAATCCGGTTTGTGTTCGAGCCAAAGTGCCGAATTCAACCTGCGCTCTTGTGCCGAAGAACTTTCAGAAGCCTTGGCTCGTTTGTACGATGCCTTGCCAAACAACCAGCTCACCGATACGGGAAAACGGGCAGAAGAAGCTACCGACAACCGGGCGCTATTGGTGCGTTGCCGCGAAATGGCCGAACTCATTTACCGCTCGGTATTCCCTTACACCGGCTTTCTGGAAACACTTGTGGTTGAGTTGTGCGGCGGCGGCAAATTCGACTGGATCAAATCGGTGGAAGTATCGGGCGATGAACTTGTCTTTTTGTCGCGTGAACGGTTTGAACTGGAAACAAGCATCAACGAACTCCTCAACCTGCTGGTAGCTTCGGGACTGCACCGCCCCTACCTCGAACAAAGGCTTCGTTACCAGCTTTTGTTGCGGCTCAAAGCCAAAAGGACTGTATTGCAAAGGCAATTGATGGATGAAATCAGGCATTTTACGCATTTTTCCGATCCCCGATTGGCGGTGCTGCGCCAAACACAGGCATGTTTAATGGGTTACCAGATCTTTGGTGATGCGGGTTACGACGACGACGCCTCGTTCCTGCGTATGGCCATTGAATACCTTTTGCCCGGACTCGTGCTCAACCCAAGCAACGATGCTGCATTTCCTTTACGATGGTTCGATTTGGACGAAACCGGAGAAGTTTACACACATCCCGATTGTGCCGCTTACCATTTTGACGCCTTATCCGTTGTAGGCAAAATGGTGCGCGATCATGCAGGGAAAGCAAGTTGGCTTCAGGTAGCTCCCAACATTAAAGAGGCTGTTTTTTACCAATATACAAACGACGTCCGCGAGCAATACGAAGCAGTACAACGCAACCTGCAATGGACAGACATCCGACGGATCAACGACCTGGAAGCGCGACAAAAAATCATCGATTGTTTGCGGCGATGGCACATTGCCTACCTCGCCTATCCGCAACATGGACAGGAATACATCGACGTGGGTATTCGTGAAATTGCCGGCATGGGACTCATGCGGTGGCTTCAACTCAGCACGACGCAACTTAGCACCCATCCCGACAGCCAGGCTCTGGGTTTCGACGCCCGGATGTATTTGCAGGAACTTGTGGTTCGCAGCGAATACTGGACTGAAGAGCTGTTGCGGCCCATCATTGCGGCCCACCTTTTTATCCATCAATTGCAACCTGCTTTCGAACAATTCCCTGCCGGCGATGAAAATCGCCGCAAAGAGCTCGCAGGTTTGTTGATGCGTCATCTTCAGGCTTACCGTTTGCACCCCGATGCCGGGTATTTGGATGTGGTATTCCGTGAACTTACCGAAGAGTACAAACTTCCCTGGATGGATATTGGATACGACGGAAAAGGTCATCCATGGGCAGGCGCCCAAATCCCGGGATTTGATCCGCTCACCATTGTGGATGAACTAAGCCGGGAGTTGCTGACCCTCGATGCTGATCGGTACAGCAAGTTGGCTGTGCGCAAAGCCTTGGCCGAAAAGCGATACCGAGATGAAGAAACGCGGTATTTTCGGGAGATTAGCGAATTCAAACATGAAAACCGGCAACCCGAACGCGAAGTTGCCATCGACATCATCCGCCGAATGAAAGGCATTTTCAGGCATTATCCCGATGCTCGTTTCCTTGAACTGCCTTGGCGCGAGCTCGGTGGGAAAGGCCGAATCCGCTGGCAGGCCAACATGTTTGGTTTGATCCGCCTTCCGGAAAATCATTTTGAGAATGAATATTTCATTTTCGACTACAAATCCGAACGCGCAGAAATCAAGATGTTCCGCGAAACACAAGTTCATTGGATGGAACAAGTGCTGCGTGAAACGGGCGATATACTTTAAACCCTTCCCTTCTATTCTAGTATTGCTTTATGTTGTGAAGTTTGTTCTTCCACGACATACATTTTTACGCACACTATTTTTATTATGTGTGAATTATACAACTTTTAAAATTTACAGTATAATAAAGTTGGATGACAGCCCCCGACCTTTGCATAAATCATCTAAAACTTTATATCATGCCCTTAATTAATGTTTTCATCGTTCTTATTGTTGTTGGGGTAATACTCTGGCTTATCAATAGTTACATCCCAATGGATGGAAAAATCAAAAGAATCCTCAATGTGGTAGCTGTGATCCTGGTGTGTATCTGGCTCCTTAGGGTATTTGGTATTCTGGACTCATTGTCGGGAGTTCGTATTTAAAAAGATTAAAACCAATTACCTTTTTCAAAACACGCACATTCAATTTTATTCTTCTAATGATCAAAACCCATTCTTATCATGAATAATAACATCAAACTTTTCAAGACCCATACTTTTTATGTTATTGGTATGGCAATTTTTATTTGCATGTCTCTCAACCTTTCTGCTCAGAACATGCGTCCGGATAAATCATTCGGAATAGGATTTCAGGCTGGAAATCCAACGGGACTGGCACTCCAATTTTATAGAGCAAATAGCGTAAGTACCGATATTCTATTGGCTTACGACCTAAATGATCTGTTCTTTTTAAACATACACGGATTGTGGAACACACATTTGGATCAAGAGCAACGATTTCATTTATTTTATGGTCCTGGCGGTTTTGTTGGTATTCGGAATAATGGATCGAAAGACAATACGGACAATGAAGTAGAGGCAGGGATTAGCGGAAATTTTGGATTGAACTTTGTTGTCAGCCGTTTAGAATTTTTCGGACAATTAACCCCACGGCTTGCCCTAACACCCGGTACAAATTTCAATTTAGGTGGTGGTGTAGGCATACGTTTCTACATTTAAGTTTAGCGGAAATTTTTTACGATACAATGAAAGTGGAGCAGGCATTTTGTCTGTTTCACTTTTTTTATGCAAAAAAATGAGGAAATAATATTTTAATACAATACTAATAATGTGTGATTTATGCAAGGAAAATCAATTGTCATGTAATGATATAAAGTCATTATCATCTCAACTTTGCAGGGTGAAATTTAATCTATCTTTTCAAATAAAAACAAAATCATGAGCAAAATATTTCTGTATTTATTGTTATCAACTGTTGTGCTTTGGGGATGCAAAAGCTCTCAAAAAAATCAAACAGCAGGAGCCTCCAAATCAGGTATGAATAAGACCGAGAAAGGCGCTGTTATAGGTGCTACTTCCGGAGCTGTGGTAGGCGGCATGGTTGGCAACAAAAGTAAAAATACGGCACTGGGGGCCATTTTGGGTGCCGTTGTTGGCGGTTCCGTAGGAGCTGTTATTGGAAACCAAATGGACAAACAAGCCAATAAGCTGGAAAAAGAGTTGGGAGAGGTGGCCACCGTAGAACGTGTCGGTGAAGGCATAAAATTGACATTCGACAACCAACTTTTGTTCGATTTCGGCAAAAGCACCCTTAAAGAAGGTAACAAAAGGGATCTGCGGGAATTTGCTGAAACCCTTAAGGAGTATTCTGATACCGATTTGATGATCGTTGGTCATACAGACGATGTTGGCAGCAATTCATTCAATCAAAATCTTTCCAAAAAACGCGCGGCTGCCGTATCCGATTACCTTCTGAGCTTGGGCATTCAAAAGAAACGCCTTAAAATCCGGGGCGAAGGTGAAAGCCAACCAGTTGTTTCAAACGATACGGAAGGAAACCGTTCCCAAAATCGTCGTGTTGAAATGGCTATTTACGCAAACCAAAAAATGAAAACACAAGCAAAACAGGAAGCTGGAAAATAGCAATCTTCCAAAAACGCTTTTTCAAAAATTAATTTTTCAAACCAACTGGTCATTCATTACGCTTCAATTAAACATCAACAACACATGAAAAAGTCATTTCAATTATTTTCGAGTATAACGGTTTTGGTACTTTTTATTCTGATTTCCACCACCCAATTGCAATCGCAAAGCAGATTTGGAATACGTGGTGGACTTAACGTCTCCAACGTTTCTTTTGAAAACCTGCCCAACAGAAGTGAACTTTTCGGTTACCATGTTGGCATTTTTGCAGACATGCCCCTCATCAATAATTTTATGTATTTACAACCCGAATTGAGTTTTTCGACCAAAGGTGTAAACTATGAGGCCTTGGGCAACGAAGAAACACTCAATATGAATTACGTTGAGTTTCTTTTGCCTGTAGCATTCAGGTTGGGCAACATCGACATTCAGGTAGGCCCCACTGCTGGATATCTGATCACCTCTGCAGATTACACAGTATTCGAGGACCTCACCGTTATTGAAGACGCCTACAATAAATTTGATGCCGGCTTAACCGCTGGCTTGACCTACAATTTCAGAAATGTTATGATCGGCATACGGTACAACCAGGGGTTGGTCGATGTTTCAACGGATAGGGCAGAACCTTTTTTGGGCGGTGGAAAAAATGCTACAGGTCAAATCTCGTTGGGTTATAAATTTTAACCCAATCAAATAAAGTAGTTTGATCTTGGTTGGGTCCGCGTTGAATTTTTTAATGGTTAAGGTGGCCATTAAAAAATACAATACGGACCCTTCTTTTTTTCAATCCTTACCTTTTACGA
>Ga0105046_10004349_pt1 | contig 22548 bp, 23 predicted proteins | sample MAT03_FD_78385 | JGI IMG/M metagenome (GOLD analysis project Ga0105046, IMG submission 78385) | Freshwater microbial communities from Lake Fryxell liftoff mats and glacier meltwater in Antarctica - MAT-03 (megahit assembly) | ecosystem: Environmental > Aquatic > Freshwater > Ice > Liftoff...
GCACGATCACGGCGTCTTCCTGCATGCGCAGGCTGGAGGCAGCATCGATCCAGTGACCCGTCCATCCGGCACTGCGCAGTTTGCCAAACACTTCGGCTGTGTAGTCTCCGCCTTGCGCGGTGACGATGATGTCGCAGCGCTTGAGCGCGGTGATATCCATCGCATCCTGGAGTCTTTCGCCCGAGCGGGCAAACGCCGGCGCGTCGCCACCGGCATTGGACGTGGAAAAGAAGATGGGTTCTATCAGCTCGAAATCGCGCTCGGCCTGCATGCGGTCCATCAGGACGGACCCGACCATGCCTCTCCAGCCGACCAAACCTGTTACCTTGCGTGCGCTGCTCATGGTGTTGCCTCGTGTCAAACTGAAACGTCGTGATAGTTCAGCTGCCCGGCTCGTCTGGCCAGGGAGGGCGCGACGAACCGGGCTGCGTCAGCCTTGGGTGGTCGTCGTCTTGGTGGACGCCACGTCCACGGGCAAGACCGGCGCCGGCCACTGGGGACCGGCGTGTTCGAGAGCGTTTGCCTTCCAAGCCATCGGGCAATTGTAGGAGATTCAACCGCGCAGGGCCTTGACCACCGCGTCGCCCATTTCGCGAGTGCCGACCCGGGTGTTGCCGTCGCCGTGGATGTCGGCAGTGCGCAGTCCTTGCGCGAGCACCGTGCCAACCGCAGCCTCGATCCGATCGGCGGCCTCGGCCTGGTTCAGGCTGAAACGCAGCATCATCGCAGCACTCATGATGGTGGCCAGTGGGTTGGCGATACCCTGACCAGCGATATCGGGCGCGCTGCCATGGCTGGGCTCGTACAGACCCTGATTGCTGGCGTTCAGGCTGGCCGAAGGCAACATGCCGATCGAGCCGGTCAGCATCGCGGCCTCGTCGCTCAGGATGTCGCCGAACATGTTGCCAGTGACGATCACGTCGAATTTCTTGGGCGCTCGCACCAGTTGCATGGCCGCGTTGTCGACATACATGTGGTCGAGCTCGACATCCGGATACGCGATGCCGACCTCGCTGACGACATCCTTCCAGAACTGGAACGTCTCCAGCACGTTGGCCTTGTCGACGCTGGTGACTTTCCTGCCCCGCTTGCGCGCGGCCTGGAACGCGACATGGGCGATACGTTCGATCTCCGGCCGGGAATACCGCATGGTGTCGAACGCCTCGTCCGCGCCGGGGAAGTGCCCGTCCGTGGCCTTGCGCCTGCCGCGGGGTTGGCCGAAATAAATGTCGCCGGTCAGTTCGCGGATGATCAGCAAGTCCAGGCCGGCGATGAGTTCGGGCTTGAGGCTCGACGCATCGACCAGCGGCGCATGACAGATGGCGGGGCGCAGGTTGGCGAACAGGCCGAGCTCTCGCCGCAGGCCCAGGATGGCCTGTTCCGGACGCAGCATGCGTTCGAGTTTGTCGTATTTCCAGTCGCCGACGGCACCGAACAGGATGGCATCGGCGGCCTTGGCCAGCCGCAGTGTCGAGTCTGGCAATGGATGGCCGTGGGCTTCATAAGCCGCGCCGCCGACCAGGGCCGTTTCGATTTCGAAGGACAAGTCCAGGGTATGGAGGACCTTGATGGCCTCGGCAATGATTTCCGTGCCGATGCCGTCGCCTGGCAAGACTGCGATTTTCATGATGGGGCAGACGCGGTGGAAGTGGGGAAAAGCCGGATGGCGCGGCCTAGCAGCCTGCCGGACCGGGGGAGCGAAGGCTGCAAATCGACCGACAGGCTTCTAGCGGGGCCGGAATCGCCAATAAAGTGCTCATAGCCCCAAGGGGGCTGCCGCTAGGCCCGGTTGTAACTGACAGGGGACGACGACCGTCCGGACCCAGCGTCTTGCAAAGGCTGGTCATGCCGACTCATGGTTGCCGAATGCGTTGGCAAGCCAGGGCTTTTCTGCCAATCGCTGCGCCTCGAAGGCCTTGATCTTGTCCGCCTGGCGCAGTGTCAGGCCGATATCGTCCAGGCCGTTGAGCAGGCAATACCGCCGGAATGGCTGCACCTCGAAGTCGAGTTCCTCACCTTGTGGCTTGACGACCTTCTGGCGCTCCAGGTCGATCGTCAGGGCGTAGCCGGGAAGGCCCGCCACTGCGTCGAACAACTGAGCGATCTGTGATTCCGGCAGCACGATGGGCAGCAGCCCGTTCTTGAAACTGTTGTTGAAGAAGATGTCGGCAAAACTCGGTGCCAGGATGGCGCGAAACCCGTATTGGTCCAGCGCCCACGGGGCATGTTCACGCGACGACCCGCAGCCGAAGTTCTTGCGCGCCACCAGGACGGAGGCACCAGCGAAACGCGGCTGGTTCAGCACAAAGTCCGGGTTGGGTCTGCGGCTGGCAGGATCCTGGCCCGGATATCCGTCGTCGAGGTAACGCCAGGCATCGAACAGGTTGACGCCGAACCCGGTCTTGCGGATCGACTTGAGGAACTGCTTGGGAATGATCGCGTCGGTGTCGACGTTCTCGCGATCCATCGGCGCGACCAGACCCTTGTGGACGGTGAACTTCTGCATGGCTACTTCTTTTCTGCGTCTTCGATCTGCATCGTGTTCATCGGTTCAGAGAAATCGACGCACGTCGACAAAATGCCCTTGCACCGCAGCTGCAGCGGCCATGGCGGGACTGACCAGATGGGTTCGGCCGCCGGCACCTTGGCGGCCCTCGAAATTCCGATTGCTGGTGGAGGCGCAGCGTTCGCCCGGCTCCAGGCGGTCTGCGTTCATGGCCAGGCACATCGAGCAGCCCGGCTCGCGCCATTCGAAACCGGCCGCCAGGAAAATCTCATGCAGGCCTTCGCGTTCGGCCTGCTCCTTGACCAGACCCGAGCCAGGTACGACCATGGCCAGCTTGACGTTCCTGGCGACTTTCTGGCCCATCTTCTTGACGACGGCGGCAGCCTCGCGCATGTCCTCGATCCGGCTGTTGGTGCACGAGCCGATAAAGACCTTGTCGACATAGATGTCGTTCAGCGCTTTGCCAGGCTCCAGGCCCATGTAGGTCAGCGCACGTTCGATCGCGGCGCGCTTGTTGGCGTCTTTTTCCTTGTCCGGATCCGGCACCCGGGCGTCCACACCCAGCACCATTTCCGGCGACGTTCCCCAGGTCACCTGGGGAACGATGGTGCCGGCATCGATCTCGACGACCGTATCGAAACTGGCTCCGGGATCGGATTGCAGGCCGCGCCAATAGGCCACCGCGTGGTCCCATTCGACGCCGGTCGGCGACATCGGTCGCCCCTTGACATAGTCGATCGTCTTTTGGTCGACGCCGACCAGCCCGGCGCGCGCACCCGCTTCGATGGCCATGTTGCACACCGTCATGCGGCCTTCCATGCTGAGCGCGCGGATGGCGGAGCCTGCGAACTCGATCGTGTAGCCGGTTCCACCCGCCGTACCGATGCGCCCGATGATCGACAACACGATGTCCTTGGCCACGCAACCGGGAGACAGGACGCCTTCCACCCGCACCAGCATGTTCTTGGCCTTCCTGGCCAGCAGGGTCTGCGTTGCCATCACATGTTCGACCTCGCTGGTGCCGATGCCATGGGCCAACGCACCGAATGCGCCGTGCGTCGAAGTGTGCGAATCGCCGCAGACAACCGTCATGCCGGGCAGCGTGGCGCCGTTTTCCGGGCCGATCACATGTACGATGCCTTGTCGTTTGGACAGGAACGGAAAATAGGCCGCAGCGCCGTATTGCTTGATGTTGGTATCGAGTGTCGTGATCTGCTCTCGGCTCACCGGGTCGGTGATGCCGTCGTAACCGAGTTCCCAACCGGTGGTGGGTGTGTTGTGATCGGCCGTGGCGACAATGGAGCTGACGCGCCAGACCTTGCGGCCGGCCTGGCGCAGTCCTTCAAATGCCTGCGGACTGGTCACCTCGTGCACGAGATGCCGGTCGATATAGAGAATGGCGGTGCCGTCCTCTTCCGTGTGGACAACGTGGTCATCCCAGATCTTGTCGTAGAGCGTGCGAGTCATGGTCTCAACTTCCGAACATGCCGGATTCTAGAACGAACATTCCGCGGGCACCGGTGCGGTTCCGGCGGCCGCGGCACTCGGCATGGGCCGATGACGTGATCGATCAACGTTGGCCGATAGGAACCACGTCGCGTTGGCCGGAGCCGGTATACAGCTGGCGTGGCCGCCCGATCTTGTAGTCAGGGTCGCCAATCATCTCGTCGAGTTGCGCGATCCAGCCCACGGTGCGGGCCAGTGCGAAGATCGCGGTGAACATCGAGGTCGGGATACCGATCGCGCGCTGCACGATGCCGGAATAGAAATCGACGTTGGGGTACAACTTGCGCTGCACGAAATAGTCGTCTTCCAGTGCGATTTTCTCCAAGGCCATGGCCAGCTTGAACAACGGGTCGTTCTCCAGGCCCAGGGCGCTGAGCACTTCCTTGCAGGACTCCTGCATCAGCTTGGCGCGCGGGTCGTAGTTCTTGTAGACGCGGTGTCCGAATCCCATCAGCTTGATACCGGAATTCTTGTCCTTGACCTGACTGATGAATTCCCCGATCTTCTCGACCCCGCCCATTTTTTGGATGTCTTCCAGCATCTTGAGGCAGGCTTCGTTGGCACCGCCATGGGCTGGTCCCCACAGGCAGGCCACACCCGCAGCAATGGCGGCAAATGGGTTGGTGCCCGAACTGCCGCACAGACGCACAGTCGACGTGGAGGCGTTTTGCTCGTGGTCCGCATGCAGGATGAAGATCCGGTCCAGCGCCCTCTCGATCACCGGGTTGACGACATAGTCTTCACACGGGTTGGCGAACATCATGTGCAACAGGTTGGCAGCGTAACTCAGACTGTTGCGCGGGTACATGTAGGGCTGGCCGGCGTTGTACTTGTACGCCATCGCCACCAGGGTCGGCATCTTGGCGATCAGGCGGATCGCGGAGATCTTGCGGTGCTCCGGATTATGGATGTCGGTGCTGTCGTGGTAGAACGCCGAGAGCGCGCCGACCAGCCCGGTCAGAATGGCCATCGGATGTGCATCGCGGCGGAATCCTCGCACGAAGAAGTGCATCTGTTCGTGCACCATGGTGTGTTTGGTCACGAGGTCGCTGAACTGGATGTTGGCAGCCTCGTCCGGCAGGCTTCCGTACAGCAGCAAGAAGCAGGTTTCCATGAAGTCACAATGGGTGGCCAGCTGCTCGATCGGATAACCGCGATACAGGAGCTCGCCCTTGTCACCGTCGATGTAGGTAATGGCCGACTCGCAGGATGCGGTCGAAAGGAACCCTGGGTCATAGGTGAACATGCCGGTCTGACCGTACAGTCTGCGGATATCCACGACATCCGGACCCACGGTTCCGGTGTACACCGGGAAATCGATGCTGGGTGCACCGTTGCTGAACGACAGCGTTGCTTTGTTGTCGGCGAGTTTCATTTCATGCCCTTTCTAGTGTTTATCTCTCAACAGGCCCAGAACTTCGATCACGTCGAAGCGGTCCAGGGCGGCATCGATCTGTCGCGGCAAGCGCCGGCCCAGATGAAGATCGAGCAGATCATTGTCACTCAGCTCCATCAAGGCGTTCAGGGCGCCTGCCTGGCCGACGGTCAGCGCCGCCCCATGGCGCGCAAAGAAGCGCTCCAGAATCAGGTCATTTTCCAGCATGCCGCGGCGACATCGCCAGCGCAGCTTGCTCAATGAACGCTCGTCCAGCGGTGATTCGGGGGCAAGGAACACCATCTTGACCGGTTTCTCAAGCTCGATCAGACAGTCCGGTACACCATCATTTCCTTGATCTTGCCAATCGCCTTCGTCGGATTGAGACCTTTGGGGCACACATCGACGCAATTCATGATCGTGTGGCAGCGGAACAGCCGGTACGGGTCTTCCAGGTTGTCGAGCCGTTCCCCGGTGGCCTCGTCGCGGCTATCCGCGATAAAGCGGTAGGCCTGCAGCAGACCGGCGGGCCCGACGAACTTGTCGGGATTCCACCAGAAGCTCGGGCAGGCGGTGGAGCAACTCGCGCACAGAATGCACTCGTACAGGCCGTTGAGTTCGTCGCGTTCCTGCGGGCTTTGCAGCCGCTCCTTCTCGGGCGGCGCGTTGTCGTTGATCAGGTAGGGCTTGATCGAGTTGTACTGCTTGAAGAACTGGGTCATGTCCACGATCAGGTCGCGGATCACCGGCAGGCCCGGCAGCGGCTTGAGTGTGATGGTTCCTGTCAACGTGCGCATGTTGGTCAGGCAGGCCAGGCCATTCTTGCCGTTGATGTTCATCGCGTCCGAGCCGCAGACGCCTTCGCGGCAGGAGCGTCGAAACGAGATGCTGGGGTCGACCGCCTTGAGTTTCATCAGGGCGTCGAGCAACATGCGCTCGCTGCCGTCGAGTTCGACATCGATGGTCTGCATATACGGCTTCGCATCCGTGTCGGGATCGTAGCGGTAGATGTTGAAGGTCTGTTTCTGCATGTCAAACTCCGTCGAATCGGGTGGCGAAAGGCTCGATGTTGCGCTTGCGCGCAGAGTCGGTAGCGTGCGCGACTTCAGAAGGTGCGCACTTTCGGGGGTATGGATTCCACGCTCAAGGGCTTGAGCTGAACCGCCTTGTAGCTCAGCCGGTTGCCCTCGCTGTACCACAAGGTGTGCTTCATCCATTCGGCATCATTGCGGCCGTTCGGGTGTTCCGGGGTGTCGCCATACTCGTTCACGGTGTGGGCGCCGCGGCTTTCACGGCGTGCTGCCGCCGAGACGATGGTGGCCTGCGCCGCCTCGATCAGGTTCTCGACTTCCAGCGCCTCGATGCGTGCGGTATTGAACACCTTGGACTTGTCCTTCAGGTTGATGCGCATCACCCGTTCGCGCAGCGCCGCCACCGCGCGGACGCCCTGGTCCAGCTTGGCCTGGGTGCGGAACACGCTGGCGTGCTCCTGCATCGTGGAGCGGATGTCGTTGGCCACGTCCTGTGCGTATTCACCGTCGTTGGCGTCGTCCAACCGGGCCAGGCGCACGAGCGTGCGCTCGGCAGCGTCGGTGGGCAAGGCCTTGTGTGTCTGGTTCTTGTTGTTGAACTCGACGACATGGTTGCCAGCCGCACGCCCGAACACCAGCAGGTCGAGCAGCGAATTGGTGCCCAGGCGGTTGGCGCCGTGGACACTGACGCAGGAGCATTCACCAACCGCGTAAAGACCATTGACGGGCGCGTTGTCGTTGCCGTCCTTCTGCGCGACGACCTGCCCATGAATGTTGGTGGGGATACCACCCATCTGGTAGTGGATGGTCGGGACCACCGGAATCGGCTCGCGGGTCACATCGACATTGGCGAAGTTGACGCCGATCTCGTGCACCGACGGCAACCGTTTCATGATGGTGTCGGCACCGAGGTGATCGAGCTTGAGCATCACGTAGTCTTTGTTCGGACCACAGCCACGCCCCTCCTTGATCTCCTGGTCCATGCAGCGCGAGACAAAGTCGCGTGGTGCCAGGTCCTTGAGGGTCGGTGCATACCGTTCCATGAAGCGCTCGCCGTTGGAGTTGACCAGAATCGCGCCCTCACCGCGGCAACCTTCGGTCAGCAACACACCGGCGCCAGCCACACCGGTGGGGTGGAACTGCCAGAACTCCATGTCTTCCAGTGCCAGTCCGGCGCGGGCAGCCATGCCCAGCCCGTCACCGGTGTTGATGAAAGCATTGGTCGAAGCGGCAAAAATACGGCCCGCGCCTCCGGTGGCGAGCATGGTGGTCCTGGCCTCGAGGATGTGCAGGTCGCCGGTTTCCATTTCCAGCGCGGTCACGCCCACGACGTCACCGTCTGCGTCGCGGATCAGGTCCAGTGCCATCCACTCCACGAAGAAGGCGGTGCGGGCCTTGATATTTTGCTGGTACAACGTGTGCAGCATGGCGTGGCCGGTACGGTCAGCCGCGGCGCAGGCACGCTCCACGGCCTTCTCGCCATAGTTGGCGGTGTGGCCGCCGAACGGCCGCTGGTAGATCGTGCCGTCCGGATTGCGGTCGAACGGCATGCCCATGTGCTCGAGGTCGTAGACGACCTTGGGTGCTTCGCGGCACATGAATTCGATTGCATCCTGATCGCCGAGCCAGTCGGAGCCCTTGACCGTATCGTAGAAATGGTAGTGCCAGTTGTCCTCGTTCATGTTGCCGAGCGAGGCGCCAATGCCGCCTTGTGCCGCCACGGTATGCGAGCGGGTGGGAAACACCTTGGACAAAACGGCTACGTTCAGGCCAGCGCGGGCCAGTTGCAGCGAGGCGCGCATGCCCGAGCCGCCGGCTCCGACAATGACGACGTCAAACTTGCGCTTGGAAATGGGATAGGTCATGGGCAATAGTCGAATGGGGGATGTTGTAGCCGCGGGATGTTCACAGCCGCCACAGGACCTGTACGGCCCAGCCTGCACAGCCAACCAGCCAGGCGATGGAAAAGACTTGCAGCGTCAGTCGGACCGCAACCGGCTTGACGTAGTCCATCCAGATGTCCCGGATGCCGACCCACACGTGGTAGAGCAGCGCGACAATGACGATGAAGGTCAGGACCTTCATCCACTGGGTCGCAAATATACCGGCCCACCGCGCATAACCCAGTTCGCCGCGGGTCGTGAGAATCTGCACCAGCACGACGGCGGTGAAAATGGCCATCAGTGCCGCGGTCACGCGTTGGCCGAGCCAGTCGCGCAGGCCATAGTGAGCGCCGACGACGATGCGGCGTGTTCCAAAGTTGACTGCCATGGTGGTTCGTTCTTTCCGGGTCTGGATCAGTCAGGTGGTGCTGTCCGAATGTTGTTCGCGTCGCGCGCCAGCGCGCCGGCGGCAATGGGTTCAGTAAAGGGCAAACAGCTTGGCGCCCAGGACCAGTGTCAAGGCGATGCTCAGCACCAGGGTGACCGCCGCGCTGCGCCGGCCCGACTCCTTGCTGACCGCGGCATGACTCATGTCCATGCGCAGGTGGCGCAGCCCTGCGATCAGATGATGCAGGTAGGCCCAGATCAGCGCCAGCACCACGAGCTTGAGTAGCCATCCGCCACTGCCCTCGAAGGCGCGGGTGAACCTGGCAAAGGAGATCTCGGAAGACACCGACATGTCGAACATCCAGATGATGAACGGCAACAGCAGGAACATCAGTGCGCCACTGATGCGGTGCAGGATTGACACCACGCCGGCCAGCGGCAGCCGGTACCTGGGCAGGTCGCTCAGGGCGTTGATATTGCGAAATTGCGGGCGCTTGGCGCGGGTGGGTGTGTCCAGTTCGGTCATGGGTTGTTCTTGTAATGGGCTCAGAGTCGTCTGGGTGCTTGGATCAGAGAAAATTCTATTCGAACCTGAACAGCTGACACGGTGCTTGCATGATGGCCCGGTCGGGCTTCGGGTCTATCGGGCAAAGGCGGCCTCGGGCTATTGCAGTTCGTTGCGGTAGTAGTGCTTGTCGGTGCGATACAGGCCACGGCGCATCTCCATGGCCTTGCCGTCGTAGGTGAAGGCCACGCGCTCGACACTGAGTAACGGAGTTTGGGGTGTGACATCGAGCCGCCGGCTCTGCTCCGCGTCCGGCAGCACGGCTCGTATCTGCTCTCGGGCCCGGACCATGCGCACGCCGAATTCAGTCTCGAACAAGGCATACATCGGACCGTCGTACGCGGTGAGTCGCTCGGCGGTCAGGCCCTTGAATGGGCCTGCGGGCAACCATATGGCTTCCAGGATCGTGGGTTCGCCTGCAAACGACAAAACACGGCGGACCTGCAACACGGCGTCTCCTGTACGCAGGGTCAGGCCCCGTGCCACCTCGGCTGTCGCGCGCAGACGCCGGCAATCGACGATCAGGCGCTGCGCCGGCCCCTCGCTGTTGGCATCGCCGATGTCGGGAACGAGTTTGAGAAAACGATATTGCACGTGTTGTTCGGCATGGGTCGCGACAAACGTGCCCTTGCCCTGGCGCCGGATCAGCAGATGATCGGCCGCCAGTTCGTCGATCGCCTTGCGCACCGTGCCCTGGCTGACCCGGAACCGAGCGGCGAGTTCGATTTCGCTGGGTATGGCCTCACCAGGTTTCCACTCACCGGCCTGGAGGCTTTTGAGGATCAACTCCTTGATCTGCCGGTACAGCGGACTGAACGCCGGCGTCCCCTGGCCGGACGAAAAGGCAACAGCGGTGTCGCGAGACTGATCGGAGTTGGCGGCGGATGTAGTGGAATGCATGGAGATCGGCCTGGGCGTCGGGCAGGTGCCCCAGCCGACCGTACAAGTACGCCGAATCATATCTTATATAAGACATAAGACAAGTTGACGGTGGACGGTTTTCAACGTTAAACTCATCGGGCTTTTCTGGCGTGCGGCGTCCGTACGGGCGTCGCACGCCAATCTTTGCTTTCCCACTTTTCTTGGAGTTCTGGCCATGAGTCAAAAACCCGTTCGCGTTGCCGTCACCGGTGCAGCCGGTCAAATCGGATATGCATTGCTGTTTCGCATCGCCAGCGGCGCCATGTTGGGACCGGACCAGCCGGTGATCCTGCAATTGCTCGAGATTCCCGATGAAAAGGCGCAGAACGCGCTCAAGGGCGTGATGATGGAGCTGCAGGACTGCGCGTTTCCGCTGCTCGCTGGCATGGAGGCGCACGACGATCCGATGCAGGCTTTCAAGGACACCGACTATGCCTTGCTGGTCGGTGCCCGCCCGCGCGGCCCGGGGATGGAGCGAGCCGATCTGCTGGCAGCCAATGCGCAGATCTTCACCGCGCAGGGCAAGGCCCTCAATGCGGTTGCCAGCCGCAACGTCAAGGTGCTGGTCGTAGGCAACCCGGCCAACACCAATGCCTACATTGCAATGAAGAGCGCGCCGGACCTGCCGCGCCGCAATTTCACCGCGATGCTGCGCCTCGACCACAACCGTGCGCTGAGTCAGATCGCTGCCAAGACCGGCAAAGCGGTGGCCGATATCGAGCAGCTGGTTGTATGGGGCAACCATTCACCGACCATGTACGCCGACTACCGCTTCGCCACCATCAAGGGCCTGGACGTGAAGCAGATGATCAACGACCACGACTGGAACGTGAACACTTTCCTGCCGACCGTGGGCAAGCGCGGGGGTGCGATCATCGCGGCGCGCGGCGTCTCCTCGGCGGCGTCCGCAGCCAACGCTGCAATCGACCACATGCACGATTGGTCACTGGGCACCAAGGGCAAGTGGGTCACCATGGGCATTGCGTCGGATGGTCAGTACGGCATTCCGAAAGACACGATGTTCGGATTCGCCGTGACCTGTGAAGGCGGCGAATACAAGCTGGTTGAAGGCCTTGAGATCGACGCCTTCAGCCAGGAGTGCATCAACAAGACTCTCAAGGAACTGCAGGACGAGCAGGCCGGCGTCGCCCATCTGCTCTAAGCCGTGCAGCACCCGCGCGACGTCCTGCTGGGTGCCCAGGCCACAACGGGCCTGTTGCCGGTATGTGACCACTACAGCGGCGTGCCGGCCCGCATGCGCAAGAGCCTGGCGCTGCAGCGGGAGTTGACGGCAGAGTTCGGCGCCTGTGTCTTTGACGTGACGCTCGATTGTGAGGACGGTGCTCCGGTGGGCGAGGAGCGTGCGCATGCGCAACTGGTGGTCGAGCTGGTTCGCGAGGCGATGGTCCAGGCAGACGCGCCGGGCGTCGCAGAGTCCCTGCGTCCTCGCGTTGCGGTGCGGGTGCATCCGGTCGACCATTCGTCGTTCGCGTCGGAGGTCGGCATCATCGTCGCTGGCGCCGGATCCCTTTTGTGCCATCTGATGGTTCCCAAGGTGGAGTCGGTGTCCGATGTCGATCGTGCCGTCGCGGCCGTCGACGGCGTGTCGGCCGCCGCGGCTTCGCGCCGCCTGCCTATTCATGTGCTGCTGGAGTCCCCGGCCGCGGTGCACCGGGCTTTCGAGATCGCGGCGCATCCCCGCGTGCAGTCGATCAGCTTCGGTTTGATGGACTTCGTGTCCTCGCATGGCGGAGCGATCCCGGCCCAGGGCATGTCCGGCAGCGGACAGTTCTCGCATCCGCTGGTGGTGCGCGCGAAACTCGAGATCGCCTCGGCCTGCCATGCGCATGGCAAGGCGCCGTCGCACTGTGTCGTGACCGAGTTCCGCGATGCGGCCCTGATCGAGAAGGCGGCCCGGATTGCAGCTGGCGACATGGGATTCACCCGCATGTGGAGCATTCATCCGGACCAGATCCGCCCCATCCTGGCAGCGTTCGCGCCGTCGGTGGCAGATATCGCCCAGGCTGCGGACATCATCGAGCGCGCTCGGCTGGCGCATTGGGCGCCGATCGATCACCAGGGACACCTGCATGACCGGGCGAGTTACCGCCTGTTCTGGCAGGTACTGGAGCGCGCGAACCGCACCGGACAGCCTTTGCCCGTGTCGGCCAGACGACTTTTCCCTGCTTCGTTGCAATAATGCGCTCTTCTTCACTGTGGGGATTCAGATCATGAAGGCATGTGTTGGCGTTGCAATGTCGTTGCTCCTCGCGGGTTCCGCGATGGCGCAGGTGGCGCAGGTGGCGCAGGTGGTGGAGGTCGTGGTGTTGTCCGCCGAGCAGCTCGCGGTGGCCGGTCAGGTCCATGTCGGCACGCTGCCATGCGAGCTGGGTCAGACCGTGGTGCTGCTGGCCGAGCCGAGCGCGGCGGGCTACTTCAGCCTGCGTATCGGCAAGGCGAGTTACCGGCTGTATCCCGAACTCACCACGACCGGGGCCGTGCGGCTCGAGGACAAGGTTGCCGGCATCGTCTGGCTGCAGCTGGCGAACAAATCCATGTTGATGAACCAGAAGCATGGCAAGCGCATGGCCGACGAATGCAAGAGCGCAGTCCAGCTGCAGGTTGCCGACGAGATGCGCAGAAACCCGCCAGCCAGTGTGCTGGAGGACAACAAGCCGATCGTTACCGAGCTCGTCAAGAAATGACATGCCGTGGGGCGCACGACGCGCCGTCCGGCGCACCGATCCAGTCAACCAGGAGAAATATTGATGTTGCATGCCTATCGAACCCATGTCGCGGAAAGAGCCGCGCTCGGGATTCCGCCGTTGCCACTGTCGGCCGTCCAGGTTGCCGAACTGGTGGAGCTGCTCAAGACAGTTCCGGCCGACACCGCCAGCGGCGACGGCGCGCAGTTGCTTGAGCTGCTGGCGTACCGCGTTCCGGCGGGTGTCGACGACGCGGCCAAGGTCAAGGCCAGCTACCTGGCTGCGCTAGCCCATGGCAGCGAGACCTGTACCTGGATCAGTCGTGCGAAGGCGACCGAGCTGCTGGGCACCATGCTCGGCGGTTACAACATCAGTCCGCTGATCGACCTGCTAGGCGATGCGCAGGTGGCCGCGGTGGCCGCCGAGGGCCTGAAAAAGACGCTGCTGATGTTCGACCAGTTTCACGACGTCAAGGACAAGGCGGACAACGGCAATACCCATGCCAAGGGTGTGCTCCAGAGCTGGGCCGACGGTGAGTGGTTCACCTGCCGAGCCGAGCTGCCCAAGAGCATCACGGTCAGCATTTTCAAGGTCGCAGGCGAGATCAACACCGACGATCTGTCACCGGCCCCTGACGCCTGGAGCCGTCCCGACATCCCGCTGCATGCGCTGGCGATGCACAAGAATCCGCGGACCGGCATCACACCGGAGCAGGACGGCAGGCGCGGCCCGGTGAAGTTTATCGAAGACTTGCGCGCGCGCGGCAACCAGGTCGCCTATGTCGGCGACGTCGTGGGTACCGGATCGAGCCGCAAGTCGGCGACGAACTCGGTGCTGTGGTTCACCGGCCAGGACATCCCGTTTGTGCCCAACAAGCGATTTGGCGGCGTGTGCCTGGGCGGCAAGATCGCGCCGATCTTCTACAACACGATGGAGGACTCCGGCGCGCTGCCGATCGAGCTCGATGTCGGTCAGATGGAAATGGGTGACGAGGTTGAATTGCGTCCCTACGACGGCCTGGCGCTGAAGAACGGCAAGGTAATCGCCGAGTTCAAGCTCAAGAGCGACGTATTGTTCGACGAGGTCCGTGCGGGCGGGCGAATTGCGCTCATCATCGGACGAGGGCTGACCGCCAAGGCGCGCGAGGCTCTGGGCCTGTCGCCGAGCACCTTGTTCCGCTTGCCGCAGAACCCGAGCAGAAGCAAGGCCGGTTTCACGCTGGCGCAGAAGATGGTCGGCCGTGCCGTCGGTCTGCCCGAGGGGCAGGGCGTGCGTCCTGGCACCTACTGCGAGCCGCGCATGACCTCGGTCGGTTCGCAGGACACGACGGGACCGATGACGCGCGACGAGCTCAAGGACCTGGCCTGCCTGGGCTTCAGCGCCGATCTGGTGATGCAGTCGTTCTGCCATACCGCGGCTTATCCGAAACCGGTCGACGTCAAGATGCACCATGAGTTGCCGGACTTCATCAGCAATCGCGGTGGCATCAGCCTGCGTCCGGGTGACGGCATCATCCACAGCTGGCTCAACCGCATGCTGTTGCCCGACACCGTGGGCACCGGCGGCGACAGCCACACCCGTTTCCCGATCGGCATCAGCTTTCCAGCCGGGTCCGGCTTGGTGGCGTTTGGTGCCGCGACGGGGGTGATGCCGCTGGACATGCCCGAGAGCGTGCTGGTGCGCTTCAAGGGCTCGCTGCAACCCGGCGTCACGCTGCGCGATCTGGTCAATGCGATTCCGCTTTATGCGATCCGGGCCGGCATGTTGACCGTGGCCAAGCAGGGCAAGAAGAACATCTTCTCCGGCCGCATCCTCGAGATCGAGGGCTTGCCGGATCTGAAGGTCGAGCAGGCATTCGAGTTGAGCGATGCGTCGGCCGAACGCTCAGCCGCCGGTTGCACCGTGCACCTGGACAAGGCGCCGATCATTGAGTACATCACCAGCAACATCGTCATGCTCAAGTGGATGATCGCCAACGGTTACAAAGATGTGCGCACCATCGAGCGGCGCATCCATGCGATGCAGTCCTGGCTTGCGAATCCGGTGCTGATGAAGGCCGATGCAGATGCCGTCTATGCTGCCGTCATCGAGATCGACCTGGCCGACGTGCACGAGCCGGTGGTGGCCTGCCCGAACGATCCCGACGACGTCAGAACGCTCGGCGAAGTCGCGGGTGCAGCCATCGATGAAGTGTTCATCGGCAGTTGCATGACCAACATCGGTCATTTCCGCGCCGCCTCCAAGCTGCTCGAGAACAAGCGCGACATCCCGGTCAAGCTGTGGATGGCACCGCCGACCAAGATGGATGCCAAGCAGCTGAGCGAGGAAGGCCATTACGGCGTGCTTGGCTCCGCGGGCGCCCGGATGGAAATGCCTGGTTGCAGCCTGTGCATGGGCAACCAGGCGCAGGTGAAGGAGGGCGCGACGGTGTTCAGCACCTCGACGCGCAATTTCCCGAACCGGCTGGGCAAGAACGCCAACGTGTATCTGGGCTCGGCCGAACTCGCGGCCATCTGCTCCAAGCTCGGGCGTATTCCGACCAAGGACGAGTACATGGCCGACATGGGCGTGCTCACGGCCGCCAGCGACACGATCTACCAGTACCTGAACTTCGATCGCATCGAGGAATTCACCGACGCGGCCGCGTCGCTCAAGGAGGGTGCGGCCGCCTGATCGTCGCCGCCGGCACGGCGCGGCGCCGCGGCCTGTTGTGGTTCAGGTTGGCGGCAGCGCCTGGTACTCGAAGTAATGCTGGAAGCAGTACACCATAGTGGACATCAGCGCAGTCGTACCGATCAGCATGGCGCAGATGACGGCCAGGATGGTCAGGCCGCTGGTTTTTCCAGCCTCGAACTCTGCATCCTGCGATGGGTTGAACCGGGCATTCCATTTTTGCCGGTCGGTCAGGCCGTAGATGATGGTGGCCAGCGCGCACACCGAGATCGCGATGCCCAGTAGCGGGACCAGCAGCCAACTCAGTTGGTCGTCGACGCCGAGATTGCGCGCGCGCAACACACCCATCGTGCCGATCAGGCTGAGCGCTGGAAGTAGCCATCCTGTCGCATCACGCCAGCCATGCAGGTAGAAGCGGTGCAGGCCGAGCAGGCCGCCGAGCAGGGCCAGCCAGGTGGCAAATGTCTTGTTTTTCATCGGTGTAGAGGTGATCGGGTGTGTCGCATATGGCGGCAGCGCGGCGGTGTGATGTTGTACCGCTCCCGGCGCGCCCCTCGCGGGTCGCCCGAGTGCGTGCCTTGGGGGATGGCAGCTTGCCGCTATATAATCGCCGGCTTCTCAGCGTGTTGCTGGTCAGGTGGCCATGTTACGTGTCTCAGCGCTGAAATTCCGGTGGAAAGTGATTTCTGCCACCCCCCGAAGGATAAATCATGGTCGTCATTCGACTCTCCCGTGGTGGTGCCAAGGCACGCCCGTTTTTCAACATCGTGGTTGCCGACAAACGCACCCGTCGTGATGGGCGTTTCATCGAGCGCATTGGCTTTTACAACCCGATTGCCACCGCAAACGAAGAGCGCATCCGCATTGCACAGGACCGCATGACCTACTGGAAGAGTGTCGGCGCGCAGGCTTCCCCGACCGTCGAGCGCCTGCTGGTGCAAGCCTCGGCCACGGCGGCGGCCTGAAGCCCGCTCCCGTGCCATGCCTGTGCTGGCGCGGGTCATTTCCCGGTCACCCATGGTGCTGGACCCGGTTGATCTCCCGCCCGATGCTGTCGAAGTGGCCCGCATCGGCGACGCCTGGGGCGTCAAGGGCTGGATCAAGGTCCTGCCCTTCAGTGCAGACCCGCAGGCGCTGTTTTCTTCCAAACGATGGTATGTGCAGCCGTCCGACAGGGGCCCCAAGGCTTTTGACGGAACGGCACTACTGCGCGTGCGAGAAGCCCGCGAGCACTCCGGCACAGTGGTTGCGCAGGTCGATGGTGTCGATGACCGCGACACGGCGCAGGCCTTGCGTGGCGCCCGCATCTTCGTGCAACGATCGAGTTTCCCGAGCACCTCTGCGGACGAGTACTACTGGGTTGATCTGATCGGCCTGGAGGTGGTCAACCGGCAGGGCGACTCGCTGGGCCATGTCAAGGAGTTGCTGCAGACTGCCGCGCAGGTCGTGCTGGTGCTGCGGTATCCGTGCGGTGATGCGTTGCTCGAGCGCATGATTCCATTCGTCGCGGTCTATGTCGATGCGGTCGATCTCGACGAGAAGCGCATCACGGTGGATTGGCAGGCCGACTATTGAACCGGTCCGTCCATGCGATTCGACGTCATCACGCTGTTTCCCGAGTTGTTCGGGCCGTTCTTGCAAGCCGGAGTGACCCGGCGTGCATACGAATCCGGCCTGATCGACGTGGTGCTCACCAATCCGCGGACATTCGCGTCAGGCAATTACCAGCGGGTCGATGACCGGCCGTTCGGGGGTGGGCCTGGAATGGTCATGCTGGCCGAGCCGTTGGCGCAAAGCCTGCAGCAGGTTCGCGCCACGCGCCAAGATGCCGCACCCATTGTGCTGTTTTCGCCATCAGGCTGCACCCTGGACCACATGCAGGTGCAGCGATGGGCTGCAAGCACAGGGGCGATCCTGGTCTGTGGACGTTACGAAGGGGTGGACCAGCGATTCATCGACGCGTGTGTCGACGAGCAGATCAGCCTGGGCGACTTTGTGCTGTCCGGTGGAGAAATCGCCGCCATGGCCTTGCTCGACGCAGTGGCCCGGTTGCAGCCTGGTGTGCTGGGCGACGCGGCCAGCCATCAGCAGGACAGTTTCAACACGGCGCTCGATGGCCTGCTCGACTGTCCGCACTACACGCGGCCGGAGACCTGGAAGGACGCGGTAGTGCCCGATGTGCTGCTGTCCGGGCATCATGGCAAGGTTGCACGCTGGCGGCGCGAGCAAAGCCTGCTGCTGACCCAGCGCCTGCGTCCTGAACTTATTGCGCGCGCCCGGGTGGCGGGGCGGCTGAGCCTGCAGGATGAAGACTGCCTGGCAAAGCGTTCACCTGGCGCCGGTTGAGCGGCGGCACTTTCTGACTATAATGCCAGGCTACCCGATCCTCTGTCTGGCCGTCATGCCGCGCTTTGCGCGAGCAGGTCCTGCGCGTCATGTCGACGCTGGCGCAAACACGATCATTTGAGGAAATCATGAATCTGATCCAAACCCTCGAGCAAGAAGAAATTGCTCGCCTCGGCAAAACCATTCCCGATTTCGCACCTGGGGATACCGTGATCGTCAGCGTCAAGGTCGTAGAAGGCACCCGCAAGCGCCTGCAGGCCTACGAAGGTGTCGTGATTGCCAAGCGCAACCGCGGCCTCAACAGCGGGTTCATTGTTCGCAAGATCTCCAGCGGCGAAGGCGTTGAGCGTACCTTCCAGACCTACAGCCCTTTGATTGCCGGTATCGAAGTCAAGCGCCGCGGCGACGTGCGTCGTGCCAAGCTGTATTACCTGCGTGACCGCAGTGGGCGTTCGGCGCGCATCAAGGAAAAGCTGGCACCGAAGAAGGTTGCAGCGAGCGCCTGATCCCAGCCGATCGCGCCGAAACCAGCCGCCTTCGCATCTGTGCCAGGCGGCTTTTTCGTTTCCGCACCGCACGCTTGTCCACCAATTCCAGCATCAACAGCTTGTCGAGCCTGCCCGGGTTTGATCCGCACACCGTGCCGGTCGTCGGCATCGACGTGCATCTGCCGCCGGTCCCGCCGGCCGACTTGACCTTGCCGGCGCTGCGCGCGCGTTTCCAGCGACCGGTGTCGTGGGAGCCGGAACTGCTGGTCGAACCCCGATTCACCGATCGATCCCCTGCGGCCGCCTCGGTGCTGGTGGCGATCGTGGAGCGCGACGAGCCCATGGTGCTGCTGACCCAGCGCACCGTGCATCTTTCGACCCATTCCGGGCAGATCGCCTTTCCCGGGGGCAGGCAGGATCCGCAAGACCACGATCTGATCGAGACCGCGTTACGGGAGGCGCATGAGGAGATCGGTCTGCAGCCTGAATTTGTCGACGTGCTGGGCACATTACCGATCTACCGGACTGGCAGCGCGTTTGTCGTCACCCCGGTCGTCGGGTTGCTGCGTGGAGGGTTTGCGTTTGCCCGCAATCCATACGAGGTCGATGAGATTTTCGAGGTCCCCCTGGCATTCCTGATGAACCCTGCAAACCACCGTCGCCATGCCGTCGATTGGAATGGCGTGCGTCGCGAGTGGTTATCCATGCCGTACCACGATGGTATCGCCGAGCGGTTCGTCTGGGGAGCGACCGCCGGAATGCTGCGCAACTTCTACCGCTTTCTCGCCGCACGATAACGGGACACCCTGTCGCTCGGCGGCGGCGCCGTGAAAGTATGATGCCGTCATGAGCTTCGTCGCCATCCTGATCGCACTGCTGCTGGAACAGGCGCGGCCAGTGGGCCGGAGCAACACGGTGCATGTCGGCCTGCGGGCCTGGGTCAGCTGGTGCGGACAGACCTTCGATGCAGGCAAGGAACACCATGCCTGGTTGGCCTGGACATTCGCGGTCTTGCTGCCGTCGTCCGCCGCATTGCTGGTCTACTGGCTGCTTGCCGTGCTGGTCGGTTGGCCTTTTGCCGTGCTCTGGAACATAGTTGTGCTGTATTTCGCGCTGGGCTTTCGGCAGTTCAGCCATCACTTCACCGACATTCGCGACGCGCTGGAGGCTGGTGACGAGCCGCTTGCGCGGGCGCTGCTGGCGCAGTGGCGACAGATGGATGCTACCGGCTTGGCCAGGAGCGACGTGGTACGGCAGGTGGTCGAACATTCCGTGCTCGCGGCGCACCGGCATGTGTTTGGCGTGTTGGCCTGGTTCTCCATCCTGGCTGCGCTCGGACTCGGGCCGCTGGGTGCTGTGCTCTATCGTCTGAGCGAGTTCGTTCCCCGTTACTGGGCGCGCGAAAAGGCTGCGCGGGTACGGCCCATCAGCGCTGCATTGCAGGGTGTTGCACTCACGATGTGGGCCTGGATGGATTGGCTGCCAGCACGGATCACGGCTGTCGGATTCGCCGTGGTCGGCAGCTTCGAGGATGCGATCGACAACTGGCGCAATTACGAGCGCCTGGGTTCAGCCACGAATGATGGTGTCATTCTGGCGTCCACGTCCGGAGCCATCAATATCCGGCTGGGGTCGTCGACCCAGCCGATTTCCCGTCCGGGCCCGGAGCAGCCCGATACCGGCGTGCATGCAGCTTCCTTTGCCAGTGACGTCGGAGGGGAGGCGGAGGTCGGCCACCTACGAGTCGTCGTCGGCCTGGTCTGGCGCACGGTCGTCATGTGGATGGTGCTGCTGGCCTTGCTCAGCCTGGCGCGTCTGCTTGGCTGATCTGGCAGCGAGCGCGCGATATGCGCCTCAGTAGCGTGACTGCGACAACTCGGCGAACAGCTCGGTGTAGATCCGGTATCGCTCCGGGCTGATGGCTGTCGCGTCCCCCTGGCTCTGGCAGGCTGCGATGACCGCGCAGCCAGGCTCGTGCAGGTGGGTGCAGTTGTAGAACCGGCAATCATCGGCATGGGCAGCCAGGTCGGGCATGTAACGCGCCAGCCGCATCGGGTCTATATGGCGCAAACCAAACTCCTGGAAACCCGGCGAGTCGATCAGCGCGCTGGTCTTGTCCGCGTCGATCCAGTACCAGGTTGTGCTGGTTGTCGTGTGTTTGCCGGCCCGCAGGGACTGCGACAACTCGCCGGTCAATACGTCCGCATGCGGCACCAGCCGGTTGATCAGCGTGCTTTTCCCGGCGCCTGACGGGCCCAGCACCAGCGTGGTCTTGCCATCCAGATGGCTCTTCAGCGCTGCCAGGTCCTGGTTCGATGCGTGCTTCAGAGCCACCGGCATGAGGGCATATCCCATCGCCCGGTACGGTGCAAGCCACTGCCAGGCACGCTCGAACGGCTCTGCGAGGTCGCGTTTGTTCAACAACACCAAGGGGGCAATGCCTTCGGCCTGGGCGGCTATCAGGGCGCGCGAGAGTTGCTGGTTCGAAAATGCGGGTTCGGCTGCGATCAGGATCAACACCTGATCCAGGTTGGCGGCAAACGACTTGGTTCGGATCTCGTCCTGACGGTAGAACAGGTTACGCCTGGGTTCGATCTTCTCGATCGTGCCTTCGTCGCGCGATTCCCGCCACAGCACCCGGTCGCCGACCACACCCTGGCTCTTCTTGCCACGCGAATGGCAGATGACGCGTTCGCCCGATGCCGCCTCGACCAGAAAATGCCGACCGTAGTTGGCAACGATCAGCCCCTCGCGGATTGCGGCGCCATCCGTCAAGCGGACACCTTGCCCAGGAACATCACGACAGCAAGGCGTCCACGGCGGCGGCGCAGGTGAAGTCGCTGGCCGATATGCCGCCTACGTCGTGGGTGTTGAAGCGCACCACGCAGCGGTTGTAGCTCACGTGCAACTCCGGATGATGGTCCGTCGCGTGGGCACGGAAAGCGATGGCGTTGACGAAGGCCATCGTCTCGTAGTAGTTGGCGAACCGGAACGTCTTTTCGATTGCGACGCCCGACCCCTCGCCATGCAGCGTCCAGCCCTCGAGCTGGGCCAACTGGCTGACAATCTCGGTTGCGCCGAGCGCATGCCGCTGCACCTTGGACCAATCCGTCTTTTTCATCATGCTTGTCATCGCGAACTCCGTGGCCTCAAGCGGCCATGCGCGCCAGACGTTCGGTGGCGGGCGGATGTGAATAATAGAACCTGACGTAGACCGGGTCCGGCGTCAGTGTTGCTGCATTGTCCTCATAGAGCTTAAGCAGCGCCGTGGACAGGTCAATGCCGCTGGTCTGCTCCACCGCGTAGGCATCTGCCTCGAACTCGTGGTTGCGCGAGATCTGCGCGAACACCGGTGCCACGAACTGGCTGAATGCCGGAATCACCAGCAGGAACAGCAACAACGCCAGCGCATCGTTGGCCGCACCGTCGAGCATGTTCGGGCGCACGCCCAGCGCGGTGTAGAACCATGCCTGGTCCGACAACCATCCCAGCAACGCAAAACCTGCAAGGCTCAGCACAGCCATCGACACGATGCGCTTGATGATGTGGCGGTGCTTGAAGTGGCCCAGTTCATGCGCGAGGACCGCGTCCACTTCGGCTGGCGCTAGCTTGGCCAGCAAGGTGTCGTAGAACACGACCCGTTTGGCCGCGCCGAATCCGGTGAAATAGGCGTTGGCATGGGCGCTGCGTCGGCTGCCGTCCATCACGAACAGGCCCTTGGCCGCAAAGCCGCAGCGTTGCATCAATGCGGTGACGCGGGCCTTGAGGGCTTCGTCTTCCAGCGGCTTGAACTGGTTGAACAAGGGTGCGATGAAGGTCGGGTAAATCATCAACAACAGCAGGTTGAAGCCCATCCAGACGCCCCAGGCCCAGAACCACCACAAGCTACCGGCAGCGCCCATCAACCACAGTATCAAGGTGGCGATCGGCAGCCCGATGGCGACACCGATCAGCGTCGACTTGAGCAAGTCGGCCAGCCAGAGCCGCGCGGTCATCTTGTTGAACCCGAATCGTGCTTCGATGCCGAAGGTCTGGTACAGGCCGAACGGCAACTCGATGAGGGCGCCGATCAGCACGAAGACAGCCAGCAGCGCCAGTTGCTGCGCCATGCCCGGACCGATCTGGCGCATCAGCACCGTGTTGAGCGCGTCCAGACCACCAA
>Ga0105046_10004350_pt1 | contig 22548 bp, 17 predicted proteins | sample MAT03_FD_78385 | JGI IMG/M metagenome (GOLD analysis project Ga0105046, IMG submission 78385) | Freshwater microbial communities from Lake Fryxell liftoff mats and glacier meltwater in Antarctica - MAT-03 (megahit assembly) | ecosystem: Environmental > Aquatic > Freshwater > Ice > Liftoff...
CGTCCCACATCGAGCAATCGGAGTTCCTCGAGAGTTTGTCCGACAACAGGCTTGTCCACGCCGGCCGTGCGCTTGGTGTCCTTGTCGTGAATGACGACGATCTTGCCATCCTTGCTCAGGTAGACATCGAACTCCGCGGCATCGGCCCCCTGCTCCCAGGCGATCTTGATGGACGCCAGCGTATTTTCAGGCGCATCGTGCGATGCACCGCGATGGCCGATGATCTCCACGGGTGTTCCCCAGAGAGGTGCGAAAAGAAGAAGTGTGGTGCCGAGTGCAAGTCGATGGAACATGTGCGCTCGTCGAGAGGAGGATTTTTACTGAGGCATCTTATCGACTTGCGAGCGTGTTCGATCGGCAATCAGAGCCGCGCACGTAGCGCAGCGGAGTAAGCGTCAGGCGGTCGCTCGCTTACTCCGCTGCGCTGCGTGCGCGGCTCTGATAAGTTCTCATTCTTCTCGGCGCGCAAAAAAACGGGCGACCCGTTGGGTCGCCCGCTAAACGAGATTTCGTCTTCGACTCAATCTTCCATCATCTTTTTCAATTCGAGACGGTAGCTGGTCGTGTTGCCGTTGCCGGTGACGAGGTACTTGCCATCCTCGCTGAATGCTAGCGATTGCACGGCGGCGTCGAATTGGCGGGCCACGACCACACGGCCAGTCAGCACGTTCCACACGCGGATCGTGCTGTCATCGCCGCCGGAGACGAGCCAACTGCCATCGGGCGAGAATGCCACGGCGTTGATTCGGTCGTGATGACCCGGCAAGTCGAAGACCTTTTCTTGATTCTCGAAGTCCCAGACCACTACCGATTGGCCTTGTTCGCTGAAGGTGCCGGCCGCAAGGTAGCGACCCTTGGCGTCGAAGGCGATGGCGGTCACGCCGGCATCGAGCGTCAGAAGTTTGTCGCGGGCTTCCAGATCCCACACACATAAGGCCCCTTCGGCCCCGGAAGTGGCCAGCCAATCGAGTCCGCCCACCGCCACGTATTTTCCGTTCGGATGAAACGCGACTGCTTCCAGCGTGCAATTGTCGGCAGCTTCCGGGATGACTAGCGTTGCTTCCGCCACACCGAGCTTCCATATCCAGAGCAATCCATCGGTGACGCTCGCGGTTGCGAGCAACTGGCCATCGGCCGAGAAGGCCGGCGAGCCGATCGGTCCGCGTGTGTGCGAGAGAGTCTGAATCACCTTGTTGCTGGCCACGTCCCAGATCTTTGCTTCGAGAGTGGGACCAGTTGTTGCTAGTCGCTTGCCATTCGGAGTGACAGCAACGAAATAAACCGGCTCGCTATTATTGGTCGGCCACGCTCGGTCGCCACTCCCGACATTCCAGGCTTGCAACAAGCTGCCGCCCGTGCTGAACAAGGTGGAACCGGCGACAGCAATCGTGTTGCGGGCACTCGGGTTCGGACCTGCGACCAGCTTGCCAGTCGACATGTCCCAGATGTGGACGACTCGATCCGCACCGGCACTGGCCAGTCGAGTTCCATTCGCATTGAACGCGAGGGCTCGAATCTCGTCCGTGTGTCCATTCAAGACGAAAGTTTGCTTGGCACGACGGGGGTCTTCCCACACATGAATGATGAAATCCGAATCGGCACAGGCGAGCAGTTTGCCATCCGGAGTAAACGCGACGGTGTTCACTTGGTCCGAGTGGGCATTGAGCAGCATCGAAGGATCATCGGTTCCTGGCTCCCAGACGCGGGCCGCGGTATCCCAGCCCGCACTGACCAGGAACGATCCGGATGGATGCCAAGCCAAACTCGGCACGCGATCCGAGTTGCCTCGCCATTCGCGAACGCGGTTCTTGGAACGAATATCCCAGACGCGAATCAGGTGATCGTCGCCGGCACTCGTCAGCTGAAGTCCGTCGGCCGAGAAGGTCAGGGCTGAAATTGCATCATCGTGGCCCTCGACTTCTCCCGCTGGCTTCAAGCTGGGTAAGGCCCACAGCGTAATTCGGCCGTCGTCATGTCCGCTGGCCAAGAGTTTGCCATCGGGAGAGAATGCAAAGCTCGTCACCCAGGACTCGGCCGGAGCCCGGCCCAGTTCGGTGGTGTTAGCCGTATCCCAAAGGGCAATCTCATTTGTGCCCGAGACGAGCAGCGAAGCATCGCGGTTGAAGGTCCAAACATCCTCGATGTCCGAAAGGTATTCGCGTTCGAGCAGTCGGCCATCCGGTGCCCAGTGACGCAAAATCCCCGCTTCCTCGATCGTCCAGAGGGTATCATCCGGTGCATAGCGGAGTGCCAGCACTTCGCTTTCCGTATGGAAGAGCGGCTCGCCATAGGTTCGATCGACAAACGCGGGCTGCGCGCTGTAGTCGGTGACGAGATGGGACAACAAGGATGCGGAAGCGTTCATAAAGCAGTATGTCCGATGGTGCCGACCGGTCCGATCAACCGAATCATTCGGGTCTTATGACTGGCCTTACCTTAGCTGGTTTTCGGAACGTTGGGAAGAATCATTACACTCTAGTTCACGATTTTTCCCTGAGCGTAGAACCAGACGGTGCCCCAACTCACGTATGTTCAGCCACCTGGCGAATTTAACGATTAGGCAAGTCGCGAGGGCTTTTTGGCGTGCAAGCGGGAGATTTTAGTCCCTATTCGAACAACCTGCCTTGCTTCATCCGGCCATCGGTAAAGTGGTCTGCCGATAGGCCAGCGCGACCTTCGCCGTAGCCTAGTCGACGTTTGTGCAGTTTGAACATTTTCGAGAACAGATCTGCCCACGGGCCCTCGCCCCGCATCCGCGAACCGAAACGTGGGTCGTTGAGTTTTCCATCGCGAAGTTCGCGAAGCCGGTTCAGCACCCGTTCCTTTCGATGAGGATAGTGCTGGTCTAGCCAGGCCAGGAATAGATCCTTCACCGCGAACGGCAGCCGCAACATGACATAGCCAGCGGACCTCGCACCGGCCTCATATGCGGCCTTCAGGATCGAAGGGGCTTCATGATCAGTCAAGCCGGGGATAATCGGTGCGACCATGACGCCAACGGGAATGCCCGCCTCGGCCAACTCGCGAATCGCACGCAGACGTGCCTGTGGTGTCGCCGCTCGGGGTTCAAGATTTCGGGCGAGTTCGGCATCGAGTGTGGTGATCGACAAATACACGGCCACCGCGTTAAACATTGCGAGTTCGCGCAGCACGTCGATATCGCGCGTGACCAGGGCATTTTTGGTTACGATGCCAACGGGGTTACGAAACTCCGCAAAGACCTGCAAACAGCGGCGTGTAAGTTGCAAACGTCGTTCAATCGGCTGGTAGCAATCGGTGACGCCACTCATCGAAACGGTTTGTGGCACCCACTTCGGCGAGAGCAAGTCTTGCCGCAATAATTCCGGCGCATCCTCTTTCACGAAGATTTGCGATTCGAAGTCCAGCCCTGCGGAGAGACCGAGATATTCGTGGCCGGGACGAGCGTAGCAATAAGAGCATCCATGCTCACATCCCCGATAGACGTTGAGCGAGTAATCGAACGGAATGTCTGGGCTATCGTTTTTGGTGAGAGCCGATCGAGCTTCGTCGCGAAAGAAACGCGTCCGTGGAGCGGGGTCTTCCTCCTCGGTCCAGCCAGGAATGGCCTCGCGATAGAGTGGAATGAAACGATTTGGCGGATTGGACGACGAGCCTCGGCCGCGAATGGGATCAATTGTGAACACACGAACAGTATACGGGCGGAAGCCGATTGTTCAAAAGTACACTCATTTTTGCCGAGATGGTGGCAAAATATTTCGGAACTTTCCTGACAGTCGCTCATTCCAATACCGTAGCCTGCCGTCCTGCCGCACTCGAAAGCGGCTCGTGTTTCAATTAGCTGACTTTGAATCTCTTCACGGACTGATCATGGAAGTGAAGCTGGTCGTACTTGATGGCGATCAACGAGGGTGTGAAATTCCCTTGCCAGAAACGGTATTTGTGATTGGCCGCAACGCCCGTTGTCACCTCCGCCCTCATTGTCCGTCGGTCAGTAAACTTCATTGTGCAATCGCTTCCTGGGCCGGCCTCGTTCGCGTTCAGGATTTGAAGAGCCGCAACGGCACCTTGTTGAATGGCGATCGGATTGCCGGCGAGGTCGCAGCCAAGGACGGCGACCGTTTGCAGATCGGCACCTTGAGCTTCGAGTTTCGCATCAAAGTTCTGACCGGTTCTCCCGTGGTTCCGCCCATCGAGCCAGAGCAGGTTGAGTGGTTGCTGGAGGAAGAGCCCGACACGCAGGTGCTATCGAACGGCAGGCAAACGGAGATGCTGCCCGCTCTCACGGTCGACGATCTTGAACCGAGAGTTTCAGGCAATTCACTTCGGGAGCGGAAGAAGCATCGCAGCAAGGCCGTCTCGGCCGGTCAGAATTTTCGCGATTATTTTGAATTGAGGAAGTCATGATCCAAACCGTTGGGGGAAGAGTCCGACGTCACATCCTTGGACTGAAGGCCGCCTAGTCCGTAACAATTTCAATTCACGAAACGCGCCTCGAAGAATCCGGTAGCCACTCGATGTCCAAGCGCTATAGCCCTTTGATGCAACTCACCCTCGCCCGGGTGCGCGAGTTCTACCGGGAACCGGCCGCGGTTTTTTGGGTGTACGTCTTCCCGTTGTTGATCGCCGTCGCATTGGGCATCGCTTTTCGCGAAAAACCGATCGAGAAAATCACTGTTGACGTTCGAACCGATGCCGGGCCTGATGTCGCAGTTCAAGCTCTCAAGACCAAGCTCGCTTCGTCCGAACAGATCGAGCTGCGCGAGGTGTCTGGCGACGAATGGATGAAGAGCCTGCGATCCGGGAAGACGGATTTGGTCGTCGTACCGCTCGCAACCGGCATGTTCGAAATCTGGGATGAACCGAACCGCCCGGAGAGTGTACTGGCCCGACATGCCGTTGAGAGCGTTCTCAATCGACCGGCCACGGGTGCTCCACAATTCAGCGAACACCACGGCGAAGAGACTGGCAATCGCTACATCGATTTTCTTTTGCCCGGTTTGCTCGGGATGAATCTGATGGGAGGCGGTCTTTTCGGCGTGGGCTTCGTGCTCGCGGACATGCGCATTCGCAAGCTCCTCAAGCGTTTTCTTGCAACGCCGATGAAGCGGAGCGACTTTCTCCTGTCGGTGATGCTCAGCCGAATTTTGTTCACGGTTCCCGAAGTTCTGGTTTTGTTGCTCTTCGGCTGGCTGGTGTTCGATGTGAAAAATCATGGGAGCTTGTGGTCGCTCGTATTCCTGATCGTGCTGGGGGCGGCGACTTTTGGCGGCATGGGGTTGCTTGTCGCAAGCCGGGCCAAGACCATCGAGACCGTTTCGGGATTGATGAATCTGGTCATGCTGCCGATGTGGGTTCTCTCCGGTGTCTTCTTCTCGGCCGAACGATTTCCCGAAGCTGTTCAGCCTGCGATCAAGCTGCTGCCGTTGACGGCCATGAACGACGCCTTGCGGGCAGTCATGCTCGAAGGAAAATCGCTTGTGGAAGTAGGCCGGGAGATCGGTATCCTAGCCGTTTGGGGCGTGTCATCGTTCGCGATTGCCCTCAAGATATTCCGTTGGCAGTAATTGTTGATTCCGTCCGGACCAGAACCGAGGCCGACCGCGTGGCAAGTCGCACACCCCGAATGAGCCAGATCGAGGCCCTCTTGGCCGATGACCCGCAAGATTCTTTTTTGCGCTACGGGCTGGCCATGGAATACGTCTCCGCAGGCGATGAAAGCACGGCAGCGGATTTGCTGCTAAAGGTTGCGAATGAGTCGGCTTACGTGCCGGCTTTTCTTCAAGCGGGACAGGTTTTGTCTCGCCTAAACCGATTTGAGGAGGCGTGTGAGATTCTACGAAATGGAGTTTTAGCTGCGAAGAAAGAGGGAAATTCCCATGCAGAAGGCGAGATGGCAGGTTTACTCTCCAGTCTGGAGTGAAAGAGCGTGCCTGAAAATCTTGCCGAGTTTCTCCGAATTCTGTGGGCGCAAGTGGCAAAGTCGTCGAATATGTCAGACAAGGTAAAGCGTCTGGCTTTTAACGAAATCTACTTTATCTGGGTGCTGTTACAAGAATTTTCGTTGCAGGATCGGTATCTTTGGTGTTCGATAGAATAACGGTTGAAAGCCGTCTATACTTTGCCATCGGCATTTCGAGATGGATGCCCCTTGTGTTGCTATGACATGCCTGGACGTCAGGAAGTATTGCGAGTTCGATCAATCGGTTCAAACGCGGGCCCCATGTAGGGAGTTGTCCGCGAGTAAGTATAGCTGAGCAGAATTGGATCCCGAGGTACCGCGATGAGCCAACGCGAAGGGCTGGAAACGGAGGGGGCATTCGTACCGCCTTGGCCGTCGAATAGCCGTTCGTTGGCAGCTACCTTAAGTCATTCACCACAGCAGAGTTCACACGTCGACGTGCTTGCCACAACTACTCTACCGCCCTCGTCTGCCTTCGATCCAGCCAATCGAACCAGTGGCTTATCGCAATCTCCGAACCCGCAATTGGAGACTGCATCGCGACTGATCGTGAAACAGGCTTTCGCGGATTGTCTGTCCGCCAGCTCGCTGTGCGAGCCAGTTCATCTACATGATGCGGCACTGGACGATTACCAGCGTGATGCGGTTGCCCGTGCGATTAGCTGTTTTGATCTGTTCGTGATTCACGGCCCGACAGGTTCCGGTAAGACCCGAACAGCTGTCGAGATTGTCCGTCAGTTTGTTAACCGTGGCCAGCGGGTACTCTTTCTTTCGACGGAAGCTGCACAAGTCGATGGACTCCTTCCTGCCCTGTCCAAATCCCTGTCTCTCGTTCGTCGCCTCGATTCATCCGAATCAATTGAGCACCTACCTAACGATATTGCGGCGTTAACTCTCGGCCGGCGCCAGGACTCCATTCGCACGAATCTGAAGAAACAGGCATTCGACTGTCTCGCGGCCGCCGAAACTAGACTTCGGCGGGCGGAATCGATGTCGAAGACGTGGGATGAACTCGCCGCTGTGCGAGGGAGAATCGAACGGCGCAGTGCCGAACATGCAGCGCTGCTTGAGCGTCAGCAATCCTTGCCGGATGAGGTTCAGCGCGAGGCGGAATCGAATGTGGAGCCTGCTGCATACTACGTTCAGCGACTCCGGGGAGCTATTGCCTCCCATGCCCGACGGCTTGCCATGGCCGATGCCGCCCAAGGGGAATCAACTGCTGCGAAAGCCGAGGCGCATCAGCGATTGAAGTCCGCCGAGAGTGACTGTCATAATCTGCTTCCCCAGGCCGAGGCTGTGGAGCAAGGTCGTTGGTATACGCTGACTTACTGGAAGGCGCGAGGCGACGCGACACTTCCAACCCGATTGACGGAAGCCCAGGCTCAATTAGCGGCCGCCCAGATGACGCTAGCAGAGCTCGACCTACGAGAGCAAAAGCTCGCGGCCGATCGTCGGCAAGTCGACGATGAATTCTCGGCTGAACGTTCGCGCATGACCGAGTCGGAAGTCGCTCGACGAACTGCTGAATTGGATGAACGCCTACAAGTGATCGAGCGAGAACGGCCTGCCGATGACCAAGCCGAAAAGGAACTCGTCGCGCGACTGGCGGCATCAGGATTGCGATTTGAAGATGGTCGAGGCGGTTTCGCTGCTGAACTCGATGCTGCTCGCGAACACGAACACATGGCACGGACGAAGCATGAAGAGCTTTCTGCCCGCTTGGAGGATTTGGTTCGCGAAGAAATACAGAAGATTCTGGTGATTGCAGGTCCGATCGCCGGAATCGCAGGCGACCTGGAACTTACCGAGTCCTTTTCGTTCGACGCGGTCATCATTGACGATGCCCATCGCCTGTCCGAAAACGATTTTCACGCGGCCGCTGGGCTGGCACGCAAGTGGATCCTCCTTGGCCAGCCGACTGAAATGGCCACTGGCCGCCAGCGTGCGCCTCGCCCTGATCTGTTGGCAAGGCTGGCGAATTCCCTGCCGCACGATGTGTGGGTCCGCGAAGGCACCCGCCTGATTTGTCGGCTCTCGGCCGTTCGCGGCGCGGATCGCCGTCGGCTCGAATGCGAACCCGTCGCAGATGCTCCCGACATCGAACTCCGATTGTTCAATCCTTTGGACGGCACCCCAACTCTCGCGGAAGTCGTTTTCCCCGATCGTATCGAAGCTTCGGCCGCCCGCGAGTATGTGTTTCGTGAACTTGGTGAAGTCACCTGCCAACCGCGGACCCGAAGCGCGGTCTGGGAGACGAATTCAGAAGGCATGATCGCCCGATTTGGCCCGTTGGATTCCGAGGCCAAGTTGGCAGAGGTCGGCTCGGGCGTGCAGGAGGAAGTTTCGGATCTTGAGACCCGTGCAATCCACTTTGGTCCCGAATGGTCACTCGAACAAGCGCGGGAGTGGGCAAGCGAGAATGTGGGCCGTCGCGATCCTGGCCGACTGGCTACTTTAAGCAAACCCTACCGGACATGCCCGGGATTAGCCAACTGGCTGAATCGAGCATTTGCCACGGGTTTCGCACTTTCGCCTGTCACCGATCAGACGCCACACGTGGAGTTCTTGGCCGTCCCCGACATCGACACGCGGCGCCGACGCGAACCGCAGAGAAGCCCCGCCCGCACGGGCGGCGCGGGATACGAAATTGACCTGGCCGATCCACGACAGCGGGCAGCCCTGCCTGCTGAATTTCAGGACTTGCCGAACAGTGGGTTCGTGAATGTTCCGGAAGCCCAGGCATTGATCCGCTACCTGGAAGCCCACCCTTCCGCCGGCTTGGCGATCACGTCTCCCTTCCCGACTCAGGTTTCCGTTCTTAGTCGATTGGCCGGTCGCTCCGCACGGCTGTCCAGAGTGCCGGTTCTCGATTCGGTTGTGGCCGCCCGGCACGAATGTGATCTCCTGGCAGTCAGCCTGACGAGAAGTCACGTTGCAAGGGCCGTGACCTTTGGCGAAACTCCTTCGATCTTGGCTGGATTGCTCTGTCGGGCACGCAAAAAATTGCTGCTGGCCGGCGATCCAGGGACACTCGCCCGGCGTTTACAATGGGAAGGGCCCGTAGATCATCTCGACGCGGCGGAAGCAGCCCGCGAGCGAGATTGGGTTGCAGCCTTGGCGGACTGCCCACGCGTGGCACATCCGCGGCAAAGGCAATTCGCGGAACATTCTCGAACTTGATTGAGAGAAATGGTGGGCTCCGCAAAGCCTATGCCCACCCTACAACGCTTCATCCCACTCGTCGCAACAAGTAGCCGGCTGGATCTACTTCGTCCCGCAAGAGCCTTAATTCCTCCTCCGTCGGCTTGGCCGTTTCCTGAACATTCTCAGCCTCCCCCAGATTAAAGCCAGTCGCGGACTGCACGTGAGACACTGATATCCCCGGATGCACGCTTAATACCCGCATCCGACGCGTCTCCGGATGAAAATCGAGTATCGCTAACTCCGTGATGACGCGATAGGGGCCCGTTCCTTTGGGCAACCCGGCCGCCTCGCGGGCACCGGGTCCGCTGAGGTAGCCGGGCGAGGTTAGAAAATCGAGTTTCTCCACAAATTTCTTTGCGTCGTGCCGCATGACGATTAACGTGCGCCAGCAGAAGGATGCCAGGTCGCACGCCCCCCCGCTGCCGGGGAGTCGGACTTTCGGCTTCTGATAGGTTCCGCCAATCAGAGTCGAGTTGAGATTTCCAAACGGATCAATTTGAGCACCGCTTAGAAACGTGTAGTCCATCATTCCACGCTGGCAGAATTGCATGACGTCCGCCATGCTCGTGGCCATCACGGCCCGATGAAATGTTCGCGAATCGCCGACGCTGATCGGCATGGTCGGCAACTGGGGGGCTACCCCGCCCGCCTCGAAGCAGATGACGAGGTTCGGAGCGTGCGTTTTCTGGGCCAGCATGGCTGCCGCGCATGGAAGCCCCGTTCCGACGGCCACGGTTCGCCCGTCTTCCAGCACCCGGGAAGCACAGGCGATCATCAATTCAATGGGAGTGTAAGTCACGTTTGGCCTCGCGAAATGTTGGCAGCTTTATCGCCTACGGCAAAATACTATTTGACGAACACAACCAAAGCGAATGGAGAGGTTCACCCTTTTTCGCAATCGCCATGCAAAGTGGCACTTCGTTCCAAACCATTTGTTTGCCCAATCATTCGGCTCTGGTCGAGGTTGTTTGTCCTAACTTGGCGATGGAGGGCATTCTATTCAGGTTCAGGCCGCACATTTTTGGGACGTCGAACTCGTGCTGTGCCACATCTTAGTTCTTGGGCAGTCGAAGCCTCAGCCGTGACAAAGCACGAATGGCCTCTTTCATATCTTGGGCGAACGAGGCCAATAACCACTTGTCAACTGAGCTAATATTTCTATTATAGAAATATCTGAAACCCGAACCATTCGCTTGCTGTGCCTTCTCTCTCTCGGAATGCTTCCGAACTTCACTCACTCGTGCAGGAGTTCCTGCAACGCTTTCGGGAGGTCGATGCGACGAACGCCAACGGCCCGCAAGCTGATTTGAGCATGCAGGAACTGCGAGTTGTGGAACGCCTCGGCGACGTTCGATCAACGATGATGAAGGAACTCGCCGAGTACATGCCGTTGGCCGTAAACTCGGTGACGAGCCTGGTTGACAATCTCGAAAAACGGGGACTGGTGCGACGCAATCGTTCCATGGAGGATCGCCGGGTTGTGAATGTGGAACTCACGGACGACGGGCAGGAAGTTTATCGAGCGGCCGTGAACGAGAAACGCTCGCTCCTAACGCGGATGCTCGGAAAGTTGAACGCGGACGAGCGCGAAGTGTTCATGACGTTGTTCCGCAAGATTGCTCGTGCAGGGCAGTAGAAGTGTAGCCATCACTCTCCGAGCTTGTGAAAAAATGCTCACGCAAAGGCGCTAAGACGCAAAGAGACACCAAAAACATGGCATTTCTTGCCTTTTCTTTGCGTCTTCGCGGCTTTGCGTGAGCCGGTTTTGTTTTCTTCACAAGCTCTCCGCGTGATGGTGCATCATTTGGAGTCTGAACAGTGGTTTCGTTCAAACGCAAATGGCTCATCATCGGCTTGGTTGCCGTCGTTGTGGTCGGGGGGCTTGCGGTCGCGAGCAAGATGGGCGGCTCGAAGGCCGAGCCCAAGGCGAAACTGGATTCAGCCACTGAGCCTGTCGTCGTCACGGTCGAGCCGGTCACGGCGCGCCCCGTTCGCCGAACCGTGTCGGCCGTCGGTTCACTCTGGGGTTGGGAGGAAGTGCCAATCACGCCGAAGGTCGAAGGCCGGGTGGTTCGCGTTCATAAGTTCGTCGGCGATGTGGTTCAACCCGGCGACGTCCTCTTGGAAATCGACCCGACGGATTTTCAACTCGCGGTGCGTGAGGCGGAGCGCGGTCTTGAACTCGAATTGTCTCGCCTGAACCTCACGATTCCGCCAACGAAGGAATTCAATTTCACAGAACTGCCGAGCATTGCGCGGGCACAGGCCCTCGAAAAGCAAGCTCGATCCCGAGCGAACCGTTTGAAATCCAGCCCGAGGACGACTGTCACCGAGGAAGAAATCCAGCAAGCAATGACCGATGTCGATGTCGCGGTCTCGAATGTTCGCCAGGCAGAACTCGAAGCGCGAGCCACGCTGGCATCCGTGCGATTTCGAGAAGCCGCACTGAAATCTGCACAACAACGCCTGGCGGATACGAAGATTCTCGTCCCGCCGCCGAATAGTTCGCCCGATCCGGGTGTGCCGCCAGCCAAGGAATATGTCATCGCGTTTCGCAAGGTTAGTGCGGGCGAAACCGTTCGCATCATTCCATTGACCGACGCACCGCCCTTGTTTCGCCTCGTGATCGAACAGCCCCTCAAGCTTCAGCTAACGCTGGCCGAGCGACAGCTTGCCGAGGTGAGGGTTGGCCAAACCGTGGAGCTGGATATGGAGGCCTATCCCAAAGACCGATTCACTGGCACCATCTCGCGAATCAATCGAACCATCGAACGGTCCAGTCGAACGTTCTCGGTCGAGGTCGTGGTGCCGAACGAGGATCGCCGGCTGAGTGCCGGCAGTTTCGTGAAAGCAACCATCGTCACAAAGGTGGAAGACAAAGCACACACCGTGCCCGAGGAATCGCTGGTTCAGTTTGCGGGAGTCACAAAGGTCTTCGTTCTAGAGGGTGGAATAGTCCGCGAAGTGGTAGTGAAAACAGGCATCGCGTTGATTGTGACCGAAGGGAGTCGCAATCGCACCTGGCTGGAAGTCGAAGGCGACCTGCCTGCGGGAGCCCAGGTGGTAACGAGCGGCCAAACTCGGCTGGCAAATGGAGTGAACGCAAAGATTCGCTGAGAGGGTAGTAGATCAAGCCATGCCGCTGCGATCTTCGAATTGCCAAATCGCGAACAGACGCACGTCGTCAGGCGTTTAGACGAGAGTGGGCGTCCTAGTTGTCAATTCAGGCGGAGAATTCTCAGTAAGGAACGCTTGCCGGAAGTATCTTGGAGAGTGTAATGTGATGAAGAGGAAGGAGAGGGAGAATGACCGCAAGTCCGCCGATCACAATTTTGCCGAGCACCCCGCTTGTGACTGCCGAGCAGTTTGGCCGAATGCCGAACGACGGCACGAAAACCGAGTTGGTCCGAGGGAGGATCGTACGCATGCCGGTTCCTCTCCCTTATCACGGGTTCGTTTGTGGCCGAGCATTTCGCTACCTTGACCGTTACGCCGAGGAGAATCAATCGGGCACCGCATTCAGCAATGATTCTGGTGTGATCACGGAGCGCGATCCAGACACGGTCCGCGGGGCGGACGTTTCCTACTATTCGTTCTCACGACTTCCGGTTGGAAAAATAGCTCAGTTAGAGTACTACGAAGTCGTCCCAGAACTCGTTGTCGAAGTCCGTTCCCCAAGTGACCGCTGGCAGAAGATCTTGAAAAAGGTCAGCGAATATCTCTCGGCTGGAGTGTCAGTCGTTGTGGTGATCGATCCATCGAGCAATTCCGCGAACGTCTATCGGGATGAAGGCTCTCCGCAGACGTTCGGCCCGAATGACACGCTGACTATTCCCGACCTGTTGCCCGGCTTCAGCGTCCCCATCGCGAGATTCTTCCAGTAGCGAACTCAGTCATCCTTCAATTTCGCCTTCAGCAAGATCTCGAACGACTTGAAGAATTTCTCCACGTCGGCCGGCTTGGCTTTCCCCTTCTCCGCGATGACGATCTGCTGGAACAGGCGGCCATTCGCCATGACGACGCGATGATGAAATTCGGTATTCTTTTCTTCGCGTGTGAACACAATCCCCGGGTGCCCGTTTTGCGTGTAGTCTTTCAACCCTTTCGGCTCCTTCTGATTCTTACCTACCGCATCGAGCACCGCTTTGGCGTCGATCTTGCTTGGATCGGCCCCACCGAAGTCCGTGGTCGCCACCACGAAATTCAGCGTGTTCTGATCCCTGGCAACGGTCCACTGAACGGTGCTGTCGCCGCGAGGGTTCTTGCTGAGTTCGTCCTTGGGCACACCAGGAAAATCGACTTTGAACGAGCCATCCTTCGGTTTGAACTGCGCCCATTCGCCCGGGCCAACAAGCCAAGTGACCGTCGGAGCTTTCGCAAGTTCTTTCGCGTCCGACTCGGCGGACTCGATTGCTTCGATTGCCCCGGAAACATTGAACACAATTTTCCCCTGCTTGTCGCCAACGCCATATTTACCTTCGCCCTTTAACCCTGCCTTCAGGAGGGCCTTCACCTCCGTGCTGCTGGCGTCGATCGGCATCTCGATGGTTCCTGACATGGAGAAGATGGCCGGCGGATCGAACTTCAAGAGGATCGGCTCATTCGACTCCGTCAGCATCAGCTTGAGGTCGATCTCGAACGTGCCGACTTTTGATGTCCCCTTCATCGTGACCTTGCTCAGCTTGGCCGTCAGGACCGACTTGGACTCATCGACAATAAAATCCATTGCCCTGGCAATAGGCTTGGGATCGAGCTTCCAAGTTTCACCGATTTTAACCGGCTTCTTGGGGTCCAACTGTTTCATGATTTCGTCCGACTCCGATGGCTTGTTGGCCGCTCGAAACAGCTTCTCCTGGTCTTTCGCGTCAATTGTGCCCTTGCCTTCCACGCCGATGCGAAACTTACCGTCGGCCTGCTTTTCGAAAAGTAGCGACTTCCCCTCATACGAGTAAGCGGTTGTCTTGCCATCCTCGGTGTTCTTGGCCTTCTGGACCTTGCGGATGAACTTCGTGGGATTGCCGGACTTGTCCGCTTCGAGCACGATCTCCTGTGAGACGGACTCGGCTCCACCGGGGGAAATTTCCTTAAGCACTTTGCCATCGGCGTCAAGAATTTTGGTTGTTCCGGTGTCCTTGTGTGTGTCCGTACTGGTCCGGGACTTGCCGGGCTCAACCTTGAGTTTCAATTTGATCGTGTGCATCTCCTGGGCAGATCCCACGGAGTTTGCAAGCGTGACGACGAGTGCTGAAAGGATGAAACGCATGGGGGCTCCTTGCGAGGGAGAGGTCGAGGTTGGTGTACGTTGATGCTCTAAAATTTCGGCATGCGGCCCGCGGTCACGTCCGCTTCCCATTCGTGCAAAAGAGGCCAATCGACGGCACAGGTTCCGAAGTCGGCCATGTATTGGTAGCCCGTGAGGCGGTCGATTGCGGCCTGGATAATTTTAGGGTCGCGGCGGAACACGGGCCCGTGACTGGGAAGCAAGAATTCCGAATCATCCGCGAGGATGCGTTTCAGCGATTGCACGAAGTCCGGCAACTTGCTGCCGTGATGAGCGTCGATCACGCCGACACAACTGTCCTTGTAGATATTGTCGCCACTGAAAAGCAGATTCCCCATCTTGAACGAGAGTTGTCCAGGAGTATGTCCGGGAGTGTGCCAAACGTCCACATTCAGCTCGCCGATCTTCAGCACGTCCCCTTCGTGAAGAAGTCCGTCGATTTTCACGGCCGGCATGGGGATGTCAATCCCTTGTGCCGTGATAGTGGCATACGTTTCGATCACGTCGCCCCGCTCGATTGGCGGCACGCTCAGCGGGTGGGCCAGAATTTTCGTCTTGATACGGCTCTTCGCCAGCTTCAACCCTTGAATATGGTCGGCATCGGCATGTGTCGCAATAATCGCCTGGCACTTGGAAAGACTGAAGTCCATCTGGCGGATGAGTTCGACAATCTCCTCGACGGAATCCTCGAAGCCGATGTCGATGAGGACGTATTCGCCGTTACCGCCATCAAGGAGGTAGATATTGACCCCCAGCCGCCGCCCGGCCTGGTAATTCATCTCGATGACGTTCGGAAAGATGTACTTCCTGCGCTGCATGAGTTCGTATCCGTGAGAAGGGGTTCCGCTTAGTTTAGCGTTCATCCCAGCGGGATGAACAAGAATTGTGTTTCCAGGTCAGGAAATGGCAAATTTGCGGGATTGCTCGAAGATCGCCTGAAACGCTGCCAGGATACGGCCGACATCGTCGAGATAGAATCGCCGCTTATCGACCATGGCGATCTGTTCGCGAAGGCGGAGGAACTGCCAGACTTCGCCAGTGGTGACGCAACCGAAGACGGGGCTATTGGCTCGACCGGCGGCTTCGTTAAATCGCCGGGCCGCGACCATTTGAGCAATGCACTGGCCTAACCCGGCTTCGACATCGTTTTTCTTCGCCTCGACGATCGTGGCTATCGGCGCTCTGAGCGGAGGGATAGGCGGCGCGATCGCCAAGATAAAATCGCATTCTCCAACTAGCCCGGCCGATGCATCCACATCTAGCCGTTGGCCAGAGAAGATCGCCAACTGGCCGTTGCTCAGTTCGCGGCTAGTCAACAAGACGGGAACGACGATGAATTCGCTGCGCGATTTCTCGCTGATGAGAGCGAGTTGCGTGCCTTTACCGAAAGTTTCTATGAGCCACGCCGGCACTGCAGTGGGAGTAAGATCCGGAAATAGGTTCTCTTGCTGGGTTGTTATGCCCAGTTTCGTTGCCACCGATTCGAGTGTGAAATCACTGTAGGACATATTTCTCACGCTTTGGATCTCTCTGTATTCTATCGCCATGTCGTGTGTCGATCAGGAAACTCTGGAATGTGTACTTTCTTCCATGAGGTGCCTAAATTCACAGACCTGTTTGTTAACGATTCTGTGACAATCCAAAGTTCGACTGATGGGGCAAGGATCTCACGTAAGCAGGAAATCTGACTACAACCGTTCCGGAGTGCGCATGCCCTTGGTGTCGGCGCAGCTGAATTTCGAGCCCGAAGGACGCGGAGGTCTGCTTGCTAATTAGTACAATCACTTCACCACCCACACTAACGGGGCCATTATGCGCCGCCTCCCCGTTCTATTTGTACTTCTCGGTCTGTCTTCGCTAGCCCGCGGCGAGGATGATCCGCAACAGGTTTTCGACGCCTGGAATAAGCTCCAAGCATTGGGTTGCAAAATCGTAGGCTTCCAGGCCGAGACCGTAAGAGACGCGAGACGCACACCGATCTATTCGTCGGGTTTTCGACCGCTGATAATGGTTTTTCCAACAAAGGCCAACAACGCCGATCTACAAGTCCAACTCCCTTTGGCCGCGAAGTTGCCGAACTTGCGTGGCCTCGATCTCAGTCGTTGCGCTATCAGCAACGATGGGTTGAAGCCGCTCGATAAAATCCCTGACCTCGAAGTCCTGTATCTCGATGGCACGGCCGTCTCCGATGAGGGCATGAAGTCTGTCGCCAACTGTCGCAAATTGCGTTGGCTCGACATTTCGGATACCCGAGTTTCGGACGTCGGGTTGATTCATTTAGCCGCACTGACCGAGTTGCGCAACCTGTATGTTCGTCGAAATTCAAAGATCGCGGACCCCGCGAAAGATCCCGCCCGAATTACAGACACCGGCTTGGCTTCCCTAGCCGGCCTCCCCATGCTTCGAGAGTTGGATCTGGGCGGCACGGCCGTCACTCTCACCGAAGTTCGTGGCCTGAGAGGCTTGAAATCGCTCCGCAGGTTGAACCTCGATCGCTCTGCCGTGTTGGATACGGGCTTAAAAGCACTCGCGGATATCCCTCGACTCGAACGCTTGTCGCTGGTCGATTCGTCAATCTCCGGAATCGGATTTAAAGAATTGGCCGGGCTGGCAAGCCTGCGCGACCTCGAATTGACCGACGCCCGCATCACGGACGAGGGTGCGGCCGGCATCGGAGCGCTCAAGCAAATTCGCAAGCTCGATGTGTCGAATTCCGTGCCGCTTCCAGAAGACGCGACGAAACCCACCAAGGTGCAACTCACCGATGCAGGCCTTGCCAAACTCGGCGGCTGCGAAGGGCTGACCATTTTGAACGTCTCACGCACCCGTGTCAACGGCGACGGGCTCGGCGGGTTGATCGAGCTGAAGAACCTCATCGAGTTGCACCTCGAACACACGCCCGTCAAGGAGCAAAAGCTCGGCGGCCTTCGAGCGTTGAAGGGGCTTCAAGTCCTGAATCTCGCCCGCACGTCGACCAGCGGCGAAGGCTTGTTTTTCCTGAGTGAATTGCGCGATCTGCAAGCATTGAATCTCGAAGGAACTAAGATTGCAGATGCCGGCCTGGCTCAAGTGGTCCTTGCAACCTCGCTTACGGATCTGAACCTTCGGAATAGCGGAATTCTGCTTGCTAGTGGCAAGAACTTGAAAGAGTTGACGAACCTGACGCGGATCGATTTGAGTGCCACGAAAATCAGCGACCCGGCCATGAAGCAACTGTCCGAGATGCGTTCCCTGCAACTTGTACTCGTAACCGATCGTGCGATTTCTGCAACCGGCATTCGTTTCTTACAGAAAGCGCTGCCCACATGTCGTGTGCTGAGCGTTCAGCCGCCGAAAGAGCCTATGAAAACGCCGGCTGGAGCACCCTTTATAAAACCGACGCGAGTTCCGATTTTCGACTAGCGGTTCGACCGGGATTTTCGGATAATCTTCTCGGTGGCCAAACCCCTGCAGCAGGCATCAACGATTCGCCGAAAAAATTTCTCCGCGAAGGATATGAACGGGGACAAAGAGCAAGCTAAGCGGTTTAATGGGCTTTTTCTTTGTGCCCTTGTGTGTCCTTTGCGAATGAAAAATTGCTCTGCTTCAGAGTTGTGCGTGTCACAAATTTTCAAGGATTGCCCCATGAAGCCCCTGCGAATTCTTGCCGCTACCCTCCTCATCGGAATCACCGGCACTGTGATTGCCCAGGCTCCGAAGGACAAACCCGCTCAGCCGCGGCTCAAATACAATGCCAAGCAGATTGCGGAAGCCGAGGCCAAGCTGCTTCAAGCAAACTGCTCGCTCCATCACGAGGAGCTTCCGCCACTGGTGCCAAATGGACCTCCGGTACGAGGTGAAATTGACATCGCTGCATTTCCCGGTGATATCACGGATGCCGAACTGGCCAAGTTGATCCCGATGGCCGCACGGCTGCCGAAATTGGAGACGATTGATCTTGGTCGATCCAGAATGATCACATCGAAGGGCTTCAAAGAAGTCGCGAGGCTAATTCCGGATCTGAAGGCTCTGTTCCTCGATGGCTGCACGGTCGATGAGGACTCTCTGAAAGAATTGGTCTCGCTCAAGCAACTTCAATGGCTCGATCTTTCCCGTTCCACGGTCAGCGACGCCAATCTAAAATTGCTAGCGGACTTCCCATCCTTGCAGAACTTGACCCTCGACCAAGTTCCCGCTCTCACCGAAGCGGGGGTGGCGCACCTGCAAAAGTTGCCTCGACTGCGCTCGCTGCACATCACGGTGAATCGCGACCCCTCGGGGATGATGGCACACATCGGCAAAATGGACATGCTCGCGGAACTGAAAGTTTCCCCGATCGGAGATGAGGAAGCCAAGGAGATTGCCAATCTCACGCGTTTGCAGATTCTCGATCTCAACAACGGTATGAACTTCTGGCGTGCCTTTCGCGCGAATCCCGTCGTCCCCGACATGAACAATGGCATGCCCGCGGTTGTGGTGCGACCACCCGTGGCGAAAGGCCCGCCGATAGTAAGACCGGTCGGCAAACCCGTCAGACAGGGAGCTTTTGATGGCATTTCGGCCAAGGGTTTCCCGCACATTTTGAAATGCACCGACCTCCGAGTTCTCAAATTGGCTGGCCACTCAATCGATGTGACGGGTTCGGGACTGGATAAGCTGGAGTTCCTGCAAGAACTGGACCTGAGTGGCACCGGGTTCTCGGACGACGGCGTCTCCTGGCTTGGCCGTCTCAAATTGCTTCGCAAGCTTTGGCTGTCGGGGACGGGCATCACGAACGAAGGCGTGAAAGGTCTTTCCGTGGCAGGTGGCCTGGAACTGATCGCACTGGATTATCTGCCGCTGACGGACGAGTCCATTAGTTATTTGGCCCGAAATCGCAAGCTCAAGGAATTGTCGTTGAACTCTACGCGAGTCGCGTGTGCCGACCGCCGGGCCTGGTCGGGCTTTGGCCGGTTGGAGCGCGTTTATCTGGAAGAGACGAACATCACCGACAGCACGCTGATGAATCTGGCACCGTTGAAAACGTTGCGGCTTGTGAATGCTCGGAATAATTGCCCTAACATTTCAGTGGCAGGGGCACGGGCACTGCAAAATGAATTGACCACCGGGGCAAGTGTGTGGGCGCATTCCTGTGAGTTCGCCTATTGGCCAGGTGGAGGAGGCGTGCCGATTCGCGAGCCGAATCGAGGGTACTTTAACACGAGCAACAACACGCGAGACCCCGGACCTTCGCGGATGATGCCCGCCCCGACCAGGGCACCCCCGCCAGCCGTGAGGCTTGCACCCTTGCCGGGCACGGGGAAGCCTTAACTCGTTTTCGAAGTGAGCATGGTAGCCGCTGAGCATGGCGTGTACTCGCGGACACGCCAGCGTCAATTCGCTTGGATTTCCCGTGTGCCCAGAAAAAAATATCCAGATACCGCAGAGATGGCGGGGGTCGTGTTGGTTTCCGGGATTTGAATCTCGCCGTCGCCTAGAATCCTATCGCCTTTTTTCCCCTAATGATTAAACACAAACTCCCGGCTAGTTAGAACGGCCCAGAACAAATCCTCCAATGCCTCGCGGTGGGCGGCTGGTGTGGTGCCGGCTTCTTTCATCAGGCCGACCATTTTCTTCAACTCGGCTTCCGTAGGTTCGCGGCATAGGCCTCTCTGGAAAACGCGTTTGACCAAGTCCAAGTCAGTGCTTTTTCCATCGAGCCATGTGTTTAATAGCCCCTTCGGTGAACGCAGTTTGTCGTTGAGCACTTGTCCGTTGTTCAACATGAGAGCCTGCCCGACAGTCGAATCCTGTTGCCGTTCGCACGAGCAGGTTTGGGCTCGGTCCGGCCGACCGAACGCATCGAGGAAGCTTGATGCGACACGCGAATCCGGCAACTGCAACGCCCGAGTCCCTTCCGGGTAGTTCGCCGTCGCGGCCGTGCCACCTTCCACGCCGGTGTAGACCTTTATGAATGGCGTGGGAACATTCGTCACTTGCGAGAGCGCATCCAGGATTACTTCCCCCGAGAGACGGCGGACGATGTACCTAGAATAAAAACGGTCGTCGGTTTCATTCCCCTTCGCCGGCCGGCTCGAACGTTGATAGGCCGCGGAGTTCATGACCAGTCGAACCAGGTGCTTCACGTCGTACTTGTGCTCGATAAAGTCTTTCGCGAGTGCATCGAACAACTCGCGATTGGTGGGTGGGTTGGTCTCGCGAACATCGTCCTCAGCTTCAACCAGGCCGCGACCGAGAAAGTTCTTCCAGACTCGGTTGACGAGGGCCTTCGCGAAATACGGATTGCTGGGCGAGGTGAGCCAAGTCACGAAATGCTCGCGGCGATCGGTTGTGTCGTCAAGCGAAACCGGCGTGCCATCCAGCGGCGTCGGTGGCATGGCAATCTGTCGGCGTGGATGCAAAACGTCGCCAGTGCGTTCCGGATGCAGGATGATCTCGCCGGCTCGTTCGCCGTTCTTCATGCCGACCCGGCTGAAGAGATTCGCCATCGACCAGTATTGGTCTTGAGTCCACTTCTCCAGCGGATGATTGTGGCAACGGGCACAGGTGATCGACATGCCGAGGAACGTGACGGCCGCTGACTCGCTCAACTCGGCCACGTCCTTGTGCAGCACAAAGAAATTGCCGCCGCCATGTTGGAGCGAGCTGCCGCTCGAAAGGAGAATGTCGCGGGCAAAGCGGTCCCACGGCTTGTTGTCCGCGATCGATTGCCGAATGGAACGGTAGAAGGCCCACATGGCCTGCTGAGGCAGTTTCCTCGTGGAAACCAGCATCGTATCGCACCACTTGTAGGCCCAGAAGTCGATGAACTCCGACCGTTCGAGAAGGGCATCGATCCATTTCGAACGCTTGTCGGGTGCTGGATCCTGGAGGAACTTTGTCAGTTCGTCGGTCGTGGGCAGAATGCCGGCCGCATCGAGATATGCACGACGCAAAAACTCGGCATCCGAGCACTGGGCCGACGGCGGCAGCTTGAGTTCACGCAACTTGCGCAGAACATGCTCGTCGATGAAGTTCGTCTTGGGTGAACTCGCAAATGCTTTTTCATCGACGCTGTTCGGGAACGGCGAGGACACGGTCATGGTGGCCACGCGATTTTTGAACATGGCACTGATGGCCGCCTCGCCATTGCCGCCGACCTTGATCTGACCGTCTTCATCGACATCGGCAACCTGGGCTTCGCTGCTAACGAACTTCGACAGACGCGTGACATCGACGATGCGGCCATCGCTGTAATTGGCGAGCACAATAAGGCGAGCCGTGTCCTTGGGCATCAGTGTGGCACCACGCGGATAGACTTCGATGCTCGGAACGGTCGCATCGGAAGGAGACAAACCGCCCGCACCCCCAGCGATCCAGTCGAGCAGCACCTGATGTTGCCAACCCCCTTTTTCAATGCGCGTGCCGCCGCCGTGCGGCATGGTGCGTGTGGCTTTCAGAACCATCAAGCTGTTGGCCGGTTCGCTGCGATCGACTCGCCGGGCCAGCGATTGCCGCGTTAGGACGAAGTGATCGGTATCGGGATCGTAGCCACGCAGGCTGAGTTTCAGTCCCCCCTTGCCCGCAAGTGCGCCGTGACAGGCCCCCGAGTTGCAGCCGGCCCGCGTGAGGATCGGCAACACATCGTTGCGAAAACTGGGCGGGGTCGGATCGGCGAATTTCGTGACGCGAATCTTTGCCGTGGCCGATTCGCCGTTGACGCTGGCCGTGATGGTCGTCTCGCCGTCTCCGAAGGGTTTGACGATGCCCGTCGCATCGACCGTGGCGATCTTCGGATCGGCCGAGACGAACTTGGCACCGGTAGTTCGCTCGGCGATCGCTCGGCCGCTGTCTTCTTCCAGAAGCAACAACTGTTGAGACGCGCGCGGGCCCGTCAATGGTACCACGGGCGGATAGAGTTTCAATTCGGCTGCATCGGCGGACAGAACAGCCATCAGCATAAGCGGGATAAGTCGGGAAAGCTTCATCGCAATCAACTCGGTGGATTCAGTGGTGCAAACAGATCGGCAACGCGAACGGAGAAGCCGGGGAGAATCTCGCCAAGTTCGAGTGAATCGGCTTCTGTAAGTATCTGACAGCTTGAAGCAGAACGGTAAACGTGAATCGTCCGACATTTGGGATGAACGACCAGGACGGTCACAAC
>Ga0105046_10004351_pt1 | contig 22547 bp, 20 predicted proteins | sample MAT03_FD_78385 | JGI IMG/M metagenome (GOLD analysis project Ga0105046, IMG submission 78385) | Freshwater microbial communities from Lake Fryxell liftoff mats and glacier meltwater in Antarctica - MAT-03 (megahit assembly) | ecosystem: Environmental > Aquatic > Freshwater > Ice > Liftoff...
AAGGTCATATTTGTCCGGCATACCAAAGTGCATTTTATCTGGATCATAAGCTTGCTGATATTGAATTTAGCCCATTTGATAAAGATTCAATGCCAAGAATGGAAGAAACAGTTCGAAAAACCGATGTACTTCTTGTCCTTAGGCTGGGTAAGAAAAAGATTGATAAGCGAATGGCTGTAATACCGATGATTACAATTTTCCCGGAACAAGCCGATTCTGCACTTGCAATGGCAGATTCAATGGCTTCAGACAGTACGATGGTTGAGGAGGAAAATGAACAGGAAAATGACGAAAACCAAATAAGCGATTCAACAGAAACGATGGAAGAGCCTGCCGCTGAAGAACTAGAGGCAGAGGAAAAGCAAGAGAAAAAGAAAGAAGATGCCTTGACTAAACAAAAGAAGAAGATTGATTTGAAGGATCCAGAACTTTCTGACCCCACAATGAAAGCTGAATTTGAAGAAGATTTTGGTGATGAACCTAGTGCCGTTGATCTAAACGCAATTTTACCAGAAGAAGGCGCTACAGAAGAACCAATTGTTCAAAAGCCAGTTAAGAAGAAAAAAGGACCGAAAAAGAAAGAAAGAAAGGATGAACCTGCGAAAAAGGAAGAGGGCCCTTCAGGGGAAGATGATAAGTTCTAAATTCTAAAGTTACTTTTTGGATTTTAGAATTAATTTTACAACCGTATTTCGGTATTTTCATTGACAATCAAGGTTTCAGCATTTTTTGTTCTTATTCTACAATTCACTTCATGCGAGGAGAAAAAAGTACAGTATTCAATTAAAAAATATGCTGGCCCAATACTGGTTTCCGAAAATTTGAATACAATCTACACAGATTCCGGAAAGGTGAAGATCAGACTAATTGCCCCTGTACAAACAGAGTTTTCGAATGGAAATCAAGAGTATGAGAAAGGCTTGACCGTCACTTTTTATGAAAATGATAGCATAAAAAAATCATACTTAAGGGCTGATCTTGTGCATTATAACAAGCAGCAGGATCTTTATACAGCCATAGGAAATGTTGTGTTGGAAGATTTGATCAAACATGAAAAACTTAGAACCGAAAAGTTACATTGGAGCCGATACGAAGGACGGGTTTTTAACAATGAACATGTAGAAATTGAGACACCAACCCAAATATTAAAAGGCAAAGGGCTCACAGCCAAACAAGATTTTTCAACTTATACAATATTAGAGCCCGAAGGGCGTATTCTCGATGCAGGGTCGGATGACTTTTTTTGATATAGCCCTATTTTCCACAATGGTTATTGGTTTCGTAATTGGAATTCACCAATCCATATATTATGGCGTGGCTTACAGTTATTGGCTTTTTATGCTTTCTTCTTTGGCCTTTTTATGGCTCAACCAAAGGCTAAAAAGATTCAAAGATACGCCTGTATTTGGGGCAAAAGTGGTTGATAAATCCGCAAAGAAACCCAATGTAAAATCTAAGAAGCAGAACAAATAGACAGAAAATAGTAATCTTAAAATAATAACCATCTATCGTTTTTTAAATCAAAATCTTCAAACAAAAAAATGAAATCATTTCGTCAAAAGCGTCTTTTTAACGCAAAATCGGGCAGGTGCTTCGATGTAGCCATTGATCATGGATTTTTTAATGAATCTGCTTTTCTTCAAGGAATTGAGAATATAAAAAATTCTATACAAGTTTTGGTAGAAGCAGCTCCCGATGCCATTCAACTCACTGTTGGCCAGGCACATTATCTTCAGTCTATACCGGGCAGATTTAAGCCAAGTTTGGTTTTGAGAACAGATGTTGCCAATGTATATGGCCAAGTTTTGCCACGATCACTTTTTAGCAGGATGATCGAAAATCCAGTTGAGCAGGCTCTTAGACTTGATGCTACCTGTGTGGTGGTCAACCTGTTTCGGATTCCTAATGAACCCGAAGTGATGGATCAATGCATCAACAATATTTTAAAAATTAAACCTTTGTGTGATCAATATTCAATGCCACTCATGGTTGAACCTCTTGTTTTTCAAGCCAATGAAAAGGCAGGTGGGTACATGGTGGATGGAGATCTCAATAAGATTTTACCCCTTGTCCGTCAGGCAGTTGAATTGGGAGCAGATATAATCAAAGCCGATCCAACAGATGATGTGAGCAATTATCACAAAGTGGTTGGCATTGCAGGTGATATTCCTGTTTTGGTGAGAGGAGGTGGAAAAGCTTCGGATGAAGAGATTTTGCTAAGAACAGAAAAATTGATTGAACAAGGCGTTGCAGGAATTGTGTATGGACGAAATATCATTCAACACAACAATCCAGCGGCTATGACAAAAGCCTTGATGGCAATTGTTCATGATGGAGCGAAAGCCACCGACGTTATTAATTGGTTGAAATAGTTGGTGTTATGATTTATTTTGAATTTTTTTCTGAAAAAGTGAAACCTTAGTTCATAAATTTCGAATAAGGATCAAGTTCGCTTTTCAATCCAAGAAAAAATTTCAAGACCCGAAGCACATTGTCAGAGCATTAACCATTTATTACGCATCATTACTGTTTTTTTAATAATGCCTTTAGTTTAAAAACCTCGTCCTTAACGAGGTTTTTTTATTTTCTCTAACAGCGGAAATATGAAAACCCCAGCTAAGATTATTGCCAGACCAACATAAAACAAATCGCCCATTTTTTCTTTTTGGCCAAAGACAATAATCCCAAGTGCAATGCCATATACAGGCTCCAGATTTACAGTAAGGTTAATTTCAAAGGCGGTAAATTTCTTCATCAATTCGATCGACATTGTGTAGGCGAATACGGTACAAGCCCATGCCAGGAATAATATATTGAGCCATTCCCACCCATCAGGAATTTCAAATAGCAACGAATCCATTAAACCCAAGAAGTGGAGTATTGGGATGACTAAGATACTGAAAATGAATGCAAAAAACATTTCCCAGGTTGTTAATGTTAGGGGTGAATGATGGGTAACCAAGGTCCTGTTGATGATTGTAAAACAAGAGCAGGCAATCGCAGAAATCAAACTTACTATCAAGCCTGGTGCAAGTGAAAAATCAGATCTATAAATCAGAACCAATCCAAAGCTGACAAAAATTGCCAACACCATTTCCATCCATTGAAACTTCTTTTTTGTAAAAATTGGTTCTAATAAACTTGTCCACAATGCCGTTGTTGAAATTCCTGCTAAACAAGTACTTACGCTACTCATCTTAGCTGATGCAAAAAATGTAGTCCAATGCACTGCGGTTAAAATTCCCACAATCACAATGGAGAACCTATTTTTGGAAGGGAGTTGGTTTGATCCAGCTCGCAAATAATTTATGAACATCAAGGTCACGAAGCTTAAACCTGTTCGATAAAAAACGATATAGGATGCCTCTAAAGTGCTTAATACGCCCAAAACAGAAGTGAATCCCCAAAAAACTATGCATAAATGCAGCAAGAAATAATCCCTGAATTGGGGTTTCTGCATAACGGATTATTTTGGAACCGAATTGTATAGCACAATTCCAATTAAGGCAAAAACAAGATTGGGTAGCCAACAGGCAATTAATGGATCTAAAGAGCCCGCCTGAGCTATGGTTCGACTGGTTATGTAAAAAATGATATAGACAAATGCGAGAACAAAGCCAATAGCTATCTGATAACCAGCACCTTCCCTCGATTTTCTGGCAGACAAAATTACCCCAATCAATGTTAATATGATGACTGCAAACGGATATGTGATTCTCAGATATTGTTCTACTTCGAAGGTTTCAGCGTTGTCGGCTCCACGCAACTTTAAAGTAGCCAAATAGCTTTTTAGTTCAGAATTATTCAGAGATTCATATTTCATGTACTGGCTCTCAAAATCTTTCGGTAAAATTGAAATCGAAGTATCTATGCTTTTTAAATAGTCAATTTTATTTGGCTTCACGGTAAAGTCAAAAATTCTAACATTTTGGAGTCTCCATTTATGAATTGAATCGACCCAAAAGAACTTTTCAGCTTTTAATTTCTTTAATAAAATCGTATTTTCAATTTGCTCTATTGTACAATTAAAGCCTTCATGCACCTCATTGTTATAGGTTTGAATGTAAAAATAATCTTTAGGACTGATTTTGATATGGGTGTTTCTGCCATCAAAGTGGAAGGGGTTCTTGGTATAAACAGTCTCAAAAGCAAGTCTTTTTTTGTTCGCATCCGGAATGGTGTAGCCAATCAAAAAATAGGTACCAATAGCAACCAAACCCGAACCAGCAATATATGGAACCAAAAATCGCACAAAACTGATTCCTGAACTCAGCATGGCAATAATTTCTGTCCTGGCTGCCAATCTTGAAGTCATAAAAACGGTCGCAATAAAAACCGTGATCGGACTGAGCATATTGGCTACATAAGGGAAAAAATTGGCATAGTATTCAAACACGATTCGTTTTAGGCCCGGCTTTGTTTTTATGAAATCGTCATTCTTTTCAACCACATCGATCATACAAATGACCAAGGTCAGCATCAATACAATAAAAAAGAATGACTTAAGAAATTCTTTAAAAATGTACCAATCAAGAATTTTTATTCTGAACAATTTCTGATGTTTGAATTTTCAGATGATTGCAATATGAACTAGCCACAATTGCAGGAACCTCCACAACCATTTGATTTGTGGGCTGGTTTCCAGGCATTAATCAAGCGTTTCAGCAAGAAAGTCACTGCTGAAATCAAAGCAAGAATAACAAGGGCCAATTGCAAATTCATTTTACATATTTTCAAGTAAGGTGGAAATCGATGTTGTTTTCCGGAGCATTTCTTTTAGTTGCTCCAAAGTAACACGCTCTTGCAGTGTTGAGTTTCGATGCCTTACGGTTACTGTTTGATCTTCAATCGTTTGGTAATCAATTGCAACACAATAAGGAGTTCCAATCAAATCCTGACGGGTATATCTTTTTCCTATGGAATCTTTCTCATCAAAAGTAGCCATAAACTCTGATTTTAATTCTTTATATATCTTGTTTCCAAGCTCAGAGAGGCCGTCTTTTTTTACAATTGGGCAGATGGCAACTTTAATAGGAGCCAAAGCGGGATGGAAATTTAAGTAAGTCCTTTCCTTTGCTTGATCTCCATCTTCTATCGTTTCTTGTGTGAATGCATTGCAAAGCACAGCCAGGAAAAGTCTATCAGCACCGACAGATGTTTCTACTACGTATGGAATGTAATTGCCATAGGCTTTGCCATTGCTGTCCAGATCGTTGTCAAAATATTGTTGCTTCTTTTTGGAATATTCCTGGTGACTTTTCAGATCAAAATCAGTCCTTGAATGTATGCCTTCCATTTCCTTGAAACCAAAAGGAAATTGATATTCAATATCTACAGCTGCGTTTGCGTAATGTGCCAGTTTTTCGTGCTTGTGGTATTTCAAATCCTCGGCGGGTAGGCCAAGTGCCTTGTGAAATTTCAATCTGGTTTCTTTCCAATATTCATACCATTGAAGTTCAGTGCCTGGTCGGACAAAATATTGCATTTCCATTTGTTCAAACTCACGCATTCTGAAAATGAATTGCCTTGCAACAATCTCATTTCTAAAGGCTTTACCTATTTGGGCAATTCCGAAAGGAACTTTCATTCGGCCCGTTTTCTGAACATTGAGAAAGTTTACAAAAATGCCTTGCGCAGTCTCAGGACGAAGGTAGAGCGTTGTTGAATCTTCTGCCACAGATCCAACCTGGGTGCTAAACATGAGGTTGAATTGGCGAACCTCTGTCCAGTTTGAAGTCTTAGAAATGGGACAAACTATCTTTTCTGATATGATCAATTCTTGTAGAGCTTTCAGATCTGAATTGCTTAAAAGTCGATTCATTTCTGCTAAAAGCGTTTCTGCTTTCTTCGTTTCTCCATTTTTCTCAAGTTCAAATGCTCGGTCTTCTATCAGACTGTCAGCACGATACCTTTTTTTGCTGTCCTTATTGTCTATCATCGGATCGTTAAACGAATCCACATGACCAGATGCCTTCCAGATCGTTGGGTGCATGAAAATGGCAGAATCAATTCCCACAATATTGTCGTGAAGTTGGTTCATTGATTTCCACCAAGCTTGCTTGAGGTTGTTTTTTAATTCAACACCATTTTGGCCATAATCATAAACTGCCTGCAAGCCATCATAAATATCCGAGCTTGGGAACACAAAACCGTATTCCTTGGCATGAGCCACTATATCTTTAAATTCTTTCACTTAAAACTTTTAAATTGTTGATTTTGAGCGTCCAGCAATTGGAATTCAAAATTTTCTTTCCACATAATTGAAGAGAATTGCAGCATTATCTTCTTCCTGTTCCCAGTTGTACTTTGCTGCAAAATCTCTTTTTAACATTGCAACAGCCTCTTCGTAGTTTTCTGTATTGTCTATTTTTTCTACAGCTTCTGCCCATGATTGCTGATTGCCTCCAAACAATGCATTAATAAAAGTGAACCGATAATGCATGGGCACCAAGGTTTTAAATGGTGCCGAAAGTGTTTTGGTTTGTAAAGTTTGAGCCAAATTAGATCGCTCTTCAGAAAGCCTTAAGGTATCGTTAAGGTTGATTGTTTCCTTAGACAAGTCAAATGCCTCAGATTTGCTCACCTTTGGTTTGATGGCTTTGATGATTGGTTCAACTTTCTGAAAGGCAGGCTCTTCTACTTCATTGAATGGCATTTCTTGCAAATTTTCCAATTCTGCAATTGGCTCCAGATCTTGCTCAAGTGCTTGTGATTCAACCATCTCAGGAGAAAAATCTTCCTTTGAATCACTTTGAATTAATTCTTCTTCAATAATTTCATTTGATTCGAGTTCATCAGAAATAACCGGTTCTAAAATTTGTGCCTTAGGCAAAGGTTCAGCGATCGGCTCTTTTTGAATTTCGATTTTAGGTTCATCTAAAAAAGTTGGCCTGACAACCAATGGTTTAGGTACGGCTACAAACTCTACAACATCAGCGGGTAATTGCTCAAATAAGCCGTTAAGTGCTACAGTTGCAGATTCAATTTTATCCGGATTTTCATTAATTGCTTTTAGGATAAAGCGAATGGTTTCTCCACCAAATGTTTCTGTATAACCAGATGCTTCAATTTCTCGAATGACCTGATCTGTTACAAATCGATTGATTTTGATGTACTTGGCAAAATCTTTAAGAAGAATTACGGAAATTTTTGGACTGGCTAAGGCTTCAATTTCCTTTGTGAAAAAATCTTGAGGTGCAGCTGCCAACAGAATAAAATCAGAAATTGACCTCTTTACAATTGGCTCAAAATCATATCTATAAACCTTTATATGATTTGATAGTGTATTCATGAAAACTTTAAGCTCATGCTTCACTCCATCATCTTCATAGTCAAAAAATGGGCTTTTTAATTTTAAAGCTTCTTTTTGCCAATTGAGGAATATATTTTTAATGATAAGAAGATTAAGCTGGTTTTCAGTATTGAAATTGAGAATTTCGGGCCCTGAAATAAAAGCTTTGTTGATAAAAAACTGTCGGCAAAGATCGTTTGTGAGGCGCTCGGCGTATTTTTGTATATTTTGTTGATTGACAGTATATTCCATCCGGAAATTTTCAAAAATTGGAAAAGGTAAAATTAGTAATCCTAAATCTAAATCGCCAAGAAATTGCGATTGAGAACAAAGAAAAATCAATTATTTTTAATTTAGGCCAATGCGGCATTGATTGGATGCAGGCTTGTGGTCAAAAGGGGAGGTGCACAACATGTGTTTTTGAAATTGTTTCAGGTGGTGAAAATCTAAGCGAACTCAGCGATACAGAATTGAAATTCAGAGACTTGGGAAGATTGCCGGAAAATCAAAGACTTGCTTGCCAGGCAAAAATGTTTGGCAATGTTGAAATAAGAGTTCCAGATCATTTAAAATTGCCACACATTAATTACTCATTATGAATTTTTGGTTGATAAAATCAGAACCTGTAAAATATCCGTTTTCTAAAATGAAATCTGATAAGATCACTTTTTGGGATGGCGTGCGGAACTATCAAGCCAGAAACAATCTTGCTGCAATGAAAATAGGGGATCTGTGCTTTTTCTATCACAGCAACGAAGGCAAGGAAATTGTTGGTTTGGTGAAAGTTGTGAAAGAATCTTACCAAGATCCTACAACAGAAGAAGTAGCTTGGGTTGCTGTCGATTTTGCTTTTGAATCGGAATTTCCCAAGACCATTTCTTTGGCTGAAATCAAAGCGCATCCGATCCTAAAAGATATGGCTGTGGTGAAGAATAGTAGGATTTCTGTGGTACCGGTTCGGCCTGAAGAATTTGATATTATTTTAAAGTTCTGTCACCAATAATTTACTTAAAAACATCTTTAAAAGGATGAATTTAAGCAGCATTCTCTAGCTATAATTTCTTATAAATATCTGGCCAGCAGATTTATAGCAGATTTTGAGATCAATTGATCCATTCAAATCTTGTATAAGGCACCAAGGCTGCTGGAATTTTTATTCCGTCAGCACTTTGGTTATTTTCTAAAAGAGCTGCAACAATACGTGGAAGTGCTAGTGCTGAGCCATTTAAGGTATGCAGCAAATATGTTTTTTTCGTTTCCTCAGATTTTGTTCTGAGCTTTAATCGATTGGTTTGAAATGTTTCAAAATTGCTTACGGAACTGACTTCTAACCAGCGACTTTGAGCTCCAGAATATACTTCCATATCATACGTAAGTGCTGAAGTTTGGCTCATATCTCCCCCGCAAAGACGAAGTACCCGATAGGGCAATTCCAGTTTTTCCAATAAACTTTGAACATAGCGTCTCATGTCTTCAAGGATGGCATATGAACTATCAGGATGCGCTATTTGGACGATTTCAACTTTGTCGAATTGATGCAATCGGTTTAATCCCCGAACGTGTGCGCCCCAACTGCCAGCTTCTCTTCTGAAACAGGGTGTATATCCAACGCATTTCTTTGGGAGTTCATTTTCCTTCAAAATAACGTCTCTGAAATAGTTTGTGATTGGAACTTCGGCAGTTGGAATCATAAAAAGGCCATCTTCTTGAATATGATACATTTGACCATCTTTATCGGGAAGCTGTCCTGTACCATAGCCCGATTCTTTGTTGATGACTATAGGAGGTTGCATCTCAAAATATCCAGCCTTTTCGGCTTCATCCAGGAAAAAATTTATGAGAGCCCTCTGTAGCTTGGCGCCTTTGCCTTTATAAAAAGGAAAGCCAGCACCACTTACTTTATTGCCATTTTCAAAGTCAATGATGTCATATTTACTGATCAGATCCCAGTGTGGCAAACTACCAGCAGGCATGTCATTTGCCTCTCCCCAGGTTTCTATAATTTCATTTTCTTCGGGAGTGCGGCCTATTGGCACTGAGGAGTGAGGAATATTTGGCAATAAAACCATTGCTTGGTAAAGCCTTTCCTCAAGTTCAGCTGATTTTTCCTCAAGCTGTTTCATTTCGGCCTTTTTTCCGGAAACTTGACTTTTTATGGCTTCGGCTTTCTCCTTTTCGCCACTTTTCATGAGGCCGCCAATTTCCGCTGCTAGTTTATTGAGCTCTTCCTGAAAACGGTTTAAGGACTGTTGCGTTTCTTTTCGCTCATTGTCTAAGGCAATTGCATTCTCAACCTGACTGGCAGCGTTGGCAACATATTTTTTTTCCAATCCAAGGATTACTCTTTCCTTTTCGTCTCTAAGTGTCTGTATTTGAAGCATATTTTGCTTTGCTGAATGTAAGCTGATTTTATGACTTGGGTAAAAATATTTCTGCCATCATGCAGCGGATGCTACCTCCTCCTACAAATTCTATTGTTGGAATATCGATTGGTACTAGTTCGCCAAAAGTCTTCATTTTTTCTTTTTGTGCATCAGTCAGGTTGTTAAAAGCTGTTTGAGAAAGAACAGTTATTGGTTTTCCTTTTCCATTTTTAACTTGAAGTAAATTTCCGCAAAAACCTTTTTCCAGCTGTTCTATTGATATGGTTATCAATTCGTGAGATATTTCAAGGCTGAACTTTACCATCATCCGCTCAATGTTGTTCGGGATGCATTCCAAACAAACAACTGCCATTTTTTCACCAATGCTCATGACCACATTGGTATGATAGTACGGAAATCCCTTAGAGCTTCTCGTTTGAAACAAAATGGGCTCATATCCAAGTTTTTCTGCAAAAATTTCAGTTGCTTTTTTCTGAGTTCGCTCCGAAATTGCAGCATAGACCACTTTATTTTTACGGTCTAGAACCAGACTTCCTGTTCCTTCCAAAACTGAATTGGCACCAAATTCTTCTTCCCAATCCATTTTATTATTTATCTGATAACCAGCAGTTTCTAGAAGAGAAATTGCTTGATCCACTTGTGTGGTTTCTGCTCTTCTGTTCTCTGTCCGCATTGGAAAAACATGAACGTTTCCTGCTTCGTCAGTGCCAAACCAATTGTTTGGAAAGACCGCATCTGGCATGGGAGAATAGTTTGGTTCTTTTTCTAAGACCAGAACGTTTATACCATTCTTTTTGAGGATTGAAACGGCATTTTCAAATTCGTTATTTGCCTTTTTATTAACATCTTCTCCCGAAGGATTGTGTTGAAATTCATTGTCTTTTGCAGTTTCTTCGTTGAAAGAAAAATCAACAGGGCGTACCATCAAGATGGTATTGCTTAACTGATGGTTCATTTTAGCTAGGCTGGTTTCTGATTTAAGAGCCGGCAATTTAGGGCATTTTTACAGAAGAGGATTTGTTAATTGGATACAGCATGAACAAAAAAAAGCCTTGATATAATCAAGGCTTTTTCAATTCAAAAAAGTGGTTATTTCGGATATGCAAGTTTAAACTTTTGAGATGCCTTTTTTTCTTGTAAATGACAGGTTATCAATTGTTTTTCTTAACCAATCAAAGTAAAGAGAAACATAAAGCAGGCCGGTCATCATCCACAAAACGATCATGTTAAAAATTGGGGTATTCAACTTAAATCCCAATAGATATTTGAACGGGGAGAAAAAATGTGACCTAGAAAAGACCTTATTGTGGGCAGATGGATCCTTATAAATTGGATTTACCTGTTGCTCCAATCGGCCATTTACTTCTATAATTTTCTTATCATCATCACTATTTTTAAGATGTCTTTCTATCGTTCCATTGTGGGTATTGAGTCTGAATTGATTCAGATTTTCATTGCCTTTGAACTGAATAGAAAGCTTCTCGAAAATATGACTTTCCTGATCTGCAGCATCTTTTGATATTTCAGCGTAATGCGTCCTAAGTTTGCCTGCAAACGCCTGAGCCTCTTCTAGGATTTCTAGGCTGCAGCCAGGTTTGAGCAGGTCCACATTGTTCATTTTTAGCTCTGGATGTATTTGATTTTCAGCAGAAATCTCATTTCTAAGCACCTCCATATCGCTTTCAATTTTGTCTTTGTGCTTAAAGAGGTTGCTGTTTCCATATTCCAGTGCATACTGAATTTTTGCCTCTAATTCCGGAACCAGATAGATGTATTTGTCATCGGCCGAATGCTTTTTAAAGCGGGTTTCGAAGAATGATTTGTTGTATGAATTGTCCTTGAAAAAAGAAACCATCATACCCTCATACGCCCATCGTGAAGCCATCATTTCGGATATGATGGGCACATTAATATTGTCTTTAATGTCGGGATTTATTTTACTAAACTTGATTACAATTCCACCCAAAACAAGTTGCGGTATAAGTAAAATTGGAATCAGAATGTAGATTGTAACGGCCTGATTAAAGGCCGAACTGATATTGAGCCCGAGCATGTTTGCAAAGCATGTTGCTGAGAAAAGCAATCCGATCTGCGTCCAGGATACTTCACTTATTTCCAAAACTGAACTTGAAACGAACCAGAAAGCCAAAGTTTGGAAAGCAGATAAAGAGAAAAGAATCAGCACCTTAGAAAGCAAATAGCTGCTTCGGGATAGATTGAGAAACTTCTCCCGTTTCAATATTTTCCTATCATGAAATATTTCTTCTGCACTTACCGTAAGACCTAGAAACAAACAAACTATGATGGAAATGAAGATGAAAACCGGAAGATTCTCGTTTTCTGCGAAGGAATAGCTACCGCCTGTTAGTTTGTCTATGCTGTAGTGTCGGTTAATAAAAGCAAGTAGCAAACCAAGCAAAGGAGCCTGTAGAAGATTGATTGCCAGATATTGTCTGTTGTTGAGTTTTGAGAATAGATCTCGATTTACAAAAACTCCAAATTGTCTAGCCCATTTTGAATGCTTTATGGCTTGAATTATGGATTTCTTTCCCTTCGAAATGATTTCAGGTTTATATGATTTTCTAAATTCCTGATACCACTCAAAAGGATGAACTTTTCGCTCTCTGGTATATCTTCCAAACTCTGTAACACGCTTGGCTTCAATCAGATCAAAGATTATTTCTGGATTTACATGGCCACATTCGAAGCAATACGCATGGTCTTTTCTTACCTGATTTGTTTTTCCTTTGAAATAAACAATAGCTTCAATTGGGTTGCCATAATATATCGGAAAGCCGCCAGTATCCATGATTAGCAATCGGTCAAACATTTTGAAAATGTCAGACGAAGGTTGATGGATAACCACAAAAATTAGTTTTCCAAGCAAGCTCAACTCTTTCAGCAACTCTATAATACTTAGAGAATCGCGAGAAGAAAGACCTGAGGTTGGTTCGTCCAGAAACAGAATTCCAGGTGCCCGAAGTAATTCTAGCCCAATGTTTACCCGCTTTCTTTCTCCGCCGGAAATTGTCTTTTCCATTGGATTGCCCACCTTTAATTTGGCTATTTCTGACAATCCAAGATCGTTAAGGGTCTTTGTTACCAGGTCATTAAGTTCGAATTCAGATTTGTCATCAAAGCTTAATTTAGCCGCATAGTAAAGATTTTGAAAAACGGTAAGTTCCTCTATAAGTAAATCGTCCTGAGGTACATAACCTATAACGCCTTCCAGCTTTTGCTTGTCTTTGTTTAGGTTTAGACCATTGATGAGAATTTCTCCTTTTGCTGGTTTAAGGTTTCCGTTTAAGACTTCAAGAAGTGTGCTTTTGCCAGCGCCACTAGCGCCCATAAGGCCCACCATTTTGCCTGAAGATTCTGTAAAACTCAGCTCTTGAAGGCCGACTTTCCCGTTTGGAAACTTGTAAACAACTTTGTTTACTTCAAAGGTGATTTTTTCATTTTCCTGATCTTCCAGAAATTTCGAAATGATATCCGAATAGTAAATCGGATCTCCATCAACACCCTTTATTAGCCCACCGGAAGAGAAGTTATAGACCTCATCTTCAAGCATTTCAACTCCATTGAGCGTTAAATTTTTATTTCCAGAATATTTGATGTGATAAGAGCCAATGTTTTCAAGTTTCATCACTGCTATGTACCCCGGTATCTTTTCAGCATAGATATGTTTGCTGTGACGAAGTTTTAAGTTTTGGCTTGCTGAAATTATTACAACATTTTGGAAATCAGGTTCTAAGCCCTGATTTTTGGCGCAAAATTTTAGTATTTGATGAAATTCTTCGTGGGAAATATTAAAAACCTCAGCCACTGTATGCAGAAATTCCATTTCCTGTGGATGTATAAATCCATCAGAGTCAATAAGTGAAATAAGAACAATGACCACATTGAGTTTTTGCTGCTGATTCACTTCTTCGTTCAGTCCGTTGCAGAGAAGTACCATCCTGGAAGAATCTCTTACAGAGAAAAATCCATCTTGAGGGTTTTTCCTTGAATTAGCACTCAAAGAGTGTTTATCCAAATATTGTTCAAAGATTGAAATGTAGGCTTCCGGATTATCTATAGACAATTGATATTCTAGAAATAGCCTTACAATTTCTTTCACCTTTTCACGATCCTGGTGAAACTTTGAGGCAATAGCAAATAACTGAATGAGGCTTAAAAGTAGAGGCTCACTCATACGATTTATTTTTTTTAAGTTGATAGCATGGCCAGAATACTCCTAACGAGATTTGGCACTGATAAATAGGGGTAATCTAAAAGGAAGTTAGATCCATATGTTGAAAGGTTCAACGTATTAGACCCATTTTCCCCGTTTCTTTAAATCATCATCTGGAGTGAGAAGTCTTATTCCAACTGACGGGTCAAATGTAGGGATTGCTTAAGAAAACATTAGTCCACCAACCGTTCCTTTCTTACACGAATGATTAATATGTCCACAAACACAGAATATGAACATCTGCTGAGGGTGTTGTTTAAAGTATTGCTTTAAGCGGAAATATTCAAAGTACATTCTTTCATATCTGAGCATAGGCTAGAAACAATAATAGCTGGCAAAACCAGCTATCTGGAGATTTTAAAATTTCAGTCTATTTCAATTCGTAAACTTTAGTTTTTGAAGAAATTTATAATCAAATCTGACACGTAGGCCACTTCTTCGGTTTTTAGACCCGGGTAAAGCGGAAGGCTCAAACTGGTATCTGCCAAACGCTCTGCAATCGGATAACTTCCTTTCTTTAAGTTACTTGAAGCATATGCCATTTGAAGATGTGGCGGAATTGGGTAATGAATCACAGTTTTTACGCCATTTGAATCCAAAAATGCTTGTAGTTCATTGCGTCTATTGGTTCGAACGACAAAAAGATGATACACATGGCTGGCCTTTTCAGCTGTTTTTGGAAGGATAAGCCCTTCAATATCAGATAGATATTCGTGATATTTGGCAGCCAACGATTTTCTTTCTGCCGTCCACCTTTCAATGTATTTCAATTTTATTGACAACAATCCAGCCTGCAGTTCATCGATTCTGTTGTTGTAGCCTTTTACCATATTGTGGTAGCGCTTTTCCGAGCCATAGTTTCTCAAAACTTTTGAGACCGTTGCTAAATCTTCATTATTAGTTGTCACCGCACCTGCTTCTCCAAATGCACCAATATTTTTAGAAGGATAGAAGCTCGTTGCGTTAATATCTCCAAACGTACCAGTCATTTGGTTGTTGTACGTTGCAGAGTGGGCTTGGGCATTGTCTTCAACTACAAAGAGTTTATTCTTTTTCGCCAAATTCATAATTTCATCCATTTGGCAAGCCTGGCCATAAAGATGAACTGGCATTATTGCCTTTGTTTTAGAGGTGATCGATTTTTCTATTTCAGCAGGTGAAATGTTATAGGTCATTTCATCCGGTTCGGCAAAAACTATATTTGCACCAGCCATTTCTACTGCCAAGGCTGTAGCTATGTACGTGTTCGAGGGTACGATAACCTCATCACCAGGACCAACACCCAATGCTCTAAGTGAAATATGCAAAGCATCCAGTCCATTCGAAATTCCAACAGCATATTTTACGTTGTTGTATTTTGCATAATCTAGCTCAAATTGTTGAGTCATTTTGCCCAGAACATAAAAATGAGAATCAAAAAAGCGAGCAAAAACTTCTTTAGATTCTGTGGCAACAAGCTCATTTTGAGCTATAAAGGATAAGAATGGAATTTCCATTTAGTTAAAAGATTTTGAAAAAATATGAAAGCAAGATCCAAATTTGAAGCCCAGCTTTTCACAATTGTGGATCACTGCCTTGTTGGTCGATTGCGTTGTCATCACCAGGCATTCGCTGTTATTTTGTTTTGCGTAATGCAATGCGGCAAGACATAGATGATAATGCCAGCCTTTATTTTCACCTAAACTGGCTGTTAACGGAATTCTAAAAATTGGTCTGTCTTCTTGATACGAAATGTCATTCAACCTTGAAATTGCAACAAATGAATACGGTTCAGTTTTCAGATCAGGAACAAATACCTGTTCTGCAAATCCGTTGATGCAATTTTCAACATAGGTTTCTAAATAATGATCTGTTGCTTGTTTCGAGAAAAATGGATCTGCATGGTATCGGTCAAAACTATTTATAGCCCCAGACGCTACTTTTTTAAGTGATGGAATATCAGATTTTGCAGCTAGTCTTGCTTTCTGTTCAATTTTAGGAAGATATTCCAATGTGTGAAAATAAGTCATCCTTGTTTCAATCAACGAAAATCCACTTTCTGTCAGCAATGGAGAAAGAGACACAGCCTCAGACGGAATCTCAACAAAATACTGGGTAGGAATAGATTGATTTTCCGATGTAAGTGCAAGATTATTAGAAGTATATGTATTCGAATCTATGAATAGAATTTTAAAAATATTAGAATTGAAAGTATCAGAGTCCCATTCTAATTTTTTAATGAAGAGTCCATTCTGTTCATTTATAGGATTTGCTCGCACCTCATCCAGAAAATGCTTGATGTCCAATTTAAATTGTCGATTCAAGAAATAAAGAGGGTGCCAGTGCTCAGCCTTCATTTTGCGGGATTTATACCTCTGTAAGTTAGAAAATCATCATATTTTCTGATATAATCTTCTGGACTATACGTGTGAGAGGCCAAAACCAAACAAACCGAGCCTGACGAAAAATTTAATTCCGATGCCCAAATTGAGGGTGGTATGAGCAAGCCACAATAAGGTCGATTGAGAAAAACCTGCCTTTTGCTGATTCCATCATCCATTTGTACCTCGAAACTTCCAGAAGCTGGAATTAGGAATTGAAAACACTCTTTATGGGCATGAGCGCCCCTTGATTCCCCACCAGGAATGTCATATAAATAGAATACTCTCTTTACATCAAAAGGAAGATGAATTGAATTCTCAATTGGTGAAATATTGCCAGCTCTAAATTGAATGACGGGTAAGGTGATGATAGATGCATCAAAAACGGAATTCATTAAACTGTTGAATTTGAGGTGAATAATGGAAAATCTCTGATGTAATCATTTGCATCATAGTTTGTTGATGATGCAGCAAGGCAAACTGCATTTGTTGAAAAATTTTGCATTTGTCGCCACAATAGATTTGGAATGTAAAGGCCCAAATAGCTTCTATTCAAACTGAAAATAGTTTCAATTCCGTTTTTATCTGTAACCACAACATCAAAGCTTCCTGATAAAGCGACTATAAATTCTCTTTGTTTGTGAAATGCGTGTCCTCCACGCACTTCTCCGCCCGGAACATCATAGATCAGGTAGGTTCTTTTTATTTCAAAAGGAACTTGATTATTGCTTTCAAAAAATGACAAATTACCTCTAGGATCTAGAAATTTTGGTAGATGAATTATTTCTGGTTGACTATCTTGCATACTCAATTTGTTCACTTTCTTCCTCTTCAGAATTGTTTGCAGGGTATCGGTAGTTATAGAAATTGCTTTGAATTAAAGTTCTTAAGTATTTATTGTATTGCCTCAAGAAATACCATACTGGCCAAAATGTCATTCCAATAAAAGCATAAATTCCAGGAAGATCACCTCCTCTCATTAAGGGTACAATTGAGGCAAAAGTTATCCCTTTGATAAGATGCCTGACATCTGTATTATATTTCAATGAGTTAGAAATGATACTATTGATAAAAAATGCATATATTATACTTAAGATTACTATGCCCATAACACCACCTTCACCATAAAAGGAGCCGTACAAAGATTGCGATATTCCAACCGAACCGCCCCCCATATTGTCATTTAAGCCAAGTTTATTGGCATAGCCTCCAAGTGGCTTTCCTGGCCACATGCTTCTAGGAATAGGTCGATACAATATCTCAAGATGTTCACTCCCCCAATGGTAATTCAGATGTTGAGGATATACTTGTAGAACCATCATAAATCCATCAAGCATGGTTGCATCTTCAGTTGATTTATTCCTATCCCATGCAAGAGATAGTTTTTCCATCATACTCATTTGTGAGGTGTCCGTTCTGCGTTTGACACCTGCCAAGCCAAAAGCCAAAGAAATGACCAGACCGCCTATTAAATACATTCTTAATTTGTATAAGGGATTTTTATCTCCTACAAACATAATACCCATTGTGATGGACCAAGATAAAAATTGAAATCTACCTGAACTAGAGTATGTTAAAGAGCCTGCGAATGCAATTATTGCTCCGAATGCTAGCTTAACGATAAATTGATCTTTTAGCTCGTAGTTTTTGAATACCAAATACATAAGAGAAATAACTCCTCCTAAACCAAAACCTATCATCACATAATATGATCCTCCCATTGCTATTCCTCCTCCTCCGGCCATAAAGGAATTGATGAAAGCTAATTTTGCATAAAAGCTGACTGTACCAACCAATACAAATGCAACTAATACAGTAGCCTGGAATTTGGATAAGAATACTTTTAAATTTTGTGGATCATCTTTGAATGTTTGGGGTGGCTTTCTTGTCATTGCAAACGTAAAATATGCTATCGAAAATACAACTGTTCCTAGAAAGAAGTAGTTTAGGGCTTGAATTCCAAGCTCATTGTTGAGTGAGAAAATGTTTTTTGAATAAGCTACGCTCACCCAATGTTCTTCTCCTGATATCACAAGCTTATATCTGTTTAGCCCGGAGGTATAAAAAAAGATAATTAGTATAAATATGAATTCATCGTTTTTTAAGACGAAAAGTACCAATGCCAAAAGGCTTAGCATCATTGTTCCCACCAATAGGTTGTCTGGAGTAAGCAATGGTTTTAAGTTATATTGATACTGTTATTGAGCCACCTACCTGGTATTTCTCCTGAAATACAATGCAAATAGTCTTCTTCGCTACATGGTATTATTTCATTTCCATTGCCCCTTACAACTTCTAACCACCACTTCCCTGTGATTATATTTTTGTAGAAGACTATTTCTTGATGTGAATCTCCTGAAATTAGCACTTGATGTTTAATCGAAGAAGATGGAGAAAAACTAAGATCATCTGCTCGGTGGTAATATCCTTCGATAAAATACCAGATCATTGTTCCAAGCATTAAACTGGTTGTTTCACGGTAATCAAGACTTGGATTCAATTCAAATACGCCAAAACTAGTAAGCTTCGAGCTACATCCAGCGTACCATGCCATCTGGCATGCTTCTTCGCCTGTTAAACCAAACGGAAATGCTTTTCCATTGCCTGGCGCTTCACTCATTCTAATGGCAGAAATATCAAAGCTCAGAAAGTCGGCACTTCTAATGATGGGCTCAACACTGCGAAAGTCTTCTCTAATTTCACCCAATCGCATTTTGAAATGATGATGCTGATCAATCGCTGCTAATATATTTTCATCTACCAAATAAGTTTGATATGCAAGATGGATATATCTGGAAATGCATTCTTTATGCCTGGTTAAAATTCTGCTGATATGATGGTTGGCCATTCCAGATTGAGCACTTGGCTCTGTGTCTGATTTGCTATCTACATTTACTAGAGCGGGTTTTTTGCCAAGTTCTTCATAAGCCCATATTACAGGAAGTGTATGGTCATGTGTGCCTCCTATGATAATTGAAATTGTTCCGTTTTCCAGCAAAACACGAACTACCTCTTTGAGTCGAAGGTAAGAGTCTTCTAAGGTTTCGCCCGGTCTCAAATTTCCTAAATCAGCAATGTTATATTTTACATGTGAGGCTCTTAAAGCATAAAGTCCTTTCCTTATCGCATCTGCCCCTGAATGTGCACCTTCATTATCTGGGTTCCCTCTTTCTTCAATGATGCCTATAATTGCAATATCAACCCCAGTTAAGTCAGGAAAGAAGTCTGTGAAAATCCTGATTTTTTGGTTGATGTAACTATAATGTTCATTGCCATCCCACAATTCTGAAGAAATAGGATCGAATAGAAGAGAAAGACTTTGATTGACCAAGACCGATTTAGAGATTGATTTCATTGCAAAGTTGCAAGATTTTTAAGAATTTTTCGCTGGAAACTTTTTTTATATCAAAAGTTTCCAGAGTTTTGCAGGATCAAATCGTTTATATCATTCCTTCACCATTGGAAGTAAAAAATAGAATCCTCACCAAATCAGAAGAACTCTTCATGAGGTATGGCTTCAAAAGCATCAGCATGGATGAGGTGGCGAGGCATTGCAACATTTCCAAAAAGACAATTTATCAATATTTTCCAGATAAGGATGCCTTAGTTAAAGAGATAATGGTCAGGCACATGGAACAGGATAACTGCATGATTTCAGCCATAGGAGAGTTGAAATGCACAGCCTTAGAAGAAATCCTTAAAATCTCAGAGTACATGAAAAAAGACATGGCAGAAATTCATCCTTCCGTTCTTTTTGATTTGAAAAAATATCACAGCAGTGCGTATGAGGTTTTCGAAAAACACAGAGACACTAATTTTATTGAAACTGTGGCGAAAAATTTGGAAAGAGGTTTGGAGGAAGGTGTTTATAGAAGCGAGATCGACGTAAGAGTATTTTCCAGACTACGTGTAATTGAAATCGAAGCCATGTTTAATCTTGACATATTCAAGGATGCAGACTTAGAAATTGCGAAGGTTCAACTTTACTTTATAGACCATTTTGTGCGTGGTCTTGTAACAACTAAAGGCTTGAAGCAGTGGGAAAGCATTTCAGAAAATTTATTTAAATAATTCATTAATCATTGACATTCAACAATTTAAAATGAGAATTTTTCTTATTAGTTTAAGTTTAGCATTTGTTTCACTTCCCGATATTTTATTGGCGCAAAAAAGCTTTACGGCTGAGCAGGCAGTTCAATATGGCATCGCAAATAATCCTCTGGTTAAGAACTCCAACCTTGATTTGGAAATTGCCAAATCAAAAGTTTCGGAAACGTTTGGAATTGGGTTGCCTCAAATTTCTGGGTCGGCATTGGTTCAACATTATCCAGAAGTTCAAAGATTTGTACTTGAGAATACATTAAACACACCTTTTTATACGAACCAATTGCCAAATGATGCGCCTGTTGCTTTTGGATTGCAACTCGCAAATAGTTTAACCGGTTCAATTTCAGCCACTCAACTAATTTTTAACGGAACTTATCTGGTTGGTATTCAAGCTTCAAAAGCATATCAGGAGCTATCGACAAAACAAATAAAACAGGTAAAGACCAGTTTAGCAGAGCAGGTTTTGAAAAGCTACTATGCCATATTGGTAAATCAGGAAAAAACGAAAGTTTTGGATCTGAACATTGCCAGACTGGATAGCTCAAACAAAGAAACTAAGGCCTTATTCAAAAATGGTTTTATAGAAAAAATTGATTTGGATCGTTTAGAGGTTGCTTTAAATAACATCAAATCTGAAAAACAAAAAACTGATCGGCTCTTACAATTGGCAACCAATGTTTTAAAACTACAGATGGGCATGCCAATCAATGAAACATTGGAACTGACTAGTAAATTGGATGATGTAAACCCTGCCAGCATCGTTCCTGCCAACAATACGATTGACTATGGCAGAAGAATAGAACATTCGGTTTTGCAAACTCAAAAAACTTTGGCCGGCCTTCAAATGAAAAATATTCAATCAGAATACATTCCATCCTTGGTTGGTTTGGCTACCCTCGGTGTAAATTCAGCGGCTTCTAAATTTACAAATCTTGGAAATATTTCAGAAAAAAACAGGTATGCGCCTTATGCATTTATTGGCCTTAGTTTAAATGTTCCAATTTTTGATGGTTTGCAGAAAAAATACAGATATCATCAGGCTAAACTCAATTTAGAGAAACTCAACAATGGCATCAAACAACAGGAAAACACCATTGATCTGGAGTTGAATCAAGCCAATATTAATCTGGCAAATGCCCAAACCAATCTTGAAATTCAGAAACGAAATCTGGATTTGGCTCAAGAAGTTGTCAGGGTTTCTAAGGTAAAATATAAACAAGGCGTAGGTTCTAATTTGGAAGTAACCAATGCAGAATCTTCACTAAAAGAGTCTCAAACCAATTACTATTCAGCACTTTATGACTTTATTATTGCCAAAGTTGATTTGGATAAAGCACAAGGTTTATTGGTTATAGAATAACGGTCCATACAATTTACTACTACTCACTTAAAAACGAAAAGACAATGAACGCAATAGCAAAAGGCAAGTTCAACTTTATTTTCAAGAGACATTTTCTAATTCCACCTTCCAGTTTAAAAGGTAGGAAGTATTTGGAAGATCTTGGTCTAACCAAATTAGAGCAAGTTGAGATGATCAATTATTTTGAAGATGAATTCAAAATCAAGTTTTCAGAACAGGATGAAAGAAGAATTAAAACGGTGGATGACACCATAAACATTTTAGATAAATATTTGAATTTCAACGATTCACAACTTAAATTAGGTTAATTAAAGATATGAAAAGGAGTTTTATTTGGTTCGCATTGCTGCAGGTTTTGGTTTTTGCTTGTGGTGAAAAAAAAGAAGGCGGCCTGTCAGGAAAAAAGGATGAATTGACCAAATTGAAAGGTGAGAAGTCAGCTTTGGAAAGCAAAATTTCTACCCTTGAAGCAGAGATTGCACTTTTGGATACATCGGCAAAGGATGAAATCAAAATTAAGCAGATTTCTGCTACAGTTTTAGGACCTGAAATTTTCAAACACTTTGTAAGTGTTCAGGGTGCTTTGGAGGCAGACGAAAATGTAATGGTAACTTCAAAGATGCCAGGCCAGATTACATCAATAAAGGTTAGACAAGGAGATTTTGTAAAGGAAGGTCAGGTATTGGCCATTCTGGATGATGAAGTTTTGAGAAAATCGATTGATGAAGTGAAATCAGGTCTTTCTCAGATAAATGTTCTTTATGAAAAACAAAAGGCGCTTTGGGATCAAAAGATCGGTTCAGAAATTCAA
>Ga0105046_10004352_pt1 | contig 22543 bp, 20 predicted proteins | sample MAT03_FD_78385 | JGI IMG/M metagenome (GOLD analysis project Ga0105046, IMG submission 78385) | Freshwater microbial communities from Lake Fryxell liftoff mats and glacier meltwater in Antarctica - MAT-03 (megahit assembly) | ecosystem: Environmental > Aquatic > Freshwater > Ice > Liftoff...
CGACCCCCACCAAGGAAAATTGAAAAAGAAAAATTAATGCAGAACCGCCCCAGAAATGTGTCAGCCAACGACAGCATAGATTCAGTAGTAATTCTTTATTTTTACCCAGAATCAGGAGACATAAATGATCCCAATTTTGTACTTACGCTAGGAGATTTTCTAGAAAATGTAAAAGGCCGTTTTGATTTCTCCTATTTCGACCATTTATGGAAAAATCCCTATCTCAAAAAAGCCCACGCAAAATACCGCAAAAACAACTACGAATAAGAATGGCAACAAAGCCGGGGGAATTTCTTGTATAAATATTTAGAAATATTTAAGGAATTTTTTAATTAAAATTTAGATTCTTTTGCTACGCTACGGAAGCAAACAAAACTTCGAAATGTCCGCAGTCGTTGATAGTTCAATTTGGGTGTCATTTTTCGCGAAAGACAACAACTTTAAAATTGCCTGTACTTACTTGAAAAGAATAAAGAACCATCAAATTGTACTTCCCGAGCTGATTTATTGTGAAGTTATGATAAGTTTGCATAAGCTCAGTGTTGATGAATCAGTGATCAGAAAAGCGGAAAATTATTTCTTGAAAGATTTACAGGTTGAATTTGCAAACTTGGACACAAATTTCATGTTCAAGAAAATGCCAAAATATTTTAAAAAATGTAAGGCGAAAACATCAGATCTCATGATTATCGCTTTTGCCATTGACATCAATGCAGCCAAATTTTACACTTTAGACAAGAAGCAACTAAACTATTTTTATGAATGCAAAAGAACGTAAAAGACTGGAGAAATTAGGATATAAAATTTCCGATACGGGCGTCCGTCTAAAAAAGCGTCCCAAAGGCGAAACCATGATGTCAGCATTGGAAAAAATTCGTTCCAAAAAAAGCATGGTCGACGACGCAGTTTTGTTCATGCGCGGGCACCGTTTTGATGACCCAAGTGAAGATTAAACCTAGCATACAAAATTACAAAAAAATCCTGATGAGCAATAATCGCCATCAGGATTTTTTTAATCCCCAAAATTTCCTACTTCACCACAAAACTCACTAATTTCTCTTTCACATAAATTTCCTTCACCAATTTGCCCTCCGCCAAATATTTCGCAACTCCAAGTTCAGCCTTCGCCAAAGCCAAAATCTCTTCCTGCGCCAACTCCTTTGCCACCCGAATTTCCCCCCGCACTTTCCCATTCACCTGAACCGCCAAATTCACCGAATCTTCATGAATAAATTCAGGATTAAACGCCGGCCAAGTTGAATTGAAAACGCTATCTTTTTCACCCAAATGCCCCCAAATTTCCTCCGCCAAATGCGGCGCAAAAGGAGCAATTAAACGAGTTATCAATTGCTTATTTTCTTTATCAACCCCAGTTTTCACCGCCTCATTCATAAATTCCATCAACGCCGCAATGCAAGTATTAAAATTAAACCGCTCAATATCCTGACTCACTTTTTTGATCGCTTTATGAACTGCCCGTCGCATCGCCGCTTCATCAGAAACCGCACTTTCCGAGGTCATCAAAGTATAAAACCGGTTCGCGAATCGCGCAACGCCGGTAATTCCTTGGTCATTCCAATCACCACCTTCCGTAAAAGGCCCCATAAACATAAGATACATACGGAAAATATCACTCCCATACTTGGAAACATATTCATCCGGACTCACCACATTTCCCTTTGATTTACTCATTTTCGCCCCATTGCGCGTAATGAAACCCTGATGAATCAAACGCTTAAACGGCTCTTTATTTGTAATATATCCATGGTCATAAAGGAACATATTAATAAAACGCGCATACAAAAGATGCATACAAGCATGCTCCGCCCCACCAACATACATATCCACCGGCAACATTTTCGCCACCACCTCTTTATCAAAAGGCGCAGAATCCAGTTTCGCCGTAGGATAACGCAAAAAATACCAACTCGAATCAACAAAAGTATCCATCGTATCCACTTCGCGTCGCATTTTCTTCCCCTTATATTCCACATTCACAAACTCCGCTACCGAATTCAACGGCGATTTCCCATCACCTTTCGGCACAAAATCCACATCACGCGGCAAAACAACCGGCAAATCCGCTTCATCTACCGCCACTGCTTCATCATTTTCATCATACAAAACCGGAATCGGCGCCCCCCAATAACGTTGGCGTGAAACGAGCCAGTCACGTAATTTATAGTTGATAGTGAGCTTACCCAAGCCTTTTTCTTCCAACCAAAGAGTAATTTTTTTGCGCGCTTCTTCTGAAGATAATTCAGAAAATTCACCAGAATTTACAAGTATTCCGTAAGCTGTAAAAGCTTGTTCAAGATTTTTCTCATTACTCGCTTTTTCAACAATAACGGTTTTAATCGGCAAATCATATTTCTTAGCAAACTCAAAATCCCGATCATCATGTGCCGGAACCGCCATCACAGCGCCAGTTCCATACGTCATCAAAACATAATCCGCAATCCAAACCGGAACTTTTTCGCCCGTCGCGGGATTAATGGCATAAGATCCAGTAAAAGCGCCATTCTTCTCTTTCCCCTCTGCTGAACGTTCAATATCATTTTTATGCTTCGCCTTTTCCATATATTCTTCAACCGCAGCTTTATTTTCCGGAGTAGTAAGATCTAAAACCAAAGGATGCTCCGGCGCCAAAACCATATAAGTACACCCAAAAAGTGTATCCGCCCGAGTCGTAAAAACCGCAATTTTTTCATCACACCCATCAACTTGAAAAATCAATTCGCTTCCTTCACTTCGCCCAATCCAATGTTGTTGCATTAATTTGGTCTTTTCCGGCCAATCCAAGCCCTCAAAATTCAACAATTTCTCCGCATAATCGCGAATCTTAAAAAACCATTGGGAAAGATTTTTCTTCGTCACTTCCGTTCCACAACGCTCACAATGTCCATCAACAACCTGCTCATTTGCCAAAACGGTCTGGTCCTTTGGGCACCAATTCACCGGCGCCAATTTCTTGTACGCTAAGCCCTTTTTATAAAGTTGCAAAAACAACCACTGCGTCCAGCGGTAATAATCCGCCTGCGAAGTCGCAAGCGATGTATCCCAATCATACATACAGCCCATTTCCTTCATTTGACGCGTCATCGTTGCAATATTTTCATTCGTCGAATCATCAGGGTTTACGCCAGTTTTAATTGCGTAATTCTCTGCTGGCAAGCCAAAACTGTCATAACCAAACGGCTCAAAAACCTGGAAACCTTTCATACGCATGTAACGGCCCCAAGAATCCGGTGGTGCATAATTATACCAATGTCCAACATGCAATGTGTCTCCAGACGGGTAAGGAAACATCACAAGATTATAATATTTCGGCTTATCCGAGTCAAAATCACTTTTATAAAGTTGGGATTCATCCCATTGTTTCTGCCACTTTTTCTCCGTTTCCGGAGCATTGTAATGAGCCATAAAAATCGTTACATAAAAATTCATCAAAAAAATATCACAGATTGACAAAGGAGGAAAGATGACTATGATTGGCCACGTGAGTAAATTTGCCCAGATGAAGTATGTCCGCGCAAATTTCCATGTATGCTTGAAAGTACAATGTTCCAATCGATGGATTTTCATCAAAAGGAGGCCAATTGTCAGGAAAAGAAGAATTTGTCCAGCGCAACGGAGAAGGCAAGGTCGTTGACTCGAAGGGAAACGTTATTCCCTCAACCCCTCCACCACCCATGCCGCCGGCGCCGCCTAAGTTGGTACCCAAGGAAAAGCAGCCGAAGAAAAAGCACAAAACCAGGAGCAGAGAAGATTCTGCATCTGAGTCAGCGGCCGATGCCGATTCCAACGAATCGTCTGACACCCGGGAAATTCCGCGCTCAGAAGCTGAGTCTCTGACCACGCTTGGTGAAGGCGCACGCTTTCCCAACCCTCCAGATCCCGGTCCAGTGGAAGACATGCACCGGCTTCGCCCTCCGCCCCCTCCTATCCCGGTCGACCTCGAGAACCGCCGCGCGGTAGAGCGAGCTATCCGGCGCAGCTTGACGCCCCGCTCCCAAAGCGGTATCACGCTGAAGATCAGCGGGACTCACGTGGGTAAGCCAACCAAAAAGCGAAACCTCAGGGTTATTAAGGGCGACAAACCTTTATCTTCCTCCTCAAGCTTCATCCGCGCTGTGTTCCAAGCCTTTCAAGGTCAAGGTACTCAGCGCGGTTTTTACTCGCCTCACATATTGCGCGCATACGCACCTTGTGTTATAATTTCAAGATTACCAACAAAAAATAAACCACAAACATATGCCAATGAATGAATCAGATATTGCAACAATTACTTTAATCTTAAAGAAAATTCCTCTTTTTGAAGAATTGAGTCCAGTTGAGCACATAGAAATCATCAAGCGCATCACTATGGATTATTATCCTGCAAACCAAATCATTTTTCATGAAAATGAGCCAGGTGACTCATTTTTCATTATTAAAAGGGGAGTCATTCGCATTTACCATGAAGCTGAAACACCAGTGGAAGAAGTGGAAGTTTCAATGCTTGCGGACAATGATTTTTTCGGTGAAATGTCTCTTATTGAAGATAAACCTCGGAATGCCACGGCAAAATGCACAGAAGAAAGCGAAGTTTTTAAGCTCAATAAAGATGATTTTCATAAGCTGATCTCAGAAAACCCAGGTATGGCTTCACACATTAGCAGTGAATTCCTGAAACGTTTTAAAATTAATTTAAGAGCTCAATAAAATGATCATCCTGTTTCTTATCTTAAGCCACATGGTGGCTGATTTCCTATTGCAACCAACTTCTCTCGTCAAAAAAAAGTTTGAAGGTTGGTTAGGCATTTTTATTCACGTTGTAATTCACGCATTAGTTTTGTGCGCATTCTTGTCACCATATTTGCTCAACGCACAGATATACAAAGTGATCGCATTTATCGCATCTTCACATTTTCTTGTGGACACTATAAAAGTGCATTATGAAAAAAAACACCAAAACTTTTCGCTATCATACTGGTTAGACCAGCTTGCACACTTCACTTTTATCATCATCGGGTTTGAGCTATTCATAAAAGGTGAAAGATTGCTTTCATATACTCATCCTGCCATCATCTTATATCTGATTTTGGCAATTTTCGTGACGCTTACCTACGAAATCGGCGAACAGCAACAAAGGCGTTCTGATGCTCTTCCACGGAACTTTAAGCTCAATCTCAATAAAAAAATGATGCTTAAACGGCTTGTTCTGTTCTCTTTTTCATTTTTCCTTACGTATTTGCTCTCTCAAGGCCATGTACCTGCGCCATTATCATAAAACTTTGAAAGGTATGTTGACAAAACAAGGAAATATTGGTAAGATTAAATGTTAGATAATAAAAACTGAAAATGATCTGGAAATTTATCAAACAAAATAATAAAATTTTAAGCGTCGCCCTCGGGCTATTCTTAATCTCTATGTCAACCCTTGTCTTCTTAGGAGAGCATAAAGGCAGTGGGTTTTCTCATGAATTAAAAGCCAGCGTAATTGACTCTAAATCTATAATTCCGGAAAGCATAAAAGATGAAGAAATAAAATACCGCACAATTCTTCATAATAGTACAAATCCTGTTTTAGCTTTGAATTTAGATGGAACTATCGGTTTCGTCAGTAATGAATTTCTGGAGAAATTGGGTTATGAATCCCAAGACGTTCAAGGAAAATCATTTTTCCTCTTCTTGCAACAAGAAGATCTTCCCACTTTTATGAATGCCTATGGTGATATTTTAAAAAATGAGGCGCCGGTAAGCGCAATTGGGCCATATCGATTAAAAATGAAAGATGATGTTTACGCCTATCATATCGGGTATGTTGCACCTTTCATGGAAAATGGCAAAATGACAAAAATACTTCTGGTGACCAAAAGTATTGAAGATAAGATGAGAGAATCTGAAGAGGTCAATAAAACAGCAAAAGAAAACAATAAAACCAAAGAGAAAAATCCCTTGAATGTACTTCCTCCTCCTCAGTCCAATCCGACACACATAGAGGACACTCAGCTTTTAGTGGATAAATCCACTCATCTCAGGGAATCTTCTCGTCGTTAACCCTCAATTTGACCCTGCAGCTTCAACTTCATTTTGAAGTTGCTCTCTCGCTGAAGTATCATGAGGAATAAGCACACCACGCGCACTCACCAATTCATCCGTGGTGAGTTTTAAAAATGTGAAAGTCCACACAGACATTGAAAAAACATGGATAATTCCATTTAAATATGACGCAATTATCAAACAAATCAAACCAGCGCCGCCACCTATCCAGAACGCTAAATGCGGCAAATTAGCCGCCGTAAAAAAGTATCCGGTGGCTACAATAATTACTGGGATAAGAAAAACAAATAAAACTTGAATAATAATTCTTACACCAATAATCAGCATTAACACAGAAAGGAGAAAAGTTTCTTCCAAGTGCGTTATTACTAATTTTGAACTTTTCGAAATTGACTCAATGACTTTAAAATCATCAATAACGATAAAAAATTCCGTATACGTCACAAAAAGTGCAAATATAAAGCCAATCAACATTGCTACAACATTCACGGGAATAAGAAGATTAAGAATTGGCAATCCGAAACTTCGTAAAGCTATCGCTGAAACTCCCAAAACCGATGTCACTCCCAGTGTCCGAATCAACAGTCGATATTCGAATAAAGAGAGGAAGCTCAAGAGCCCATAGCGAATACCATGCCGAACTCTCACAGGTTGGTTATTCTTTACTCGTGCAATAATTTGAATCAACGCTGCCTGACAAATTATTGGCAAAATAAAATAACCGAAAGCAAAAATAATTGAACCCAAAATTGCTGGCAGAATTAATCCTATATTACCTCTAAAAAACTGCAACAACCATTTGATGACAATGGCACCAAAACTTTCCGACCAATTTTCAAAAAGCGGCGATGCCAAAAAAGCAAAATATTGGTACACAACGTAAAGCGCACCAAACAACGTACTGAAGAAAGCAGGAATTGCAGCATACCAAATAATATATTTTTTATTTTCTTGGGTGAATTGCCAAGCTTCAGCCACAATTTCTCGGTAGTTCATTCTTGATTTTTGTAACTTCTAAAGTGCTCGAAGATAAACCCTTGCCAAAGCTTCACCCATCTGATAAACTCTTCCATGACTTTGCTCTCATTGTACACAAGTTCCAGATTTTAAAAAGCCAATTTATTATTACTAAATTATTATTAACGTAACCTGCGATGAAAAGGGCCCAGAAAAAAACAATTATTGAAGGATATGCGGTTCATCCAAAAGATACCGGGTCACCACAAGTCCAAGTGGCAGTTTTGACAGAAAGAATTAATATGCTTTCAAAACATTTAGAAGATCATCCAAAAGATAATCATTCCCGCCGTGGACTACTTATGATGGTTGGTAAAAGAAGAAAACATCTCAATTACCTCAAGCTGAATCAAAAAGATAAATACGAAGAGCTCATTGGTAAACTCGAGCTCCGTAAATAATTTCTCCTTTTGCATAGGCTCTTCATCGAAAGTAAAAGTCCACTACCATCAAGTGTGGACTTTTTTTTAAATCAAAATTATCTAAAATTATTAATTTACTCTATGTCACAAACATTTTCCCTGACCATGGCAGGTCGCACGCTCAAAATTGAGACGGGCCTTATTGCCAATCAATCTCATGGCTCAGTTACAGTTACTTACGGCGACAACGTCGTTTTCTCTAGCGCCACTATGGGCACTGCCCGTGACGGCACGAATTTTTTCCCACTCAGCGTGGATTTTGAAGAAAGATATTACGCTGCAGGGAAAATCAAAGGCAGCCGTTTCGTTAAACGTGAAGGCCGTCCATCAGAAAAATCTGTTCTCAGTTCACGCCTCATCGACCGACCAATCCGTCCGATGTTCAACAAAAAAATCATCAACGACATTCAGCTAATTTGTTCAGTTTTTTCTTCAGACAAAGAAAGCGATCTTTCAACTCTTGGACTCATTGCCGCTTCAGCAGCATTGATGATTTCTGGAATGCCTTTTGACGGACCAGTTGCAGGAGTCCGTATCGGTCTTGTAAAAAATGAAGCTGGCCAAGAAGAATTGATTATTCACCCAAGCTACGAACAAGTCGCCGCAGGACGTCTGGATTTAATTGTTGCTGGTACAGAAGAAGCCATTACTATGGTTGAAGCCGCAGCGAACGAAGTTGATGATGAAACGATGTTAAAAGCTCTCGAACTTGGTCATGAAGAAATTAAAAAGATTTGTGCACTCCAAAAAGAATTTGCCGCTGCAAACCAAAAACCTGCACGAAAAATGACTTTTGCTCCTCACAATGAAACTGCAGCGGAAGCCGTAAAAGCCTTCGTAACTCCAGAAATGATGGACCAAGTAAGTGGAAAAACTAAGAATGAGGTAAAAGATAAAATACATGAAATTGAACATCAACTTGCAGAAAAATATCTTCCTCAAATTGAAGCGAAAGCATTTTCTTCACGTGAATTGAATGATTCACTCAACACGTTGATGGAAAAAAATATGCGCAAGAATATTTTAGAAAAGGAAGAACGCATCGATGGCCGAAAACTCGACGAAATTCGTGCCATTCGTTGCTTGACTGATCTTCTCCCACGTACTCATGGCTCGGCTCTGTTCCAACGAGGTGAAACGCAAGCATTGACTATCACAACACTCGGCGCTCCTGGCGACGCCCAAACCATTGATTCAATGGATGAAGAAGGTGAAAAACGCTACATGCATCACTACAATTTTCCTCCATACTCAGTTGGAGAAGTAAAACCACTCCGTGGACCATCACGCCGCGACATCGGCCACGGTGATTTGGCAGAACGTTCATTAGTTCCAATGCTTCCAACCAAAGAAGAGTTCCCCTACACCATTTGGGTTGTGTCAGAAATTATGAGCTGTAACGGGTCAAGTTCCATGGCCTCAGTTTGTGGATCAACACTCTCACTCATGGCCGCAGGAGTACCACTCAAAAAACCAGTTGCCGGAATTGCAATGGGCCTCGTAACCTACGACGGTGACGTGAACAACGGTTACAAAATCCTCACAGACATCCAAGGAATGGAAGATTTTGCCGGAGATATGGATTTCAAAGTTGCCGGAACTCGTGAAGGCATCAATGCACTTCAAATGGATATTAAAGTAAAAGGATTAACTCTTGGACTGCTTCGTGAAGCTCTCACCAAAGCAAAAAATGCTCGTGGCTTCATTCTTGATGAAATGGCGAAAGTCCTTCCAGAAGCAAGAAAAGAACTTTCAGCTTTTGCTCCTCGAATTACTGTCGTCAAAATCCACCCAGACAAAATCCGTGATGTAATTGGTAAAGGTGGTGAAACGATTCAAAAAATTACCAAAGAAACCGGCGTTACGATTGATATTGAACAAACTGGTCTCGTTCTCATTACAGCACTCGACCAAGAAAGCGGTAAAAAAGCGGAAGAATGGATCAAAATGCTCACTTATGAACCAAATGTTGGCGACGTTTTCGAAGGAAAAGTTGTTAAAATCATGGAATTCGGAGCTTTTGTGGAAATGGTTCCAGGAAAAGATGGACTTGTACATATTTCAGAACTTGCGCATCAACGCGTGAATAAAGTAGAAGATGTAGTAAAAGAAGGGGATATCATGAAAGTGAAACTCATTGAAATCGACGCTCAAGGTCGTTACAAACTTTCTCACAAAGCATTGGTTCCAAAACCTGAAGTGCCAAACACCCAGCCTCCAGCAGTGGCGTAAACTTACAATAGCTCAATAAAAAAGCCCAGTTCACATTGAACTGGGCTTTTTTATTGAGCGTAAGTTTTAAATGGCTGATCTACATCTCAGCTCCAAAAAGTTCCATTGCTCTTGCAACCAATTCATTACTTTCCGTTTCACTATTTCTTGCAGAATCTTGAGTTTTGATTCCTTGGGCATTTCGGTCTTGGGAAAGACTAAAAAGTGCAGCATTTACTATGCCCGCAAGAATTACCCTTTTTCCAGTAACTTGCAAAATAACCGATTCAACTTCATTCATTGACGCATTCTGTAAAAGTTTGTCTTTACTGAAGTTATCATTAAAAGCCAAAATAAGCTTTTCTCCAGACAAGCTTTGCGGTTTCGTTACCATTAAATTCCGCTTCACAACTGTGGAGGGAATGGCTTGAATAATTTGCTGCCAACACTTCATAATTTCATCAAAACCTACCTCTCCATTGACATTATCTTCCACAGATACAACTGCATCTTGACTTACAGAAACTGATGCTGCCGGAGACGTTGCTTGCAAAGGAGCTTCTAGAGCCACCTTTTCCACCACAGTTGGAGCTTTCACTTCTGTTACAACTCTTTTTTCCGGCACAGCACTTTTTCTCACAGCAGCCCGTTGAGTATTTTCTAAAAAAAATTCTCTCCCTAGTGAAGATTTAATGACGGCAACTTCAAGCGGAAGCTGAGGAATAAAAGCATTCTTCAGTTTTTCATGCGCTGATTCAAAATTCTCAATGGCATTCAGTAACCAAGGCAAACGACTCCCGCCCACTTCAACCTCTTGAATCATTTTCTGGCGCAAAAATTCTAAAATATCCTTTGTAAGTTGTCCTAAATCATGCCCCTCTTTGAACACTTCTTGCACTAAATCAACACCTTCCGCTGCATTCCCGCTATGCATCAAATCATAAAGTTTTTCAATAACAATAAAATCACTGAGGCCCAAAGCGTCTTTTACATGGGCAACCGTCAATTTTTTATGAAGAGTGAGTTGCTCCAAAAGCCCAAGTGCATCCCGAAGCCCCCCACGCGACTGCCGACCTAACATTCTAATGGCTTCATCTTCAGCTTCAATGCCTTCCTGCTGAGCCACAAATTTCAAGCGGTCAAACAAAACTTTCTCATCAATTCTTTTAAAATCAAAACGCTGGCAACGTGAAATCACGGTTTCCGGAACTTTGTGGATATCAGTTGTCGCCAAAATAAAATATACATTTGCCGGTGGCTCCTCCAAAGTCTTCAAAAGCGCATTAAATGCCTCCTTCGTCAGCATATGCACTTCATCAATCGTGTAAACTTTATTCGCTGCCCGTGTTGGGGCATAGTGAATTTTCTCCCGCAAATCACGAATCTCATCAATTCCCCGATTCGACGCCGCATCAATTTCAATCACATCAATCAATTTCCCCGCATCAATTTCCACACAAATTTCACATTCATTACAAACCCCTTTATCCTTGCTATTCAAGCAATTAACGGCCTTCGCCATTAAACGTGCCGTTGTAGTTTTCCCCGTTCCTCTAGGTCCGGTAAAAAGATACGCGTGAGCAATTTGCCCACTTTGAATGGCATTCAGTAAAGTTTGACGAACATGTTCTTGGCCTACAAGATTATCAAAGTCTTTTGGACGGTAATTACGGTAAAAAGACATAAATCAGAAAATTAAAACACTGAAAAAGCTCAATCATCATGACACAAATCCAACGGAAAAAAAACTTGATTTGAACAGAAAAATTGCTTTCGAACAATTTAATTCGGCAGCGCTTCTTTTTCCTGACGCATAACCCGTTCTTCCTTCAAATGAGTGCGAAGTTCAATACAAATTTCCTTCCGCATTTCATTTTGAGCTTTCACAATCGGCTCAGCAAGTTTCAAGAAAGCTTGGCTTTCCGGATCTTCCAAAATCCATTGGGCAACTTTTAACATGAATTCTTTTGCCACCCCGGAAGCCTCTACATCATTAGCAAATTCTTCATTCGTTTCATGACCTTTATAATCAATAAAACCAAATTCCACCATGTTTTGAACAGCAAATGGTACCGGTAAAATCCCTACTACCTTAAAAATAGGATTTTTATAAATCAGCCATTGAGCAGCTCGAGGAAGCAAATCCCAGCCTTTTCGAATATAGTTCATCGATGTTCCTTCATCAAAAGCCGCAGCAGCCTCAAACAAATCTTTTTTATTATTTTCATAAAGTTTCCGAACTTGTTCATCATAAACTTTTGCATCAATTTGAGGCAATTTTTCAGCCTTTACTTCTTCATCAATTAAATGATGTTCAGATGCATTTTCATCAAAAAGATACGACATAAATGAAAGTTAATAATGTAACTTCATTCTATCCAAAAATCCATCAATAAGCAAATGAAAGTTAATAATGTAACTTCATTCTATCCAAAAATCCATCAATAAGCAATCAAACTCCTCTTTTTTGTTCGACAAACATCTGGAATTTTTTCAAAAACTGTTGAGTCGAAAAGTGCTCAGCCTGCTTGCGAATTTCTTGAGGCTTAAAATAAGTTTCATTCACAATAAACCGCCCCAATCCATCCTCCATCGACTCCAAAGTTTGTTCATAAAAAAACTCTCCGGTTTTCCCAGGAATCACACTTTCTAAAATTCCTCCAACTCCATAAGCCAAAACTGGTTTGCCACAGGCCATGGCTTCAATTGGGCTCAATCCAAAGTCCTCCTCATTCACCTGCAAATATCCGCGGCACTTGGCTAAATATTGTGCGCACTCTTCATCACTTTTCCGCCCCAAAATTTCCACCGTCGGACCTGCAATTCGCCGCAAAAAATCAATTTCAGGGCCATCTCCAATCACCACTAAACGTTTCTGGGTTTTGTTAAAAAGATTAACCGCCAGATCAATTTTCTTATACGGCGTCAAGGTCGAAATAATCAAAAAATAATCCTCTTTTTCTACACTGACTTCAAAACGCTCAACGTCAACAGGTGGATAAATAACCTTTGCCGGAAGTCGAAAATACTTTTCAATACGCTTTTGTACATGAACCGAATTTGCCACATAATAATCTGGACGATCAGCAGCTATTTGATCCCAAATCCGCACATTATGCAGCATTCTTTTAGCCACAAATTTCCCAAGAAATCCACTTTTTTGCTCATCCAAATAGCGGTGCGAATAATCCCAAATATAACGCATTGGGGAATGACAGTAACTGATGTGCACCGCAGAAGAATGGGTCAAAACCCCATGCGCATACGCCGAGCTTGAACTCAAAATGAGATCATAATTCATCAAGTCGATGCCTTCGATCGCATAAGGCATCAACGGAAAAAGGAACTTATATCTCTTCCGTAAAAACAACGGCAATTTCTGTAAAAAACTGGTTCGCACTCGAGCAGCTGGAAAAACTTTCCCACACTTTTCTTCATCGTACAACAATGTATAAATCGGGGCATCAGGATACAGCGCAGCTAAACGCTCCACCACGCGTTCCGCCCCACCCATTTTAAGTAAAAAATCAGTAACAATGGCAATTTTCATAGGCCTAATCAAACATCTTTAGAAATTCTTGCTCTGAAATAATTGGAATTTTCAGTTTTTTCGCCTGTTTTTCTTTAGTACTTTCTTTTTCCCCTTGCCCAACTACCACAAAATGAGTTTTACCCGTTACAGCAGCCACAAATTTGCCGCCATGTTGACGTATCCTCTCTTTTGCCTGTTCACGAGAAAGTGCTAAAAGTGTCCCAGTTACCACAAAACTTTTTCCACTAAGTTTTCTAGAAAGTGGCTCTGCTTCTTGAATAAAATGAATTCCTGCCTCATGAAGTTTTTTCAAAAGTTGCTGGTTTTTTTCTGTACTGAACCAACGTAAAATTTCGTCGGCAACTTTCTGGCCAAAACCATCGAAACCTTCAAGCTTATCGCGTGTAAGAAGATTGGCAATTGTCAGTAAGTCAGGGATTGAAAAATGCTGTGAATCATTAATATGCACCTGAAGATTTTCAGCACTTTCCCGAATTTCTTGAGCTTCTTCTTTTACGAATTCAGCCAAAGAAATTGCCGTTTCTTCACCAACATGTCGAATTCCCAAGGCAAAAAGGAATCGTTCCATACTCACATTTTTCGCTTTCTCAATGGACTTCAATAAATTAGTAGTTTTCTTTTCTTTAAAAAGCGGTAAAAGCATCAGTTCATCTCGCGTAATAGTGAAAATGTCAGAAAGATCATCAACTAATTGATGCTCCAACAACAAATCAATCACCTTTTCTCCTAAGCCATCAATGTCCAAAACCGCCGCAAAATGAATAAATCTTTCCCGGTCTTGCGCAAAACATTCAGGATTCGTACAGCGTGTAACACTTTCCCCTTCACGACGTTCCACCCGAGAATCACAAACTGGACAAAGCTTTGGGAATTTAAATTCTACTTCTTCACCAATTCTCAAGTCTTTAAGTACTTCAACAATTTCCGGAATAACATCTCCGGCTTTCTGAACAATAACGGTGTCACCAATTCGCACATCTTTGCGTTTAAGTTCGTCTTCATTATGAAGAGTTGCTCGAGAAACGGTTGAGCCAGCAACCCGAACCGGGCTTAAAACTGCTACTGGCGTCAATGCCCCGGTGCGCCCAACTTGAACATGAATATCTAAAACTTTCGTCGTAGACTGTTCTGCTGGAAATTTATAGGCAATTGAAAAACGCGGAGCTTTCGCTGTAAAACCCATAGCCTGTTGCTGAGATTTATCATTTACTTTTATCACTACTCCATCAATTTCATAATCCAAAGAATCTCGTTTCTTTTGTTCTTTTTTCAAATAATCAAAAATTTCATTGGCATTTTCACACACGGCAAATTCTTTATTTACTGGTAATCCGAGGTTCATTAAACGTTCCAATACCGCACTTTGTCTTCTTGGTGGAGCTTCAAGATTATTTTCATCAATCGCGTAAAAAAACATCGAAAGATTTCTTTTCGCCACAATGGCTGGATCTAACTGTCGAACTGTTCCCGCTGCAGAATTTCGGGCATTTGCAAATGGCTCCAATCCAAGCGCAACCTGTTCCGCATTAATTTTTTTAAAAGCCTCTTTAGTAATATAAACTTCCCCCGAAACTTCAACATTTACATTTTCAGATAAACGCAAAGGAACCGCCTCAATCGTCTTAATTGTATGTGTCACATCTTCCCCCATTTCACCGTCGCCACGCGTGATAGCACGAACAAAAACACCATTTTCATAATGCAGTGTCACATTCAAGCCATCAATTTTCATTTCGCACACATAGGTAATTTGTTGCCCTGGAACCAGTTTCGCAATTTTCTCGAGCCAATCACTCACATCTTCTTCAGAAAAAGCATCTTGAAGACTTTTTTTCGGTGTCAAATGTTTGATTTTTGCAAAACGACTGGAAAGTACAGCTCCAACTCTTTGCGTTGGTGAATCAGAAGTAATATACTCTGGAAAACGGCTTTCAAGTTGCTTCAATTCATGTTTTAAGCTATCGCGAACTGCTTCAGAAACTTCACTCCTATCTAAAATAAAGTATTGATAATTCAGCTCTTTTATTTTCTCCTTTAACTTTTCAATGCGCAGTCCAACTTCTTTTTTGTCCATAAATATGGTAAAATGATGAGAGTAAAAAGAAATACCTGGGTTCTAACTCAACAATAAACAGAATAATACAATGAACTCAAATAAACAAAGAATTATCATCCTTGGTGGGGGATATTGCGGGATTCAAGCCGCAAAAGTACTTTCCAAAAAACTCAAAGATCGTAAAGACATCGAAATAGTGTTAATTGATCGAGGTTCCAAGCACATTTATGTTGCTGAACTTTACGAAGTGAGTACGGCTTATTATGAAAAAATGAGTGATGAATGCCTGACTGAATTAGGAGACCTTTTAGCTTTTCCACTCAAAATTACCCTCAACGGGAAAAAAGTGAAATTCGTGCAAGCTGAGGTTACAAAAATTGATCACGAAAACAAAAAACTTGCTCTGGAAAATGGCAAGGCTCTCTCTTACGATTACTTAGTTATGGCCCTTGGCAGCGTTACAAATTATTATGGAATTCCTGGGCTAGAAGGCAATGTTCTTGGGTTAAAAACACTCACTGAAGCCTTGAAAATTAACTGTGACACCGAGCATCAACTGAAAGAGCATTTTGCAAAAAATCTGAATCAGCAGATTCACCAAGGGCTACAAAAACCTTTTAAGATTATTGTCGGTGGTGGGGGATTCACGGGTGCCGAAATTGTCTGTGAAATGGCTCTTTTTATACGAAAATTAGCTAAAAAATACAGTTTTAACCACAGCTTAGTTGAACTCAAAGTTATCCAAGCGTTACCTCAAATGATTGGCCTCGGTGAACGGGTTTCTGAACTTACCATCCAACGTTTTAATAACCTCGGCATTACTTTTCTTCTCAGCACAACTATCACTGGTTTTGAAGATAAAACGCTAAAACTCACAAATTCCACTACTAACAAAAATTTTGAAGAAAAAGTAGATTTATTCATTTGGACTGCCGGCATTAAGCCGCATCCAATGGTAAAGGAATCTTTCGAAAAAGCAGATAAATCAGGTGCACTTCCTACGAAACCGACCCTAGAATCCCAAGATTATCCTGGAATCTACGCAGGAGGCGACGCAGCGCTTATTATTGATCCAAAAACATCTAAGCCTATTCCAAAAATTGGCCAATTAGCCCTTCAAGAAGGTGTGACAATTGGTGAAAATATTGTGGCGCGTATTCTTGGCAAACCAGAAAAACCATTTAAGCCATTTTTTAAAGGATTTGTTATTCAGCTTGGGGGAAAATACGCAGTTTGGTGCAAAGGAAAATATGCCTTCGGTGGAATAGTTCCATGGATGATGCGCAAATATATTGATTTAAATTATTATTTAGGAATTCTTCCTCCATTAAAAGCCATTAGAAAGTGGTGGAAAGGCATGAACATTTTCTTACAAAACGACTAAAATGAGCGATTCTACAACTCCAAATGCCGGCCAAAAAATCATCGACGACCTCAAAAAAATGCGTGCTCCTGCCAACAATGACGTGTCACCTGAAATTCAAGAAATGCTGAACGCCCCAACAAAAAATACGGAAACCATTGACCCAAAAGACACGGAATTTCTACAGGCCACCATTCAATTGATCGAAACCAAAAAAATTGATCTGTATACTCCTTCAAGCCTCTTTAATCACGAAGTCTACAACCAGCTCCCCGAAGCCCAAAAAGCCCTCGCCGAACAAGACAGTTTTTCCCTGCTCTCTAAAATCCGCGAAATCTGGAAACTCTGGCAATCCGGCGACCACGACACCTACCAAATCATGTATCTCGTACACGCCATTCGCCTCACCAAAGAACGCTTAGAAGCCGCCGGCGGCGATCTCTACATCATCTAAAACCCTCGCAAAAAAAAACAAAATGTTAACACAAAAACAAAATTCAAAATTTAGCAGTCGTTTCATTTTCCAAGCTCTTCCTGAAGCATCTCCAAAAGCTCAAGCTGTTGCAGTTGAAGCTCCAAAGCAACACGAAATTCAACCAGCACAGCAGCAAGTTTTAGCAAGTATTCAAAAAGGTTTAGAAAACCGTGGTAAGCTTCTTCAAGATATCCAAAATCCAGTCCCAGATGCAATATCACGAGCTCCTGAACAAAAATCTTCTCTATCCACAACTCTTCCTTTGGCCCCTACCCGCTCTCCTGAAACCCCTGCTCCTGCAGCAACCACAAAAGATGAAAAATCCATATTAAGTGATTTGTTAGAAGTGCCTGGCATGGCTGCAATTCTCATGGGCTTTGCCAAAAAAATTGAAGAATGGGGACTGGGAGATTTCCTACGATTAATTCCAGGCGTAGAAAAGTATTTACCAAAACCAACCCAATCACCACAAGCTCCTGCTGAAAATCTTCCAGCAAGCTCTCCAGCTCCATCAATAAACTCTGGAAAAAAAACTCAAGATTTATTAGCGAAGTATGCTGAAATATACAAAAATCGCAAAATAAATATTGGCGAAATGCAATTAAACTTTGATGGAAAATACAATCCAGCTGAATATCAGGCGGTAAAAGCAGTCTGTGACATCCTAGGAATCACCGAGAAAGTGGGTTCCGCTGAAGAACTTCTCATGGGGCTTTCCAATAATGGTGCCCAAATGAAAGAAGATCTCAATACCGCTAAAGACATGCAACCTGGAGACGTTGTATTCTTCAAATTCACGAATGCCCAAGGTGAATTTCAACTTGCGAATGCTGGAGTCATTACCTCACCTGAACCAGAAATGAAAGTTCGAATTCTCCTTGTAGGTAAAACACAAACCACCGAAATCCCTTTCAACGACCTCAAAGATAACTTTTTTAGCTTCGTAAAACTCCCACAACAAAATAAAAATGCTTCTATATTGGAAAAAAGCTAAGAAAAAGGTATAATACAAAGATTCATTTAAAAAACTATGGCTGACGAAATCACAATAAAAACCAGTTCGCCTCAATCCACTGGCCAGGCTCAATCACCAACACAAGCTTCTTCCAGCAAAGCTTTTAACTTAGCTGCTGAAGTAGACGCAACTACTCCCACGTCCCCAAGCATCGCAGACAAATACATCACGCCGGCTCTGGTAAAAGAAAAGTTCCCTGATTTAGTCGAGCTCATCAAAACTACCGAATCCATGAGCGACGACGAGCGCGAATACTGGTTCCAGATCCTTCCAATCATGACGGAAGACCAAATTTCCAAACTTCGTGATATTCTCATGAACGAAAAATCACAATTATCAAAATTGGACAAAGAATATGAAGATGAATTGAACCGCTTGAACGATAAACATATGCTAGAATGGAAAGAGTTCGAGTCAAAAGAAAAACGCCGCGCGTTGACGACTGCCGAACAACAATCAGAAGCCCAAGAAAAAAACGCTGAAGAAGACTTGCTTGCCAAGCTCAGCCAAATTTAAATCTGACGAATTTTACCTCATTTCATGCCGGAAAAATCTCCCTCATCATTCAATGATTCCACACCTCGAACAGTCCAAGTTCCAGTTCAAAGTGGGGAACAATCAATCAATCAAGATCCAGTTCCACCAGTTCCTCCGTTAACAACGGTAGATAATTTTCAATTGCACATTGGCCCAGCTTTAGATGCAAAAGAAGCTCGCCAAGTCACTCCAGCCACCATCACGCCAAAAAGTTTGAATGATAAATTTCAACTTTCTGAAAAAACTGAAAAGTTCCGAGGAAATTTCAAAGCAAATAAACTTCTCCAAAGTCTAAAAACTGCCAAAATTGATAAAAAAATTAAGAGTCATAGCTGGAATACCCTTGAGTGGCTAACGACCTCAGCACTTATTTTTGTGGTGTTCTTTTTCTTCCTAAATTACGATTCTTACAGTCAACTTTTTCGGTCAAAACTTAGCATTCTCCGTGAACAAGTTACTTCAAGCCAGTCAACGGTAAAACCCTCGGCTCCAATCAAAGCTCAACCTCTTCCAATTGTTGCAAATCCAGAAGCCGCAAAGAAACAAGTTCCAAACCTCAATGCCGAAATTGCTCCTCCTGATAACCGTATTATTATTGAGCGAATCAATCAAAATGTCCCAGTATTACAAGTGAGTACAGAGAAATTATTAAAAAAAGATTGGTCAGCCCTTGAAAAAGAAATTCAAGAAGCGCTAAGGCATGGCGTGGTTCATTATCCTGGAACAGCTTACCCTGGTGATAAAAATAATGTCGTCATGACGGGTCATAGTTCCTATTTTCCTTGGGATCCTGGTCGTTTTAAGGATGTTTTTGCCCTCCTCCACCAAACCAGTCTCGGGGATACAATTATTGTTTACCACAATCAAAAAAAATACCTCTACAAAATTACTGAGAAAAAAGTCGTTACCCCCGATCAAGTCGACGTCCTTTTGCAAACTGGTGAAGACAAACTCACGCTCATCACCTGTACACCAGTAGGAACAAATTTAAAACGTTTAATCGTTATTGCCAAACCAATTCCTTGATTTTCGGCCAATTTCCACTAAGCTCTAATAAATAATTGAGCTCAGAGATCTATGAAAATTGCCGTACTTGCTTCAGGTGGAGTTGACAGTTCCGTTGTCCTACGTCTTTTAAAAGATGAAGGACATGACGTAACCGCTTTTTACCTGAAAATTTGGCTTGAAGATGAGCTTTCTTTTTTGGGTTCCTGCCCGTGGGAAGAAGATTTGGAATATATCCGCAAAATTTGCACGGATCTTCATGTGCCACTGAAAGTAGTGAGCATGCAAAAAGAATATTGGGATGAAGTCGTGACATATGCATTAAACGAAATCAAACTCGGCCGCACACCAAATTCAGATATCATGTGTAACAGCAAAGTGAAATTCGGTAGATTCTACGAAAAAATTACTGAAGATTTTGATGTAGTTGCAACTGGGCATTACGCTCAAAAGGAAGAAAAAGACGGCATCCATTATCTCAAAAAAGCTAAAGATACCCGCAAAGATCAAACATACTTTCTTGCCCACCTCACTCAAAATCAACTGAAAAGAGCTATTTTCCCGATAGGGAAATTTCCTAAAAGCGAAGTTCGTGAACTTGCCGCTAAGTTTGATCTACCAAACCAAGCTCGCAAAGACAGTCAGGGGATTTGTTTTTTAGGTAAACTGAAATTTCCAGATTTTCTCAAATACCATTTTGGCACCAAAATAGGGGATTTAGTTGAACTTGAAACCGGAAAAGTCCTTGGGAAACACGAAGGCTATTGGTATTTCACAATCGGCCAACGTCAAGGCATTAAACTTTCCGGCGGGCCTTGGTTCGTCACTAAAAAAGACCTCACCACCAACACCGTCTACATCTCCAAACACTACCTGGAAAACGAACAACCCCGCGATACCTTCAATGTCACAGATTTCAATTGGATCAATCAGTCGCCAACTCCTGAGCAATTTTCAAGGCTCCAAGTCAAAGTGCGCCACGGCGAAGCCCTGTACGATGCAACTTTCACTTCCATAAATTCCACTGAAGCCCAAATTCATATTTCCGGTTCAGACCAGGGCTTCGCCCCAGGCCAATTTGCCGTTTTCTACAGTGATGAAAATTGCCTAGGCTGTGCAGTAATTCAGTAGTGTTTCTACGTAACTTAAATTTGACTCCACCCCCTCCTCATGCCATAATTGAAGAATCTCACCTCTGTATTTATGGAAACCGAAACCGACTTAATAAAACGGCTCCGTACAGACTTTAATTTGAATATTGACGCCCTTACGGAGACGGTCAAAAAATATTCAAAAACCTCCAACGAAGACAAAATTCGTGACGCTTTTACTTTTGCCGCCCAAGCCCATGATGGTCAAATGCGAAAGGATAATTGTAGTCCTTACATCATCCATCCTTTTGAAACTGCTCAAATCCTGGCTTCCCTCCACGCAGACGAAACCACCATCATCGCCGCTTTGCTCCACGATGTTCCAGAAGATACTGCAACGACTATTGAGGAAATTGAACAAAATTTCGGCCCCAAAGTAGCATTTTTAGTGGAAGGAATTACCAAACTTTCAAAAGTGCATTTCCGCAATGACATGAAAGAGCGTCAAATTGAAAGTTTGAAAAAACTTTTCATTCACATGGCAGAAGATCCGCGAACCATTCTCATTAAACTCGCAGACCGCCTTCACAACATGCGGACACTAAAATTCATTGAAAACCAAGAAAAAAAGAAACGAATTGCCAGAGAAACACTAGAAATTTTTGTCCCGATTGCCAATCTCCTTGGCATCGCAGAAATCAAGGATGAATTAGAAGATTTATGTTTTCGATATCTTCATCCTCAAGAATTTAAATTGCTTTCTCAGGAAGTAAAACAAATGCGTGAACACACCAGCGATGTTTCTAAAGCAAACATTCGCATGGTAGAAAAAAAACTTAAAGAAGCCAAAATTACAGGCGTAGTGATAATGCAGCAAAAAAATCTCTATTCCACCTACAAGCGAATTACTTCTCACCATAAACCAATAAGTGAGTTAGAAGACTACATTTCCCTCAAGGTTCTAGTGAGTGAAAAGGCTCAATGTTACGAAGTACTTGGTGTGATCCACAGCATTTTTAAACCAAAGTTAAAAGATTTCCGCGATTACATTGCTGTACCAAAAGTAAATGGTTACCAATGCCTTCATACCACAGTTTTTAGCCTTCAGGGTATCCCCGCAGAATTTCAAATTATGACGAATCAAATGCATTGTGAAGCGCAATATGGAATTGCCTCACATTATTTCAACGAAGGGCCACAAATTCATTTGGGGAAAGATAAACGCTCGCATTGGTTTGAAGAAATGCTAAAAAGTAGTAGCCAAGAAATTATCAAGGATCATTTTCTCAATGAATTAAAACAAGATCTACTCCAAGACCGCATTTATGTATTTACACCGGTAGGTGATTTAATCGACCTTCCAGAAGCGGCTACTTGCATTGATTTTGCCTACCACATCCACACTCAAGTTGGTCACCGAGCAACCAAAGCTGAACTCAATGGTGAAATTGTTCCACTCAACCATTTACTCCAAATGGGCGATACCGTAAAAATTATTTTATCTGAGCAAAGCAAAGGACCAAGCTATGAATGGCTAAGTTTCGCGAAAACCAGCCAAGCAAAGAATAAAATTAAAGATTATTATAAAAAAGAAAATTCTATCTCCAAGATTCAATTTGGACGTAAAATTTTGCAAAAAGAATATGATCGAGCTGGTTTGGGCTTTATTACCAACCTTTCAAGCTGGAAAATCCGCAAAGTTTCAAACCAATTCCCAGAAATTAAGATTGAAAATTTAGATGATATTTTCATC
>Ga0105046_10004354_pt1 | contig 22541 bp, 22 predicted proteins | sample MAT03_FD_78385 | JGI IMG/M metagenome (GOLD analysis project Ga0105046, IMG submission 78385) | Freshwater microbial communities from Lake Fryxell liftoff mats and glacier meltwater in Antarctica - MAT-03 (megahit assembly) | ecosystem: Environmental > Aquatic > Freshwater > Ice > Liftoff...
AGAATGCTCTGAAGCGATCGGCGACGAAGGTCGAGGTAACGATACTGCATGCGCAGGTCTTCGTTCGCAAGCTCTTCATCCGGGAATTCCGTGACGCTGAACGGCAGCGGCGGGCTGGAATTCAACACCGTGAACGACGAAGCCAGCACTTCGACATGGCCCGTGGGAATATCCTCCCGCTCGGCCCCGGCCACACGCTTGCGAACGGTGCCCTTGATGGACAGCACCCACTCACGTCCAACCTGGTTGGCGGCCTTGAAGAGTTCGGCATCGTCCGATTCGAAGACGACCTGCGTGAGTCCATAGCGGTCGCGGAGGTCGACGAAGACCTGCTTGGCGTAGTTTCGGGTGATGAGCACCCAGCCGTTGAGGACGACCGTCTGGCCGATGTGGCCGTCACGCAGTTCGCCGCAGGTTTGTGTCCGCTGCCAGTCCGCCATGGAGGAATCTCACCAGAGCCAGGTGTAGGTGTCAGGAAGAGTGCCATTATAAGAAACCGCAGGGACGGCCGTCCGCGGGGTTTGTAGCTTTCAAGGGAGGTGAGTCGCCAAGCGAGTCACCATGAACGACATGACTCCGTCACCCATGCGGATTCTCGACCTATCCTTCGCCACCACTCGCAAATCGAGTGGACTTCTATGAAACGCATGATCCTCGGCCTCGATATTGGCGGTGCCAATCTGAAGGCCGCCACCGCGGACGGCCGAGCCCTCACGGTTCCCTTTGCTCTCTGGAAACAACCGGAGCGGCTGCCCGTCGCTCTCGCGGAACTTGTGGCTCACTTCCCGCAGACGGCCGAACTCGCGGTGACGATGACTGGCGAACTCTGCGATTGCTACGAGACGAAGCGCCAGGGCGTGAACGCGATTCTCGATGCCGTGAGGGACACCGCCGCCGACAGGCCGGTTCGGGTGTGGTCGGTGGACGGTGAGTTTCTGCCTCTCGAAGAGTCGCGAGCGAACTCCCGCAAAGTCGCGGCTTCCAACTGGCACGCCCTGGCGACGTTTGCAGGTCGCTTCGCTCCGCATCACGGAGGCTTGCTCATCGACATCGGTTCCACGACGACCGACATCATCCCGCTAAACGAGGGGACGCCGTACACCCTGGGCCGCGACGATCAGAGCCGAATGGCAAACTGCGAACTCGTCTATGCTGGCGTTCGGCGAACCCCGGTCGCGGCAGTTTATCAGGACCGCGTCGCCAGCGAACTCTTCGCGACGACCCGTGATGTCTACATCGTTCTGGGCCTGCTCCCTGAAAAACCCAACGACACGGACACCGCCGATGGCCGGGCCGCGACGTTCGATTTCGCCCTCGCGCGGCTTGCGAGGATGCTCGGCGCCGACCGCGACATGATGGCCGATGACGAGATTATCCACTTCGCAACGAAGGTGCACACGGCCCTGATGGTGCGGTTGAAGTCCGCCGCCACGCAGGCTTACTATGGTGCGCAGTCTCCGCCTGAACTGCGAACGGTGATCGTCTCGGGCGAGGGGGAGTTCCTGGCTCGACGAATTTTTGAGACGAGCTTCAGCGGCGCGCCCATCACACGGGTGGTCGCCCTCAACGACGAACTCGGCCCCGTGATCTCCGCGTGTGCCCCGGCGTATGCCCTGGCCGTTCTCGCCATGGAGTCGCCCTCATGACGATCATCAAGGTGGGCGGCAGCCTTTACGATCACCCCGGCCTGGGGGCAGGATTGCGAGCGTATTTGCCAACGATTCCCGGGCCGAAAGTTCTCGTCCCCGGCGGCGGTCCGGTGGCGGATGCGGTGCGTGAACTCGATCGAGTTCACAACCTCGGGCAGGGGCCAGCACACTGGATCGCCCTTCGTTCCCTGAGCGTGACGGCGGACTTCCTGGCCCATCTCGTTCGCGGCCTGGCCGAGGTTGAAGTGCTGGACGTCTACACTTTCGCGAGTGCGGATGATCGCGAGCCGGACGCCCTGCCCCACTCGTGGTCGGTCACGTCGGATTCTCTCGCGGCCCGGGTGGCGACGGTGCGGGGCGCCAGCCGACTTATTTTGCTCAAGTCCGTGGGCCTTCCGGGAGTCTCCACCTGGGAGGAAGTCGCGAGGCGAGGCGTGGTCGATCCGCACTTCCCCACGCTCATTCGCAGTGCCCGCTTCGATGTGGAGGATGTCAACTTCCGTGACTGGCTCGAAGCCCATGCGTGAAAAGAACGCTGCCGTCTATTTCCCTCCAGGGTCGCGATTGACAGCCTCTCGATTCCACGGCTACACTTCGCCGCCTCGTGGAAGTCAGAGGCAGAAGGTGAAACCGTGTCGTTCTCGGCAGAAGCGTATCACGCCCTGATTCGTGGCGATCGGCGAGGCCCGGGGGCGATGTTCGCACGCCTGGGCCTTCGAATCGCAAGCGGTCCTTACGCTCTGGCGGTGCGAGCCAGGAATGCGATGTTCGACCGAGGATGGAAGACGATCCATCGCGTCGGAGTGCCCGTGGTGAGCGTGGGCAACCTGAGCCTTGGCGGCACCGGGAAGACGCCCTGCGTCGAGTACGTCGCCCGCTTCTATCGCGAGCTTGGAGTGCAAGTCGTGATTCTGAGTCGAGGCTATGGTTCAGAGGCCGGGCGGAACGATGAGGCCATGGTGCTTGAGGAGAATCTGGCCGATGTTCCTCACCTGCAAGGGGCCGACCGGGCAGCCCTGGCAGCCACCGCGATTGAGGAACTCGAAGCCGAGCTACTCGTTCTCGATGACGGCTTTCAGCATCGACGGCTGCATCGCGATCTCGATCTTGTGTTGATCGACGCAACCTGGCCCGCAACGCGCGACTGGATCTTTCCCCGGGGCACGCTGCGAGAGCCGCTGAGCAGCCTGAAGCGAGCCAGTGTGGTGATGCTGACGCGATGCGATCAGGCTTCCGGCGTCGACGAGTTGCAAGCGGCTCTGACGGCAAGGTTCCCTGCTGTTCCGGTGGTTCTGACGGAGCATCGGCCGGTTGGCCTGCTTCGCGGCGATGCGGAGGAATCCGTCGATCGCCTTCGGGGTCAGCGAGTCGCGGGCTTTTGTGGGCTTGGCAATCCGGCGGGGTTCCGCCGCACACTCGAGGGGCTCGGCGCCAGCGTGGTGGACTTTCGCGCGTACCCGGATCACCATCCTTATAGCGGCGCGGATGTGAGCGAACTCAACGCATGGGCCGAGCGGTTAACGGATGGCACGCTTGTGCTGACGACGCAGAAGGACATGGTGAAGATTCGCCTCGCGGACCTTGGTGGCAAGCCGCTGTTCGCGTTGAAGATTGGTCTCGGTTTTCGATCGGGCGAAGAGGATTTCGCCAGGCGACTCCGAGCGGTAAGCGGGGCAGGTTTCTGATCTGCCCTTCCTCGTGACAGGCCTTGCCTGTCTTCCTCAAGAAGGCTGCACGGATGCGACCCTTCGACCTGAGTGGCCTGCGGACTTACGATCTCGATTCTCGCCCCAGCAAGGTGGGAGTTGCGGATCTCGGCCGCCCCGTCTCCGCGGACGTTTCCGTGGTGGACTGGCTTGATTCCCTGCCAAATCAACTCGCTGCGATCGAGCTTCGCAAGGTTCGCGATCACGTCATCCGGGCTTTCAAGAACAAGCACCTCGTCGCCGTCGCTCTTGGCGGGCACGTCATCAAGACGGGATGCGCCCCCTATCTGATCGACCTGATTGAGCGCGGCGTGATCGGTTCCGTGTCGATGAACGGCGCGGCCGCGATCCACGACTTCGAGTTGGGCTACGCTGGCAAAACCAGTGAGGACGTGGGGGCCGTGCTCCACGCGGGGAACTTCGGCATGGCTCGCGAGACGGCCGCGGCCTACGCGGTGGCGGCGAAACGCGGCGCCGAGACGGGCCGAGGCCTGGGCTACGGCCTGGGCGAATGCCTCGATCTCGCGCCATGCCGCAATCCGGAAGTGAGTCTCGTGCTGGCCTGCTATCGCGCCGGCATTCCCTGCACGGTTCACGTTGCTCTCGGGACGGACATCGTCCATATGCATCCGAACGTTTCCGGCGCCGATCTCGGCGAAGCGTCGCTCCTCGATTTCCGCCTGCTCTGCACTGTGATCTCGAAGCTGGCTCATGGTGTCTGGATGAACCTGGGATCCGCGGTGGTGATGCCCGAGGTCTTCCTCAAAGCGGTGAGCGTCGTTCGCAACTTCGGCCATGATCTCGCGGGCCTGGTGGCAGTGAATTTCGACAAGGAATCGAAGTACCGCACGGTGATGAATGTCCTCCGCCGCCCCGCGAGTGAGGGTATCGAGGTGATCGGCCATCACGAACTTCTGATCCCGATGTTCCATGTCGCGGTGAGTGCCCAGCTTGCCGCGCTCGGTTCCGAGACCCGGTTGAAGGTGGCTTAGGTTAGAGGAGTTTTCAAAACCAATCGGCCTGTGGCACCGGCGTCTCGCCGATGCAAGATTCCACGCACCGGCGAGACGCCAGTGCCACAGTCAAGAGAGGTAACGTCATTTGTGAACGACCTCTTAACCCTGATGGATGGTTGATGACGGCTCATTGATGACAGGAGTGCTCATGTCCGCCGACCTGATCGAACTGGTGCAACGCCTCGGCGAGCCTCGCGTGCTGGTCATCGGCGACGTCATGCTCGATCGGTACGTCTGGGGCAATGCCGAGCGAATCAGCCAGGAAGCGCCGGTGATCCTGCTTCGCGCGGATCGTCGCGAGGAACGGCTTGGCGGCGCCAGCAGTGTCGCCACGATGCTCCAGGCACTTGGTGCAAAGACGAGCCTGCTGGGTGTGGTCGGTCGCGATTCGGACGGTCTTCGATGCCGCGAGATTCTCGATGGAATCGGCGTCGATTCGACGGGCGTGCTTCCGGACGAAACCCGACCCACAACAGTGAAGGAACGCTACATCGGCCGGGCCCAGGCCAGGCACCCGCAGCAGATGATCCGCGTGGACTATGAGAGCCGTGACTCGCTTGATGCTCGCGTGGAAGAGAATCTCAAAAGCCGGCTCGACATCCTGGTCCGCGAGTCGGACATCGTGCTGATCAGCGATTACGACAAGGGCGTGTGCACGCCGGGCTTGCTCCAGGCTGCGATCCGCGAAGCTCGACGCCGTGGCATCAAAGTGATTGCAGACCCCACCCGTGGCGGTGATTACTCGAAGTACCACGGTTGCTCCTCCATGACGCCCAACCGCCTGGAAGCGGGGCTGGCAACCCGGCGAACGATCGCGACTCTTGATGACGCTCTGCGATCGGCCTCGGATCTTCGGACTTCGTTGGGCCTCGAAGCGGGAATCGTCACGCTCGACAAGGATGGCATGGCCCTCGATCATGGCGACGGACGTTCAGCGGTCTTCCCGACCCGTCCGCGGCAGGTTTACGACATCACCGGCGCCGGCGACATGGTGATGGCGACCCTTGGCCTCGCCCTCGCCGCGGGGGCGGACTACGAATCGGCGATTCGGCTCGCGAACGTGGCTGGCGGTCTCGAGGTCGAGAAGATCGGCGTCGCCACCGTGACACGCGAGGAAATTCTCGCGGACCTGCTCCACGCCCCTTTGCAAACGGCCGAGCGAGTCTCGGGGGCGGCGAAGATTCTGCCACTGCACGCCCTGGTGACGGAACTCGACCGTCGCCGAGCCTCGGGGCAGCGGATTGCCTTCACCAACGGCTGCTTTGACGTCCTGCACGCGGGCCACGTCGAGTACCTCACGGAGGCTCGTCGCCAGGCGGATTGTCTTGTCGTGGGGCTCAACAGCGATGCCAGCATTCGCTCCTTGAAGGGGCCGACCCGGCCGCTCAATGGTGTGGACGCTCGGGCCACCGTGCTCGCGGCCCTGCAGGATCTCGATTACCTCACGATCTTCGCGGAGCCCACGCCGCTCGCGTTGATCCACGCGATTCGCCCCGATGTGCTGGTGAAGGGTGCGGACTATCGCAAGGACGATGTGGTGGGCGGCGCTTTCGTCGAGAGCTACGGCGGTCGGGTGCATCTCGCAGGGTTGAAGACGGGCTTCTCGACCACGAATCTGATCAACCGCATGAAGGCGGCCTGACGCACAGGAGCAAGGTTCACGGATGAACCGGATCGCACTCTTTCTGCCAAACTGGATCGGCGACGTGGTGATGGCCACGCCGGCGATCCGTGCCGTTCACGAGGCGTTCCCCGCGGCGGATCTCTTCGCGGTGGGCAAGCCGTACGTCGCGGATGTGGTGGAAGGGTCACCGTGGTTCAAGGAGTTTCTCCCTTTCAACAAGAGTGGCCCCCGGTCGCAACGGTTGCTCTCACTTGCGGCTCGCCTGCGCCACGAGAAGATCGACGCTGCCGTGCTTTTCCCGAACTCCTTTCGCTCCGCCCTCGCGGCCCGGCTGGGCGGTGCGAAGACCATCGTCGGCTTCGCTCGCTATGGGCGTGGTTTCCTGCTCTCCAATCGACTGGAAGCCGAGCGGGATGCGCGAGGACGCTTCGTCCCGAAACCTGTCATCGACGACTACAACCGGCTCGCGATGGCGCTGGGAACGACCGATCCGGGTCACCGCATGAAACTCTTCACCACCGACGCGGATGAAGCGGCTGCGGCAGCGGTGTGGCAGCGTTTCAATCTCGAAAGATTCTCGAAGGTCGTCGCGGTGAATCCCGGCGCGGCGTTCGGTGCCTCGAAGCACTGGCCCGGGGAATCGTTCGCCGACCTCACGCGGAAGCTAACGCGAAGCCACGATTGTGGCGTGATTGTCCTCTGCGGGCCCAGCGAACGCGACATCGCTCGCAGCATCGCGATGACAAGCCGTTGCCCACGGGTCTTCTCTCTCGCGGAGGAGAAACTGTCGCTGGGCCTCACGAAGGCCATCGTCCGCCGCTGTGATCTGCTGGTGACCACCGACAGTGGCCCTCGCCACTTCGCGGCGGCCTTCGATCGGCCTGTCGTCACGCTGTTCGGCCCCACGCATATCGAGTGGACGGAAACCTATTTCGACAAGGCGATCCACCTGCAGCAGAAGGTGCCTTGCGGCCCGTGCCAGCTTCGCGTCTGCCCGCTCGATCACCGTTGCATGAAGAGCCTCACCGCGGAAACGGTCCTCAAGGCTTCGGAGCAACTGCTGGCTCGACACACCCATTCCACACCCGGGGAACGCCGTGCCGGTTGACACTCGTGAGCCATCGACGTCCGCGGCGCCAACCGCCCGATCCGGGTCATCGCGGGCGGGTCACGCGGGCAGCTTCGTGGTGATCCATCCACATTACAAAGCAAGCCTTCTCGCGAAGGGATTGCATCGCGCCGAGGACTTCCTCAACCTGCCCGGCGAAGTCGTGAGCGGCCACCCCGATCGCCATGTCGTGCAGGTAAAGCTCGACGGCAGCGCTGGTCACTCGCAGGTCGCGTACCTCAAGCGTCAGCACTTCGTGCGTCGGCTCGAACGGGTGAAGAATGCTTTCGCGGGGTTCGGCTACGTCTCGAAATCCGTGCGCGAGGCGATGGTTCTCCGGCGGTTAGAAGAGATTCGCATCGATGCTCCCCCCTGGATCGCGTATGGCGAGAGCCAGACGGGCCAGGCCTTTCTGCTCGTGGCGGATGTCTCACCTCGCGTGGAACTCCGGGCACTCCTCTCAGATTCAAAGCTCAGCAAGCAAGATCGTGATCGTTGCTCGCTGCGGATCGGCCAATACCTCGCGGAACTTCACGCCGCGGGGATCCATCACCCCGATAGCACGGCGAAGCACTGCTATGTCCACCCCACGGGCCTCTCGGTGCTCTTCATCGACTGGCAGGGTGCAACGCTTCGCAACCAGGTCTCGGCAGCGCAGGCGGCCCGGTCGTTCGCGGTGATCCACGCCTCCTTGAATGAGAATCTTTGCAGCGTCGCCGAGCGTCTGCGAGCCCTTTGGTCCTATCGACGCACGCTGCGATCGATTCGCCTGACGCAGGGGCTTCCTCGCTTGGCCAACGTGATCGCTGTGATCGAATCGGTCGCCCGGAATCAGTGGAATCGTCGATCGATCCGGGAGCAACGCCAGTCTCACTCAGCCTCGGCGAACCAGCGGCTCGTTTGGCTCGCGGGCGAAGCCGCTTGTGTCGTCCCCGAACTCGTCTCGGCGTGGCCGACCCCTGCGGATGGGCCGCCCTTCTATCGCGAGAATCTTGCGAATCACTCCGTCGCGATCGAATCGATCGATCTGGCAAAGGACCGCGTTGCCGTGCTTCTGCGAAGGCGATCGTGCAAGCCGTTCGCTCGATTCTGGGCTTCGATTCGCAGCAAATCCTGGCGATCCCCGGAGCTTCAACTCGCTCGCATTCTGTTCCATCTCGAACGCAACGAGGTGCCCGCCCCACGCTTGCTGGGCTTCGGCCAGAAGTTGCAGCCGAGGGGTGTCGTCGAGTCGTTTCTCCTTTACGAAACTCCGCACAACACCCTTCCCCTCAGTGAATGGCTGCAGTCGTCGCGAAGTTCCGAACGGCGAGCCAGGATCCTGGAGACCTCGGGAGTGCTGATTCGTCAGATTCACCGTGCGGGGTGCCGAATCGATGCCATCGCGAATGGGGAACCCGTGATCCACGTCACCCGTGGGCAACCTCTCGTTCCCGTCGTCTTCAGTGCGGTGCGATCGCTGAGGCTCGTGAAGGCGGTCACGCCTCGTGAACGATCTCGCGATCTGCGTCGTCTGCTCCGGGGCCCATTGGCGTACCTGGACGATGACTCACGACGCCAATTCCTCCAGGGGTATCACGGAGGGAACTCCGATGCCTCCTGAATCAACCTCAACGCTCCCGTCGTTCTGGCAACGGCTTCGCCACGGTTTCCAGGTCGTCCATGCAGATGCAGACTTCGTGGCGATTGCGGGCCAGGACTGGGCCGAGCGGATCATGTCGGCTTCCGCGACCGACCGTCACCACGCAAAGCAGGGGCGTTCGATCGGCCGCTGGATCCTCACCAAGCACGGCCAGCGACTCGGCGTTTACCTCAAACGTCACTTCGTGCTGCCTCGCGTTCGTGGCTTCCTGGCGACACTCTTGCCACGGCAGGCGTGGTCGCCTGGGCTCGAAGAACGTGAGAACCTGAACTGGGTCCGCGAGCAAGGCATCCCTGCTCCACGCGCCGTTGCGGCAGGGCAGTTTCTTGGCCCCTGGGGTCGCTTGCAAGGCTTCATCGCGGTTGAGGAACTCGATGGCATGCTCGCTCTTCACGAGGCCGTGCCCCTCGCGTTCGAGCGGATGGAACCCGAGGCGTTCGACGCCTGGAAACGTGGCCTCACGGCGGAACTGGCACGACTGGCCCACGCGTTCCACTCACGCAGTGCGTACCATAAAGACCTTTACTTCTGCCACTTTTACATCCCCGAATCGTTCACTTTCACGGGACCGGAGTGCTGGCGGAATCAGGTTCACGTGATCGACCTGCATCGGCTGGGCAAGCATCGCCTGCTCCGCTTCTGGTGGCAGGCGAAGGATCTTGCTCAGTTGCTTTACTCGTCCGAAGTGCCCGGGGTGACGGCACGCGATCGAGTGCGGTTCTGGAAAATCTATCGCGACCTCACGAAGGGGACGCCGACGTGGATTCACTCATTGATCAGGTGGAAATGGCAACTTTATCGCCGTCATCATTACCGCCGGCTGGCACGCCAGGCTTCGCGGAGGATCGCAGCATGAATATCGCTCTCTGCTACGAAAGCGTGCTCCCCAACCGCGGCGGTGCGGAGACTTACATCGGCGATCTCTCGCGTCGACTCGCGCGTGATGGGCACTCTGTGCACCTTTACGCCTGCCGGTGGGACGCCTCCGCCCTGCCCGCGTCGATGCATTACCATCGCCTGGAAGCGCCGACAGGCCCACGATTCCTGCGGCCCTGGCGGTTCGCGGCGGCCTGCGAACAGGCTCTCGCCGGAGCGGGACACGATGTCTCGGTCGGCTTCGACAAAACGTGGGGGCAGGATGTCCTCTATCCCCAGGGCGGGTTGCACGCGGCCTCGGGGCACCACAACTTACTGAAGTGTTCGGGGCCGATTTCCCGTTTCCTGGCCAGGGTCGGCAAGACTTTCGACCTCGCGGCCTGGTCCTTCTCACGGCTGGAACGCAAACAGTATCTCGGCACTCGCAAGCCTATCGTGATCGTCAATAGCCGAATGGTCCGAAGCCACTTCGAGCAATTCCTGGGCGTCAGCAGCGACGCGATCCGCGTGGTTCATTCCGCGATCGATCCGCTTCGTTTCGCGGCCGAGGATCGCCTCCGCCGACGGCAGGAGGAACGCGAACGCTGGAATGTCAAGCCTTCGGAAAGTGCCGGCCTCTTCGTCGCGATGAACTACCGCCTCAAGGGTCTCGCGCCGTTGATCCGCTCCTTGCCGCTCGTTCCACGGGATCGAAACTTCGTGCTGGCCGTCGTCGGCCATCCCAAGTTCTCGCGATATCAACGGCTCGCAGAGCGTCTCGGCGTCGCGGATCGCATCCGCTTCCTCGGCCATCGGTCTGACCCGAAGGACGCGTATTTCGCGGCGGACTTCCTCGTGCATCCCACCTTTTACGATCCCTGTTCGCTCGTGGTCCTTGAAGCTCTCGCGTGTGGACTGCCTGCGATCACCACGCAATACAATGGCGCCTCGGAACTGTTGACGCCGCCGCATGATGGACTGGTAGTGAACGACCCTCACAATGCCGGTGAACTCGCCGGCGCGATCACGACGATGACGCAAGGCGGCTTCCGCGCCAGTGCCTCCCAGGCAGCGCGGCAGGCGGCGAATCGCTGGACCTTTGAACAACATTACCAGGCCCTTCTCGGCGTCTTCCGTGAAGCGAGCCAGGTGAGGCGTGCCGCCTGATTTCCAAGCCCGAGAAGAGCACCCTGCCCCTGATGAATGCCATCACCTTCGCCATCGTTCTCGCCATGCTCGCTTACCTCATCGGGGCGATTCCCTTCGGGTATCTCATCGGCCGAATGCGAGGCATCGATCTCTTTCGCGAAGGCAGCGGCAACATCGGGGCGACCAATACCGCTCGCGTGCTCGGCAAGAAGTGGGGCCTGCTCGTCTTCCTCCTCGACTTCGCCAAAGGAGCGATGCCCGTGGCGATGGCGGCACCGTTCGCACGGGAACTCGGCGTCGATTCAGAGCCCACGAATCTCTTTCGTGCCCTCGCAGCAGGTTCGGCTTTCCTCGGCCACCTCTTTCCGATTTATCTCCGATTCCGAGGCGGCAAGGGCGTCGCCACGGGCGCGGGGGCGGTTTGCGTTCTCGCGCCCGGGCCGACGATGCTGGCGCTTCTGACGTGGGTCGTGGTGTTCATCGCGTCACGCACGGTCTCGATCGCATCGCTCGCCGCGGTGGCGGCACTCTCGTTCGGTGGGTTGGCCCTCTCTTCGGATTCGCTCGCAAGCGATAGGTTACCCATCACGGTGTTTCTGCTGATCGGCTCTTTGGTCGTCATCGCCAAGCATCGAGCCAACTTCCAGCGGTGCCTGCAAGGAACGGAGAAACCAATGATCGCGGATAGTGATGCCCGGCAATCCTGCCTGCGAGCGATTCATCTCCTTGCCGTGTCACTGTGGTTTGGTGGCTCGCTCTTCTTCAACTTCATCGCGGCTCCGACGATCTTCGTCTCGTTCAGCCAGGTCGTGAACGAAGGAGCTTCGGACCGCACCGCGAAGCAAACGATCATTCCGCCCGACGCCGGGGTGAAGGACAAGAAGGCCCTCGCCAACGCTCTTGCGGGAAGTGCAGTGGGGCCGATCTTCCCGAAGTATTTTGCGATGCAAGCGATCTGCGTGGCCCTCGCTCTTGCCACAGCCCTGGCCTGGTGGAACAGCGAGTCGTCACGAAGGACTGCGAGGTGGCGTGTGAGGCTGTTGGTGCTGGCGCTCCTCGTCGTGGCTGTGAGTTGGCCGCTGTCGAACTACGTCAGTGAGTTGAGGCCGAAGCGATTCGACCCTGTGAAAGAGATTGCTGAGGCCGCAATTGCCAGTTTCGGGCAGTGGCACCTGGTGAGCCTGGGATTGAGCTTTGTTGCCGTGCTGCTCGGTGGCGCCGTCGTGGTCCTCGGGGCGTGGCTGCCTCGGGGCAAGACGGTGTAGTCACTTCACGAAGCGACCATTCTCGGAGAACCACGCCTCCATCGATCGCGTCATCTCCCCGGTGTTATCCATGCGGGGCACCTTGTTCTGGCCGCCGAACTTGCCGCGAGCCTTCATCCAGTCCGCGAAGCTGCCGGGCTTCACCGCGCGAACACGAGGGCGAAGCATGCTCATGTCATTCACGCGGTGGGCTGCGTAATCCTCGTTACGACGGCTGAGTTCCGCATCGAGTTCCACCTCGAATCGCTCCATCGCGGAGGGGGGCGATTCCCGGAACTCGACAAGATAAAGGTGATGCCCCGGGCGGGCAGGGTCCGCGGGGAACACCGGGCCGACGTGGTGGTCAACCGAATCGACGCCACAGACCTGGCAGGCATGAGCGACGGCGCCGTCCACTTCTTCCTGGATGAGGTGCTCGCCGAACGCGGAGAGAAAGAACTTCGTCCGCCCCGTGAAGCGGATCAACGGCGGATCGCGACGCTCGAAGCAGACGGTATCCCCGATCAGGTAAGCCCAGAGCCCGGCACACGAGGTGACGACAATCGCATACTGCACGCCGACCTCGACATCGGCGAGTGTGTGGCGAGCCGGGTGCGACTTGCCCAGATCTTCGACCGGCACGAACTCGAAGAAGATATCGTGGTCGGGCACGATTCGCAGCAACTGGTGCCGGGGATCTTCCGTGGCGACGAAGCCTTCCGAGCAAGGGTAGACCTCGCAGAAGGAAACGCGATCGCTTCCCACCTCACGCTTGAAGAGTTCGCGATACGGGTCGAACTTCGTGCCGCCATGGATGATGAGCCTGAGATCCGGCCAGATGTCGGCGATGCGGTCCTTGCCTGTGAGCGACTTGAGCCGATCGAAGAGGATGAGCATCCACGAGGGAATGCCGCTCAGCGCGGTGATCGATTCCCGCAGTCCCTGCTCGGCGAACTGCTGGACTTTCTGCTCCCAGTCGGCGAGGAGGCTCAGTTCGAGAGAGGGAAAGGTATACGCCTGGAGCGCACCCGGAAGCTCGCGCGCCGCGATGCCGCTGAGGTCGCCGGCCAAGCTGCCGTCGGGCTGCGAGCGAAGGTCCGTGCTGCCGCCGAGGAAGAAGAATTTACCGGTGAAGAGACGGTCGGCCGGGCGATGATGGCGATGGAAGGCGATCGTGGTGAACGCCGCCTTCTTGTTCGAGGCCAGCATCTCGCGCGTCACCGGGATATACTTCGTCGTGCCGCTGGTGGTGCCGGACGAGAGGGCGTAATACGGGACGAATCCCGGCCAGGTGACGTCCGCAAAGTTCGGATAGGCATCCTTCCAGTACGTCGTCCAGAAGTATTCGTAATCGCGGACAGGCACGCGAGCCTGGAAGTCCTGCACAGACGTGATATGAGAGAAGTCGTGATCCCGGCCGAAGCGTGTGGACTGGGCATGGCGGACGAAGCGTAACAGCGTCTCGTGCTGAACCTGGCCGGCGTCCATGCGGTCGAGCGTCGTGACTCGATTGTGAGCGATCCTCAAGCTCACCGCATCCGCGGCACGTCGGACAAGCCGGTGCCCGGCAAGGGGAGCCAGCCAGTTCGCGCCACCCATCGTCGGAGTTCTCGTAGGTCAGATCCAGGCTTCGGGAAGCATGCGTCGCGAGTCCGTCACGGCATCATCTTCTCGCGGTAACTATCGCAGACGTAGACACCACCGGGAGGCAGATTCCAGGGAACGAGATTGAAGCGAACGTTGTTGAAGTACCCGCGGTAGAGCTTGTAGTAAACCCAGGGCATCACGGTGAGTTGGCGGAACGTGCCACCGGGCGCCAGGGTTCGGGCGGCGGCGGACATGATTCCGTTGCGGAGCTCTTCCGGAAACGACGGCAGTGGCAGGCCGGAGATCACGTGATCGACCTGAGGAATGCCTCGCTCGGCCAGCAGCTTGTCGAAATGGCAGGCGTCGCCGTTCACCACGTCGACCATGGGAAAGCGGTGTTTCAAACGGGCCGCGAGATCCACATCGAGTTCGATCGTCAGGAGTTTCGTGTGTGGATGAATCTGCTTGACGAGTTCCTTGGTGATCGGACCGGTTCCCGCACCAAGTTCCACGATGCACTTCGCCTTGCTGAAATCGATCCCCTTCAGGATCGAGCGAGCCATGTAGCGAGAACTCGGAGCGAACGAGGCAATGCCACGGCCCTGCTTGACGAATTTCGTCAGCATCAGCCACCAATCCGGCCCCTTGGGTGAACCCGAAGGATACGGATGGGCCTTGGCGTCCTCGATCTCGTGCCTCTTCGCTTCCTCGATCGCGGCGGATGCATTCATGGTGATGAGTTCGAATGGGGAATGAAGGAAGGCCAATCAAGGCAGGCGAGAGGAGATCCTGCCGCCATTGAGAAAGCGTACGACGAGACGGTTAATTAGCCAGTGCTTTTCGATCTGCGGAGCATGACCGCACCTCGGGATCGCGAGAAACTGGCCCTGCACCAGCTCTGCGGCCGCCTCTTCCGCGGTCTTCGGGCAGCAGATGCGATCGTCGGTCCCGGTCACCAGCAACGTCGGGCATTTCACCTGATTCAGCTTGTCGCGAACCACATGGCCAAGGGTGCCCTTGACGCAGCGAAGCATGCCTCGCTTCCAGCGGCGATCCTCGAGCCGGGTTTTGTAATACTTCACCATCTCGCGATCAATCACGCTCGTGCGGTAGAAGACACTCTTCGCCAGGCCGTACATGTCCTTGAGCCGAAGCCCATCCATGATGGGAAGCTGTTCCTTGTCACCCATGCCCGACGGGCAAATAAGCACAATCTTGGAAATCATCTTCGGATACCGCACCGCCAGTTCGACGGCGATCTTGCCGCCCAGGCTGCTGGACACAAGATTATATGGTGGATTCTGGACGAACTGTTCCATGTAAATCCGATACTGCTCGACCAGGTAGTCCACGGAAACCTCCTCGCCCGTGGCGATGCGATCATGGATCGCCTGGCCTTCGTAAGCGAGGATGTTCGGGACATGCACGTCGAAGTGCCGACCCCAGTACCGTCGATTGCGGTACCAGGATTCCGCCTGTTCCGCGAGGCCGTTGAGCAAGATCATCGGCGGCCGACGGACGTACTGTTTCGGGCGGAGACGTTCGATGATGCGATTCAGAGGAGAGGGCATTCCGTGAAGCTCCGAGGAACCGACACGCGGTTCAACCTTGCCATTATAGAGGTCAAGGACAGGATAGTGCGTGGTCTGCGGGTGAGGAGATGAAATCGGAATTTAAGGAAGCGGAGGATGAGAAGCTGTGCCGTGTGCGGGATTTACTCAGCGTGATCAAGCCGCGGAATGAGATCTTCCATGACAATTGTGGAGCGGCTTTCCTCATTTCGGACAGGCCGATTTGTCGCCCGGCCTCGCGGGATCTGTCCATCGGAAACGTTCAAACGCCCCGAGACGCGAATCCACCGAATTCTTCCAAATCGCTCCAAAGTCCGCCAAAGTCCGATAGCGAGTTGACGGAGGCGAGGGATCATGTTAAGCTTTTTCTATTCGCCACGGACGAACGACTTCGAGAACAATGTCTACCCGCGAACGAACGGCCTCCCGTGAGAAGGCCATCCTCGAAGACTGCCAGGAAGCGATCGGCTACCGATTTCGGAAGCCTGAACTCCTCAAGGCGGCTCTCACACACACCTCCGGTGCCAACACTCGTCTTGGGTCCAATGAACGGCTCGAGTTCCTGGGAGATAGCGTTCTCGGCCTCGTCTGCTGCGAACAGCTCTACCTTCGTTTCCCCGAGTATCAGGAAGGCGATCTCACCAAGGTCAAGTCGGTGATCGTGAGCCGAAAGACCTGCGCCCAATTCAGCCTCGAGTTGGGGCTTGGGGACTTTCTCTTCCTTGGCAAGGGCATGACGAGCACCGCGGGAGTTCCGTCCAACCTCCTTGCGGATGTCTACGAATCCATGGTGGCGGCGATTTTCCTCGACGGCGGTTGGGACGAAGCCAAGAGATTCGTGCTTTCTCACATCGAACCCGAGGTCGAAAGAGTCGCCGAGCAGGCCATCACCTCGAACTCCAAGTCGCAGCTCCAGCAGGTCTCGCAGCGTGAGTATGGCGACACTCCGAGGTACTTCGTGCTCGACGAGCAAGGTCCAGACCACGACAAGTGTTTCAAGGTGGCCGCCGAGGTGGGCGACCACCGCTTCCCGCCCGCCTGGGGTCGCAACAAGAAAGAAGCCGAACTGAAAGCCGCCCTGAACGCCCTCGCGGAGATCGAGGGGAACCCGATCCCTTACCCGTCGAACTGACCTTTTCCCATGCCGATGCCTCCCTATCCGGTGCAATGCTACACCAAGGGCTGCGATGCCCTTGCGTCCTTCAAAATCGCCGCCCGCTGGAGCGATGGCACCACCCACGAATTGAAGACTTACTTCCTCGCGTGCCCGGCGTGCCTCTCCAAGCTTTACAACGAGGCTGTGGTGCGGCGGAAGACGTGTCGCGTGATGGCGGGTGAAACGCTCGAGGAACCTGGGATCTACGACTTGCATCGCGGGGGTCGCGATCGAACTCTCAAACGGCGGGCCGAGCTGGAAGAGTGATCCTGGGCGAACTTCAGGCCCTATTGAGCAAGCCGATCCCCTTCGCCCAATCGATTGAAGGACGATCCCGTGGTGAGGTGAATTCCCCGCCTTATTCCGCTGCGTCGGCCACCTTCGGTGCGAAGGCCTTGTTAATGGCCTCGAGGAGCCGCTCCATCGCGAAGGGCTTGCGGATGTAGTCGACCACGCCGAGGTACTCCGCATACGCCTTATGACGGCTGCCCTCGTTGGCGGTGATCATGATAATCGGCGGGGCATCCGTCTTCCCGCGGAAATGCTCCAGAACGGGATAGCCGCCCATCCGCGGCATCATCATGTCCAGGATCACCAGATCCGGCCGCTGATTGTAGATGAGTTGCTTGCCCTGATGGCCATCGTGGGCCTGCATCACGCGAAAGCCCTGGCGTTCCAGCACGGCTCGCAAGCCCTCGACAAGATCGTGATCATCGTCAACAATGAGGACCGTCTTCGTGTCGGCCATTGGGAGAACCCCGGTGGAAGGCAAGGGCGTCAACCCTTACGATACCAACGACGCACGTCGACCACAAGCATCTCTCGACTAACGACGAGATGTGGCCGCAGGAAAGCGTCGAGGTGAAAGCGTTGCAGGGAGCGTGGAGTCAATCGTGATCGGAATCAGATCTTGGATCGCCTGTTCCAGGAGGATCAACGCGAAAGGCTTGGGCAGAAATCGATCCGCCCCGGAAGCGTAGGCATAGTCGCGGTGCGCAAGGCTCGTATTGCCTGACATCATGATCACGGGCACGGCCCCATGCGAGCGTTCCTTCACCCGCTGCGCCAGCACGAAACCGCTCGGCTGTGGCAGCATCATGTCCAACACAGCAATGTCCGGCAGATGACTCTCCAGCCAGTCATAAGCCTTCTCGCCAGACTCAAAGGCGATCACCTCGTAGCCAAGCCTGCCGATGGTGAACTCGAAGGCTTCGCGAAGATCGGGGTCGTCTTCAACCAGCAGAACGGTGAAGTTGGTTGTCACTGCTACATCCCGTGTATCGAGTCGCGGGCAACGTCCTGTTACTCGTTGAGACATTGTTACCAGTGTTCTCCGCCACTGCAAGGTAAAACCTAACATTCGCAACGAAGGAATCGCTAAAACGTATCGCATCGGGGCTTGGTCACGGAACGCCGATTCGAGCTCTGGACCCTCGTATTGGAACATTCGGTATGAGTTGTACGCTTCGTAAGGATCATCCGGCCGATCACGGTTACAAAATGCCGGCGGAATGGGAGGCTCATGCGGGCACCTGGCTTGCCTGGCCGCATCGTGATTCCGACTGGCCTGGGAAATTCGAGGCCATCCCTTGGGTCTACGCCGAGATCATCCGAATTCTTTCACGACGGGAGCGAGTGGAGCTGATCGTTGCGGACGAAGCCGCCGAAGTGCGAGCCCGCGAGGTGCTCGCCCCCGCCGGGGCTGACCTCGCGAATGTGGGCTTTCACCACCTGCCGACCGACCGTTCCTGGATGCGGGACTCCGGGCCGATCTTCGTTCGCGATTCCCTGGGCACGCGAGGCGTCCTCGATTTCCGCTTCAACGCCTGGGCCAAGTACCCGGACTGGAATTCGGACGACCTCGTCCCACCCTTCGTGGCGAATCTCCGCGGCCTCGACCGCTGGCAGCCCACGCATCACGGGCGGCGCGTCGTGCTCGAAGGCGGCAGCATCGATGTCAACGGTCACGGTCTGCTGCTCACCACCGAGGAATGCCTGCTCAGCCATGTGCAGGAACGTAACCCGGGCTGCTCACGTTCGGACTACGAACGAATCTTTGCGGACTTCCTCGGCGTGAAGAAAGTGCTCTGGCTTGACCGCGGCATCGCCGGGGACGACACGCACGGCCATGTCGACGACCTCGCTCGCTTCGTGAACGAACGAACGATCGTGACCGTCGTCGAAAGCGATCCTGAAGATGCCAACTATCAGCCGTTGAACGATAACCTGGAACGCCTGCAATCGATGAAGGGCTTGCAGGGGGAATCGCTGGAGATCGTGCCGCTTCCGATGCCGCGTCCCGTCTTGTTCGACGGGATGCGTCTCCCTGCGAGCTATGCGAATTTCTACATCGCCAATGGCGTGGTGATCGTGCCGACCTTCAACGACCCGGCCGACCGCACGGCCCTCGGGATCCTCACCGACCTGTTCCCCACGCGCGAGGTCGTTGGCATCCACAGCGTCGATCTCGTCTGGGGCCTCGGCACGCTTCACTGCATGACCCAGCAAGAACCCGCGGAAGCTCCTGGAATTTAGCGACTCCTTCCCAACACCGCTTGACTCACCTACTTCGGATTCGACACCATGGCGACCCATCACGCACGTCACTATGCCACCGGCGCCGCCATCGCGGTCACGATCGAAGGCGGCCTCATCACGGCTGTCACGCCCTCGAAGCAGAACCCCGTGGCCTGGATCGCACCCGCCTTCTTCGATGTGCAGATCAATGGCTGCCTGGGAATCGGCTTTAACTCACCGACGCTCACGCCGGAGCAGGTTCGCAAGGTCGCGGAGGTGTGCCGAGCGCACGGCATCGGCGCCTTCTACCCCACCCTGGTGACGAACAGCTTCGACGCGATCCGCCACGGCTTCGAGACTTTGCAGCAGGCCGTCGAGGCAGATGCGGACCTGAAACGCGGAATTCCCGGTTACCACCTCGAAGGCCCCTACCTTTCCGGTGAGGAGGGGCCGCGCGGGGCGCATCCGCGGGAACACTCTCGCGATCCCAACTGGGACGAGTTCCGCCGCTGGCAGGACGCGGCCGGCGGACGCATCCGCATGGTGACGGTCGCACCAGAACGCAACGGAGCGATCGAATTCATCGCGAAGCTGACCGCCACCGGCGTGGTGGTGGCACTCGGCCACACTTCCGCAACGGGCGACACGATTCGAGCCGCGGTCGACGCCGGGGCGAAGACGAGCACGCACCTTGGCAACGGGTCGCACGCGGTGCTGCCCCGCCACGATAACTACATCTGGGAGCAACTGGCCGAGGATCGCCTGTGGATGAGCGTGATCACGGATGGGCACCACCTCCCGGCGGCAGTCGTGAGAAGCCTCCTCCGTGCCAAGCGGATCTCGCGAACGATCCTCACCTGCGATGCCGGACCGCTCGCGGGTTCCCCTCCGGGCCGATACCGCGAATGGGGAATCGAGATGGAAGTGCTGCCCAGCGGCAAGACGATCGTTGCGGGAACGCCATACCTCGCGGGTAGCGGGCACTTCACGGATCGCTGCGTCAGCGAGGTGATCCGCATGGCAGGAGTGAGCTTGAAGGACGCCATCGAGATGGCGTCACTTCGGCCTCGCGAACTGATGGGCCTACCGTTGCCCAGAATCGAAGCGGGCGAGCCGTCTGGGCTGGTCCTGTTCAACTGGCAGCCCGGCGGTGAGGTGAAGGTCAGTGAGATAGCAGATTGAAGTCGGTATGTTTGCCTCGATCGGTGTGGCCACGTCGAGGCCATCGCGCGTTTCGATGTCCGCGGAGCCATCCACGGACAAATGTCGAAGGCCGTTCGATCACTTCTTCTTCGCGATCGCCTTCTGGACGGCGCTGCCAAGGTCCGCGGGCGTGGGAGCGACTTCGATTCCCGCTTTGTTGAGTGCCGTGATCTTGTCCGCGGCACTGCCGCTGCCGCCGGAGATGATGGCGCCGGCGTGGCCCATGCGGCGTCCGGGCGGGGCGGTCTGCCCTGCGATGAACGCGGCCACGGGCTTCTTGACGTGCCTGGCGACGTACTCGGCCGCTTGCTCCTCGGCCGTGCCGCCGATCTCGCCGATCATGAGGATGGCGCTCGTGCCCGGGTCATTCTCGAAGAGTTCGAGCAGTTCGATCTGCGTGGTGCCTATGACCGGGTCGCCGCCGATGCCGACGCAGGTCGATTGGGCGTGGCCGAGGTTGGAAAGCTGGAAGACGGCCTCGTAGGTCAGCGTACCGGAGCGGCTGATGACGCCGATGCCGGGCTGGCCGGGCTCACAGGGCTTGTGGATGTAGCCGGGCATGATGCCGATCTTGCACTGGCCGGGGGTGATGACGCCGGGGCAGTTCGGGCCGACGAGGCGAACGCCGGGCTTCGACTTCACGAATCGCTTGGCCCGGGACATATCAAGGACGGGGATGCCCTCGGTGATGGCGATGATGATTTCGATCCCTGCGTCGGCTGCTTCCATGATCGCGTCCGCGGCACCGCCGGGGGGGACGAAGATCATGCTGGCATTGGCGCCAGTTTCCTTCACCGCCTGGGCCACGGTGTTGAACACAGGGAGCGACTTCTTGGACTGTTCGCCGATCCAGGTCGTGCCCCCACGGCCGGGGGTGACGCCGCCGACGAATTGAGAACCGTAGAGCAAGCACTGGTCGGTGTGGAAGCTCCCGGCCTTGCCGGTGAGGCCCTGGCAGATGACCCTGGTGTTTTTGTCGACGAGAATGCTCATGTTCGGTCCCGAGGCGGGGTGGTGTTGCGAAGGAGTTCCGCGAGGTACGCCGCAATGCGGTTATTCGATTGATACAGGTGGCTGCGGTGCCCGGCGAGGGCGAGATAGCCGCCAAGCACGATCAGGGCGGCATTTCCCGCCCAGGCGATCCAGGTAATGTCGGTGTGTTCACGCGATTCAATGACGGCGAGCCGGGTGCCGCCGATCACGCCCGTGGCGAGGGCGAGCAGCCCGAAGAAGATTTCGAGCTTGGCGAAGAGCCGCGAGTAGGGATGCGAATTCCAGCCGAGACGAGCAAGCATCCGGGCTTCTTCCTGTTCGATCTCGGGAGTGGACATGAGGAATCTCCAGGTGTCGAGGAGCTTTCGGGGTGGTGATGCGTTGCATTATTCGACGGTGATGTCATCCACGAGCCATGCTCCCGGCGTGGCGGCGTTCGTCAGCTTCAGAATCAACGTCCTTGGCGTGGCGCCGCCGATCAGTTCCGCACGGTAGGTCTCGCTCGCGGAATGCTGCAGGCGACCGCTGACGGCACCGTGGCCCAGGCCGCGAAGCGATCGCTGGAGCGAGCCGACGTTGTACCCGCGAGGCTTGTCAGAGTCGAAGGTGGGCTCACCGAGCTTGCGAAGCAACGCGGGGGAAAGAAACAGGGCCGCCCGCGCGACACTGTCGTCTCCCGAGAGATTGAGGATCGACGCCAGGGCGCACTCGGCCGCGAAAGAGGCGAACGGATGGCCACCCGATGTGGCGGAAGACGCGGGCAACCGCTGAAACCAGTCCACCTTCCAGCCCGCGGGAGTGCCGACCATGCGAAACGCGATTCGCCCGGGGGATGCACCCGTGCAAGACGCAATCGTGATGGCTACACCATTCTCCTCGGCCCGAAGGCTCGGCGGATCGCACTTCACCCTCATCGATTCAAACCATCGCTTCGCCTCGACCTCGTCGTACCCGCGTTGAACGTCGGAGGGGAGTTCTGGCGTGGCGATGAGTCGCAGGAACGCCGGTGTGAAGTCCTCGGGATGGAAGGCGCCCTGCTCGAGCGATTGCAGGAACGCAGTCGCTTTCGCCTCGCTGGCGAGCGACCCCGCCGGTGCCGTGGGCAGGCTCAGCGTCGGCGATGCCAGAGTCGAAGAGCCCGGGATTGAAGACGGGATGGCTGAAGTGGAAGACGAGGAGGAGGTCGACGCCGAGGGGGCCGTTTCATTGAGTTTCGCACAGCCAGTCAAGGCCGAGACGAGTACGGCAAGAGCACCCAACATTCGGAGAGTTCCATCCATGATGTTCCTCAATTCAGGGCGTCGTGTAGAAGATTCAACCGGTTGTCGCCTGGCCCGGCAGTGTGAACAGGTCCGGAACCTTGCAGTGAAACTCGGGGAGAACGCCATTGCCCGTGAATTCGTCGGCTTCGTCCAGAACCTTCTGAATCTCGCTCGGACGATGAACTGTGACGACTCGGTCTTCGGGGTCAACGACCCACACCAGAGGAACGCCACGAGTCAAGTCCTGTTCGATCCGCCG
>Ga0105046_10004357_pt1 | contig 22523 bp, 23 predicted proteins | sample MAT03_FD_78385 | JGI IMG/M metagenome (GOLD analysis project Ga0105046, IMG submission 78385) | Freshwater microbial communities from Lake Fryxell liftoff mats and glacier meltwater in Antarctica - MAT-03 (megahit assembly) | ecosystem: Environmental > Aquatic > Freshwater > Ice > Liftoff...
GCGACGTGCGACGCGGCGCTCGCTACCGCTACAAGGTGACGGCCCTCGACCTGCGCAAGAATCAAAGCGGAACATCACAAGAAGTGGAGATTACCGTACCTTGACCCATTACGTCCGATTCGCCCTGGACCTCACTGCCCCCCCGACGTTGACCGACGCCGGCGGCGCCCGTTACGGTATCCTGGAGGACGACCATATCCGGCCCGTCCGTTCATTCTTCTCTCCTGAACCCGACGGCGCCGTCATTTCCCTTCAACAAGTGAAACTGCTGCCCGCCGCCAACCCCTCCAAAATCGTTTGCGTGGGCCGGAACTACGCGGAACACGCCAAGGAACTCGGTAACGAAGTCCCCACGGAGCCGCTTATCTTCCTTAAGCCGCCGTCCTCTCTTGTCGCCGATGGCGACGAAGTTATCTACCCCAAGCTCTCCCAAAATCTTCACTACGAAGGCGAACTCGGCCTGATCATCGGTAAACGCGCCCGGAATGTTCGGCCAGAAGACTGGCGCGAGTACGTCTGGGGCTACACTTGCGTGAACGACGTCACTGCCCGCGACTTGCAGCGGAAGGATGGCCAATGGACTCGCGGTAAAGGTTTCGACACCTTTTGCCCCACCGGCCGTTGGGCTGTTCCACTGGAAGAAATCGATTTCGATGGTCTCCGCGTTCAGACCTGGCTCGATGGTAAGTGTGTCCAGGACGCCCCTGTTTCGGACATGATTTTCTCCCCGGGTGCTATTCTGGCCTACGTCACCCAGTTTTTCACTCTCGAGCCCGGTGACCTCATCGCCACTGGCACTCCGCCCGGAGTCGGCCCTATGCAAATCGGAAGTACTGTCCGCGTCGTCGTCCCGGGCGTGGGCCAAGTCGAGAATGTAATCGTCGCTGAATAACAAATTAGGAGTTAACCATGAGAATATTTCTGGACACAGCAAACCTCGAAGAATTGAAGAAAGGCGCAGCTTGGGGCATTGTTGACGGTGTTACGACCAACCCGTCCCTGATCGCCAAGGAAGGTAAGCCGATCGAAGAACAGGTGCGCGCCATTTGTGACATCATTGACGGCGATATCAGCGCCGAAGTCGTCGCTACTGAATTCAAAGCGATGGTCGAGGAAGGCCGCAAGCTTTCAAAGATCCACAAGAACATCATCGTCAAACTCCCGCTCCTGCGGGACGGCGTTCAGGCTTGCAAACTCCTTGAAAGCGAAGGCATCCGGACCAACGTCACCCTATGTTTCCAGGCCGCCCAAGGCTTGCTCGTCGCGAAAGCCGGTGCCTACATCATCAGTCCCTTCGTCGGACGTATTGACGACATGGGCGCCGATGGCATGATCCTCATCACTGACCTGGTTCAGATCTACAAGAATTACGGCTTCAAGACCCAGATCCTGGCCGCCAGTCTTCGTACGCCAAATCATGTGATCCAGGCCGCCAAGGCGGGCGCTCACATCGGTACTTTGCCCTTCAAGACTCTCGATTCGCTTTTCAATCATCCCTTGACCGACAAAGGCCTGGAGCAATTCCTCAAGGATTACGCCAAGGTCTTCGGCGCCAAGTAACATTTGCCAAATATTCCCATAGCCGCGCCTGCCACCGTTGGCCTCGCCGCCACCGGCGCGCTGGTCTGGCTCGTCGCACGATATATTCGTCGTTCCCGTACCCCCGACGAACGGGAACGGCGTCGCCGCATCCGGCTTCATGTAAACGGTCGCTTGACCGAGGTGACCATCTACCATGCCGACGCGGAAATTCTTCAATATGGCTATGAGATTGCCGGTGTCGCGTACGACACCACCCAGGACATCTCCACCCTCCAAGGCTACCTGCCCAGGCCCGCCGAGCAGCTTGTCGGAACGGCAGTCGCCAAATACGATCCCAATAACCCCGCCAACTCCATCATCATGTGCGAGCACTGGCTGGGATTCAAGAAATGGCAAAAACAACAATGAAAACACTATTACTCACCACTTTCGCCGCCCTCGCCCTCACCATGGGGACCCTCGGGGCGGCCGCCAAGAAGCCAGCAACCGTCATCCACGTCGTCACCATTAAGTGGAAGGAAGGCACCACACCGGATCAGATCGCAGGCGCTCTCAAAGGCGCCGAAACGGTATCAAACTCCTACAAAGGCATCTCCCGGGTCTGGACGAAGGCTTTGAAAGTACAAGGCTCCGGCTACACCCACGCCATCGTCATGGAATTCAAGAACGAACAAGCATTGAAGGACTACACCGACAGCCCCGCCCAGAAGGAGTGGTACAAAATCTACCTCCCCCTCCGCGGCGAATCCACTACCCACGACATCACCAACTAGCCTCGCCATAAATCAAAAGGCCATAGCGGCGCGCACTCGCTGCGATGGCCTTTTTTGTCGACAACGCAATTAGTACGTGTCACGATAGTACGTGAAACGTAGTAAACATGTCTGACCCTGCGATCCTCCTCCTCGCCAGCCTCGCCGAGGGCGATAAACACGGCTACGCCATGATGGAAGATATCCTGCGATTTGCAGGGATCCGTCTCGGCCCGGGTACGTTATATGGCGCCATCACGCGCCTCGAAGAGCGGGGCTTCATCCAGCCAATTGATTCAGCCGACAGCCGGCGACGGCCCTACCGCCTTACCGCCGCCGGCCGTCAACACCTTGACGTAGAAATGGCTACCCTTTCCCGCATCGTCAACACCGCCACCAGCCGGCTGAGGCCAGCATGACTCCCCTCGCCCGCTTGCTTATCCTGCTCTATCCACGAAGTTGGCGCGCTCGTTATGGCGAAGAACTGGAAGCCCTTATCGAAGACGCGAACACCCGTCCCACCGATGTTCTCGACCTCTTCACTGGAGCTCTCAAAATGCAATTGACGAACTGGAAGTTTCCAATTGGCCTCGCGCTGGCCGGGCTCGCACTTGCCACAATCGCCGCCGAACTCGTCCCCAAGATCTACCTCGCTGAAACATCTGTCAGGAGCGACACGGGGAACCACGTAGCTATTGTCCGCAAGGCGATGAATGGATCCGCCCTCGTGGAAATCATTCATGCGGAAGGCCTCTATAGCGAAGAATCAGCCCGGATGCCTCTTGAGGAGATCGTTGAACAGCTCAATCGCAATTTGAGGATATCAGCTCCCGGCCCGGATGGCGTGATGAAGGTGTATTTCCAGCACTCAGATTCCGCCATCGCTCAGCGCGCTGCTCACCGCCTCGCCGCTTCGCTCGCGGTACCCGGTCCTGTGACCGCTTCGGTAGTTTTTCCGAATCATCGGTCACTTCAGATTATCGGTCTGGGAATCGGTCTGTTGTCCGGGTTGGCAATCGTCATGAGGCGCCGCCGCCCCGCCTAAAAAAAGCGCCGCGCAACCTCCGATAGGTGCGCGGCGCCTGAGTTTGCCTCGAAGATCCAAGCGGTCCGTCGCTAAATCCTCGAGCCAAAATGGCGGGTGAAGCAACCGGAGCGTCCATGCTCCGCGTTTGCCCCCCCATTCGCCCAAGAATCCAGGCGAATGGCCTCCCTCACTAACGCATAAACCCTAGACTTGGGTTCGTAAAGTTGCGTAGGTTGGGAAAAACCGTATTTAGATCCCCGCTTCCCAGGCCGAACCATGCGCCCATCGTAGCCGCATATTGGTCTAACCCGCTCGACGGTATCCAAAGCCCCCGGCTCCCCGCGTCATCCGGGCCTCGCAATACGTGTGCCGGAAAGGTCCCGTACGCCTCGCCTCCCTTGACGGAGTTGCCAAGAACAAAATGATGACTGCCCCAGGCATGGTCCGATCCATTTGAACTGGAAGGATTGCCGGTGCGCCCAAATTCACTCTCTGTAAAAGTAGTTACCTCATTTGCCAACTGAAGATCTGTCTCCAACGATGCATAGAACGCCCCGAGCGCCGCATCCAATTGGCCCATCAAATTGTCATGCGCAGGCAATTGATCGCTGTGGTTGTCGAACCCGCCCATCCCGCAGAAAAAAAACTGTCTGTTCATTCCCAAGGCTTGACGGACTCGCATCACTGTCGCTACCTGTTGCAATTGGCGGCCCAAACCGGTCTGTGGAAACACCGTCGTTATTGGCGCTCCGCCGTTCAGGGCAGCGTTGATTTCCCGCGCCCCTCGCACAGCGCTGGCCATCACGCCGCTTGCCGCCCCAATCATCTGCATGCCTGTATCGAACGTCAGCAACTGCTGCAATCCGGCTTCCCGGCCATTCATGGCGTTCGAATCACCAAAACGGCTCAATCCCAGCGCTGTTCCCGGCGTCAGATTGATCGGACGCGCATTCACTCCTTGCAGTAGCGCCGCCGACCCATTCACCGACACGCCCATCGGAAATGTCGACGCATTCGCCCCTGAGAGCAAATCCGCCATCCTTCCGCCCCATCCGGACCCGCCGGCTATCGTCGGATTCGCCGTCTGCCACTGCGACGTCTGATCCGAATGCGAGTAAAGATTACGCGGTAAAGTTGCGCTGTTCAAATTGCCCTTGGTCGTCGGTTGCACCAGCGTGCCGACGTTAAACACCATCGCCGCCTTCTGCTGGTTGTAGAGCCGCTGCACATTCACCAACCGCGGATGCAATCCATACGGAACGCCCGCAGCGCCCACCGGCAGCAATACGTTGGACGCCAGCGCAATATTCGGACGCATCGTCTGATATGCCGAATAGCGCGCCGCATCCAGGGGAATGATCATGTTGTTCGCATCGTTCCCACCGAAGAGGAACACGCAGACCAGCGCCTTGTAGTTCGGCGAACTCTGAGCCATCGCTGTCATCTGCCCCAGCCTGAACAACTGCGCGCCCGCTCCGGCCGCTGCCAGAGAGCCGCACGTTCGAATGAATCTGCGTCGTGTCTTCATTTGTTTCTCCTCGTCTCTCTAGTGCTCAACCTGAAATTGCGACGACGTGAAGGCAACGTAAAACGCCGTTAGCACCTTGCAAATGATCCTCCAGTGATTCGCGGCTTCCTTCCGCGATTTGACTGGCTCTCTTAAGGCAATTTGTCCGCCGTTGCTATTGCGTGAGACAAAGCGTCTCACTGTACTTATAAGGTCTTTTTCTAACTAGTCATAGACGCAATAAGATACAGAGAACACAAACACTCTAGCTCTTCGCCCGCCCGCGTACTGCATGACAAAAGTTCCACGTGTAAACTACCGGGCCGGTAATTCTTGCAGCCGCCATGTACCGGCATAAACAGTTAATCTCGATGGGCGTAAGAACCCGGCTAAGGTCACGTTGGCGCTCCTTGCCAAACTTGCCGAAAGCGTTGTCGGCGCACCGATCGACGCCACAAATGGAATACCCGCGCGCGCCGCTTTGTACACCAGTTCAAAACCCGCGCGCCCGCTCAGCAACAGGCCCATTTGATCTAGCGGCGCCATCCCTTGCAACAACGCCCAGCCGATCAATTTGTCTACAGCGTTATGCCGCCCGATATCTTCCCGCACTGCGGTCAACACACCCTCCGCGTCGAACAACGCCGCCGCATGCACCGCTCCCGTATCGCGAAACTGCCCCTGCTGAGCCTCGAGCAACTGGGGCAAACCCGCAAGAGCCGCGTAGGCAATTCGGAACCCCTTATCGGCCAACGGTTCCGTCACCGGCAAATCCGGCGACCCGCAGAATCCGCACGCCGCCGTCGCGGCCCGTGTCCGCCCCAGGTCAAGATCGACATCAGTTCCCAACGAAACCCTTACCCGGCCGGCATCGAGTGATTTCACGGACTCCACGTCTCCCGCCGCCGCAATTCGCCCCTCGCTAAACAAGAGCCCCAACGCCAACTCCTCATCATGACCCGGCGTCCGCAGCGTAATTCCCCACGACGATGTCCGCCGCTGGTCCTTGAAAGAATGCTCGATCAGTATCTCCAGCGGCGCCTCTTCCGCCAGCCAGTCATCCTCCGCGCGCGGACCTTCAGCCGTCCAACGCTCGACCGGCACCCTCTTCGGCATCGCCGCCTACCCTCGCAAGGACTCCAACAGGGCGATAGCCTTCCTGATATCGTCCACATGCGCCAGCTTCGCTTGATGACGATCGTCCATGTCCTGATCCAGCGAAATCTCACGTTCAATCGTCAGCGCCCCGCTGTACCCGACCTCCCGCAACGTCGAAACGAACCACGGGATGTCCACCGATCCATCGCCCAGCGGCATCTCCGTTCCCAACGTCCCCGGTTTGCTCCGGTCCGGCCACTTGCCGTCTTTGCAATGGACGCTGACGACGTGCTTCCCCACTAGTTTCAACGCTGCGATCGGTTCGCTCGTCCCGTAAAGTACCAAGTTCGCCGGATCGAAGTTCAGTTTCAGATTCGGCCGGTCGACGTCCTCCAGGAAGTGCAACAGCGTCTCAGCCGGCTCTTGCCCGGTCTCTAGTGCAAAGATGATTCCCTTAGCAGCGCAATAATCGCAAATCCGCCGTACCATGTCCCGGACCGGCGCATAGGCCGGATCCGTGTGATCTTCTGGAACGAACCCAACGTGGCACGCAAAAATCGGCACGTCGATCGCCGCCGTCATATCCACAACTTCGTAGGTCCGCTTCTCTCTCGCTTCGCGCGTGGCAGGCGGGATAAAGCCCACTGTCTCCAAAACGGTCGGTATATCCGCGTAGCTCTCGCCATCATAAGCGGCAAACACCGCCGTGATCGTGAAGTCCTCGTCGGCCAAGGCCTTCTTATAGACCTCGCCCAATCCCGAGAGGTCCACCGCGCCCGTAAAGCCCAGGTGTCCGCATCGGATCCCCAGGGACTTTACCGCCCGGATCATCTTGAGAGGCTCGTGATCGCCCCAGAACATCAAACCGACTTCGAGTGGACGCAGTATTGCCATGACCCATCCAGTCTCGCAACGCTCTACAGAATGTGCAACTGCCGGCTCTCCAGCTTCAGCAGCAACTCCTTCGTCGGCAGGCCGCCGCCGAAGCCCGTCAGCTTCCCATTGCTCCCAATCACCCGATGGCACGGAATAATAATCGGAATCGGATTCGCCCCATTCGCCGCGCCGACTGCGCGAATCGCGCTGGGCCGGCCGATCCCCTTGGCGATCGAGCCATAAGTCGTCGTCTCGCCGTAAGGAATGTCGAGCAGCGCCCGCCAGACACTCTGCTGGAACGGCGTGCCCTCCGGGGCCAATGCCAGGTTGAACTCGGTGAGCTTTCCCGCGAAGTAAGCCTTCAATTGGTCGATGGCTTCCCGGAATGGAGCTCGATCCACCACCCAGACATCCTCCTGATGCCCATGGAATCGAACCAAACGGAGCGCCTCCCGGTCGCCTGCCAGCACCAGTGGACCGATCGGCGTCTCCATTCGCCAACACGCCAGCGTCCCGGCCGGTCGCGTGCCGGTCACCTTGTCGCTAAAAAGCTGATTCACTATTGGCTATTATGCCGCTACTCTCTCGCGGCTCGTTCCTCGCCACGCTCGCCGGTCCCGCCACCGAAACCGCCGCCCCGCCAGCAGCCGAATCACCATCGCATCGAAAAACCGCGGTCCAATCCAGTTGATCGACGTCTGCACCGGCGCATCCGCATTAGCGGCAAAACTCCGTGAAGCGCGAAACTACCCCTTCTTCTCCTTGGCCCGATCGATCGCCGCCTCCGCCTGATCGGCCATCTCCTTCACCTTCTCAGCGGCTCTATCAACATACGGCTCCGCCTTGGCGGCCAGATCGGCAGCGGTCTCCCGAGCTGAAACTTTCGCCTTGTCAAACGATACCTCCGCTTGATCGGCAAAGCCCTTCACCTTATCGGAGGCCTTGTCGAAATACGGCTCCGCCTGCGCCGCCAGCTCGCGGGCTTTTCCCTCAGCGACGTCAAGCGCCGCCTTGGCAAGCGTTTCCAGCTTCTCCGCCAGTTCTTTCGCCGAATCGGCTACATTCTGGGCTGCGTCTTTCACTTCATCATTCATGGCACCCTGAGTGTAGCGCTTTATGGATGAGTATTCGAGTTCCCACCGGCTGTACCCGCTCTGGGCGGTACTATCGCTCACCATCCCCATCGGCCTCGGCGCCTGGGGTGTCTCCGCCGCCCGCGGGATGAACACGCTCGCCGGAACACCGCTTTTTGCCTTGTTCGCCTATGGGCTCGCCGTCGGGTATTTGAACCGCGTCTGGGTCCGTGTAACCGCGGATGGCATCTCCACCGGCTTCGGCCCGCTACCGTGCGGAGTGCATCCAATCTGGGTCGCCCGGGACGATATCGCCAAGGTCTACCTGCGTCTCATTCCCGTCGCGGCCGACTCCGAACAAACACCCCATTGGGCGGCCGGTGTCGAACGGATCGACGGGCAATGGTTTGACCTGACCGATCCCCTGGCCGCCGCCGAAGCCGTCCGCGAATCGGCACAGGAAATTGCCCTTACTCTTCAATGGACCGAACCCATCCAACTCCTCCGCGCCGCGCCTCCGAATGATTATCCCAAGCGCTCCATCCCGCTACGGATGTGGGGCGCCTTGGTCGCGGCCGCAATTGTATGGGCGGCCCTGTATAGCCGCTGAAAAGGATAGGATGTAGGCAGGAACTCTATGCTTCGAATCCGTCCGCATTGGGCCATGGCGATAGTCATGCCGGTCGCCATCGGTATATTGGCGCAGCCAGCCGCGCCCCGCGTCGATTTCACCCGCGACATCCAGCCCATTCTCGCCGCCTCCTGCCAGAATTGCCATGGCGCTAAGTCACAAATGGGTCAGCTTCGTTTGGATTCGAAAGCCCTTGCCCAACGAACGATCCACACTGGCAATAGCGCCGAGAGTTCCCTGTATCAACGCGTCGCGGGCACTTCCGAGCAAGCCCGCATGCCAATGGGCGCAAAACCCCTCCCCGCCGAGCAAATCGCGCTCATCAAACGCTGGATCGATGAAGGCGCGGAATGGCCCGATGCCGTCAGCGCCAAGGGCGCCGAAATACAAAAACATTGGGCCTTCATCCCTCCCGTCAAGGCCCCGCTTCCCGCCGTCAAAGACACTAAATGGGCGAACAGCGCCATTGATCGCTTCGTCCTCGCGAAACTCGACTCCGAAAGCTTAACCCCCTCTCCCGAAGCCGACCGCACCACGCTTCTTCGAAGGCTTCATCTCGACATTACCGGCCTCCCGCCCACTCCCGCCGAAGTCGATGCCTTCCTCGCCGACAAGTCCCCCAAAGCCTACGAAAAACAAGTCGACCGCCTTCTCGCCTCCCCCCACTACGGCGAGCGCTGGGCCCGCCAGTGGCTTGACAACGCCCGCTACGCCGATAGCGACGGCTATGAAAAAGACAAGTCCCGTGAAGTCTGGTTCTGGCGGGAATGGGTCATTAACGCCCTGAACAACGACATGGGCTACGACCAGTTCATCGTCGAGCAACTCGCCGGTGATCTTCTCCCCAACGCCACGCAAGATCAGCGTGTCGCCACCGGCTTCCTGCGCAACTCCATGGTCAATGAGGAAGGCGGTATCGATCCCGAACAGTTCCGCATGGAAGCCATGTTTGACCGCATGGACGCCGTCGGCAAGTCCATGCTCGGCATCACCATTCAGTGCGCTCAGTGCCACAACCACAAGTACGACCCGATCACCCAGGAAGAGTATTACAAGCTCTTCGCGTTCCTCAATAACTCCCACGAGTCCAACGCCGCGGTCTACGCCGCCGCCGAGCAACAGAAACGCGCCGAAATCTTCCGCCGTATCCGCGAGATTGAACAGGATCTGCAGCACAAGACGCCGGACTGGCAGTCGCGCATGGCCGCCTGGGAAGCTGGCATCAAGGCGAATCAGCCCCAATGGGAAATCTTGAAACCGGACATTGACGACATCGCCACCGGCGGCCAAAAGTACTCGCAAATGGCCGATGGCTCCGTCCTCGCCGGCGGCTACGCGCCCACGAAATTTACTCCCCAGTTCACCCTCCGTACCAAGATGCGAAACATCCGCGCCTTGCGTCTGGAACTGCTGAACGATCCCAACCTGCCCATGAACGGTCCCGGCCGCTCCCTCTGGGGCACCGCCGCGCTCAGTGAATTCGAAGTCCGAGCCACCCCGGAAAGCGCAAAAGACGCAAAGCCCATAAAGATCAAGATCGCTAAGGCGACCGCCGACGTGAACCCGCCGGAAACCCAAATCGCCGGCGCCTTCTGGGACAAAACCGGCAAACGCCGTGTCACCGGCCCCATCGATTTCGCCATTGACGGGAACGCCGACACCGCCTGGGGAACCGATAACGGCCCCGGTCGCCGTAACCAACCCCGCCAGGCCGTCTTCACCTTCGCCGAACCAGTCGACCTTCCCGATGGCGCCGTCCTGGAAGTGTTCCTCTCCCAACGCCACGGCGGCTGGAATAGCGACGACAACATGAATCACAACCTCGGCCGGTTCCGCCTCGCCATCACCGATGCCGCCGATGCCGCCGCCGATCCCCGCTCCGCCAATCCATTCTCCGTCTGGCGCACCACCGTTCCTGAATGGCGCCAGGCCAACGACGAAATCGAACAGCTTTGGCGCGAACACCCCGAAGGCACCACCCAACTGGTAATGAACGAACGCGAAGAGTTGCGCGAAACAAAACTCCTGATGCGCGGCGATTTTCTCAAGCCCGGCAAAACCGTCCAGGCCGGCACCCCAGCCTTCCTGCACGCATCCCCAACTGGCGCCCCCGCCAACCGCCTCACGCTAGCCAAATGGATGGTTGACCGCCAGTCGCCCACCGTCGCCCGTTCCATCGTCAACCGCGTTTGGCAATCCTACTTCGGCACCGGTATTGTCGCTACCTCCGAGGACCTCGGCAAACAAGCCGAAACGCCCTCCCACAAAGAACTCTTCGATTGGCTCGCCGTTGACCTCATGGATAACAAATGGAGCCTCAAAAAACTCCACAAAACGATCGTCATGAGCAACACCTACCGTCAGTCCTCGAAGGTCTCTGAAGAGCTTTACGCCAAGGATCCCTACAACCGCCTCCTCGCCCGCGGCGCCCGTTTGCGCGTCGACGCTGAACTCGTCCGCGACATTGCCCTGGCCGCCAGCGGCCTGTTGAACGCGAAGGTCGGCGGCCCCAGCGTCTATCCGCCCGCCCCCGAGTTCCTCTTCCAGCCGCCCACCAGCTACGGCCCCAAGAACTGGTACGAAGCCAAAGGCGCCGAGCGCTACCGCCGCGGTCTCTATACCTTCCGTTTCCGCAGCGTCCCCTACCCCATGCTGCAAGCCTTTGACGCACCCAACGGCGACATGAGCTGCGTCCGCCGCAGCCGATCCAATACGCCCTTACAAGCGCTCACCACCCTCAACGAACCCCTCTTCCTGGAGACCGCCCGTGCGCTCGCCTTAAAGACCGTTCGCGAAGGGGGGGCAACCGACCGAGACCGGCTCCGCTTTGCCTTCCGCCGCGTCGTTTCCCGGCCGCCATCGGTTAAAGAAGCGGACACGCTTCTCACCCTGTTAGCCAAACAAGTGTCGAAGAATCCCGCCAACGCCTGGGAACTCGCCGCCGACGATCCCAAGAATCCGCCTGCCCTCCCGGCCGGCATCACCCCGGCCCAACTCGCCGGCTGGACCACTGTCAGCCGCGTCCTTTTGAACCTCGACGAAGCGATTACGAAAGAGTAGTGTATGCAGAACCTCATTGCGCGCAGATGGTTTATCGAACAATGCGGCGTAGGCATGGGCGCCATGGCCCTCCCCTCACTGCTTGGCGCCGCGACCGACCCCATGGCGCCGAAGAAGCCGCACCACACGCCGAAGGCGAAAAATGTCATCTATCTCTTCATGGCCGGCGGACCCAGCCACATTGAACTCTTCGACAACAAGCCCATGCTCGCCAAGTTCGATGGCACCCTGCCGCCGGCGGATCTGCTGAAGGGCTACCGCGCCGCCTTCATCAATCCAAACTCCAAGCTCCTCGGTCCCAAGTTCAAATTCGCCAAGTACGGCCAAGCCGGGACCGAAGTCTCGGAACTGCTGCCCCATACTGCCGGAATCGTCGACGACATCTGCATCGTCAAGTCGATGGTCAGCGACGCCTTCAATCATGCCCCGGCACAGTTGATGATGAACACCGGTTCCATGCAGTTCGGCCGTCCCTCAATGGGCGCGTGGTCCGTGTACGGGTTGGGCAACGAGTCCAAGGACCTCCCCGCCTTCGTCGTCTTTTCAAGCGGAGCCAAAGGACCCAGCGGCGGTAGTTCCTGCTGGGGCTCCGGCTTCCTGCCATCGGTTTATCAGGGCGTGCAATTACGCAACTCCGGAGACCCCGTTCTCTACCTCTCCAACCCGCGAGGAGTGGATGCCGATACCCAGCGCGAGTCACTCGACGCCATCCAGGCGATGAACCGCGAACGCCTCCAAGTCACCGGCGATCCCGAAATCTCGACCAGAATCAATTCCTTCGAAATGGCGCACCGCATGCAGACCTCCGCGCCGGAGTTGATGGACCTGTCGAAAGAATCCAAGGCAACGCTGGACATGTACGGAGTAGAGCAAGGAAAGCCCAGCTTCGCGTATAACTGTCTTCTGGCCCGCCGTCTAGTCGAGCGCGGCGTGCGCTTCGTCCAGCTCTATCACGAAGCCTGGGACCAGCACGGAGCCCTCGTGAGCGGCCTGAAGAAGAACTGTAAAGACACTGACCAAGCCGCCGCCGCCCTGGTCAAGGACCTAAAACAACGAGGCCTGTTGGAAGACACGTTAGTAATCTGGGGCGGAGAATTTGGACGGACGCCAATGGTCCAAGGCGGCAGCGACGGTCGCGACCACCACCCGAACGCCTTCACCATGTGGCTGGCCGGCGGCGGCACAAAACCCGGAATGGTCCTGGGCGAGTCCGACGAGCTAGGCTTCAATGTGGCCAAAGACAAAGTCCACGTCCACGACCTCCACGCCACCTGCCTCCACCTCCTCGGTTTCGATCATCTAAAGCTGACCTACCGATTTCAAGGCCGCGACTTCCGGCTAACCGATGTGCATGGAAATGTAGTGCCGAAGATGCTCGCGTAGCGCAGGCCTTAACCCTCACTCCCCGCCGACTCGTCTGTTCCAAGGTTCGCCGAACCAACGAACCACAGCAGGCTGAAAGAGAGAAAAACACCCGCCACCCAAAATTCCGGTAACGATTCCTCAAGTTTGACCTCTTTCTTCATGAGGACTACTATTTTGGATTCCAAACCTGATAAATGCGCCCATCCGATATGCAACTGTACCGCCCAGAAGGACAGCAAATTCTGCAGCGCCTTCTGTGAAGGGGAAGGAGAAATCGTTGACATCGTCTGCAACTGCGGTCATGGCGGCTGCTCCGAAGGCGGAGGAATGCGGCACGACCCTATTATTGATTGACGTCATCAACCCGTTCGATTTTCCCGGCGGTCATAAGCTTCTCAGGCACGCGACGGCCTTGGTGCGACCGCTAAGGCTTTGAAGCGGAGAGCCCGGAAGTCCGGCGTACCCTCGCCGGATGTGAACGACCATTTGGACATTGGCGATCCAAGGTTTCCGACACCGTGCACACACCCCGGGGAAAGGCGAAGCATTTTCCCTTTTATCAAACGCCCTTTGATTTGCTCCTGCGCCAACTCGGCGTCAGGGATTCGATTCTTACCGGTCCATTGCGATTCCCTGTGATCGATGGCGCAAACATTGTTGGCCCTTCGGTCCAATTTGAAATCCATTTAGATTCGGCAATTGAAGTTGGTGAGGAACGTGCACCGAAAGTTGACCGTGGCCTCCCGCAACAGCAACGCCGAGATCGCCGGCCGGCTCGCTTCCTTCGCGCTCGCCGCCGCTGGTGGAAATCCGTTCAAGGTAAAGGCGCATAGGCGCGCTGCTGACAAAATAGCCCGCTGCGTATCAGTCGAAGACCTCCGCCAACAGCTACGTTTTATTGACAAGCTCAATGGCCGGCTAAAGAACATCCGCGTCCTGAAATCCGCCGAGGTCGATATTCTTGCCGACGGCTCGCTCGATTATCCTGACGATCTCCTCGCCGAACTCGACTACACTGTCTGTTCTATCCACTCCCGATTCAACTTCGGGAAGCGAGATCGAACGGAGCGCATCCTTCGTGCCGTGGACATCCGTTATTTCAATATCCTGGGTCATGCGACCGACCCTCGATTACTCAAACGGCCGGGGTATGAAATCGATCTGATCGCATCCTTCGGCACGCCAAGTATAATAGCTGCTCTTTTAAAATCAATGCCAACCCGGGACGTCTGGATCTCACTGCGGAAAATGTCCGCACCGTGGCCTCTGCGGGCTTGCGAATAGCTGTTTCCACCGAAGCGCACAGCACGGCGCAGTTAGAATTTGCCCGATGCGGGATCGATCAAACGAGGCGTGCCTGGCTCACGAGATCGAACTTGCTGTATACCCTTTCGTGGAAGGCCCCGCGGCCGCTTTTCCGCCGGTATTGATCGGAAAAAAGAGGCCATAGAAAACAAACGTAATAGGTGGTAAGATTCCGGCATGACACGCGCACAGTTGTCCCACGCGCAGGCATTTTGGAATAGGACCAAGGCCGCAGGTTGGTCAGACGAACAAACCCGTAGTGAAATCCGGCGCCAGGCAGGCGTTGTGCAACATGGCCTCGAATTCATCTTTACCGATGGCAGCGTTCTCAGAGATGAATCCGCTCCCCTCGGTAGAAAATTGGTCATTCGCGAAACATCTTCGCCGTGCGATCCCCGAAGTTTGGTGAGGGCGTAAAGAAACAATTCTCCAGTCGGATGGCTCTACCTCACAAGCGACATGAGCCATTTATTCGAAGTCCAGATATCGCCTTGGGAGCTTGTCGCCCGTGGCAGCTTGGTGTACTGGTTCTTATTCTTTCTTTTCCGGTTCGGCCTTCGCCGCGACGCCGGTTCCCTCGGCCTCGCCGATATTTTGGTCATAGTGCTGATCGCGGACGCCGCCCAAAACGGCATGTCCGGTGAATACAAGACTGTCGCGGAAGCGACGATTCTCGTCGGAACGATCGCGGCCTGGAACTAATTCATCGATCGGATGGCGTTTCACGGCCCACGGTTCGCCCGCTGTGCGGAACAACCCCTCATTGTTACCCTCATTCGGCACGGCTCGGTGCTTAGGAACGAGAGCTGATCACGCACTTCCGCACTCGCGAGAAATTACCCGGGTATGCTCACGGAGAGTGACCCACCGGCCCAACGGGCCGGGGATGATAATGCCTCGCCCATCTGCGGCTTGCGGGCCAAGGTGCGGTGCCGGGGGCGGGCAACTCTATCGGAGCACAAGTGGTCAAGTTTTGGTGAGCGCCGAGGTCACGCAAGAGGAGCCCGAAGGGCAACTCCGTTTGAGCGGGGTAGAGGAGGCCGGGACGTGAAGCACGCCTGGCTGAAACCCGATGGTCATATCAGCGTCTCTGAGTTCGCTGATTCCGGCGTATCCCGCAGGAGCGGAGGGCTTCCAGGGGCGGGCTAGTAGGACTTCATTCGTGTAACTGGAGCACTGCGCGGAGGGAAGGGAAATAGGCCGGAGCAATCTACTCCGGCTGGGCTGGGCGTTTCATTAGCGTCCTTGCGCCGAACATCCTGACGTACCTTCGCTTGCTTGCCGGAAGGGTTGAGCGGCTGTCATACGGGCCCGGGCGCAAACGGCGTTGACGCGAATGCCGCGCGGCCTCAAATGAACGGCCAGGGATCGAGTAAAGGCATGGATCCCGCCCTTAGACATCGAACAATCCAGCAAGGAAGCGCATCCCTTAATGCTGGTCCCCGATCCCGTATTGAGAATCACACCGCCCCGCTTGATCAGCTCACCGCCGCCGTAACGATTTCCTGGGCCTGAGCGACGATGGCGTTCAGATGATCCTGGCCTTGAAAACTTTCAGCGTAGATCTTGTAAATGTTCTCCGTGCCGCTCGGACGCGCGGCGAACCAGCCATTGCCGGTGTTTACCTTGACGCCGCCAATGGGGGCGTTGTTAGCTGGAGCATGAGTCAGGATGCTCTCAATAGGGTCGCCTGCCAGCGTCGTCGCGGTCATGCTCTGTGCGTTCAGCTTTGACAACTTCTGTTTTTGCTCCGGTGTGGCTGGCACGTCGATTCGCGTATATGACGGGGCGCCGTACTTCCCGGTCAGCGTGTCATAGTGTTGGCCGGGGTCTCTCCCGGTGACAGCGGTGATTTCGGCGGCAAGCAGATCAAGCAGCAATCCGTCCTTATCCGTTGTCCAGACTCGGCCGCCCCGCTCCAAAAAGCTCGCGCCCGCGCTCTCTTCGCCGCCAAAACAGTAGCTGCCGTCGCTCAATCCGGCGGCAAACCACTTGAAGCCCACGGGCACTTCGGCCAATGGGCGGCCGGAGGCATTGACCACTCGGTCAATCATGCTGCTGCTGACCAGAGTCTTGCCGACGGCGGCGAACTGCGGCCAATTCGGCCGGTTCTTAACGAGATAGTTGATGGCCACGGCCAGGTAATGATTCGGATTGAGCAGGCCGGCCGAAGGGACGACGACGCCATGGCGGTCGGCGTCGGGATCAGTCGCGAACGCCACGTCGAAGCGGTCCTTTAGCGCTACCAGGCTGGCCATGGCGTACGGACTGGAGCAGTCCATGCGAATCTGGCCGTCATGGTCCAGAGTCATAAAGGAAAACGTCGGGTCTAGCTTGGGATTGACGTTCTGAATTTTCAGGTGGTAGTGTGCCGCGATGGGGGCCCAGTAGTTGAGCGACGCGCCGCCGAGAGGATCGACGCCGAGGTTGAGGCTGGCGCCCGCGATTGCGTCCATGTTGATAACGTCCTTGAGGTCTTCGACGTAAGGAGTGATGTAGTCGTGGTCAACGATGTAGGTGCCGTAGGCCGTGCGGCGGACGCCGCGGTTTTGACTGGTGAGGAGGTCGTTGGCGCGGTTTTGGATCCAGGAAGTAACGTCGGATTCGGCGGGGCCGCCGTTGGTGGGGTTGTACTTGAAGCCGCCATCGGCTGGCGGGTTGTGGCTGGGGCTGATGATAATCCCGTCCGCGAGGTTAAGTGGCTGAGTACGGTTATAGCGAATGATGGCACGGCTGATGACGGGCGTGGGTGTGGGGCCGTCATCCTTCTGGACGTACGTTGCGACGCCGTTGCCCGCCAGGACTTCGATGGCGGTCTGCTGTGCGACATGCGAGAGGGCGTGGGTGTCCTTGCCCAGGAAGAGCGGCCCGGCAATCCCGTGGGCGGCCCTGTAGTCGCAGATGGCCTGGGTGATGGCTAGAATGTGGGCCTCGGTGAAAGTGCTGTTAGCGGTGGCGCCGCGATGGCCGCTGGTGCCAAAGGCGACGCGCTGGGCGGGATCGGCCGGATTGGGGCTGTTTTGGAAGTACTCGTCTTCGAGCTGGCTGGGATTGATGAGGATATTTTGCGGGGCGGGTTTACCGGCGAGGGCATGAAGAGGCATCCTGTACATTATGAACCGAAGAGTCTTTATGCTGGGCGGCGCCGTAGTGCTGTCGCGACCGCGGGTGAAGTTGACGTCGGCGGAGTTGTGGTCGGTGCGAGCGACGCCTCGTACGGTTTGGCTGATCGTCCGGTTGCGCTCGGATGCCGGCGTGGATGGGCTGGGAGAAGCGTCGGACGCATTCGGTATCTATGCGACGACCACGGAGAACGTGGCGGCGATGCGCACGGAACTTGCGCGCCAATTTGCCACGTTGTCGGGCCGGTCTCCCTTCGACGTGGAGTACTTCCGGCAGTCGGCCCGGCTGGAAAACTTGTTGGCGCGGACCGTTCATTCCGCGTTGGAACAAGCGCTGTGGGATATGGCGGGGAAAGTATTGGATGTGCCGGTTCACTCGCTGTTGGGCGGCAAGGTGCGGGACCGCTTGCCGGTGTATGCGAACATCAACCGCGCGGCGACGCCCAGGACACCGGAAGGATTCGCGGCAACGGCAAAGCGGGCGGTGGCGGATGGATTCACGGCGGTGAAACTGGCGCCTTGGGATAACTTTGTGGAGTCGGACGCGTTTGTTGCGAAGGGGGTTGACTGCCTGTTCGCGGTGCGGGAGGCCGTCGGGAAAAATGTACGCGTGATGACGGATTGCCATTCGTTCTTTTCCGTTACACGGGCGATATCTGTGGCGAGGAAGCTGGAGCCCGTCGGATTGGACTGGTACGAAGAACCGGTCGCTCCCGAAAGAACAGCGGAGACACTGGCGATCCGCCGGGCTGTAAAACAGGAGATGGCTGGGGGGGAGTTTTTGTTCGGCGTTCGAGGGTTTGAACCGTTGTGCCGGGAAAAGGCGGTGGACGTGATTATGCCGGACGTGAAGCATTGCGGGGGCGTGCTGGAAATGACGCGAATTGCGGCAATGGCAGAAATGTTCGCAGTGACCGTCGCGCCGCACAATCCAACCGGACCTGTGGCGACAGCGGCGTCAATCCAACTCTGCGCGGGCATGAAGAACTTCCGGATTTTGGAGATGCAGTGGGGCGAGGTGGACTGGCGGGGGGCGTTAGTAAAACCGGTGGAGCGGTTCGTCGCGGGAACCATAGGCGTGCCCGAATTGCCGGGATTTGGAATTACGTTGAACGAAGAGTTGGCGCGGGAGAAGCGGATGCTTTGAAGTCCACCGTTTTGATCCCAATGGCGGCGGGCTTAGCTTCGAAGATCAGTTGATAGCCGAATAGAGTCGGGAACAGGGACGTCAGTGTTTTAAGGATCGCGCTGCCGAACCGGTCGATCGTTCCCTGCGGTTTGACACGAAGGCCGCGATCAAGCGGAATGATGGAAAAGTGTTCGCTAACGATGCGATAACCGTTCGATTCGAGTAGCGCGCGGGCCGTTTTGCGCGTGTAAAAACGGACATGCGTACGGTCCATGATGCCGCGGTCGGCGTAGTCGAAACGGCCGAAAAGCAGATTAAACCGGACAAAAATATTCGCGACGTTCGGGACCGAGACGATGACGGACCCCCCGGAGGGACGCAGGAGGGGCAGGACGTCGCGGAGAATACGGTCAGGCTGGTTGAGGTGTTCAAGGACGTCCAGGATGAGTACCTTGTCGAACTCTCGATCTCGTATCTTCGAGGCGACCGGGCCGAGGCCGATCTGCAGGTCGGTCTGAAAATAATCGCTCATCGCGACCGCGTGGATCGGCGTTTCCAGAGCATCAATACCGGTGACTTCGTTGCCGTTGTTGCGAAGATGTTCGGCGAAGAAGCCTTCGCCGCAACCGACATCGAGCAAACGATGATTACTTCCAGCAAGCCGGGCAGCGTAGTAATGGCTGGAGCAGGGTGCGTCCTTCAGCGCGTAGTGGTGGAAGTACTCCGCGAATTCGGGGTAAGAGTGCGCGCCGTTGACGCAGGAGCGGTAGCGGTAGACAGCCTTGACGACATCCTCCGCGTACTTCATGCCGTTGACGTAGCAGATTTCATCCCCGTAGTAGGTAGGAATGGGGATCTCGTGGATCCGGAAACGCTGGTGCTGAAGTTTAATGATGATTTCCGTGTCGAAATGGAAATCATGGGTCATTTTCGAGAAATCGATGCAGCGAAGGGCGTGCAGATCGTAGGCGCGATAGCCTGAATGGAACTCGGTGAGGGTGAGATTGAGGGCGCGATTTTCGAATAACGTCAGGATCTTGTTGCCGGTGTATTTGTAGAGCGGCATGCCGCCTTTCAAAGGGCCGCCGAAGTCCTTCATCATCCGGGAACCGAAGACCGCGTCGGCTTCGCCGGCGACAAGCGGGTGATACATATGGGCGAGGACTTCAGGCGCGTACTGTCCATCTCCATGAAGCAGGACGACGATGTCGAACCCGCGTTCCATGAAGTATTTATAGCCGAGAATCTGGTTGCCGCCGTAGCCCTGGTTCTTATCGTTCTTGAACACCTGAAGCTTGGCGTTGGGATTGAGCTGCTTATAGCCGAGAGCGAGAGCGAATGTTTCATCCTGGCTGGCGTCGTCGAAAACAACGACCTCTTCGACGTTCTGCCACACCGCATCGGGGATACGGCGGAACACCTTCGCGAGGGTCGTGGCCGCGTTGTAAGCCACGATGAGGATGCCGATCCGCTTGCCGCGCGCGTCGGCAAGTTCCGGAGTGGTCGGCGGATATTGAAAAGGAGCGCTCACAGACGGGTACCTTTTATCATAGCGTTCAAAAAAAGACCTTGACATCCTGCACAGGTGTGCTAAAAAGTTAGCAGTGAGGTGCTAATTTTTTAGCATGAATATGAATAAGAACGGCGTGTCGAGGCGCGAGCGACAGATATTGGATGTCCTATTTCGAAGAAAGGAGGCAACGGCGTCTGAGATTCAGGCGGAGATTCCGGATGCTCCGGGGTATTCGGCGGTGCGCGCTCTGCTACGGATATTAGAAGAAAAGGGCCATGTTCGGCACCGGGAGGACGGCCCGCGTTACGTGTATTTGCCTGTAGTAGAGGCCGAGGCGGCACGGCGAAGCGCTTTGCGCCATGTCTTGGACACATTTTTCGAGGGATCGGCGGCGGGGGCGATGGCGGCGTTGCTTGGCGAGGACGGGGGAAAGCTATCGCCGGAGGAGTTGGCGCGGATGGAAGCGCTGATCGCGAAGGCGCGAAGGGGAGGTCTGTGATGTTGGCACTTCGGGTTTTGATGGGGATGTCGGCGTTGCTGCTGGCGGCTGGCTTGGCGGTGCGGTTGGCGGGACGGCGATGGTCGGCAGGCGATCGGCATGCGGTGTGGACGGTGGCGCTGGTTTTGTCGTTGGTACTGCCCGTATTGCTTCAATATGAGCCGCCGGCGGTTACCTTGTCCGCTCAGGTTCTGGAGGTTCAGCGGATCACGATATCGGTGGGACCGGAGGATAGCTCGATTGACTATCGGGGTTTGGTTCGCTGGGCCTGGATGGTTGGGATTTGTCCGGGTGACCGGAATGGTGGCATCGTCGACCGAGCATTCGACGTATTCGGGAGTGGCGGTGCGAACGTGTTCCGGGTTGAAGATGCCGGCAGTGGCGGCGGGGCCGGTATTTTGTTGCCGGAAGCGGCGGCGGAGTGGCCGGCGGAGCGATTGGAAATGGTGTTGACGCACGAGTTGGCGCATGTGCGCCGACGGGATTTATGGTGGCGGCTGGCGGGTACGTTAGCTTGTTGCTTGTACTGGTTTCATCCGTTGGCCTGGTGGGCAGCGGCACAACAAAGAAAGGAAAGCGAAATGGCTTGCGACGATCAGGTATTACGGGGTGGCTCAGCGGAAGTTTATGCAGAGAGTCTGGTGGCGGTAGCGCGGGAGGCGTCGGGCGCTCGAACCCCGGCGGCGGTAATGGCGATGGCTAAGCCTCGGGAATTGGAGGGGAGGCTGTTGGCGGTGTTGGATGGGTCGCGGCAGCGCGGTTCGGTATCCGCTTTGAGAGCCGCGGGCGCCTTGTTTATGGGATTGCTGCTGGTGTCGCCGCTGGTAGCGTGGCAGACGGCCGGGGTGCAGATGAAGGGGTCAGTGCGGGACATGGTGGGGGCCATTCCGGGGGCGAAGGTCGTGCTGAAGGGAGTGTCGGATTATTCGTTCGAGACTGGAGGAGACGGAACCTATTCCGTTACTGGTCTGCCGGAGGGTGTGTATTCAATTGAGGTACTGAAGGCGGGGTATGCAAAGGCAACAGCGGGGGCCGTACGGATTGATCCGGTGAAGACAGTTTCGGCGGACATCTATTTGAATATCGGAAAGGTTCAGGAAACAGTTACCGTGGACGGCGGGAGCGGCGGACCGGGCGTCGAGGCGGTATCGGCGGCGCCACAGCGGATACGAATCTCCGGAAATGTACAGGCGGCGAAGTTGCTGAAGAAAGTGAATCCATCTTACCCGCCGGAGGCGAAGCAGGCGCGCGTACAGGGAACGGTGCGGTTGCAGGCCGTGGTAGGGAAAACCGGGTATGTGCAGGGTCTGACGCTGGTGATGTCGCCATCGGCGGAGTTGGCGCGGTCGGCAATGGACGCGGTGCTGCAATGGCAGTATTCGCCGACGCTGCTGAACGGCGAGCCGGTGGAGATACAGACGGTAATCGACGTGAACTACACGTTGACGAAGTAGCATGGTAGAAAATGAGGCCAAAATGGTGGAATCGCCGTTATGAGCCTGAACATAAAGAACGAAGAGGCGCATAGGATGGCCGCGGAGTTGGCGGCCATCCGGGGTGTGAGTATGACGGCGGTGGTGGTGGATTTGCTAAAAACCGCGTCGAAAGCGGAACGCCCGGCGGAAGATCCCGATGCGAGAGCCAAGCGTCTGGTTGCATGGGTAAAGGGGATAAACAAGGGGAGAAATGAGAAGAACCTGAATTCCGACCACTCCTGGCTATACGACGACAACGGGCTGCCCCGCTAGGCACCACCGATGATCATGGATGCGTCGGCCGCCTGGCAATCCTATTGGACGAACCAGAGGTAGAGGCGTTCACGACACTGATCCCTCGGCGCTCACCAAAACTTGACCACTTGTGCTCCGATAGAGTTGCCCACCCCCGGCACCGCACCTTGGCTCGTAAGCCGCATATGGGCAAGGCATTATCATCCCCGGCCCCGTTGGGCCGGTGGGTCACTCTCCGTGAGCATACCCGGGTAATTTCTCGCGAGTGCCGAAGCACTGATCACTAACCAAAAA
>Ga0105046_10004358_pt1 | contig 22523 bp, 13 predicted proteins | sample MAT03_FD_78385 | JGI IMG/M metagenome (GOLD analysis project Ga0105046, IMG submission 78385) | Freshwater microbial communities from Lake Fryxell liftoff mats and glacier meltwater in Antarctica - MAT-03 (megahit assembly) | ecosystem: Environmental > Aquatic > Freshwater > Ice > Liftoff...
GGGTCATACTTGTGATCGTGACACTGCGCACACGCCATCGTCAGTGCAAGCCATGTGGTGGCGGTTGTATCGATGCGATCGAACAGCGTAACAAAGCGTTGCTCCTCTGCGATCGCACCGCCTTCGCCATTTTGCATATGATTGCGATTGAAACCGCTTGCGATTTTTTGCTCTTCGGTCGCGTTGGGAAGCAGATCGCCCGCTAGTTGTAAAATCGTGAACTGGTCAAATGGCAAGTCATCGTTGAACGCTTTGACGACCCAGTCTCGCCAAATCCATTGCCAAGTATCCCCCTCTTGTTGAAACCCATTGCTGTCCGAATAGCGAGCGGCATCAAGCCAAGGCAATGCCAGTCGCTCGCCATAATGACGACTACTCAAAAGACGATCTACCAAATGTTCATACGCGTTCGGATCTTTGTCGCTGACAAACGCTTTTACTTCTGCGGGTGTCGGTGGCAGCCCGGTCAGGTCCGAGTACAACCGTTTCACCAGTGTCGCACGATCAGCTTCTGGCGATGGTGCAAGCCCTTGGCTCTCAAGTTTCGCTAAGACAAATCGATCAATCGAATTTCTTACCCATGAACCTTGCTTGACCGTTGGTAGATCGGGTCGCTGAGGAGTCACAAACGCCCAGTGAGGAGAATACTGTGCGCCTTGCGCAATCCAACGTTCCAAAATCGCTTTCTGTTCGATGGAAAGTTTGCGGTTGGAGTTTGGCGGGGGCATCAATGTATCGGGATCGGTGGATCGCATTCTCGCGACAAGCTCGCTGGATTCAACATCGCGCGGGACAATGGCACCGGATTCGATCGCCGCCGCTTGATCATCGAGTCGCAAGTCCGCAGCCCGCTTACTCGCATCTTGCCCGTGACAGTAAAAGCAGTTCTCGGACAGGATCGGTCGAATGTCGCGATTGAAATCGAGCAGACTTTCATCCGAACCAAACGCCGGAACCGCAGAGAATGCGATAACGACCGACAAGAGTCGACAAGTCCATACGCCATTTGGAATTCGACGTTGGCGAACACGGCCTATCGAGCAATTGAAGATGAAAAGACTCCAAAACACCATGTAGTGACTACCTCAACGGATATCTGCTGGTAGAGCAAACCAAGCAACCCAACTAGCCGAATGCTCGGGGACGTTTGTTCACCATCGCGGTTGCTCTCGAAGTTGTTTGAAGGAAAAACATCCTCGCTGTATTGTACACTGCATTTTACATTGCCGATTAACGCCATTCTACCGCTAATCTGGGACTGAACTTGGACAATCGATGATTAAAAACACTCTCCAGGCGAATCATCACGAGCTGTCATTTACGGTCTTACACGAAACGCCAGTATTCGCTATTTTCGCCCTCAGCAGGCAAAAGCAACGGCTGCATTAGGTGAGCGACAATGGATCGGTGCGTGATGCGAACAATGACCGTTGAATCGATCGTGAAAAGTAGGACCGAGCTTGGTTTGATCTGTCTGTGTTTTATTGTCCTGGCGTCGATGCCCGCAGGCTGTCGTTCAACGCCAAAGGCGATCGAGAATATGCCGACAAACGCAGCCGTCGTCGCCGAACCCTCGAAACCCGTTACGTTCACGGACAAGCCGGAGCTTCAAGTAGGCACCGGGCCCATGGATGCCGACGCCCCAGTCGAGTTTTTGAAAACCGATTCCGGATTGAAGTACCGGATCTTGCGCAAGTCTGAAGGCCCGAAGCCGACGGCGGCTAGCACGGTGACAGTGAAGTATCGGGGTTGGCTAAACAACGGAAAGGTCTTTGATAGCTCGTATGAGCGAGGCCAACCGACAACGTTTCCCTTGAGCGGTGTTGTCGCAGGATGGACCGAAGGAATGCAATTGATCGGTCTTGGCGGCATGATTGAACTTTGGGTTCCTTCAAACCTTGGCTACGGTGAGCGTGGCTCTCCGGGAACCATTCCTGCTCACGCCACACTGCACTTCATTGTTGAAATAATGGAAGTGAAGTGAGCCGAGCATGAAGCATTTCTGGAGGGCATTTTGCATGCCGAGCAAGCTGATGCAGAAGCCCAAACACGCCACCCGAGTTTAAGCCGCAGGAGCCACTTGCGCATTACCGTACGCGGTATTCGGGTCGGAAACCCGACCGGTACTAACATGACGGCAAGTCAATTTGCCGTTCTTTTCTCTACTTCTTCATCTCTGCAATCGCATTTTCTTTACTTCTTTCTGTAACAATCGAATCCCGACTTGGACAAACAACCGCCGTTGTTTGTCATACCCTTCAAAGTCGGAGTTCGGAGTGTTGGCACCTACCGATGTTAGTCTGGAGCAGGAAGTTCGATCAATCTTTATCAGCGACTTGCATCTTGGAAGTCGCTTCGCACGCGTCGAAAAGTTACTCGAACTCCTTTCCCTTCACAGCCCCGAATTTCTCTATCTTGTTGGCGACATCGTCGACGGTTGGATTTTGAAACGCAAATGGCATTGGCCGGAAATCTACAACCAATTGCTCGATCGATTGGTTGTTCTTGCGAATAGTGGCACGATCATTCGCTTAACGCCGGGGAATCACGATGAGTTTCTTCGGCGTTTTTTGTTGAAGAATGAGCTTGTTTCCATTGAGAACGAATTCATTCATGAGGGGGCAGATAACCGACGTTTCGTGATCATGCACGGAGATCGTTTCGACGAATTCGAAGCCAAAGCAAAGGCCCTATCCATGATTGGGGGATTCGGTTACGAGGTTATCTTACGTGTTGACTATTGGGCAAACGTAGCCCTTCGCTTATGCGGTTGTCGCCGCCGTCGGATTAGCCAAACCGTAAAGCAGCGAATCAAACTCGCCGTTAAATTCGTAAGCGGTTTTGAACAACGCGCAGCTCAACACGCGTCCGAACAGCAGTGCGATGTCGTTGTATGTGGGCATATCCATGTGCCAAGTCTAAATCAAGTTGGCGACGTGCTCTATATCAATCTTGGTGATTGGATTGAAAACAGCACCGCCTTGATCGAATATGGAGACGGTCGGCTGAGGCTTATCGAGATGGGTTGCGACGAAGCCATCGCGGAATCGCCGCCGATGGTGATGAATCGAAAAGGGTGTCGATTGTCGATAAGAACTAGCGACCCGATTTGTGAAGTAGCCTAGCGGCGAGTTTCGGCAACGTTCACCGCAGCGGACTTCACCGGCACCTGTTTTCGTAGCTTTCCTTCGCGTTGTTCTATGCACTTACCGTTGATACTATGCCGTCATCACTTGCGATCGCGACGCATTTTCTCAGCGGCAATCCTACAGCACCGCAACCACGCTACGATACGCCAACCCACTGCGCACGCCAACGCGGAGTACCGAACGGTATTGACCCCTTCACCTAATTGTTATTGCCAATTTGAAGCAAAATGACCTTCATCGACACGACCACAAGAAGAAACAGTAAAGCGACAGGAGCAGCGGGGTTGAGGTTGTTCAGTTGCCGGACAATGTTGCAAAGTGAACCGACGAGTTTCTGCAGATACGTTTTGGGACTCTTGCTATATTCCATTGCCACCTTCACGCAATAAAATACGGCGACGTTCAAGCTGATGCCAAGCCAGCGGTACGGAGCGTAGCCAACGTGATCGACATAGTAGTTGCATTTAAGCAAAATGCGCGGTGGTTTTTCGGGATCGTACGAGCCGTTAACCCAATGGAGTTCTTTGTGGAAGTCCAACAGACCAAAGTCATAAGTCTTCATATTAAATTTCATTCCGCTGGTGTCGAAAACAATTTCTAAATTGTCTTCTGATGAAAGGTATAGCAGCGAACGCACAACGGATGCTCCCGGCATGAATCGCAAATTGCCATCGTGATGCCTATCGAATAACCCCTGATCACCACCACGATCAATGTTGTATCGAGAAATATAGATTTCATCGGTCATCGGCAAAGGCACAATGCGACTTTGAGGAAACGCATGCCGGATGGGCTGCATAACTTCATCTGCGTATCGGATGGCATCGATCTTCAAACAAGTTTCGCCTGGAAGGGTCTTGATGTATCGATGCATCGAGCATTCGGCCCGCAAATCATCTTGAAACTGCTTTATTGACCAGTCTCGAATCCAGTCGATCGTTTCAACGCGATCCGAAGCGGAAAACGATCCTTTTATTGAGGTGAAGAAATAGTCTTTAAAGTGGAGGTCAAAATGCTCGATCACGGCGGTCAAGATAGAAAGAATCAAGTGCCCAACGACGAGAAAAGGGTAAGCTTGAGTGAATTGCGGCACCAGGAAGTACAAACCCGAAAACTGTAATAGTGAACCCAATACCATGGGATGCTGTAGACGATCATAGGGAAACGCCTCAACGATTCGATGCTTCTGTCGGGTAAGTTCAGTGCCATAGTACGTTTTTTTAAAGCCAAGTGCTGAGAATGCCGAAATATGGAGCAGTGTCCCGATCAGAATCACAGCAACAGCCAAGTGATTTAACCCAAACACAAGATAGGGCACCAATAAGCATCCAAGCAGGATGAAAGCGACTGTCCGAAACAGTATCGCTTGAACCATAAACGATTCTGGGTTCGATCGACGAAACAGGAACGCCTGCAAATTCAAAGCGTGATAAGCGTAGCTAAAACCGTAGATCCAAACAGCGTTGTGGCCGAGAACCCACCAAGCACCTATGATCGTCGCGCTAACCAAAATAACGTTGGTACCCGAAGAAATACGAATCGATTTATTGACTGCCAGCTCCATTTGTGTCATTGCCTCGAATGCAATCGAAAGAGATAGAAACGACATTTGCTTATGACACTTATTATTACTCCAGTTTCTATCAGTCGAGCAATGGCCAAGCCGATTCCAAACCGAAAATTCATCGTCGCTTCATCGATGGTGAGTCCAAAAGGTTCTTCGGGGAATTCAGTTTTCGCATCTTCCGTTGCTCTAAAGCACCCATCGCGGCGCGGACTTGGCGCTGTCTAGCTAGGGGGAGCGAAAAACGCTGATGAGGTTGTGATTCTGGTCGGTCCATAGCGGTGCATTGGACAGAGTCGCTTCATTCGGGACGATCGCGGAATGCATTCTCTCGCTTGACCAGATCGGATTGCTACCTTGGGCGACTACCACCCAAAGCGCTGGCAACGTTCGATTCTCTAAATCGCCTTGTGAATGCACGAGCTTGCTTGATAAGCCGGCTTCGCGCGCGAGCCTGTGAACCAGTGGCGCGAGATCAAGGTGCTTGTTCGACACATGAATGGCAATGATTCCGTTGCTTGTCAAACGCGACTGATAAAGCGATATCGCTTCACGGGTCAGAAGATGAGCTGGAATCGAATCGCTGCTAAACGCATCGAGCGCAATGACGTCGAAGCGGCGATCGGTCATTCGCTCCAGAACCAAACGTCCGTCGCCGAGATGGTTGACCACGTTCGCCTTCGAATCGTCGATAAATGTAAAGTGCTGCATCGCAACTCGGATGACTGCAGGATTGATCTCAATGAAGTCGTAACGATCACCTTCGCGTCCGTACGACGCGAGAACCCCGCAGCCCAGCCCAACTCCGCAAACATTGAGCGGCGTACCTTGCTTTGCAGAAAGCAGCACGCTGCCGATACCACTTTGCCGGCCGTAGTACGTCGTTGGCTCCAAGTGAAACGGGATTCCGCGTTGACGCCCATGGACGGTCGTGCCGTGAACCAAACAGCGGTCACCGTCTTCGTCTTCGACTCGCAATACACCAAAAAAGTTTCGATCCGATTCGATCAATCCGGGTAACGACTGACGGGCAGCCGCACCGATGCTGACCAACGGAAGAAGCATTGCGGTGATGCTTAAAGTGCGTCCGGTTTCCCAATCGTAGACGCGTCCAAACCAGTCTTTGGCCGCAACGAAAAGCACCAGCGCTAGCGATGCGCCAAGAGTGTTGGTAACCGGTTGTTCGCTGAAGTCATCAAGCCACATCGGGCAAATGACAGCGACAATCAAACCACCGATCGCACCGCCTGCCGACATTATCGTGTAATACTGCGTCAGCTTCTTGACGGATGGCTTGAGTCTCGCCACTTCACCATGGCAAAGGATGCAAACAAAAAACAGGAAACAAATCGATGCCGTAGCATCGACGACCAGCCCTGTCGAAGACGGCATCCATGTCGAAAGTTGCATTGCTGCGATCGCCGCTACCGACAGCGCTGCGTACAGCTTTGGATGATAAAGTTTGGGCGAATCAAAGCAAATGATAAAGCTGATCAAGTAGAGGCTAAGCGGCAAAAGCCAAAGGAAAGGAATCACCGCAATGTCCTGGCATACATGGTTCGTCGTCGTCAACAACAGCGTCGATGCGAGGGCGGTTAGACCAATCCAGGTCAGCTGATGTGCCAGCGGCGTGGGTTGATAGTTTGAAGATGCCATATCCCCTGAGATTGAATCGATTGTGCCTTGCGATTTTGACCAACCAATACTCGCGGCCACAACGATCTGTACAATCACGAATCCCCCGAACATCCAAGACCAAACCGTTGACTGCGTGCTGACGGAGAACATGGGTTCGACAACGAACGGATAGGTCAAAAGAGCGGCAAGCGACCCCGCGTTTGAAAGAGCGTAGAGGCGATAGACTCGATCGTTAGAAATGCGAGTGCTAAGCCATGCTTGCATCAGCGGCCCGGTACTGCTGAGCACAAAGTAGGGCAGACCGACGTGAACGCTCAACAACATCAGCAGATAAAGCGTAGGTGAATCGTCACCTTGCGGCTTCCAATCGTTCGCTGGTTGAATCGGTAACGCAATCATTGCGACAATTAACAGGCCAATGTGAATGAAGGCCTGTTGCGAAAGCGAGCACGAGCTTCGCAGCAGATGTGCATAGAGATAACCACCGAAAAGCAACAGCTGAAAGAACAACATGCAGGTCGTCCAAACCGCTGGCGTGCCCCCGAACCATGGCAAAACGCATTTGCTGATGATCGGCTGGACCTGAAATACGAGAAAAGCGCCCAGCAGCGTTGCGATCGCGAAAGGAATCCACGTAAATTTTTGAAGTGTCCTCGCGTCGAAATGAAGATCCGAATTTCGCGTCGAGCTTAGTACTGGGGAAGCGTTCAAGGTGGTGGTATCTAACGAACGGGTCGGGGGCTCGATATCTAAGGGACGCGGACGTCCGGTTGTTTACACCTCGCGGCGCTGGAAAAGGGTAGCTCGTGTTTTGTGGGCATCGCCAAGACTGTCATTAATCCATCAAGACGATCATCGAGAGCCTTAAGCTCGATCGGTTCAATCGTCACTGTCCGCAACGTAAGCAATGAGCGGGAAATAAGTGTCCGGTACCATTTGTGCGAAGCACCCCAAGGGCCAGTTCCTGGCAAATGGTACCGGACACTTATTTCCCGCTCGATCCTAACACGCGGAAATTTGATCGCAAAAACAGCCTGCTTGCCCTGAATCGCGAGGACTTACGATTGTCATTCATGAGGCCAATCCCGTACCATCAATACAACTGTGACATTCGGATACTAAGAACCTAACTCTACTAAATTGACTTAGCTGACCATGACAACGAACCACTTCCGCTTGTTTCTAATATTCACGTTTTGCGGAATTGCCGCTGCCGGCGCACTTTGGTTTCCGGGCGATAACGAAGTCGATCGAGCGAATGCGGCTGAAGCTGCTCAACCGTCCACTGATGCGATGGGAATTGGTTCACCAGCACCGTCCTTGGACATTGAGCACTGGATTCAAGATGGCAACGGTTTTTTTTCCCCGGTCACGAAATTCGAATCTGGCAAGGTCTACATCGTTGAGTTTTGGGCAACGTGGTGTGGTCCCTGTATCAACAGCATGCCTCATCTTGCGGCACTGCAGAATGCATATCGCGGACGTGGCGTCCAAGTGCTCAGCGTGAGCGATGAACCACTAGAAACGGTTAAGGCGTTTCTGGAACGCGAAGCTGAAAATGCCGAAGGAGGCAAGACCACGTTTGCAGAGATCACGGCTGCTTATTCGCTTACCACCGATCCGGACCGATCTGTCTACGAAGCGTATATGGATGCAACTGAACAGCAGGGCATCCCAACGGCGTTTATCGTCGGCAAAGACGGAAAGATCGAGTGGATTGGCCATCCGATGGAAATGGACGAGACGCTAGAGAAGGTGGTGACGGACTCTTGGGATCGCGCTGAATTCGCCGCGATGTACCTCGCCGAACGCACCTTCAATGACAACCTGCAAAAGATCAGCGTGCTTGCGGGATCAGCCAAGTACAAAGAAGCGATTGAAGTAATCGATGCTGAAATCAAGAAGGATTTGCCGAAAGAGATTCGTGATCGCTGGATATCGATTCGCGAGCGAGTCAAACTGAGTGCGGGCATGATTGATGAAGGCGTCGTTCAGTACTTCAAGAACGATTTAGCTCAAAACAAAGGCACTCCGATGGCCGTTGCTAACGTGGCCTGGACGCTTTACCAATCATCACGAGAAGTCAGCGGACTTGATGAGTTATTGAAGGCATCAATCGCCGCGCTCAAGGATGAAGTCGCCGCTGCGGATGACAAATCCAAGCCTGCGGTCTTCGATACGCTCGCTCATCTCTATGAAGCGACGGGCGATCTCAAAGCCGCGATTTCGACCCAGCAGTTAGCCGTTGATGCAACCGAAGGTCGGACTCAGCAACGGCTCTCCCGATATCTTGACGAGTTAAAGGCCAAAAACGGTGAGCCTGCGAAAGAGGCTCAACCCGAGAAAAAAGAAGCCGAATAGTTTGCAGTGTCGTACTTCACCGTACCGCTGATTCAGCATACCGAGATTGAAGCGATTGTACTTCAAGCGGCTGCTTGCGAAGGGCAGCCATCGCACCAGCGGCGGCTTCGGCAGCGGCAAGCGTTGTGATACAGGGAACGCCGGCCTGGACGGCTGCGGCGCGAATCTTGCCTTCGTCGGTCCTTGCACCCTTACCACTTGGCGTATTCAGGATCAGTTGCACCTCACCATTCTTGAGGTAGTCCAATAGATTCGGATTCCCTTCAGCAATCTTCTTCACTCGCGTCACAGGAATGCCCGCTTCTTCGATTCGCAATGCCGTTCCCGACGTAGCGAGGATGTTGAAGCCGAGATCACGAATCTGTTTCGCAAGGACGACGACGCTTTCTTTATGAAGCAGCGACATGCTGATGAACACGTTGCCAGACTCGGGCAATACGGTTCCCGCTGCGATTTGGCTTTTCGCAAACGCAAGCTCGAAGCTTTTGCTAACGCCCATGACTTCACCGGTGCTTCGCATCTCAGGTCCCAGGACAATGTCGACCCCTGCAAACTTGCGGAACGGAAAGACACTTTCTTTGATGGAAACATGCTTTGGAACCGGTTCGTCATGAACGCCAAGCTCATCTAACGTCTTACCTGCCATCACCATCGTTGCTAACTTCGCCACCGGGACGCCGGTCGCCTTGGCAACAAAGGGCACGGTGCGACTGGCGCGAGGGTTGACTTCCAAGACATAGAGCGTCGGTATGCCGTTCTCATCTTTGACCGCGAACTGAATGTTCATTAAGCCAACGACCGCAAGTCGTTTAGCCAACTTCGCAGTGGACTCCCTGATTTCTGTAAGGATCGCATCGCTTAAGTTGAACGACGGAATTGAACATGCCGAGTCACCGGAGTGAACGCCGGCTTCTTCGATATGTTCCATGATGCCCATCACGACACATCGCCTGCCATCACTGATCGCATCGACATCAACTTCCGTTGCATCCTCCAAAAATCGATCGATCAAAACGGGTTGCCCATCAGCAGCGATGAAGGCTTCCGCGACGTACCGATCAAATTGAGTTTGGTCATAGCAGATTTCCATCGCTCGACCGCCCAACACGAAGCTTGGACGCACTAAAGACGGATAGCCGATCCGCTTTACTTCACGGCGAGCTTCGGCCATGTTGCGAGCGATGCCGCTTGGGGGTTGGCGAAGCCCAAGTTCATCAATCAGCTTCTGAAAAATTTCGCGATCTTCAGCGGCTTCGATGGTTTCAACGCTGGTCCCGATGATGGGGACACCGGCTTCATGCAAACCGCGAGCAAGATTCAATGGGGTTTGGCCGCCGAATTGAACGATGACGCCATCGGGCTTAATAGAATCACAGATATTCAAAACATCTTCGATCGTGAGCGGCTCAAAGAACAGCATGTCGCTGGTGTCGTAGTCCGTGCTGACGGTTTCAGGATTGCTGTTGACCATCACGCTTTCGATGCCCATTTCGCGAAGAGCAAAACTGGCGTGACAGCAGCAGTAGTCGAATTCAATCCCTTGGCCGATTCGATTGGGTCCACCCCCAAGAATGATGATGCGTTTCTTGTCACCCTTGGGTGGAAGCTCATCTTGGGATTCGTACGTGCTGTAGTAATAAGGCGTGAATGCTTCAAACTCCGCCGCACACGTATCAACGCTCTTGAAGACTGCCCGAACCCCGAGAGAAATGCGTTTCTGGCGAACTTGCATTTCGCTGCTGCCGACTATGCGTCCGATTTGACGGTCGGAAAAACCTTGTCGTTTCGTTTCCCAAAACATGTCATAGGTCCAGCCATCAAGCGGACCGTTACTCGCAATGACCGACTCGTGCTCAACGATTTGCGCCATGTTATCGAGGAACCATCGATCAATATGCGTCAGCTCGTAAATCTGATCGATCGGCATTCCCGCCTTGAGCGCATATCGCATGTAGAAGATGCGATCAGCCCGAGGGGTACTGAGCCGAGCCTGAATTTCTTCGTCGCTAGGCTGCAGGTCGGTTCCCCAAAGATCACGGCTGTCGCTTCCCAAACCGAAGGCACCGACTTCGAGTCCCCGGAGTGCTTTTTGTAACGATTCCTTGAACGTTCGCCCGATCGCCATCGTTTCTCCGACGCTCTTCATTTGCGTGGTCAATGTCGAGTCAGCCTCGGGGAATTTTTCAAACGTGAACCGCGGAATTTTAGTGACGACATAATCGATCGTCGGTTCAAAGCAGGCTTTTGTTTTTTGCGTGATGTCGTTGGGAAGCTCCCACAATCGATATCCGACGGCCAATTTGGCGGCGATCTTTGCGATCGGGAAACCGGTCGCTTTACTCGCAAGCGCGCTACTTCGCGAAACTCGCGGGTTCATTTCGATCACGATCATGCGCCCAGTCGTCGGATGGATCGCGAACTGAATGTTCGAACCACCGGTCTCGACGCCGATCTCGCGGATGACGGCGATCGAAGCATCACGCATCCGCTGATACTCTTTGTCGGAAAGCGTCTGGGCAGGGGCAACCGTGATTGAGTCACCCGTATGAACCCCCATCGCATCAAAGTTCTCGATGCTGCAGATGATGACGACGTTATCGTCAAGATCTCGCATCACTTCCATCTCGTACTCTTTCCAGCCGATGATCGATTGTTCGATCAACACTTCGCAGACCGGGCTTTGATCGAGGCCGAACTGAACCAAGGCATCGAAATTCGCTCGGTTGTAAGCGATCGCGGATCCGCTGCCTCCAAGTGTAAAGCTGGGTCGCAAGACGGCCGGCAGCCCGACGATCTTTAACGCCTCGCGGGCTTCGGCGAGAGTATGAACGGTCACACCGATGCAAGTCTCAAGCCCAATCTTTTCCATCGCTTGCTTGAACTGCTCACGTTCTTCCGCTTTCGCGATGACCTTCGCGTTGGCACCAATCAATTCGACGCCGTGTCGTAATAGCACACCCTTGGCGTCAAGTTCCATCGCCAGATTCAAACCTGTCTGGCCGCCCAGCGTCGGCAGAAGCGCGTCCGGCTTTTCCAGCTCTATAACCTTTTCGACCATCTGCCACGTGAGCGGTTCAATGTAGGTCGAATCGGCAGTGTTCGGGTCGGTCATGATCGTCGCCGGATTGCTGTTGATCAGCACGACCTCGTAGCCTTCTTCGCGAAGTGCTTTGCAAGCTTGAGTTCCCGAGTAATCGAACTCACAAGCTTGGCCAATAACAATCGGACCGCTTCCGATTAACAAAATTTTCTTGATGTCCGCGCGACGTGGCACAACTAAATTCCGACTAAGTTTGAGAGTACCGCCAGTGGCCATGAGCACCCATGCGTTCCGGCCAGCAAATTGTCGCAGAGGATAACAGAATCTCCCCACTCACCGAAGACGCCCGAAAGCTATGCGGGGGGATTTCGGGGCCGCAAAATCGCAGCAGAGGCGAACGATATCGCGTAAAATCAAGGGTTTTGCCTGATTCGCAATGTTTTCCTCTCACGCTCCTTTTCTGCCGAGTTCCAGATGAGATGGTTTCGATTTAGACCTACCTTTGAAATTCGAATCGACGAAAATCGGGAGGTCGCGATCCAGAAGCTTCAGGGACAGTTTAAGAAGCTGGCGACCAAAGATCATTTTTTGATGTTCGGCGAATACGGTGAGCTCCACCTGGATCCCGCCGAGCACCGGCTTTGGTCGCCTCACCTGTCGTTCTATGTCTTGGAGCGTGAGAATGCCTGCTACATTCATGGACGCTTCCCACCGAGACTGGACGTCTGGACATCGGTTTGGATCGCCTACTTAGCAACGCTCTTTAGCGTGTTCTTCGGCGCGATCATTGCGTACGTCCAGTGGACGCTCGACGAACCGATGTGGGGACTGATCATCGTCGCTGTTGGGCTGTTAGTACTGATGACGCTTTACGTTGTCGCGAATGTTGGTCAGCAATTGAGTTCTGATCAAATGGAGTCTTTGCGCGATCGCCTGCAAACGATTCTTCGTGATGCCGGGATCGAAGTGTCGGCGTAAGTCGGTGTTTTGTTACTCGTACGCGAGCCTAAAAATCACGTGTGAGAAAAAGGTAAATCGGCGTTTCTCGAGCTCCGAACAGCATCTGCCGCGATTGCTGGGTTCAGTTGCCAGCGCCGCCCAGTGCTGCCTCTCATTAATAGGTCCATCGCCTAACTCTGAGCCGTCCAGTGGTTCGCACTGAGCATCCAACCAGGGCCAAGAAATCGTCAGCAATTTCGGGCATGATTTTAGTTTGTGCCGCGACATCTCGTCTGGTATGCTATTTCTACTTGTCCCAGCTCTTGCTGAAATACAACGATATTCGTCGTTGATTCGTTTTCGGAAAAATAGAATGATGCACACTTTTTTCAGACCGCGTTTTCTAATTTTAGTAGTTGTCACTCTTTCGATGGTTGGTGTCTCCCAAGCAGACACCGTGGTAACGCTCCAGAGAGCAGATTTCGCCGGTATAACATTCAATCTCAGCAACCCTCCGGCTACTTTTCAGCGACGTACCGAAGGCGATATCTTCTCAAAGAATCCGGATATTGGCGCCGCATTGACGGAGTATTCACTTGCGGGACTCAACGCCGAAGGAATTTTTGCCGCGAGGTTTACCGGTCGAGTTTCTACGAAGTTACAAGACCCGGCCGGCAATCGGCGAGTCTCCGTGAATTATTACGAAGGTAATGGTGTCATCAATCAGGCGGATATTAATTCGCCACCGGTTCGCGATCCAGGCCGTGTTTATCCAAGCTATTCGTTCGACTCGACAACGCCGGGTTTTGTCGACGTGAACATGGATGTTACTCGTGAATTGCGAGAGGCCGTTCGACGTGGAACCACGCATATCGGAGCGGTTGTTCAGTCAACGCTTGGTCAGGGCACGTCAACCATCAACTCGGCTGCTCCACCCGTTATGGAGATCACCGAGTATTTCGCAAACCCGTTGTCAGCGGTCCCCGTAATCGTCGGGCAAACCGGGCTTGCATTTCGCGGTCAAGCGGACGAGTTCATTAGCCAAGGAACGTCTCAAACGCTAACGCCCGCCGACTGGAATTTTCAAGTCAATCGGAATTTCGATAGTGGAATCTCAGTCGTTGCGTTGGCGAAAGTTGGTTTAACCAGATGGGATTTGAATTTAGCCGCGCCCGGTGATGCGTTGTTACAAATCGGTAACACGTTTAATGCGACTCGATTTCCCTTCCAGATGCCAACAACCGGTGGTTTTAATTTTTCTGGCGATAGTCGCGGCAATAATGAGTTGGTCGCAACCTTTACCATCAATGACGTACTGTACGAACCCGATGGAACCGTAACTCGACTCGACGTCCAGTTTTCTCAGCGTTCGCTCGATACAGATGTGATTGGCCAACCGGTTTTCGGTAAGCCATCGGTGTTTGGGCAATTCAAGTTCAATGCCGTCGCAGTTCCAGAACCAGGATCGCTTTTGTCGTTGGGTGTCATCGGCGGTGGTCTATTCATTGGAATTCGCCAACGTAGAAATCGTTGGCGGTCAATCTAGGCTTTGTTTGAAAACAGACGTTGATTCTTTGTGAGCCGCTTGGCTTAAGTCTGCGGGCTCGGTTTTGCTCAGGACAGGCCCGCACGCTGACGCGAAGCGGCTCACCCATAAACTTTCCAAACAGAGCCTAGTTGCTTGCAGGTTTTAAATCGCTTTCGCCATGCTTGCTTGCGAGTCGAGTTTCTCGTCTGACGGCTGGTCGTGGAACGTTGGCCACAGTTTATCCCGACGGAGGTTCAATTCGGTTGGGTGTCAACTGTGTTCGCTGCTATTGCGAAGACGGCTTGGTGCTCAGGACGAGTATATTCGTACTCGTACGGGACCCTAGAAATCACGTTTAAGAAAAAGGTAAATCGGCGTTTCTTTGACTTCGATGTCGATCTTTCCCTCGACCAACGGCATCATCCTTGAGTCGACGGGTAATGAGTTCAACGGCATTTCTTCGACACCCAGCAGCCGATGGTTTTCGAGCGAAAGCAGGAGCTTCTTGGTTTGACTATCACCGGTTGGCATCCAAGCAACCCAAATCGCTTGGCTGGCCTCTGATTCGTGAAGGAACTCGTAGACGTGAGGCTCACCAACGCCGCCCTGCACAATGCGTGAAAATCGATAGTCCGCTAATGTCTTGTGCAAATGCGAGACTGCAAAGTAAGAAGGCTTCGGCTTGAAGCTGCGCGTGAGTCCCGAGGAAGCGTGGAACTTCGCTTCGTCTTCGTCATTGAAAAAGTAGATGTAGGCTCGCTGGAGATCACGTGTGGCAAACAGAAAGAAACTTCGCACCAACCACTGGGCCTGCTGGACATCATCGTTTCCCTGCCACTTTGCGAAATCGCCTTCGCTTGCTGGCGATTGAGTTGATGCATCCCATCCGAACTCAGTCAACCAAACCTGCTTTCCTTGAGCATGAACGTCTCGCCATCGAATCAGGGCATCGATGTCTTGCATGAACGCGGCCAGCGCAGGATCTTCTGGGTACGATCGTTTCCACGTGGGCCAGGGCTCAAGCATTGCATAAGAGTGGATGTTCAGAACGTCATACGACGAGTTGAGGCCTTCGACGCATTGCACCGATTTGTGATAGTCCCCGCTCTTTCCAACGTTCACATTGCAAGTCGCGACAAGAAGTTTCGGGTCACCATCGCGAAAACCTCTGGACATATTTTCAAAAACTTTACGATACGTCGCGTCATCGTACTTGCCCGGTTCGTTGCCGATTTCGACTGCTTCGACCAGCGGAAGCTTCGCCGATGGGCCAAAACTTTCTGCGAAGCGTTTTCCATATAAGTAGGCATCCTTAGGAATGTCGTTCCACTGGTCGGCTTGCAGCGTTTCAAACATGATGCACGCATCGGTCTTGAAACCATGGTTTTTCCATGAGCCGTAGACCTGCTCCCAATTGACGCGGTTGCGAGCGAAAGGGAAATCCAGTTTGTAGTTGCTGTCTTTTCCCGTATCCCATTCCATCGGATGGTAATCGCGAACCAACCGACACACCGGAGAGTACAGTTCTGGCTTGAACGAAACGGTATGTCCGTTGATGCCGATGAAATCTCGAAACAATGGCTTAGTCGGACGCTGAGGTTCGTCGGCCGAAAGCCTTGACAGCCCAATGAAAGCAACGAACGAAAAGACGATAAGGCGCATCGGGAACCCATTTGTTCTTGAAGTGGTAGAGCCATTCTACCTTAACAATAGCCGCAAACGCGAACCGACGTGGGGAAACGCAATGCTTACTGTTTCTTACTTTGATGCCTGCGACTTAAGCATTTCCAACAGCTCGGTTGTCGGGCGATCAAGTGTCCACACCCTTGGTGAACCCGACGGATCCGACTTGTCGCGAACGATGACGATGACTTCTGAATTCTCGGAGCTGGTAATTGAACTCGTATTCGATGCGACTCCGGCCGAAATGGCACCCACACCGGTGGGGCCGTTCAGGCTTGCGAAGCGGTCGGGAAACGTGTCGGCAATCAATGCTTCATCGCCTGTCGGCTCAGTGGATGCAATCGCTGCGGATGGAACGTCATTGTTACTCTTCTGATAAAGCTGCGATAACTGAATACGATCTAACTGCCAATGGACACTCCCTGGCCCTGTGTAGATGCCGATGTCGCCGTCATAGTCTGCCGCATTGCAGACCCCGACCAGATGACCTTTCGAATCAAATAAACCACCACCGCTGCGGCCATCGATTGGCGCTCCGGAGATCTCAAGGTTCGATGCTTTCTTTTCTTGATTGTACTTATTTACCGCTGTGATCCGTGTGTCACGACGTGATGGGTCGGCGCCGCGGTCGCATCCAAAACTGAATGCCGCGTCACCCGCAACTGGCAGGTTTCGTGGGCTCACCACGGGTACAGGTTGCACAGGAAAGCCTGGACGGATCGCAACTAGCGCGATGTCTCGATCGTCAGCGTCATAATCAATCAATTGTCCGGCCACCGTTCGTGTCTCACCACCAACAAACAGATCGACTTCGATGCGGCCTTGCCCTTTGGTATCACGAAACAGATGACCACAGGTCAGTACCAGCGATTCTTCACCGTGGCTGTCGATAACGGTTCCGGTTCCTGCTCCATGTCCATTGCCGTCGTGAATGCGAAGTCGCACCGTCGCGGCTTGAGCCCGTTGGATCGCGTCGGCTACCGCGATACTCGGCATTGCTTCGCCGGTCATCGACCGCGTTGAAGGCGACTTGGGAACGAGTGATGTCGGTAGTGGGGCCAGGCGTGTCAGCGGAGCAGAATCGGTCGGCGTTGTCTTGGTATCGACCCATGGACCGGCCGGGTCAATCGCAAGTGCAGACCGCAATTGCTCGGCCGATTGCAAGCCGACCAACCGAGTCAGCTCCTTGCCACCGGAGAGCACGACGAACGTTGGCGTTTGACGGATGCTATACCGTGTCGCCAAGTCAGGCTCACGATCAACATCAACAGCGCGGATGGCGGTTCCCTCTTGGCTGAGTTCATTCAGGATTGGTTGCATCTGCTGGCAAGGGCGACAGCGTGACGACGCGAACTCGATCAGAACTGCGTCTCCTGCGATCACCAGCGATGGCGAAAGGACGACAGCGCCAATGGCGATTAGGCTATTAACGAAACTTCTCACGCTCGTCCCTCCCTGGACGTCGAAGAAAGCAATGCACCACGATCGACTTACGCATCCTTGCGCCAGACTGCACGTGGCCGGCGGAATGGTGCCCCATTTTCGTTCTCGGGAGCAAGGTCATATGTGGCAATAATGTTTCCGGCCGGCCGGCAGGTTAGAATTTTCGAAAATCGATGTGAGTTTGAATATTTCAGTTCCCTCTGCGAAACTTGACCTCCTTGGAGCGGTTGAGTACCACGATCGATGTGTTCGTCTCCGGTAAAGGCTATCGGAGAGTACCTACTTATCACTTTCAGGCCAAGTTCGATGAAATCGCTCCGAATCCTGGCGGCCACCGCCGCCCTGTCTGTAGTTTCAGTGTGGTCCACGCCGCTCGCGTTCGCGCAGGACAGCGAAAACCGCGATCGAGGTCGTGAAGGCGGCGAAGGCGGCGGTCGAGGTCGCGATGGTGGTGGACGAGGCGGTTTTGGTGGAGGACCCGGTGGCCCCGGCGGTTTTAGTGGCGGACCTGGCGGCATGATGGGCGGCATGATGGGCGGTCGCGGCCCTGACAACATGATGACCGATCTACTTCGTATGGAAGAAGTTCGGGTCGAGATCGAACTGATGCCAGAACAGGAAGAATCGCTCCGAAAGCTTGGCGAACGTCAACGTGGTGAACGTCCCGACTTCAGCGGCATGCGTGAAGCTTCGGAAGAAGAACGGGCTGAAATGTTCCAGAAGATGCGAGTCGAGATGGCGAAACGCTCTGCCGAAGTAAAAGACCAGTTGGAAGAAATTCTGCTACCAGCTCAATTTGAACGTTTGGAACAAATTGCGGTGCAAGCCCGCGGCGCCATGGGCCTCCTTAACCCCGATACGTCAAAAAGCCTCGCCATTACCCCCGAGCAAACGGAGAAGATGACCGCTGAAATGAAGACTTTTGGCGAATCTGCACGCGAGCAAATTACGGCCGCGTTCAGCGGTGGTGATCGTGATTCAGTCCGCGAGAAAATGCAAACCATGAAAAAGGAACTGGACGGAAAGTTGGTCGCTCTCCTTACCGAACAACAGAAGGCCGACTTTGAAAAGCTGAAAGGCGCTGCATTCGCGCTCCCCGAAATGGGACCGATGGGTGGACGAGGCCCCGGCGGTGATCGTGGACCTGGTGGTGATCGAGGTCCCGGCGGCGATCGTGGACGTGGTGGTGACCGAGGTCCCGGCGGCGATCGTGGTCCTGGAGGACGTCCTGACGCTGAATAATTTCGGAACTGAGTGCCGGTTCATACTGACGCCGCTTCCAGCACTGCATTGTCCGGAAGCGGCGTTTTTCTTTTGCTTCGGCCGAACAAAATCAATAGCGCCGGCAAGAATAGCAAGTCACCGATCAGCGCGGCGCCGATCGTCGATGCTCCCATCAGCGCAAAGACATGATGTTCACGAGAATCGCTCATCAAGACCGTCGAGAACCCAGCAAGTAACACGACCGTCGTCATCACCATCGCTGCGCCTACGCCAAGGACCGCTTTTTCAATCACTTGATGATGACATGAGGTCTTTGATTCTTCTTCGCGATACCTCGTCATAAAGTGGATCGTGTCATCGACGGCAATTCCAAGGCAGACCGTGAAGGCAAGCACGCTGACAAGTTCCAGCGGTTGGCCCAAACACCACATCGCGGCACCGGTCACCGTTAATGGAAACAGATTGGGGATCACCGCAATCAAACCCAATCGCAACGATCGATAGAAAACGGCCAGTACCACAAAGATTACGACCGAGGCCGTTCCTAAGCTCTTCGCCAAATCGACGATGATTCGATAGAGATTCTCCCAGCGGAAAACAGCCGAACCCGCTAACGTCAAGCTGACGTTCGAGTGCCGTTGTTTCATCGCTTCGAGGCCTTTGTTGACGCGTTCAAAAACCTCGCCGTATCTCGCGATACCAACGTCTTGTAAACGAAAGACGACGATCAAGCGGCGACTATCAGGTCGATAGAAGGCTTGCTTCAGAGGCGGAGGCAGCAGATTCACCAACGACGCTTTTTCGACCGCCGTACCACCACCGGGAAGTGAGCTTACGATCGCCGCTAAACCAAGCGGCGATCCTAGCATCGGTTCGGACTTGAGCAATGATTCGATCTCCTCGCTGATGGCGATCATCTCTTCATTGCCAACCTCGTCGCCATGCGTCCAAACCGCTTCAACGAATGCCGTCTCCAATCCCCCAAACGCCTTGTCCATACTTCGCAGCGCGATCGCTTCAGGGCTATCTTCAGGGATGCCGTTAAAGGCTCGTTCATCTGGTTCCAGTTGAAGCGTCATTAAACCGGTCACTATGGTGATCGCAATCGCAGACCAAGCAACTGGTTTGGGATGTTTAAGAATGGTTTGGATCGCAGGGCTCGCGCGATAGAAGTTGCGTTCCAACCAACCGCCGATATCGCCGCGTTGGATTCCTCTGGCAAGCCAAGTGCGACAGGCCAGCGGGATGGTCGTCATCACCGCGACAAACATGACCGCAGCACCGAGGACACAGCAGATGCCAAACTCTTGAACAACTTTGTGATGAGCCCACCAAAGCGATGCGAACCCAATGGCGGTGGTAAGTGAGGTTAAAAAACAGGCTACACCGACGTCATCCATCGCCGCCGCGATTGCTTGCCGTCCAGAAAGCCCGCTCGATCTTCTCGCTCTCGTTTGGGCAATGACGTGAACGCTATCGGTGAACCCGACCATGCTTAGCAGGACAGGAACGACGACATGATTGAAGGGGTTGTCCTCCATGTCCAGGAATCCAATGAACCCAAACGCCCAAAAAACGCCTACCGCAACGGGCAACGCGGCGATGATCACCGCCGCAAAGCCACGAAACAGAATCCCGGCCATCAGCAGCACGCCACCATAAACGATCCACTGAAACTTACGATCGTTTTCTTTGTTGTTGTCACCAATCCGAAGGCGCATTGGTATATCACCCGTAAGAGTCGCGCGCATATTTACGTTGGGATGGCTCGCGAGTGTCTCAGCGGATTGAGCGAGAAGCTTGGTTGTACAATCGGTATTAGATCGAACATGAAACCAGTCCATCTCCAGTAGCAACACCAATGTCTTGCCGTCTTTTGACAACAATTGTCCTGCGATCAGCGGGTTAGCAATTGCTTTTTCCCTCGCTTGCTTAAACCTTTCTGCCGACGCGCGATAATCGGGCAACGCCGGTTCAGGAAGCCCAAAAATGTTGAGTGGCGGCGCGTTATCAAGCCAGGTGATGTTCGCGACTTGAGGCATCGCGTTTAAGTCATCAACAATCTCTCGAACAGCCTTCGAGGTCGCAGGTTGAAAGAAATCATCTGCGGTAACGACCATCATCACGTCACTGGCGAATAGCGACATCGACTCAACACGACGGTCGCTGCTGCGACTTCGCGGTCTAGTGCTGTTGTCGCGATCTTCGGACTCAACCCCCGAGCCAGAAACGTTTGCCGACGACTTTGGAAAGAGCTTCGCGAGCCATTCTCGGGGAAGATCGGGCTGCTTATAGCCAATCGACGCGACGATCGTCATGGCGACGAAGGTAACCAGTGCGATCCACGAATGACTTGCCAGTAAGCCGAATCGCAAGCCGTGACGAGCAGACAATGGAAAATTCCTTAGAAACGCCAACGATTCGACATCAGGTATTCCTCAACTTCAAAGCGTTCGATCGTTCGATCATTATTCAAGTCCATTTGCCGGAACAAACGCCATCTGACGGCGGGCTCGACTTCGAAGTAGCCGATCAACTCGTCTTTGTCAAAATCGAGGTCTTTAAACAATTTGTCAGTAACCTCTTGATGACGCTTCTCCGCTGCCGGATCCGCGTGATCGGCATTCGTTGCGATATCAGGCTTCCGCTCCGTAGTCTCGACAATCGGTTTTGCCAATTCATAAAACACAACCGCCATCTCTTCGAATGTTTGGTCGCCCCAGGTCACAAACTGAGTAGGGTCCGGGTTGAACGGATTGTTCTTTGAGTTATCGAATGTCGCACTGAAGTGAAGTGAATCTCCCGCTTCGAAGGCTATTGGGTTGCGAAGCAGATAAGTATGCTGCCAGTTAAAGTCATAATGAGGCACTTCCAGAATCGTTCGCTTTTGCGATCCTTTTTTGATTTCAACCGCGATCGATTTGCCGCGCAAGTGCATGTGAGGTGAAATCGAAAGCAGCGTTGCTCCTTCAGGCAGATGGTTTGAATCACCAGCCACCATCGCATTCGCGTCGCCTGGCGCAATCTCCAGCTCCTGATTGATTCCAATCGTCGTGATCGATTCGTGAGTCACTTCCTTTTCGTCGACAAACAGAAGACCCAATCGCGACGAGTCAAACTGTTCGCTGCCAGTCGGCGTATAATGCATCTGAAAGACAATCTTTGAACCCTTAGGCACCCGCTTTGCGAGTCCTTTGTTAACCGGCGGAATCCGTTGCCCCGGTACATACGCGGTGAGCATTCCTAAGCCATCCAGGTTGGTACCGTCGGGCGGTCGAATGAACGCAATCGCATGATGCAAAACGCTGCGGTTTCCCGGTAAAACTTCGGCCGATTCGACCCAAGTATCTTCTTCGAATCCTGGATCGACGACGAAATACTGGTAATCAACCACTCCTTCGGCGACGACACGGAACGGCGTTTTGCAAACGTCAATAACCATGTCGGGCGCGCGAGTGAATTGCCATCCGGACGTGTAGTGAGGCTCCGACGGCAATTCGTTCGAATCTCCAAAAGGCATCCCACCATCAACCCATTTGCCTACCAGCTCACGGTCGGATTCGAGAAATTGTCGTTCATTCAATAACGGTTCATGCGTCGATGTCGCGTGCCAAGGCGGCATCCGCTTCTGGTCGATCACTTCTAAAATCATGTCACCCCAACCGACAACGTCCTCATAGCGAGTGAGCGAGAACGGTCCGATTTCACCCTCGCGGTGACACTCGACGCAGTGCTTTCGAAGCACCGATGCGATCTGGCCACAGTATGTCACTTCACACTTCGTATCGACAGCACGAGGCTTCGCGATCAAGCAACCTGCTGCCGTCGTGCGTGAAATCGCTACCCGACGATCATCCAGGAACTCTACCAACGCTTCGCGTAAATCATTCCGTGTCGGTTCAGGTTGCGCGACGCCCGGTCGATACTGATCATCAACACGACCGCGATACACAA